>ERZ826613.4-NODE-4-length-345324-cov-71.710379_pt1 | contig 345324 bp, 290 predicted proteins | sample MGYA00519925_ERZ826613 | MGnify/ENA primary metagenome ERZ826613 (study PRJEB31778, sample SAMEA3449236) | human gut metagenome | biome: human gut; feature: human-associated habitat; material: faeces | place: United Kingdom | collected 2010/2012 ... | reverse complement strand
GCCTCCTGTTCCCCAAAGCGTTGATAGTGGGGCATCATGACCTGAATCCCGTGAAGCCGTGTCCTTGTTTTGATGCTGTGAAGGAATACCGCTTTTAAGGGTGCTTTTCTCCAAAGATAGGATTTCTAATGAGAACTGTTTGTTTTCAAAGAGGCTTCTCCAAAGATACCGTATCCAAGGATGATTTTACCAAAGATAGCGTTCCTTTCCTCCGCTTTGATTTCCTGCTTCTCCATTCAACTAATCTTTTCATTTAACAATAATAAAAATGAACCATCTGATAAACCAACTCATGACCGTAGATAAAGCCTTCTACCGTCATTATCTGGAAATGCTGCTCACCCTGAACCGCATCCATGCCCTCACCCCCTGGCAGATGTCCATGCTGCTATGGAGAGCCAAGATTTTTCATATACAGGTGCTCTACCCCGAACTGCTGCGCATCAGCCTGTGCACGGAGCAGGAAAAGGACGAGATACGCTTTATGAAAGGATGGAAACTGAAAGAGCTGGAGAAAATAATGCCTGCATGGCAGCGACGGCAGTGCGAGGAGATAAAACGGGAACGGTGGAGAGGCTTTTAGTGGTCAGTGTATATCCGGAACGCAATGCCACGCAAAATGCTCTTGTTTACGAGCATTTTGCGTGGCATTGACGTATGTCCTTAATATCTTCAATAGTTAACCCACTATCCATTTCTCTATATTACGACTTTTCTTGCTGAAGTTCACCCCTACCTTAAACAATTTGCGCCCGTCCGTCTCGAAAGGTCGGGCATACTGTTTTTCATTGATCTGTCGCAAGGCTTCCTCCGCTGTACCGTTTAACTTGAATTCCATTACGTAAATAAATCTGTCTGTCTGCAGAACCAAATCCACGCGCCCCTCACTGGTATGATATTCCACCTTTACATAAAATCCTACTAACTTGAACACAATGAAAAGTACATTCTGATAGTGTAACTCCAAGTCGCGTATCATCTCGTAGGGCGTATCAGCAAAGAAGCTCTGAAGGCGGCGGAAAAAGGAATCATAGTCACCACTTTCCACTTCACGGGTAAATTTCAGGATTTCGAAAGGAGACTCCACTTTGGTAACCGTTGTATAATAAGGCAGCAAAAAACGCATGAATCCTTCCTCTACCTCCCGGTTAGGAAAGCCTAGATAATAGATACCGAAACGCTCATCATACCCCTTGATCGTAAGATACCCGCTCTGATAAATCACCGGAATAGGATTCGTGGACTCGGAATCAATACTATTCAGCACCTGGATATCCGTTTCCTCGTGCGCCATCCGTTCCAAGTCATAATGATGTTTTTGCAGCAACCTCACCAGATAAGTCGGCGTACCGGTCTCAAACCAGTAGTTTCCGAACTCCTTCCGTTTGAAGGCATTAAGCAGGCTGAAAGGATTGTAAATACCGATGGAATTATGTGTAAAATGATAACCGTCATAACACTCTTTCAGTTCGGCACAGATTTCATCGTATGTCCTCCCCCGTTTTTCAGCAAATTCATGAAGTTCCGGCTCCAGCCAGGTTTGAATTTCCTTGTCACTGACCCCACAGATATCAATAAACTCATTCCACATGGAGATATCGTCCAAGTTGTTCAAATCGCTGAACACACTGACCTTGCCAAACTTGGTAACCCCCGTCAGCAAAGCGAACTTGATGCAACCGTCCATTGTCTTCAACACTCCATAGAAGGGTTTCAGTATGCTCCGATATACTCTCTGAAGCTCCTCATTGCCGATGGCTTGCAGCATGGGCTTGTCATATTCGTCTACCAGAATGGCAACCCTCTGCCCCGTCTGCTCGTAAGCACGTTTTATCACGCCTTTGAAACGGAGGGCGAGGGATGTCTCGGAAGGAGCGGAACCGTAGACAGCTTCCCAGTTGGTCAGAAAATCATTCAGCATATCGCTCAAATCCTCCGCTGTCTCATATTTTGAGATATTCAGATCGATATGCAGGACGGGACGTACTGTCCAGTCTTTCTCCAGTCCGGCTATGGCCAGTCCTTCAAACAATTCTCTCTTGCCTTGGAAATAGGCTTCCAGAGTAGAAACCAGCAGGCTTTTCCCGAAACGGCGCGGACGACTGAGGAAGTAATAACTGCCGGTCTTTACCATTTTGTAGATCAAGGCCGTCTTGTCAATATAGAAATAGCCTTCCTTGCGGAGTTTCTCGAAATTCTGGATACCGATGGGATATATCTTATCACTCATAAACTATTGTTCTTTATAGGATAACACACAAAGGTACTTAATTTATTCTTAATTCCAAGTTTTTTCAAAACAAGGAAGAATACGCATACAAGAGAGGCGCACCTTCATGGGTACGCCTCTCTATCCTGCTCCTGTATTGTCTGATACAGGCTATTTCACTTAGTTAAAGATATAACGGACACTGAACTGTATGGAATACGTAGAATTGAAACTGTTCAGATTGGAATACGTATCAGTCAGTTTCTTTCCTCCGTTCTTCTGGAACTGGTAAGCACCACTCTTATAACTCAACAAGGAAGTATTGTTCACCGTCTTATAAATTCCCCAGTCGCTGTTCAGCAAGTTCAGGAAGTTCTTGATATCCACTCCGAACTGCAAGGTATTGCGCTTGCCCCCTACATTGAGGAAGAAATCCTGATTGAACTTCAAATCCAGCTGATGATGCCAGGGCATGATGGCTCCTCCGCGTTCGGCATACTTGCCTTTACGGCCTTTCAGGTAACTGTCCTCATTAATGTAAGCCCAGAAATCATCGCGCTGCTCCTTGGCGGAATAAGTCACCTCACCCGTCTTGCTGTCAGTATAATCGGCGAAGTTCCACTTATCCAGCGCCTCACGGGATACCGGAATGTACAGCAAGTTGTTTGAGCCGTAATCGCCTACAATGTTCCCGGTGAATGTATAGGAATAACGGGCGGCGGAATATCCCCCGGCATAGCCCATGTTCATACCCTCATAAATCAAAGACAAGGAGGAAGCGAAATTCTTGGCGTATTTAATACGGTAAGCCGCGGAAGCCAGCACACGGTTGGGCGATACATACGTACCATAGCCGGTCTCCGTGTCATTGTTTCCGTTGACAGAGTAACGGTTGTTGTAATAAGCCGAGTTCACCTGGTCGCCGATGCCGTCGCCATACGACTTGGCATAAGAACGGGTGTAGGAAGCGGAAAGATGCAGGCCGAAATCAAATGTCTTGGCCAGTGAGGCGGTGAGTGAGTAATAATAAGCGCTGTTTCCCGCATTGGTGATATAATAAGCGTCCGTCTTGTTCGAATTGGAGTACTCAAACATTCTGCGGACATCACCCGGAGCTATCTCCTGCTCTCCTTTAAACTTACGTCCCAGGTTGGTCACAGTAGCCGGATTGAACTCTTTGCTGAAAATACCTTCCAACGTAAAGTCAATATCTCCGGGAAGTTTTGCATCCAAAGCCAGTGAAGACTTCCAGGTGGCGTTCATCTTCAGGTCGCGGTCAATGATGGTGGCTCCGGAAGGTGCGGCGGGATCAGTAGCTGCCGGAAGGTTCAGGTTAGGATCTTTCAACATATCGGCCACGCTGGTGTGGAAGCCCGGCTGTCCGTACTTGGCATCCTTCTGCTCGTTATAATAATAAGTGCTTTGTCCGCAATTGGCATTACCTACTGCCGAAACCAGCCATACGAACGGCAGACGGCCGATGAAGTAACCGCTACCGCCGCGCAATACATACTTACGCTCGCCTGTAAGGTCCCAGTTGAAACCGATACGGGGGGAGGCGGTCAGCTGGTAGGATGAAGGCAGCTGGTCTGTGGCGTAATGATATCCGTCAAAGTCAATCTGTGCGAAATTTTTGTTATAGTTGTTCTTCAGCTCCGGATAAATGGGCAGTTCGAAACGCACCCCGGCAGTCAGTCTGAAGTTGTCCGTGATATTCATCTGGTCCTGCAGATAGAAAGAAAGCTGCTGGTACTTCATGTTCGCCAGGAACTGGGAACCGTCCCCGGTGTTGGAATACGTGATACCGAAGGCAGCCGGAGCTCTGTTGTTCACAAAATCATCCCAGGAGGAATAGACATAATAACCGCTTCCCGCCTGCATGAATCCGTTCACTGCCTTATTGGACTCAAACTGGATACCGCCCATAAAGTTATGGATACCGCTGGAGAAATTGAACTCATCGGTAATGACAAAAGTCTTCACCTGGCGCAAGTTCCCTTCTGTAAAGGGGTCCGGACCGAATGAGGTGTACAGCGAGCCTTGGTCAAGGATGTCCACCGTAGGGAATGTTCCCCCTTCGTATGTACGCGGTTCATTCTGATAAGAATAAGTGAAACGCAGGGCGTTATTGATAGCCCCCCACTTTGAGTTCCATTCGGAAGCGATGGAGGTGAAGTTCTGTTCCTGCATATAGCGTGAGCTTTCAAAGTACAGACCGGTGTTTGATGTACGTCCCGAACTGCTCTTACCCGCGCTACCGTCTACTCCGCCCGGATAAATGATTGAATCTTTAAACGGGGTGGTGGAAGAGGAAGGGCTGGAGGAATACTTGGAATGGGTATGGGTGAAACGGAAATTAATCTTGTTGTTGTTGTTGATGTTCCAGTCCAAACGGCCCATGATCTTGTAAGAAGGGGTTTCCAGAGAGTATCCCTGATAACGTCCCGGATTATAGTTGTATTTTTCCGACAGGTATTGGCTGATGTTGTTCATCCCTACGAAGGTACGGTCGCCTACCGTTGTGGTGTTCTCGAACGGACGGTGCACAATGCCGTTGGTGCTCCATTCGTCATTGGCGCCGCTACGCGCTATGCCCGACGGGCCTGCCTGCACATTATCCTGATATTCGCCGTTCACGAAGAAGAACAACTTGTTTTTAATGATCGCACCTCCCAGAGAAGCTCCGTAGGTGGTGCTGTGGTCACGGTTGCGGGTCAGTTCATAGTCCTCTACCTTGTTTCCGGTGAGGTGGGTATTGGAAGTGTACATATAGGCTGTACCTTTGAACTCATTCGTACCACTCTTTGTCACGGCGTTGATGGCACCTCCTGTAAATCCGCTCTGACGGACATCAAAGGGGGTGGTGGAAACGGAAATCTGTTCCAAAGCATCCAGAGAGATAGGCGAACCGCCTGCCGGCAAGTTCGAGCCGATACCGAAGGCATTGTTGAAAGCGGCTCCGTCCACAGTGACATAAGACTGGCGGTAGTTACCTCCACCCACTGAGAAACCGCTACCGATATTGGCTCCCTGAGGGGTCAGACGCATGATATCGTTCATGCTGCGGCTCACTGTAGGCACTTCCGACATTCTGGCCGCATCGACATTGGTTACCGCTCCGGCGCGGTCTGATTTCATGTTGCTGCTTTTGGAAGCGGTAATCACCACTTCATCCAATAATTCGGTAGATTCCTTCAAGTTCGCATCCAATACGTAATTCTCTCCCAACTGGAGGTTGATGCTCTTGTAAACCACTGATTGATAACCTACATAAGAAACTTCTACTTTGTAAGGGCCGCCGGCACGCATGCCCTGGATGGAATAACGGCCGTCCACATTGGTAATGGCCCCATAATGGGTGCCGGACGGTTCGTGAATAGCCTGAATCGTTGCGCCGATAATGGCTTCATTGCTTTGATCAACCACCTTACCACTCATTGACGAAGTGGTGACCTGGGCGTTAACAGCAGCAGCGATTACCAACATAACCACCGCAAAAAAAGATCGCATTCTTTTTACCATAAACTTTTTAATTAATTAATATTATAATTAATGTCTTAAAAGACGTTGCAAAGATAGCTAATAGAAACGATATACAAGCTACAAATCGGTTACAATTTACAGTGACTGGTCTGGTTTCTTCCGCTATCCGCGCCCCAGAGAGAGTACACAACCCAAGAGGGTTCAAAACTTAATTCTAGCCAAGAAAGAGGTTTTGATTTGAAACTTGAACCTCCTTAAAGGCAAAAAAAAGAGTCGTATCATTACTCAAAACGGAGCTTGATACGACTCTTTCAGGTCTTGTAATTACAATCTGTTACTTTTCGGAATGGTCATTTTAGTTTGGACCTTATCAGAACAGGGAGACCCCCATCAGTCTTCCATCAGCTTGCGGTAGCGCACCCGTTTCGGCTCCTCATTGCCCAGACGCTTCATCTTGTTCTCTTCGTATTCCGAATAAGATCCTTCAAAGAAGAATACCTCGCTGTTTCCTTCGAAAGCCAGGATATGGGTACAGATACGGTCCAGGAACCAACGGTCGTGGCTGATCACCACCGCACAACCTGCAAAATCGTCCAGACCTTCCTCCAGCGCGCGCAGCGTGTTCACGTCAATATCATTGGTAGGCTCGTCCAGCAGCAGCACGTTGCCTTCTTCCTTCAGTGCCATAGCCAGATGCAGGCGGTTGCGCTCACCACCCGAAAGCATTCCGCAAAGTTTCTCCTGATCGGCTCCCGAGAAATTGAAACGGCTGAGGTAAGCACGCGCGTTGATATCCCTGTTACCCAGACGGATCAGCTCGTTTCCACCGCTGATTACCTGATAAACGGATTTTTCCGGATCAATATCCTTATGCTGCTGGTCTACGTATGCCAGTTTCACGGTCTCTCCTACCTCGAAAGTACCTTTATCTACGGTTTCCAGTCCCATAATCAAGCGGAACAAAGTAGTCTTACCGGCGCCGTTAGGACCGATTACGCCGACAATGCCGTTAGGGGGCAGCATGAAATTCAGGTTATCGAACAACAGCTTGTCACCGTAAGCTTTCGCCACTCCTTTGGCCTCGATCACCTTGTTGCCCAGACGGGGACCGTTCGGAATAAAGATTTCCAGTTTCTCTTCCTTTTCCTTCACATCCTCGTTCAGCAGCTTGTCATAGGAGTTCAGACGGGCCTTTCCTTTCGCCTGACGGGCTTTGGGAGCCATGCGCACCCAGTCCAGCTCGCGTTCCAAGGTCTTGCGGCGTTTGCTTGCCACTTTCTCTTCCATCTCCATACGTTTGGTCTTCTGTTCCAGCCAGCTGGAGTAATTTCCCTTCCAGGGAATTCCTTCGCCACGGTCCAGTTCCAGAATCCATCCGGCTACGTGGTCCAGGAAGTAACGGTCGTGGGTTACGGCAATCACCGTACCTTCATATTGCTGCAAATGCTGTTCCAGCCAGTCGATACTTTCCGCGTCCAAGTGGTTGGTAGGCTCGTCCAGCAACAGGATATCCGGCTTCTGCAACAGCAGGCGGCACAAGGCCACACGGCGGCGCTCACCTCCCGAGAGGTTCTTCACCGGCTGGTCTTCGGGCGGACAGCGCAACGCATCCATGGCGCGTTCCAGTTTGCTGTCCAGATTCCATGCGTCCGTAGCGTCAATGATGTCCTGCAACTCAGCCTGACGGGCAAAGAGTGCATCCATCTTCTCAGGGTCCTCATAGTATTCGGGAAGCCCGAACTTGTTGTTTATTTCTTCGTATTCCGCCAAAGTGTCCACAATGCTCTGCACACCTTCCATCACTACCTCTTTCACTGTCTTTTCATTATCCAGATGCGGTTCCTGTGCCAGATAGCCTACAGAGTAGCCCGGCGAGAACACCACTTCTCCCTGATAACTTTTCTCCAGTCCGGCGATGATTTTCATCAGCGTTGACTTACCTGAACCGTTCAGACCGATGATACCAATCTTAGCACCGTAAAAAAAGGATAGGTAGATGTCTTTCAATACCTGTTTGTTCGCCTGGAAGGCTTTGCTTACGCCTACCATCGAAAAGATAATCTTTTTGTCGTCTGCCATATTCTTTATATATTATTAATTTATTTAAGTTGCTATATTTTTACTCCGACAGCTGGATAAACCAACATTTGAAATCATCATCCTACTGTTTTTCCTCCATTTTTCTGTAATACCACGGATGTGTAAAGAACTCATACATCAGCAAAAGAGTGACACAGATACCGATACATATCCAATAAATAGTATCAGGATGACTTTCGGTCCACATATTCTCAAACAGAAAACCACTCAGCATACCTACTTCCCACATCAGCTGATAAGTATTGTTTCCCGTACCCCGTTCGCAATGCATCGGCAGACTAATCATCTTTATAAAAAACCGTGACACGGTAGTACCGATCCCCGTGCCCAGCAATACACCGGCTATATAACTGTTCATCAAGCTGTTGGAAAAAGCAAGCAACAACAGTCCGCCTATCATCGCGGCCTGCCCCAGCTCCACCTCCGAACGGCCGGAAGCATAGGAAAGCACATAACGCAAAAGCAACAGGGAGATGATAAAACCGATCAGGATGCAAATGTAAAACAACTCATTGTAAATGTGCGCTATCAAAATGCCGAAAACAGCGGAAAGCATCATCATATTCAGTGCCGGCCACAGAGTACGAGGCAACAGAAAACGGTCCAACGAGAACCATGAGGTGCGCAGCGGAGCACGGAAAGGGACATCCACCGCCAGAATCAGAAGCAAAGCCAGTGTGCCCAAAGCGACACAGGTATAAACAACATGGTGAAAATTCCAGTAAGGATAAATGTAAATTCCCAACGCAAGACCTGCCACCATTCCAAAACGCCCCACCCACGAAAAGGCGATATTCGCATCCGTGCGGCGGCGTGAGGCGGTGACGTCAATCACCAGCGTGCTACCCGTAGTCATGGTAATGACACTGAACAGCCCCCCCTGGACAGCCCGGACCAAGGCTATGAACCCTACAGTCGCAACGTATGGATACAGCAGGCTGGACGCCACGAACAGAAGCATCGCGACCAGACAAACACTTTTACGCTTGAACGTATCGATAAGATAGCTGTTGAACGCTCCCGGAAGAAACATGGCCAGTCCGAAAACAGCCACAGCCGCTCCTGCTTCCGCATAGCTGCAATACCAGTGCCGCACCATCCATAAAGGCAGTGCGGGAAGCATCATGTATAGCGAGGCATAAAGCAAAAAGTTCGAAAGGGATAGCAGCACCATATTCCCGGTCCACAGTTTTGCTTTCTCATACGGAAAGAAGAAGTCATCATACATATCAGCAGAAACTTTGTTAATATTGTTCGTCTTCGTTAGGGAAATCACCTTTTTTCACATCATCCACGTATTGCTGTATGGCTCCTGTCATAACAGTATGCAAATCGGCATAACGACGGAGGAAACGGGGACTGAAACCGTTGGTCATACCCAGCATGTCGGATACAACCAGCACCTGTCCGTCCACAGCGCCTCCGGCTCCGATGCCGATAACGGGGATAGTCAGTTCCTTGGCCACACGTTCCGCCAATGATGCGGGGATTTTTTCGAGCACCAACGCAAAACATCCCGCCTCTTCCAGCAGATGCGCGTCACTCAGCAGCTTTTCGGCCTCTTCCTCGTCCTTGGCACGTACAGTATAAGTTCCGTATTTATTGATAGACTGCGGCATCAGTCCCAAATGTCCCATGATGGGAATACCCGCAGCGATGATTTTCTTTACCGCATCAATGATTTCTACGCCACCTTCCAGCTTCAATGCATCGGCATGTGTGATCTTCATCACTTTGATCGCATTGGTCACCGCTTCGTACTCGGAAGTCTGGTAAGTACCGAAAGGCAAATCGACCACAACGAGCGCGCGTTTCACTCCACGAACCACGGATTTCCCGTGATAAATCATCTGGTCAAGGGTGATGGGAAGTGTGGTCACATTTCCCGCCATGACATTCGAAGCGGAGTCTCCTACCAGTATGACGTCGATGCCTGCGCCGTCTACAATCTGCGCTGTCGTGTAATCATACGAAGTAAGCATAGAAATCTTCTCGCCTCTCTGCTTCATTTCCACCAAACGGTGTGTCGTTACTTTGCGTGTATCGCCTGAAATATATCCTGCCATATTTACTTTAATTTATAAAAAACGGCTGCAAAGGTAGATGTTTTAGTTGACATTACCTCATTATATCCTTCATTTTTTCGAAACTAAATCCATTAAAGTCCTGAATAACAGCCTTTGCCTTATCGCGTATCTGCTCTTCAGGGTTGGTAGTAGCCAATCCTATCACGGTCATTCCTGCCCGATTTCCTGCCTCAAGCCCGTGAAATGAATCCTCGAAAACCACACAGTTCTCGGGCACGGTATCAAAGACAGTGGCTCCTAATAAGAAACATTCGGGGTCTGGTTTGGAACGAGTGAACATTTCGGCTGTGAGGATACGGTCCACACTTTGTTTCAGTTCCGGATGTGCTTTATATGCGTTGTTCATCTTCATTTCATTTGAGCTTGTGACTATCGCTATCTTTACCCCGTTGGCTCTCAGCTCCTTCATAAAGCCCTCTACGCCCGGGATATAATTAAATAACATATTTTCTTCAAATTTGTTCAAATCTTCTGTAATTTCACGCTGAACGTCTTCCATTCCAGCGAAATATTTGTTATAAATTTGTGTCAATGTCTGCCCTTTTATCATCCGGCCGAACTCGGGTATCTCAGGATGGTATTTCCGTCCTTGTTCATTCCAGAATATACTATACTGAGGTTCCGTATCTACCACCACCCCGTCAAAATCGAATAAAGCTGCAATGCTTTTTGTTGAATTCATATTACTTTTAGTTTGATTTAACGCCGCAAAGGTCTGAATAATCCTCCATATTCCTAACTTTGCAAAGCTTAAAAATAATAAAAACGCGAATGAAAGAAAACAACCCGCACATACTGGGTACAGAAAAGGTAGGAAAGCTGCTTTTAGAGTACTCTATCCCTGCTATCATCGGAATGACACTGACGTCACTGTATAATATTATTGATAGCGTATTTATCGGGCACGGTGTCGGCGCCATGGCCATATCGGGCTTGGCTATTTCTTTTCCGCTGATGAACCTGCTGGTGGCGTTCTGTACACTGGTCGGGGTGGGTGGCGCTACCATTTCTTCTATCCGCCTGGGGCAGAAGGATACGGACGGCGCCGAGAAGGTGCTGGGAAACGTAACGGTGCTCTGTGTGATAAATTCTATTTTCTACGGAGGCATCACCTTGCTGTTTCTAGACCAGATTCTGTTCTTCTTCGGGGCAAGCCATGACACGTTGCCATACGCCCGCGACTTTATGCAGATTATATTAATAGGAAGTCCTGTCACCTATGTAATGATCGGGCTGAACAATATCATGCGTGCCACCGGTTATCCCCGAAAAGCGATGCTGTCCTCCATGCTGACAGTGGGGTGCAACATCATTTTGGCTCCTGTCTTTATATTCTGGCTCGGCTGGGGAATCCGCGGAGCAGCCACGGCAACCATCCTTTCACAGTTTGCCGGCATGATATGGGTGCTGAGCCATTTCATGCAGGAAAAAAGTTATATCCGTTTTAAGAAAGGGATATTCAAATTAAGGAAACGGATCGTAGAAAATATTTTCAGTATCGGCATGTCGCCGTTCCTGATGAATGTCTGCGCTTCGGCCATTGTCATTATATTCAACAAGAGCCTGCTTCTCTACGGGGGCGATCTGGCTATCGGAGCATACGGCATATTAAACCGTCTGCTGATGTTGTTTGTAATGGTTATCATGGGACTGACTATGGGGATGCAACCGATTGTGGGCTATAATCATGGGGCACACAAATTCGGCCGGGTGAAGCAGACGTTGAAATATTGCATGATTGCAGGGGGGTGCATCACTTCGCTGGGATTTGTTTTCAGCGAACTTTTCCCTAATTTGGTTGTTAATATGTTTACAGACGATAAAGAACTTACAGCATTGGCACGCACTGGGTTGCAAATCGGAGTCCTGATGTTTCCTTTCGTGGGAATACAAATTGTGATTTCCAGTTTCTTCCAATCTATCGGGAAAGCGAAAATTTCTATCTTCCTCTCCTTGTCCCGCCAACTGTTGTATTTATTGCCCTGCCTGCTGTTGCTGCCTCATTGGTGGGGACTGAACGGCATTTGGCTCAGTATGCCTGTATCCGATCTTTTAGCATTTATCACAGCCTGCCTGATGCTGGCACATCATATTAAAAAATTAAACAAGATCACAGAAGTATGATATTTAATGCAGAAAACATTCTCTTGATAGGTTCTATCCTATTGTTCGTAAGTATTGTAGTGAGCAAGACCGGCTACCGGTTCGGAATCCCTACGTTACTTGTTTTTTTATTGGTCGGCATGCTGTTCGGAAGCGACGGCCTGGGACTCCAATTCCATGATGCGGGCGAGGCACAGTTCATCGGCATGATGGCCCTTAGCATCATTCTGTTCTCAGGGGGTATGGATACCAAATATTCGGATATCAAGCCTGTATTGCCACAAGGCATACTGCTTTCCACCTTCGGCGTGTTGCTTACTACTATTTTCACCGGATTCTTTATTTATTGGATTTCCGGGTTCTCGAATGTCAGCATTACCATGTCCCTGATGACGGCCATGTTGCTGGCGGCTACCATGTCCTCTACGGACTCTGCTTCCGTGTTCAATATCCTGCGCTCGCAAAGCATGAACCTGAAACATAACCTCCGCCCGATGCTGGAACTGGAAAGCGGAAGTAATGACCCTATGGCGTATATGCTCACCATCGTCCTGATACAATTCATCACATCGGCAGGCATGGGGGCAGACGATATTCTGATTTCATTCCTGATTCAGTTTGCTGTGGGTGGCGCCTCAGGATTCCTGCTGGGAAAACTGGCGGTAGTAATCATCAACAAGATTGACTTGAAGAACCAGTCGCTCTATCCTATCTTGCTGCTGAGCTTTATTTTCTTCACATTCACCATGACCGACCTGTGTAAAGGAAACGGCTATCTGGCTGTCTATATAGCAGGAATGATGGTGGGTAACGCACGCATTGTAAACCGTAAGGAGATCGCTACTTTTATGAACGGCATGACCTGGCTCTTCCAAATTATCATGTTCCTGAGCCTGGGATTGCTGGTGAATCCCCATGAAATGTTGTCCATCGCCATACCGGCAACCTTGATCGGCATTTTCATGATTGTACTCGCCCGCCCGCTCAGTGTCCTGCTCTGTCTTCTTCCCTTTAAAAAGATGAACATCAGCTCACGGCTGTTTATTTCCTGGGTGGGATTACGCGGAGCAGTACCTATCATATTCGCCACTTATCCGGTAGTGGCTGATGTGCCGGGATCTACCCAGATTTTCAATATCGTATTTTTCATTACCATATTGTCTTTAGTGGTTCAGGGAACGACCATTTCATGGATGGCCAAATTACTCCATCTGGATACACCACTGGAAAAAACAGGAAATGATTTCGGAGTAGAGATACCGGAGGAAATCAATACAGACCTCCGCGATATCGTACTGACGGAGGAAATGCTGGCAAAGGGAGACAGGCTGATGGATATGAATCTGCCTAAAGGTATGCTGGTGATGCTGGTAAAAAGGGGGAACGAATTCATGATCCCCAATGGCTCTCTGCAACTGCATGCCGGTGACAAACTGCTGATTATCTCGGAAAGCAAAACGAAATAAAAAATTTGCCCATGTGCCCACGTGCTGCGCTATGGTCCCGCATGGCAATTGGCACATGGGCAAATTCGCACATTATTCAACTGAGCAACAGCATGATATTCAATGCGGAGACAATCACCGCAATGGTATAAAGCACGAATGAACTCCACCGGGAGTTGGCATATTTGCCCATCACCCGTTTGGAAGAGGTCAGTCCTACTTGCAGGAACACCGTGAAAGGCAGCTGGATACTCAGAATCATCTGAGAGATGATAAGTCCGTAAAAGGGATTCTCAATAAAGAAAATAAGAACCAATGCTATCCCCAAAGAAATCAAAATACCTACCTTGGAGTGGATATCCTTGATATGATAAGACTCACCGAAAATACCCGCAAAGATAGAACCTGCCGCCATTCCACTGGTTATGGTGGAAGAAATCCCCGCCATCAGCAATGCCAGGGCAAAAATGATTCCGGCATGGCTGCCCAGCAATGGGTCAAGCAACGACTTCGCCTGCTGCAACTCTTCCACCGGAGTCCGGGTACGGAAGAAAGTAGCGGCTGCCAGTAAGATCATGGCACTATTGATAGCCCATCCCACAATCATGGAGAACAAAGTATCATAGAACTCATATTTCAATACTTTACGAATGGAACTCTCGTCCTGCTTGTTGTACTCGTGGCTCTGTATCACCTCTGAATGCAAGAAAAGATTATGCGGCATAACCACTGCCCCAAGCACACTCATGATAATCAGCATACTGCCTTGGGGTATGTCGGGAACCACCCAGGAACGGACCGCCACAGGCCAGTCAATATCTACCAAAAACAACTCATACAGAAACGAAAGGCCGATTACGGATACAAAAGCAATGATGGCTCTTTCTATCTTTTTATATGAATTGGAAAAAAGCATAATGACGACAAACATCGTAGTAAGAACAGATCCCCAGGCTATGGGAATTCCTAAAAGCATCTGCAAGGCAATGGCTCCTCCCAATATCTCCGCCAGCGAAGTGGATATGGAGGCCAGTACCGCGCTGCCCAAAATGGGACGGGATATCCACTTGGGACAATACTGCGTGGCTGCTTCACTCAGGCACAATCCCGTCACAATGCCCAGGTGGGCCACATTGTGCTGCAACACAATCAACATAATGGTAGACAGGGTCACCACCCACAACAACGCGTAACCAAATTCGGAACCGGCTGCAAAATTCGAGGCCCAGTTTCCCGGATCAATAAAACCTACAGTAACCAGTAATCCGGGACCAATATATTTAAAGAAATCAAGACCACCCAGATAACGCTTGTGGTCCGTACGTTTTAATTCATCTATAATGCGAGACATGTTTTACTTTTTTTGTTTGCACAAACTTACTAATAAAAAACAAAAATCCATTTGCTTTGTTCAAACTTATAGTTTACTTTCGCTTCAAAATACCGATTTATAATGAAAAGAGAAACAGTTATAATAGCGGCCCTAGGCATCCTTACTTTGGCAGGATGTAATAATAACCACCGTTCACAAGTCCGTAAATTCAAACAGACAGCCGAAAAGACCAACCGGTCCTGCCCCACACGTATGAACGAAACGATTACACTGGACAGCACCCGTTATAATGAGAAAGATAATAGTGTGAGCTATTTCTACAGTGTTACAGGAGAACTGGACAACGCCACTTATATGAACACCCATTATGCCGCCTTTAAACAAGCCCTGCAGAATGCAGTAGACAACTCGGTGGAAATGGAAGAATACCGGAAATTCGGTACTTCCATCCGCTATATCTATTATTCGGGATCAAGTAAAAAGCAACTGGCTGCATTCTCCTTCAATTCCCCCAAATAGATTCCGTTTCAGCCCATCCGGATGCATGATACCACGCTATGGAAGACTTGAAATAATTGTTCCAAAGCAAATATTTGGGAGTGGTGAATGAATTGGGGATATACATACCCATTCCACTGTAGTTATCCCCATCTATTCTGTACAAGGATGAGGTGGGATCATGAGTATAATCTGTATAAATGACCGTCTTCTTTAATTGTTGCGTAAAATCGTCTGGAGCCATTCCTCCACACAATTTTTCAATAAACTGTAACATATCATAGGCATATCCTTTGAAGTTGCTGCTGCCTTTGCCATATTGCTGCAAATCAGCTATATCCACGTTCTTCAGGCTATCCTGATTGGACAAAATCACACTTCTGACCGCTTCCGCCAAACCTTCCATCTGATTGCAATCCACTGCCGAAATGGTTCCCCAACCATTATAGTTATAATAATCTATATAATCTTTACAGATTGGCTTCAAATACTCCTTGATCGCATTTTCATACAAATAAGGCATCACACTTGCATAAGGAAATCCGGCTGCCGGTATATCAAGTACAGAAGCGATGCAATATTTGGCAGCATCCTTCAGCTCATAATACACTTCGGCACACCCCATCATACACGCATCAAACAAGACAAAATCAAACTTTTGAGGATTTACCGTACGCAGCACTTCCGCCAATTCCGGTATCAACGCTGTGTCACTGGAATACCGGCCGCCATCTTGACCTATAGAACGGGTGCCGGTAATAGTGGGCAACCATCCTGAACCGTGAGAACCAAAGATTATTCCATAACTTTCCGACGGATAAACACTCATCATATCACCTATCACTGTCTGCATGACGGTTTTCTCCGTCGATGTCTGAGGGGGATATTTTTTCTGATATTGCCAATACTTATCAAGTCGTGAACCGACATGTCCTGATCCGCGATCATCGCATTGACCGCTTCTTTGGACATACTGTTGATCCCCCCTTGACCATTAGTCACATATTCAACGATACAAGGCTCCGGCCAACTGATATCCGAAGCCTCACCATCCCAATATACCAACAAAGCAGCCGAATCCTTCATAGCCTGAAGCCCCTGCATCATCGTCCGAATATTATTACGCAAATTGGAATTCAAGCTGTTATCCGCCCAAAAGAAAGCCAGGACCGTTCTTCCGGCATGTTGCTGAGGAATCACGATTGTTTCCTTCTCGCAAGAGAAGAAAAAGCAGGCTGTTAAAAATATAAATAGAATCTTTTTCATAAGAAAAGGATCACTCTTCCGGTTTCTTGAACTTGAATGCATTGGGGTTCACTTCGCGAATCAGCAAGGTCTTTCCTTTTTGATACTTGATCTTCATCTTATTGATGGTCTTCTGCAGTTTCTTTCTGCTGTTCGAGAAATAAACAAAGCAAGTGCGGTTCGTCAGCCCTTCCTCGTTTTCCAAATAATTTTTCAGCTGATAACTGTATTGTGAGCGTTCCGGCAACATCTTGTTCTTATCCAGCCTTACACTGTCCAGCAATTGGATTTCCGTGAAATAAACCAATGAATCTGTAAACGATGCGGATACACCTACTATATAAACGGATTTACCTTTACTTCCTTTCAATGAGAATGCCGAGCATACCATCAGTACCAATAATAAAGAGCACAGAATCTTTATGGATTTCATAATTCTAATTTTATAATTTTATTAGAGGACAAAAATAGTTATTTACGGACAAATACGAAAAAGTAATAGATTAATTAACTATAATAATTTGCTGATGTGCCCATTACCATGTGGCACATAGCGCAGCCAATGGGCATTATTGGTATATTATGAACAAAAGCACAAGACGGGAGTAACCTTCCATCTTGTGCTTTGTTTTCTTTTCGGAAACCGAATCTTTCTTACCCTAAATAAGACTTAAGCAGCTTGCTACGCGAATTTTGTCTCAATCTTCTAATGGCTTTCTCTTTAATCTGGCGTACGCGCTCACGAGTGAGGCCGAATTTATCGCCGATTTCTTCCAACGTCATTTCCTGCGTATTAATACCGAAAAACATCTGGATAATATCCTTCTCCCTTTCGGTCAGCGTAGAGAGTGCTCTATCAATTTCCCTCGCAAGTGATTCATTAACCAAGGAACGGTCTGCCATGGGCGAGTCGTCATTTACAAGCACGTCCAGCAAGCTGTTGTCTTCCCCTTCCACAAAAGGAGCGTCTACAGAAATGTGTCGTCCTGAAACCTTCAACGTGTCCGAGATTTTATCTACAGGTATTTCCAGTTCATCGGCTAGTTCTTCCGGAGAAGGACGGCGTTCGTTTTCCTGCTCGAATTTAGAGAAGGCCTTGCTGATTTTATTCAACGAACCTACCTGATTCAACGGCAAACGGACAATACGTGACTGTTCTGCCAATGCCTGGAGAATAGACTGACGAATCCACCATACGGCGTAACTGATAAACTTGAAGCCTCGGGTCTCATCGAACTTTTCAGCTGCTTTAATCAATCCCAGGTTGCCTTCATTAATCAAGTCAGGAAGACTTAACCCCTGATTTTGATACTGCTTGGCTACAGACACGACGAAACGCAAGTTGGCACGTGTCAGTTTTTCCAATGCTACCCGGTCGCCTTTACGGATACGCTGAGCGAGCTCTACCTCTTCCTCTACAGTAATCAGGTCTTCACGGCCTATTTCCTGTAAATACTTATCCAGAGATGCGCTCTCTCGGTTAGTGATACTTTTGGTAATCTTTAATTGTCTCATTCTCTATAAAACAAATTTGGGATGCAAATTTACAACATTAAATGGAATACATCCATTTTTGTTTGAAAAATATTAGCTAATAAATCAAAAAAGACTATCTTTGTCCTTCTTTTCCTAAATATTTTGCGAAAATAGGGTTATATCTTTCTCTTTATTGATCTTATCAGCTTACTTAATAGAGATTATTCCATGATATAGCGTAAGGATGGATCCTGTCAACAGCTCTTATCTTATCGTGAAACAGAATTGATTTATGTCCTCCGTTTTCCGGCCGGACGGGAACGCAAACACCTATGACGCAAATTAATAGTTACACGACTCTACTATCGGATAAAAACATACTAAAAATCAAACTTGTGTTCCCATCATCCCCGAAATTCCGTTTACAATGCTTCTTTCCAGCATATCAATCCTGTTTGACTATAAAATCAGGATGCACGGAAGTGTCCCTTACCGTGCATCCTCTAAACTTTACCTATTGAAACTTTCTACCTTAAAAATATCCTTATTCCTGTATCAAATCTACTGCATAGTTCGCACGTTTACCTGACGGGAACATACCGCTCAAGAACAATACCTGATCCGGTGACTGGGTAGCAGCTTTCAGCACATCTTCCAAATCATTTACTGATTTGACAGGTTGTCCATTTGCCTTCAGGATGATGAAGCCTTTACGGATACCGGCAGCTTTCATTTTACCGTCTGTCACACCTGTGACTTCCACACCATATCCCAAGTTCAATTGTCTCTTCAATTCCTGAGGAACTTCACGGAACGCTGCGCCCAAGATATCCATGCCCGCACTCTTCACCACTTTCGTTGTTCCCTGTGCATTTTTCAAAGTCATCTCGATATCCTTTTCTTTCTTGTCACGCAACACCTTGACGGTTACTTTGTCACCCGGACGGTGTTTAGCCAACCCTTCCTGCAACTCTGCAAAGTTCTTCACACGTTTTCCGTCAATACCGATAATGACATCGTCCACTTCCAAGTTACCAGCCGCAGAACCTCCATCAATCACCTCAGCTATCAGCACACCATCGGTAGCACCCAGTTCCTTCACTTTCTTCTTGATTTCTTCCGGCATCATCTGCTGGTCATCATTAATCGGAGTACCCTTGATACCCAATACCGCACGCTGAACGGTTCCGTATTCTTTCAAATCGGCTATTACCTTTTTCATAATACTGGTAGGGATGGCAAAACCGTATCCGGAATAAGCTCCTGTCGGTGAATAAAGCACCGAGTTGATACCTACCAACTCTCCTTTTGCATTGACCAATGCCCCACCACTGTTACCTTGGTTAATAGCTGCATCCGTCTGGATGAATGACTCCACACCTTGATTATATACGCCCAAAGAACGTGCCTTGGCACTCACAATACCGGCGGTTACTGTAGATGTCATATTAAACGGATTACCTACAGCCAATACCCACTCGCCCACTTTCAAAGCCTCCGAATCGCCTACGGGAATAGTGGGAAGTTCATCCGCTTCAATTTTAACCAACGCTAAATCCGTGCTGGGATCTGTGCCGATTACACGTCCTTTATATTCACGTCCGTCATTCAGTTTGACACTGATCACATCAGCATTATCAATTACATGGTTATTCGTTACAATATATCCATCTTTCGAGATGATCACTCCGGAACCGAATCCCACTCTTTCAGGAGTCTGCACCTGACGCTGCTGACCGCCGCCTCTGCCATTCCCAAAAATATCACCAAAGAAATCATAGAACGGATCACGAACGGTAACTGTCTGAGTTTTTGATTCTTGAGTTGACTTTATATGAACTACTGCATGCACTGAATTTTCCGCTGCCTGAGTCAAATCCACCGGTTGCATTTGGGTGGCGTCCAGCGCGGCAAGTCTTGTATTCGGATTTTGTTGGAACACATCATTAAAGGCCACGCTTTTGTTTGGCTCGGGTTTCAACATAGAATAAGTCGTTACTCCTGCTACACCTGCGCTGACTGCTACAATTGCTGCTGCGCCTAGTACCATTTTAGTTGCTTGTTTCATAACTTAATATCTATTAATTTGTTAATTTCAAGTTTGGTTTAACATTTCTGACGCTAATGTAATGACAAATATTGTACGGTTGTACCGTTTGTCAGAGATTTTTTTCCTCTTTTAACACAGATAGATAAGCACTTAACAGGGGTTAACCGCAGAATCTGCCAAATTTGCATTCATTATCAATAGCTGACAGACAGCAAGATGACACAGGATACAACTTGCCTCATAGATAGTTATGTCTTGCAGGAAATACTTGCCTCCCGCTGGAATACATCCATATACACCCCTATAAAAGGGCATGTCCGTGACCGGTCTTTCTAACTTTACTTTTTCAACTGGTTCAATACCCTTCTCGCACTATCCGAAAGAACAACAACAGCTCCTGCCAAAATAGCAGTATCTTTAATGACCAGACGGCCGGCGCCCGTCAGCAGAGGGAACCCCTGTTCGCCACTTCCCAAATCGGGGACCCACACCTCAGGCGTTGTCACAAGGAAAGACAAAGTGCCCAGTGTCATGACAATAGCCAGTCCGGCCCCTACCAAACCGATTTTCGGAGAGAAGATACCTAAAAACGTCAAGATACCGATTCCCATAATCAAAATACCCAATCCATGAGAAAACCCATAAGTATTGTTCTCTTCATGCCACTGGTGCTTCGCTTCATCGAATTCGCCTTCTTTCAGCTTATATTCTTTATATTCAGGAGCGTCCTTGGTATAAAAGAAACTCATAAAGGGACTGTTCGCCACAAAAGGCACAATTCCTTCGGCTTCATAATTCCAGAATTTCAGACCGCCAATCCATACAAAAATTACAAGGATTGCCACACGGATAAGATTGATACCCAGTTTTTGGGCAGATGCTGCTATTGTTAAAAACGCAACAAACAGAGATTTTAATTTTGTCATCATTGCTTTCATTATTAAAAGATTTAACTTCCTGGTGCAAAGGTCGGCAGTTTTCCCTCTCCAGTAAATGGCAATTCCCCCATATAGGTTGGCAATTATTCCCGTTTCTCTCTTTTCCGGTATTCCGAAAGGCTCTCCTTGTTCATTTTCTTAAAGAACCGGCTAAATGTAGCCAAATCCTCAAATCCCAGAATCTCACTGATTTCCTTCGCACTCTTGCCCGTATAAAGCAACAGGCGCTTGGCTTCCGCATCCACGCGTTCATGAATGACACGCAAAGGAGAAGAAAGCCTGTAAAGGGAAAAGAGATTGGAAATGGTCTTGGGAGAACGACACAACATATCAGCATAATCCTGCACTTGCTTCTTCTCCTTAAAATGACTGTCAACCAGCACATAAAACTGACGAATCACATCAAACGTGTTCTCACGCCCCGGGTCTACATCAAACATTTCACGGGCTATGCGGGTACAAGTGATAATGAAACGTTTCAGAATAATACGCAACATTTCTTCCTGCAAGTTGTCTTGTATTTCACACTCCCCTCTGAAAATATCGACAATACTGTCAAGACGGGCCGACTGGGAAGGCGAAAGCTTCAAACGCATGACACGGGAAGAACCGTTAAACAGGAATCCGTTACAAGACACCTCGCTGTCATGCCCGTAAATACAATAAAAGTTACTATTGAATAGAAAAGTGAGATATTCACCGTCCACTCCCCTTATCTGCACATGATGCAAAGGAGTGAGCGAAATCATTTCCTCTTTTTCCAGATGCATCACCACATGATCCACTTCCACATCCAGCGTTCCATGCCGCACCCATATAAATTTATAAAGACTCCCGTCACGTTGCAAAAAGGAGTTTTCATGGAAACAGGAAGTCATTGCTATATTTCCATTCAATTTAGTACTTAAGTGATATTCCATAACTACCTTAAAATAAGATGAGGGGATAAATATAAAGCTATTTCTTCAGATATAAAAGAGATAACGCAAAAGATATTTCTCATCCTCCCTCTTTTCCTGCCTTTCACCGGCATTTTAAATCATTGCCATATAAGTTGGCCAAAGTTCCCGTTTAAAATGTTCACACCTGGACATACAGGAAGTTCCCCACTTCAGTGCGTTTCTTTTAATATTTGTTAAACATTTATTTTTCTTCGTCCACTCCCTGATTTAATAGTACATTTGTTTCATCACAAGCATCAGAGCGATATATTTAAAGAAGAGTAGAAAACAATAATGGATAAAAATCGTAGGAGAATCCGTATAGGCTATATTCAATGGCTGCTGATATATACCTATATATGTACCATCTTCTCATTCACCTGTGAAGCCGCCAATGCACAGGATCGTACCGGGAACGAAGAATATGTGCTGATTTTAAACAGCTATAACGAATCTTCTCCATGGAGCAACAGCATTACCACCCCCATTGTCCATAAACTAGCCGGAACCAAAAATATAGACGCCTACATAGAACATCTGAATTTATTCATGGTAGGCGATTCTGCTAAAATAGAAAAGTTTTCAGAAACACTTTCCTCAAGATATGGCTCCACCCCTCCCCGTCTATTGGTATTTGTAGGAAGCATGAGTCTGATTTTCAGAGAAGAGATACAAGCTTTATGGGGTACCGTACCTACTATTGTCTGCGGGGCAGACCCCTATGTGTATCCTGAAATATTCTACAGGCAGAGAGATACAGTCACTCCCAAAGAAAAGACACACATGAGCGAACTGGCCCAAGAATACAATTTCACCTACATGCATACCCCTATCTATCTGGAAGAAAGTGTGGAACTGATGCTGCAAATGATTCCCGGCATGAAAAGACTCATCTTTTTGGGAGACGGGATTTATCCCAATCCCGAATATGACCAACGACTGCGGGAATTGATCCAAACAAAATATCCGCAACTGGAATATAAATACATCTCTTCACGCACCAATACTCTGCACCAGTTATATAATGCTGTACGTAAGGCAGACAAGACTACAGGCATTCTGGTATCCACTTGGTTCACCGAATCCTTCACCTCGGACAGCTTTCTGATAAACGCTTACAGAAGCATTTCCAGCATCTCCGCCCCTCTTTTCACCATCCGCTATGCAGGTATGGACGACGGAGGTATGGTAGGAGGATACATGTACAATGAACAAGCCTTCACCAAGCAATTATTGAAAACAATTGACGACATCCTCGGTGGAAAAAGAGCCAGTGACATTCCTTTCTATGAGCCTCAGGAAGCACACCCCACCTTCAACTATACCAGACTCATAAATAAAGGGCTCGACCCCAAGCGATGCCCCGATGACACCATTTTCTATGACAAGCCTGTCCACTTTCTGAACAAATACAAATGGTTTATCCTGATTGTGCTCATGGCCTTCGCACTGATGGCTGTAACACAACAAAAACGCATTCAGATGCTGAAAGTCCTGAGACGAGCCCAACAAAATGAAATAGAAACAAACGCACAATATATCAACCTGGTGGATAATATGCCGATTCTTTACATGAAGGAACAAGTAATATGGGATAAAGAAGGAAATATTATAGACAGCATTTATCAGGATGTCAACCGTTATTTCGAACGATGTTTTTTTAAAAAATCCGATATAATAGGGAAAAGGGCCTCCGAAATCTTTCCCGAATCTTTACCGGAATTCACCCATTTCATGAGTATCACCTTGAAAGAAAAGAAATCGATCACATTCCCATATTATTTTAAAACCGTCAACACCTTCTATGATGTTGTCCTGAATTGCTCCACTGAACCGGATATGGTCGATGTGTTCTGCATGGACAGCACCGAGTTGCACAATGCACAGCAAATGCTAAGCGCCACGAACCATAAACTTTCCATGGCACTGGAAGTAGCCAACATTGTACCTTGGAAATGGAACTTGAAAGACCATACCATCTTGTGCGACCTTAACCGCCCCATTGCCATGGCAGCCATGCCGGGCAGCATCAGCGAAGATCAGTTGAGCGTATCGGACAAACAATATTTCGCCAAAATTATCAAAGAAGACCGTCCACGCGTGATACAGGCCTACCGCGACCTGGCAGACGGAAAAATAGAGAAAGTGAAAGAAGAGTACCGTGTACTGGCCAATGATGGAAAACATTGGAAAATAGACTGGGTAGAAGCACAAGCAGCCGTAGAAACAAGAGACAAAAACGGAAAGCCGCTGACTTTAGTCGGTTCCTCACTGATTATCAACGAACGGAAAACAATGGAAAACGAACTGCTTTCAGCCAAGGACCGCGCGGAAGAATCCAACCGGCTGAAGTCCGCTTTCCTTGCCAATATGAGCCACGAAATACGCACTCCGCTAAATGCTATCATCGGTTTCTCAAACATCCTTGCTACTGCAGAAGAGGAACAGGAAAAACAGGAATATATCAATATCATTGAAAGTAACAATACGTTACTGCTGCAATTAATCAGCGACATACTGGACTTATCGAAAATAGAGGCCGGCACACTGGATTTCAGTTATTCCAACGTGGAACTGAATGATATCCTTTCCGAAATAGAAAGCGTGGTCCGTTACCGGACGGAAACCAGCGGCGTTCAACTGATTGCACACAAAGGACTCCCCTCTTGCCCCATAAAGACAGAAAAGAACCGCCTGATGCAAGTTTTGAATAATTTGCTGAACAACGCCAGCAAGTTTACCTCACAAGGAAGCATCACCTTCGGCTACGAACTATGCGGCAGAGAACTTTATTTCTATGTTAAAGATACCGGTTGCGGCATTCCAGCCGACAAAGTGAACTCCATATTCGGACGTTTCGTCAAACTGAACTCTTTTGTACAGGGTACAGGACTGGGATTATCCATTTGCCAGACGATTGTAGAGCACATGGGAGGACGCATCGGCGTAGAATCTGAAGAAGGAAAAGGATCCACTTTCTGGTTCACCATTCCCTACCAGCCCGCTGATGCGGATAACAAAAAGGAAGACAAACATCAGCCCATCTCCGTGCAGAAAGACAAGCTGACCATTCTAGTTGCCGAAGACAATGAGAGTAATTACCGGCTGTTCCAATCTATCTTGAAACGAGAATATAACCTGGTTCATGCTTGGGATGGAAAAGAGGCGGTCAATTTGTATAAACTCCATAATCCTCAGATAATTCTGATGGATATCAATATGCCGGTGATGGATGGCTATGAGGCCACCCGGGAAATACGAAAGCTATCCTTGGATGTGCCTATCATCGCCGTTACCGCTTTCGCCTATGCCAGTGATGAACAACGGGTTATGGAAAATGGCTTCGACGGCTATATGGCCAAGCCCATCAGCGCCCCACAACTGAGACAACAGATTGCTGCCATATTACAGAAACGCATTATCTTATTATAACCTCCGCTTTTTCCATTATACCCGGCTGAAATCCGATGTAGAAACCGGTTTGAATCCGCAACTATAAACAAGAAAACAACCGAAAACGCCACAAGGATGGGGAACTAAAGATGATTATAACATAAATGCAGAGTTAATTCATCGCTTCAGCTCCATTAAGTCTTTTTTTCAGTACCATTAAAGCATTTCTTACGGTTACCTTTTACAGACTACGACAGTAGTCCGTATGTTTCACTACGGCAGACCGTACAGTCCACTGTAGCAGACTGTACGGTCCACTGCCGAAGACTATAGTAACAGTCCGCACAAAAAGACTTAACAGTCCGCATGACAAGGCCTGATATACCCGACAAAAAGTATTAATCCCCCATACCTAAAAAAACTCCCCCTTGCTCACCTTCACAGGCTATGCAAGAGGGAGATTCTACACTAACTCTTAACCTAATAAATAAACGACAAAATCATTCTTTATATCTTAAGGCTCCGGCTGGCAGTTTCTCACCTTTCTCACCAAAGCTCTTCAATGCGTTTTCCGATTCAATGGTTACTTTACTTTCATCCAGCATTCTCCGGTCAAGGCCGAACACGTCTATAAAGAAATCATAAACCGCATTCCGCTTGTTCGGACCGAAATCATGACGTTCTTGCGGCAAATGTACATTGCTCACCTTGTCCGTCGCACCATAAAAACCGTAGATGCGTTGCAAGTAAGGATATTCCAAACGAGGAACCGTGGCTGTCCAGTCTCCTCCGTCGGAAACCACCAGCATGGGACGCGGAGCAAACAGGGCGGCCAGTTCCGCATTGCAAGTTCCTCCACCTGCCAGCTGGATGGGCTTGCCACTTTCACACGGGCAACCGCCATCAAAGTGAGAAGCCAGACTGACCACAGGGGCAGCAGCTGTAAAACGGTCGTCCAAAACGGTAAGCAACACCGTCTGCGTTCCTCCGCCGGAACCACCGTTCACGCCGATGCGTGCAGGATCTATATCTTTACGGTTTGCCAGCATATCATCCAGTATCAGCAATCCGTTCATAGCCTGAATGGTGTGCGCATCACTGGTATGGTGCGCTTCCGCACCTACCTGCAAGGCGGATTCTCCCCAACCATACAAGTCATAATCCACACAAATAGCCCCCATACGCGCCAATGTAGCCATACGTTGCTGTTGGTCCTTCCGGTAACGTCCCTGTCCAAAATGGCCATTGGGGCAAATAATAAGTGCATGTTTACCTTTGGAACGCGGTGCATAAACCGAACCGCAAACATAAAGCCCCGGCAAGGTCTCCAATGCAAAATTCTGTACGGTATATCCATCGAATTTCCGTACTTTCGAGAGAATAGGCTTTGCATCCTTCACTGTTCCTTTCAGCATATCATCCAATCCCAGACGTTGGCGCACTTCCTTTCGGAGTATCTCCGTGCGCTGTTCCCACTGATCTTTATCAGTATACAAGCCACTAAGATATGACAACATTTTTTCTCCATCAACATCCGTGCGGCGTGCATACTCGTATGGTTTCAACTTGTACACGGTATCACTTTGCTTCACGAATTTATAATCGAAAGGAGAAAGCACATTGGTCAAGGTTTCTTCCAATGAATAGGGACGGATACGGAAATCGGCATACGGAAGGATACGCCCCACCGTATCAATATCATACTTCAAGCGGACCTGGAAACGGGCGGTAACGTCATTCAACACATCGGATAACGGACGTGCGAACCGAGTTTCATAAGTTTGTGCAGACACAGCGGAAAAAGAGAGTGCCGCCATGCACAAAAGCATCTGTTTTTTCATCGGGCAGTCTATTTTATTTCTTTACCATCCACATACACATCATCCAGCACCAAGTCCTTACAATCTTCAAAGACACAGCGTTGCTTGGCATTCTGAATATACACATCACGCATCACAATACCGGTAATAGGCGCTTCGGGCAGGCCCACCACCATAATGGGGGTATTCACATCACGGACCGTCACACCCGAAACATAGATGTTACGAAATTCCGGAGTTCGGTCACTCTTCGGTTCGGCAGGCATCTTGCTATATTTCAGATTGAGAACAATAGCTTCTTTCTTGATATTACTCATCACAATATTGCTCACACGAATATCCTCCACAATGCCTCCGCGGCCACGAGTGGATTTCAGACGAATCCCTCGGTCTGTACCATCAAAGACACAATTGCTGATGGTCACTTTCTTCACTCCCCCACTCATCTCGCTGCCGATAACCACACCACCGTGTCCGCTCAACATGGTGCAATTGGTAATGGTGATATTCTCGCAAGGAACACCCAGTTTACGCGCTTGCAAGTCACGTCCGGATTTGATGGTGATGCAGTCATCGCCTACCGAAATGTGGCAGTCACTGATGTGTACATTCTTACAAGACTCGGGGTTGATGCCATCCGTGTTGGGGGAAGGCACATTGTGGATGGTAATGCCTTTAATGGTCACATTGTCACAAAATTCAGGATTTACAGTCCAGAAGGGAGAGTTGATAATCTTCACGCCCTCTACCCGTACATTCTTACAACGGATGGGATGTATGAAAGGAGGACGGAAAAAGCGACGGTCCAGTGTGCCATGCCAGTCTTCATTGGTTTCAGCGTAAAGGGCTTTCAGGTCGTTTTCCTTCTCGAACATGGGCTGGTACTTGTTGATGTTTCTCTTGCCGTTATCTCTAAGGTCTACCAGTACACGGAAAAATTCAGTCCACCATGCCTTACCCTGTCCATCCAGAGTTCCTTCTCCCTTGATGGTAATATTTTCTGCATCCACGGCGTAAATCAACGGTTGGAAACTTTTCATCATGATTCCCTCGTGACGCACTTCCACATAAGGGAGGAAGTCGTCAAAGTTCTCCGAGAATTTCAAGGTGGCTCCTGCTTCCAATTCTAATGTAATATTACTTTTCATGTGGATGGAACCGGTGAGATAAGTTCCTGCGGGGAAAAAGAGTGTTCCGCCACCATTGGCATTCAAGCGGTCGATGGTAGAATTAATCAATGCCGTGTTTAATTTCCGGCCTTGTATATCGGCACCGGCTTGCTGCATATCCACACGCTCGGCATGCAGAAAAGACAAACTGCAAACACATAACAACAGACTTAAAAAGGTACGTTTATTCATATCGTTCATTAATTGATTTTAGTTTTACCAAACACCCCCAGGGGGCTTTTCCTATGAAAGCTGCGTTTATTTCTTAAAAGAATAAGTTCCGCTTTCCACTATCTTCGGCTCTTTCTCATTGGGAAGGAATACGCGTGCCGTACACCCTACAGGTATCGTTACTTTCAATGCAAAGACTCCATTCTCGCGTGTCCAGTCTACTGCAACCTTTCCATAGAGAGTTTCAGTCGAAGCCCGGACGTATGTCAAATCGCCTACCGGACGGGGACGTATTTCTATTTCCTTCATTCCCGGTTTTCCCTCAACGGTGCGGATACCCGCCAGCGAGTTGAAGAACCATTCATCAATCTGTCCCATCATAAAGTGATTCCACGAAGAACCTTGTCGCGGATCCCATTGCTCGGTCAGCGTGGTAGCTCCAAATTTCAGTTGGAAACCATACCCCGGGGCCTCTTCATGGTTATGCATGGTGTACATCAGCTCATTCAGTCCGTTACGGGCTAGTGTCTGGAACAAATAACGATTTCCCACATCACCAGTAGTCAGCCGGTTACCATGACGTTTTATATCCGCTACCAAGTTATCAAGTACCGCCTGTTTATCTTCGGCAGGAACCATTCCGAGAAACAACGGCAGGGCATTACTGCACTGACTTCCCGTACCATACTGACGAGTATCCTTATGATAAAACTCCCGATGGAATGCTTTATTAATTTCTTCACCCAAATGAGTGTAATATGCTACATCATACCTATTATCCAGCATACGTGCCGCCTCCACCAAATAGCGAACAACCATATAATAATGGGCGGTAGCTACTAAAGGAACAGGCGTATTACGAGAAAATCCGGCCCGGAAATCTCCATAATCATACCAATCGCCCAGTCCGAAAGAAACGATTCCATCATTGGCACGAGTAGTCATATAATCAATGTAACGACGCATTCCGTTATAGTATTTTCTAATCAATGAATCATCCCCATACGTCTCATAATACATGAAAGGCAATACCACAAAGGTACATCCCCATTCGGGAGATTCGGCAAAAGCATCCATACCGGGACCCTCGAACACCACATATTCCGGAGCAGTGGTAGGAACCGCGCCATTGGCATGCTGTGCATCGGCTATGTTCTGAAGAGTCTGAGGAACAAAGCCTGTCAAATCATAATTGTAAAGCAAACCGGGACCACACAAATGATCTTGTTCCAACCAACCCAGTTTCTCGCGATGAGGACAATCGGTAAACACGGACTGCATATTGCTTCGCACCGCCTTCTCTATCAGCCGATGGGCCTCATTGAATATACGATTGGAACATTGGAATGTGGATACCTTAGGAGCCGAATTATAAACAAAGCACGATTGTATCTTCTGGATCACCGGAAGATGCAAGGTGTTTTTTTGCCCTTTCAGCACAGCGCCTTCCACCTGAATATACCGGAAACCATAGTAAGAAAAACGAGGATGCCAAGTTTCCACTCCTTCCCCTTTCAGGGTATATTCATAATAATGTTGTCTGCCGGTCTGACGCTGATTGCAAGCTCCTTCGTCCGTCAGGGATTCGGATACAAGCAGAGTTATTTTCTGCCCTTTCTTTCCACGGACGGTAATTTCGGGGAAACCGGCCAGGTTCTGTCCCATATCCAGCACAAAGGCAGACGGATCTACTGTCCGTTTGGTTGACTTGCAGGCAGCTGTTATCTGTTCAGCGGTGAGCTTGGTTACTTTCCGGATATCATAACGCTCCATAATCTTCACCGGTTGCGCTATCTGCGGACGAAGCACCCCTTTGGGGGCTTCCTGAATCACGACAGGACGCCAATCCTGCTCTTTAAAACCGAACATGTTCCAGCCTTTCTGCTCACGGCGGGCGTCATAATCTTCTCCGCCATAGATGCAATTGAACAGTACGGGACTGAAATCGTACTTCCAGTCCTTTCCGGAAACAATCGTTTCACTGGTTCCGTCTTCATAATTCACCACCATCCGGAAACGAAGCGTGGGAGCGCCGAAACTGATTTGCAGTTTACGATAGCGGCCGCCTTGCACATTGTAAAATCCATTTCCCAGCAGGACTCCGATAGCGTTACCGCCTTTCTTCACTTGCGAGGTGACATCATAAGTATTATAATAGACACTTTTGTCATAGTCGCTCCAAAGGGGGGCAAATTCGCTGTCTCCCACTTTTTCTCCATTCAGCGAAAATTCATAAAAGCCCAAGCCACATACATACGCTGTGGCGTCTTTCACTTTCTTTGCCACATGGAACTCGCGACGCAGATAAATACTTTTCTTTGCCAAAGTATCCACAGCAGCCCAGGCGGCCTTTGCCTCAGGCTTTTTCAGTTCACTGCCATGATATTTCCGACCTTCGGGTATGCGGGCATCCTTACGGGTAATGGCCCCAATCCATTCACTGCCGGCGAAAGCTGCTTCGGAAGTCAGGATACTGAAATCAGAAGGCGCACTCCATGCCGAAGGCGTATCAGCCTCATCCCAGACACGGACACGCCAAGTATAATGCCTGTCCTTCTCCAAGGCCGCATCCGCACAGGAAACCAACTGGCTTCGAGCGGATTTTACTTTGCCGCTGTTCCAGACTACTTTTCCTGCCCATACATCCCGAACCTCTATCTCATAAGCAGTCTGCCGCGTGCCATTTTCCGGCGAACTCATCTGCCATCCCAAACGAGGGGCATCAGAGATGGTCACTCTTCCTTCGCGCATCTCACACGTCAGGCGGGTAATAGTTATGTCTTTCGCCTGCACGGAGAAAGACATAACTAACAAAGCGGCTATTAAGAATTTTCTGTAATTCATTTTTCTTTCAACAGTCTATTTATTATCTTAAGACATCCCCTTTATTCAAAATTATAGCACATTCTCACAAAGAACACGGGTCAATGTATCGGCATGTCCTACTTCCTTTCCATCCACATAGATATGCAGACCTTTTCCACGCTGGTAACGGCTGCCGTCTTTATCCCACAAAATAGTGAGGTTACGGCCATGATACAACACATTATCCAAACAGAAATAATCCCATTTTCCTTCGGGAATCAACGGATTCACCTCCACTGTGTTATCCATGCGCGGACGGAGTCCTATCAAACCGGTAATCATCAAATCATTAAAAGTAGAATGATTGTAATAACGGCTGCGTTCCTGATCCCCTTTCAACCAATAACCGGTTACCTCATCCAAATACTCGCCGATGTAGGGACGCCCACGATGATGTTGCGACTCCACATAGCGTTCCATTTGATGGAAATACACGCTGTCTGTCAATACAGTCTGAGGATAATTATTCATGAAATTGGCCATTGCAGTCAAAGTCTGTGCAGATGCAAACGGCCAGATAGCCCCATCCCATTCACACTTACCTACGCCATGTGTACGGAACTCAGGATGACGGCGCTCGGCAGTGGTAAGTCCGTAAGGTGCGGAAAAACCTTTCTCGTCCATCACTTCCTTCCATGCCATATCGTATTGGGAAGAAGCATCCGGCAAATTGAAATACCAAGGGATATAGCCGATAGCCTCGCGTACCTCGGCGGACGCATCTCCACGCATCGTTTCAAAGAAATGGTGGTCTGTGTTCCACAACTTATCCTGTACCAACGTTTTAATGGAGTCGGCTTTCAATCCATATTTCATGGCCATGCCCTCATCTCCTGTCATGATGCCGATAAGAGAGAGCGCTTTGGCGTTGCCATACATATAACTGTTGATAGTAGGACGGGCATATTGCTTACGACGACCTCCACTGATAGATTCCTCCATGCCATCCTGCACATCTCCCTGCCAGTAAAGTCCATTGGACAGGCGGTTTGTCTTTTCCCAACGGGCATATTCCGCTTCCAAATCCTTTACCATATCCAACAAGAATTCCTTGTTTCCATCGACCATGTAACGTCCCAGTACCGCATCCGCATTCCACGAGCTAAACTTGGTCATTTTGGCCATCGGGCCTCCTTCGTTACCCCGATACCAAGTATGGATAATCTGATTCAAGTATTCCGGGTTACGCAACCAGCGGCTCTCATAAATATGATGACCGATGGCACAAGCTATCAGATTGTATTTATCGGCATACGAACGGTTTACCAAGAATTCGGTCATACCATAGCCCACCGGAGTTTCCTTGATGTGCTTGCGCAGCGTCCACCAACGATAATAATACATTTCCTCGAAGTTCTTTTGAGAGCACTCGAAAAGAGGTATGTTTTCTTCCATCCATTGAGATGCGCGGGCATTGGGAACAGCCTGGGCTATATTCTCATCCTCCATGCTGTTGAAATAATCCACGTAGGGCTTGAAATCCTTATATTTCAAGAAAGCCGCACCGGCATCCTTATCAGCAGAAGTCGTCTTGAAATTGGCTATACGGTAGGTGCACAAAGGTTCTTGCTCACCTGCATTCGGCAGAATGCCATACCAGTCTGCCGGGGTATCCACCGTAGGATAAGTCCGTTGCGCTCCGGTGCGGAACATCACTCTTTCAATGGCCGGAACGGGAGCAAAGAACATACGTTGTCCTGCTTTCTTTCCATCCACGTAAACGGTTACCATACGGTTAGCAACAGAAAGTTCCACTTCTACCTTATACGTCTTGCCCGGTTCATACTTCAACAAATTACCAAACCGCGCACCTCCTTTGGCACGGAAAAGTCCGTCGGAAGTCAATTCCAAACGAGAACAGGCAATACCGTTTTCATCTAGGAATTCTATTTGCAAAAGGCCCTTATCGTTCTGCTCCGCCATCAGTTCGAAAGAAACTTTAAGCTCTTTTGTAGCAGGTATCTTACGCTCCACACGGGCATAATCGAACAAATCCTTATCTTGCAGCACCAACCATTTTCCATCCAATGATACGGGAGCCCACTGCAAAGAATACAAATTCCAGTCGGTCAGTTCATTCAAATCTTTATAGTTGGCAAAATTATCGTCAGCATGTGCACTGGCATGTGCGCGGACGGGCACAGGGATATGAGAAACCCACATGTCCTCCTTGTTCACACTGTAAGTCACCCACAAATCACCATCGGGAGGAGTTCCGTTACCTTCCTGAATACCCCGTACATACTGAGGCCCGAATGATTTATAATTACCTCCGTAACGCATCGGTGTAATTTCGCCATGCACCAAATTCAAGGTCGTATATTCCAGCCCGTCCTTACTGAGCGAGATAGCCAGCGGCCAACGGAACTCGGAAGGATTATACACCGTGGCGTATGTACCGTCACTCAAACGCTGTCCCCAAATCTTCGCATTACTGTTAACAAACCCTTTCGCACGTTCCACCGGTTGCGCCCACGTATTCCCACCATCCTCGCTGATGGAAGTCAGGGCATGTTTCCACAAGCTTACCAAACGACCGTCGGGCAAAGTATAGTCACAATACGCTTTGTATTCTTTGTGTAAAGGAATCAACGGGTCATTACGGTCAGCTTCCTCCACCCACTGCATACGGTAACGAGGATTGTCCAGAATCTCCTGACAGGCTTTTACAAATCCCTTGTCTTTGCTGCGTTTAAAATAAGGATAGGATGTATTCTTTTCATTAAACGCATGGTTATAGTAAATGAAATAAATGGGACCGAACGAACCGTCTTTCTTAATCTCGCGAACCACACGGCCTATTCCGTTCCCGTCATTCGGATCATCTTTCTTGTCCAGAGCTACGCCATAGTTTCCCATAGCTATCAATCTGCCGCTTTTTGATACATAGAAGCCTACACGCTGATGCATGATGGCATCCAGATCTTTCGCCTTGTCTGTGCGTCCGGGCTTGGTATAGCCATCGGGAACCCGGTAGATAGGGAAAAGAGTCACCGGATTTGTCCAGTGGTATCCATCTTTTGAAGTCATCAGGAAAGTCTGTGAGGGAGGAATATGCTCGTCTGATGGATCGGAAAGATAATGCATATAGAATTGTCCGTTCCAATAAGCCAACATGGACTGATGATTGTATGTCCATCCATTGCCGTTATCGGGTGCAGGATGTTCCCGGTTGGCGCGCATCACCTGAATATTGTGTACTCCTACCACAGGTGATAATTGTCCGTCATGATAGGTAGGGTTAGACAGCTCTGTGCCTGTATAGTGTACTCTATCTTGAGCCGACACCGAAAGTGCCAGCGAACAGGCTGCTGCAAAGGTAAAAAGTTGTTTCAGTTCCATTTATTTACTTCTATGTTGTTTTTCCATCTATTAAAATGAGGTTTCTCTTCAGCTTGATTGGCCTGCAAACAAGCAAAGCTCTACAAAATTACGAATTTCTTCGTTTCCCGATAAAAGCTCCGGGCTTTAAAAAAAGACGAAAGCACAAAGCAAATGTACTCTATAAAATAATGCTATTTATAAAAAACGTCTTTTTGTTAAGGAATTTGCATAAAAGAAGCTTTTTTACTATCTTAGCAGCATGAAGTTAACAGTTTGATAACTTTTCTACGAGAAATATGTTATTTATAGTATTCACTTTTTTAACAACCGTTTGCTTATGAAACAAAAGAATAAGATGTTATCCACCCATGGCATTAAAACACTATTCGAAACCCGATTAACCCAACTCACTTCATTGGCTTCAGAAAGCCAGGATGAAACAGCTTTCAAAAACAAGCTGAACGATTATCTATTATCCGGTCCTATTTACAATCCTGCTGCCGCAAGGCAAATTAAAAGACTGATAGATAACGATGGAAAAACCATTTACGAAGCCTCTACAGAACAGGAGATTAAAATAGAAACCATCTCACTGCTTTGGAAGTTTTTAACGAATAGTATCATCAATGAAGAGATTTCCGTTGATTTATGGATTGACCTGTATCACCAGTTTGACCGGCTTTATCACGAAGAGGAGGAACTACCTGATGAAAAACAAGTGCAACAATGGATGAAACGCTGGCCCAGCGGACTGAATGAGGATGTCCGGGCTATCCGCCGACAAAACAAAGAGCGTATTATCTCCCTTCTTATCCAGAAAATAGAAAACAGACACGCGCCCTCCAGCCGCTATCTTTTTCCCGAAGGAAGCACGGAAGAGGACAAACGCCAGCTGGTCTGCCAATGGTGGAACGAAGCCCGTTTTCATCTGGCAATGGCCATAAAAAGCCCTACCGAACTGAACCGAATGCTAGGCAACTCCCTATCCGAAGAGACCTTGCAGCTTTATCACAAAGCACGCAAGAAAGGAATGCCTGTCTTTATCACCCCTTACTATCTGTCTTTGTTGAATCCTACGGGGAAAGGATATGATGATACAGCCATACGAAGCTATATTCTGTACTCTCCCCAACTGGTGGAAACATACGGTAACATCCACGCATGGGAAAAAGAAGATGCTGTGGAGGACGGAAAGCCTAACGCTGCAGGATGGCTGCTGCCGGACGGACACAACATTCACCGCCGTTATCCCGATGTGGCCATTCTTATCCCCGACTCGATGGGACGTGCATGCGGCGGCCTGTGTGCATCCTGCCAGCGCATGTACGACTTCCAAAGTGAACGTCTGAACTTCAACTTCGAGGAATTGAAACCGAAAGAGAGCTGGGACAAGAGGTTGAGAAAACTGATGGAATATTTCGAGAACGACACTCAGCTCAGGGATATCCTGATTACGGGAGGCGATGCATTGATGAGCCAGAACAAGACCTTGCGCAATATATTGGAAGCCGTCTACAAAATGGCTGTCCGCAAACGAAACGCAAACCTGCACCGCGCCGAAGGAGAGAAATATGCGGAACTGCAACGAGTACGCCTGGGCAGCCGGCTCCCGGTATATCTGCCCATGCGAATCAATGACGAACTATTGGATATCTTACGTGAGTTCAAAGAAAAGGCATCTGCCGTAGGGGTCAGACAATTTCTGATTCAAACGCATTTCCAGACTCCACTGGAAGTAACACCCGAAGCGCGTGAAGCTATCCGCAAGATACTGGCAGCCGGGTGGACTATCACCAACCAGCTAGTATATAATGTGGCGGCTTCCCGTCGCGGACATACCGCCAAGCTGCGCAAAGTATTGAACGGATTGGGTGTATTGTGTTACTACACTTTCTCGGTAAAAGGTTTTGAAGAGAACTATGCGGTATTCACACCGAACAGCCGTTCCTTACAGGAGAAAGAAGAGGAAAAAAGATGGGGAAAACTTTCCGCAGAGCAAGAAAAGGAGTTTTTGAACCTGTTGAGAAACAGTAAAGACCGTGCGGCAGCCGTACAGCGTTTCTGCACCTTCCATCAGATTCCTTTCGTAGCAACAGACCGCAGCGTACTGAACCTGCCGGGTATAGGCAAGAGCATGACTTTCGTAACTATCGGTATGACAAAAGAGGGAAAACGGATACTGGAATTTGACCATGACCCAACCCGCCAGCATAGTCCGATTATTCATCAGATGGAAAAAATATACATCAAGGAAAACAAGTCTATCTGGCAATATATGCTGCAATTGCAGGAAATGGGCGAGAAGAAAGAAGAATATGCCAGTCTGTGGAAATATATGGAAGGAGAAACAGAACACCGCTTCCCCTTATATAATTATCCCGATCCGGGATTCCGGATTACAGAAAAGTATAGTCACTTGTCAGTAGTTGGTAATAAATCAATCTGTTAATTTGTCAATGTGACAATGTGCTAATGTGCCATGCGGAACAAAGCGTACCCCATTGACATATTAGCACATTGACAAATCAGCAGATTATTCAATTCGTAATCTTGATCCCCACAAAATACGTTCTAGGCTGTGTAGGCCCATAGAAATAACCCGAGTCACGATAACCACCTTTGTCCAAATCCTTTTGGAAAGCATTAAAAATATTCTGTACTCCACCGTTTAACTGCAATTTGATATGGTCATTCAATACAAATGTGTAATTCAGTTTCACATTCAAATCAAAGAAATCAGGAGTATGCACCATTTCATCTTTAGCGATATATTGTCCTATATATTCCTCGGGCAACTCTGTCGGTGCGAAATGCGGCACATGCATCCGGCCTGTGTACACACCGGACAAGGAGCAGTCGAAATTCTTGAACGGAGCAGATGTCAATGTGAAATAACCGTAATAGTCAGGAGTACGGGGCATCCGCTTCACCGGCGCTACCTCAGGATTCTCACTCCATGCCTCCAGCTCGGTATATTCGCTGCGCTGCACCGTGAAGCCCACCTGTAAAGCCGCATCACGTCCATGTGCAATCTTTCCGTCCAGATTCACGCCATACACACGTGCCCCGTTACCGTTGCGACGCTCCTTCACCTTGTTACCGTTCTCGTCATGGCCCATATCCTCCAGAACAAACACGTCATCCAATCCGGTATAGAACCCTTCCAATAACAAATTGGTCTGGAAATGACCGATATTCGCCGTCCAGTCAATGGAGCCGCTGATGCTGTTGGAATGCTCCGGTTTCAGCCCTTCCGCCAACTTGATAAGCACGCCCTCACCTCCTACTGCGGTAACATGCAAATCCTCATCGTATGCCTGCGGCGCACGGAAACCGGTAGACCAGGTAATACGTGCCTGTAGTTTGTCACTCGGTTTGTAGAGCAGGTTCAGACGGGGGCTGAAGATAGGATTGTCAATCAGGTTATGGTCATCCAGACGGAACCCGGCCAGGAATACAAACTGATTCATTTTCCATTCGTTCTGCACAAAAGCGCTGGCAATACGCACATCCTGTTTCATATCACGGTGATAACCGGTCATAACATCGTGCAGGGAGTTGTTCTGATACTCCAACCCGGCGGTAAAAGTAGCAGGAGAGAATAAAACTTTCTCAAAATTACCCACATACATGCCACCTGCCACCCAAGTCAGGTCTTTCGTCTTTCCGTATGCATTCGCATCCTGTTGCGCACCATAATAACTGTTACGGTCGGTATGCTGGATGGAAGAATAGAAAGAAAGCTTATGCTTGTATTCTTTCCAAAACAGATCATAACTCAATCCGCCACTATTGATGACATGCTTGGTCTGTTCGGTGATATCCGTTTCGTGCGGCTGCAAATCAAATTTATTCCCTCCGCGACGGAACTCATTCGTGGTATGATATTCCAGACTGATACGGCTGAACTGCGTAGGACGGTAATAGGTACGCAGCCCGAACGTATTCATGTTCAGCTTTCCCAACTCCGAGAAACCGTCCCCGTCCGCATCATACGGATTACGGTTCCGATAAGACTGATACAAAGCGATGCCATATGTATTGTCTTTTGACACCAAAGAGGCGTTGGCTCCCATATACTGTTCCCACACCTTGCCGTTCATATTGGACATTGTTGAAGAAACTTGAAATGAATTGTTGATGGGGTCTTTCGTGATGATATTGATGGTTCCGCCCACTGCATTAGCACCAAACAAGGCCGACCCTCCTCCGCGGACAACCTCTACACGCTCTATCATATTCACCGGAATCTGCTCCAAGCCATATACACCGGACAGAGCACTGACTACCGGACGGCTATTGATAAGAATTTGCGAATAAGGTCCTTCCAGCCCATTGATACGTACTTGAGGGAAGCCGCAGTTCTGGCAGTTGTTCTCCACACGCAGCCCCGACTGGTAATTCAAGGATTTAGCCAAATCGGTAGAGTTCACCGATTCGAACAGCTTGGCATTCATCACATTGACTACCACCGGAGCCACCTTGCGACTTGTCTCATTGCGATTGGCCGATACAACCACCTCGTCCGTCATAATACTTTCATCACTCATCAAAAAATGAACATCTACCGTGAAGTCGTTACTGACGGTCACTTTCTTTTCCTGTGTCTCATAGCCCAGTAGCTGAACCCTCAATGTGTACTTTCCTGCCGGAACCTTCTTGAAACGGAACTCACCGTCCTCGTTACTCACCGTACCCTGCCCGGTTTCCACAATCAATATGGCAGCATACGGAAGGCTGTTCTCCGTGCCTTTTTCCACTACATGACCTGAAATCACATTGCCTTCCTTCACAGGATTTACATCTTCTGCATACGCATTGATACCCGCACCCATCACCATGAGCACAAGTAACAGAATATATTGTTTCATCTATTTTTTTTCTATTACTAAAATGTTTCGGTTTATTCAATAAAGAATGTGTGTAGCCCTATGGCAAAAACACATTCCCATCTGTTAAAGGGATTGCCCGAATGTATTCCATCAACAGATATACCTTTGTTTCAGCAATGAAAAGGAGGAGCGCGCAAATGGATACATTGCGCGCAAAGCGCTTTCGCGCGGAAAGTATTTATCTTATATTCCAAAACATACAACAAAGGACGGAATACAGTCATCTCGGCCTGAACCTCGGCCTCCAAAGTATGAATAGTGCTCAGATGAGCAATAGAAATAACCTGTCCTGTGGTATGCGTATGGTGTTTGCCGGACGAAGGATGAGAGTGCACAATCATCACCCCGTTCACAATATGAACGTGGGTAAACAAGGTGATGCTTACCTGATACGTTAAAAACAGCGTCAGCAGTAATAACGGGGCTATTATGTACCTTCTCTTGCTCAACTATTATTTCTTTTCCTCGCCAAACAGCAATTGATAGTCTTTTTTTGCGGCAGGCACAGTCCATTCCTCCGGAATAAACTTCCACTGGTGCATGGCATGAGGATGCAGCACTTTTTCCTGCTCAATATATTGCATCAGATAATAACGCAAATCCTTATCGGTTGCAAAAATAATACGTTTTGCCAAATCTTCCTTGGAAATTCCTGCTCCAAGGGTCAATAAATCTCCGCCACCGTTCCCACGGTAAGAATTCAAAGCCACTTTATAAACCTTATCCATACTGAAGGGAGTCCCGTCCGACATGCTTTGAATCGTGATTTTCTCTCCTGCCGGCTTGGTCACGTCCACCGTATAATTAATACCTGCGGCAGAATCAAAGTTAAAGCTGAAATTCTTGAAATTAGCACGCTTTCCCTCCTCTACCGGCTCCTTGAAAAGCATCAGGTGGTCCTCGGGACTCTTCATCTGATTAGTCCAGATGGCGTATGCCATTTCCAGGAAATCTTTAATTTCCTTGCCCGAGAGTTCCATCACATACAGCATGTTCTCGTACTTGTACAAATTAAACATATCACTCACATAGATGTCTCCTTCTTTAATCTCTGCCCGGAAGGACAACGGAGCACAGAAGGACACTTCAGCACCCGAAATTTCCAATTGCAACTGATGAATCAGGTCTATGAAAGGAGAAGAACCGAAATAAGCATCCTTCGCTGTGATGGTACGTGAAATAGTACCGATTTTACGGGATACGAAGTCATTTACAGCCTTATATTGAGGAGCGAATTTATCCATAAACTCCTGGCTGACAGGATACTTGTTCATATCCGCCAATCTACCCTCCACCGACTTCGCCACCACTTTCCCGTCTTTCTTTGTTACGGTCAGGGTCACATCCGAAACCACATTGGCATTGTTTGCCGGATCAATGACCAACACACTGTCTCCTGCCACATTCTGCACCTTTACACATTCCCTTGTATGGTCGTGCCCCATCAGCACCACATCAAAGCCCGGGACCCGTTTGGCAACATCCATAGAGGCATCTTCCACCACCTGTCCCAACACGTTGCCCGACTTTCCGGCATGAAACAATCCCACAATGACATCGGGGTTCTCTTTTTCCTTTATAATCTTCACCCACTTACGTGCGCAGGGCTCCATTTCCTCAAAATGCAGGCCACTCCATAACTTCTCCGGCAACCATGAAGGAATGGCCGGAGTAATCATACCCAGAACCGCTATCCTCACTCCGTCACGCTCCAACACCTCGTAGGGTTTCAGATAAGGTTTTCCGGTGGCATTGTCTATAATGTTAGCCCCCAGTACCGGAAAATCGCACTGTTTTATCCAACGGTCGTACACCGCATGCCCGGTCTCTACGTCATGATTACCCATATTGCCTACCACACATCCCATATAATTCATCATATCCGCCGCCACATGGGTAGACACGGTATCCATAAAATTATAATAGTAAGCTGTAGGCTGACCTTGCAGGATATCCCCATTATCCATCAACAGGCAATTATCCCCATATTTCTCACGCTGCTCTTTCACAAAGGAATGAACACGGGCAAGACTTCCACTCCATTCTTTCCGTTCGATAAAGTTATACGGAAAGAAATTCCCGTGCACATCACTGGTTTCTATAATCTTGATAACCACTTCTTTCTGATTATTGGATGCAGACACCTGCATACCCGCCCACAACAGCAGGGCGCTGATACATATTCTATATTTCATATCTCTATTCTTTTTCTTTTTTAGTTAAAGGATGCGTGAATACAAACCGGGCGCCTTCGGTATAATCCTTGTCCACCCATATCTTACCTCCCAAATTCTCGACTATCAGCCTGCTGATGGCCAATCCCAGCCCCGTACCTTGGGAATATTCATTCAATTTCTCGAAACGTTCAAAAACCCTGTCGCTCTTATCGGACGGAATACCGCAACCGGTATCCGACACAGACAATTCCAACTGTTGATGCTGTTTGTCTATGGCAATCGCCAATTTAATAGAACCGGACGGGGTAAATTTAGCGGCATTGGACAACAAATTAATCAATACTTGCTTCAGGCGCTGGGCATCCGTCTTGATAACCAGCGAAGTTACAGGAGTTTCGAACAGAAACAAAGCGCTGGTCTTGCGTCCATACTCCGCTGTAGACAAAGCCGTCTGACACAACTCTACTACATCACATTCCTCCCATACGAATTTTATTTTTCCGGATTCCATGCGCGAGATGTCCAGAATATCATTTATGAGGTGCAACAACAAATCGGAATTCTTCTGAATGATATCACAATACTGCGCCTTCTCGGCAGGAGAGGAATCATCACTGACCAACACGCTGGAAAATCCCACAATAGCATTCAACGGAGTGCGTATCTCGTGGCTCATATTGGCCAGAAAAGCTGTCTTCAGCCTGTTGGATTCTTCCGCTTTCTCCTTGGCTACCAACAACTCCTCGCCAGACACTTCCAGATGATGTTTCAAGTGGTTGATACGGATAATATAATATATGGCTATCAAGAAACAGGCTATCAGGAACATGAACGCCGAAACAACCCCTATGACCCAATATTTATACTGCTCATAAAGCGAAGGAGTCTTGTTCACCAACACCGCTCCCTGAGGAAGATTCAATGAATCCAATTTGAATTCATGCAAACGCTTTATATCAAAAGTATAGTTTCCGGGAATAGTCACCAAGTCCACCCCTTCTCTATCTCCTTTATCCAAAAAATCATAAGTAACCGCGCCTATATTCTTTCCTACCGCATGGTATTCGGGAGTATATCCTCCCAATGCCCAATGTCCCAATCCCACAGATGCGATAGTAAACACAGGCAGGGTAGGATTCGCATCACGCAGCATATAAGTCGTATTACCAATAACATAACTCTCCGTACAGTCCACACGCCATGTTCCCAACAATACACACGTATTTTGAGGCAATCTGCGCATCCTTTCACTCACTTCCATAAAGGTTTCCGTACGACCGTCCAGCCAAATCGTCTCTAAATCAGGGTACTTCTCCATCTCCTTTTTAACCAAGGCTTGCATAGACAGCCCGCCATAGGTATTATCCGATATAAATGCCACACGGCGCATATCAGGATAAAAGCGACGCATCAACTCTATGTTTTTATCGACATCATATTCATATACATAACCGGCAACAATATTATAATCGCCGAAATCCGTATAAATATTCTTACTTTCAGGTTCCCATACCCGTGTGTCGATACTATCATCAGGCAATACCAGTCCGTTGACACTGACCATACCACAGATGGACGGAGTCTTTTTAGCTATCTCCGTGTCTTGTGAAATATAAGCCGACCATGCCTCCTGCCCCAGCAATATAACCAGTGACGGACGGTTTTTCCCTTTATACTTACCAAGGATGGAGGCCATACGCGATTTCCACAGATAAGCCTCGGACAAATTCTTGCAGTTCATACTCTCTATGATCGGAGTATACTTGCCGCCACGCTGTCGGTATTCATCCATAAAAGCAGACAGGTTGTCAGAAATACTACGAGTTTCGGGGTTATAAGAAGTGACAATAAGGATAGGCCCTTCCGGGGTTGTTTCCGCCTTCACTGGACACAGAGCAACCACAGGAAGCAGCAGGACTAATAGCATAAAAAACCTGAATATGATTGCCAATCCCCTCATTTCCTTTAGAATAATTTCTAAAAATTCGCTGCAAAGATAATAAAATAAAAACAGAACACAACCAATTGGCATGTATTTTGTTTCCCTTAAAGCAGATGAAATTTAACAAATATATAATATGGCTTACATAGACTATTACAAAGTATTGGGAGTGGACAAAAGCGCCACCCAAGATGATATCAAGAAGGCTTTCCGTAAGCTGGCCCGCAAATACCATCCTGACCTGAATCCGAATGACCCTGGGGCCAAAGATAAGTTTCAGGAGATAAATGAAGCCAACGAAGTACTGAGTGACCCGGAAAAACGTAAGAAATACGACGAATACGGTGAACACTGGAAACATGCCGACGAATTTGAAAAACAAAAGCAACAATATGGAGGAGCCGGTGGATTCGGAGGATTTGGCGGAGCCGGAAGCGGATTCGGTACGGACGGTAACGGCAGTTACTGGTATTCCGGCAATGGAGGAGAAGAATTCAGCGGTGCACATTTCGGTGGCAGCACAGGTGGCTTCTCTGATTTCTTTGAAGAACTGTTCGGACATCGTGGCGGTGCAAACGGCAGACGAAGTGCCGGATTCCGTGGACAGGACTATAATGCTGAATTACAACTTTCATTGCGTGAAGCCGCCGAAACACACAAACAAGTGCTTAATGTAAACGGAAAGAACATACGTATCACTGTTCCGGCAGGTATAGCCAACGGACAGACTATCAAATTGCGTGGTCATGGTGCACCGGGAGTAAACGGTGGTCCTGCAGGCGATCTGTACATCACCTTTGTCATTCCAGACGATCCTGTATTCAAACGTCTGGGGAATGATTTATATATCAATGCTCCGCTTAGCCTCTACACCGCCGTACTGGGTGGTGAAGAAACCGTGGACACACTGAACGGCAAGGTAAAACTGAAAGTAAAACCTGAAACCCAGAACGGAACCAAAGTCCGTTTGAAAGGCAAAGGCTTTCCTGTTTACAAGGAAGAAGGCAAATTTGGCGATCTGATAGTAACTTATAATGTCACCATTCCTAGCAACCTTACCGAACATCAGAAAGAGTTGTTCCGCCAATTAAAAGATAGTAGCAATTAAAAAAAGAGAAGGATTATGCAGAGCGATTTAATTATTATCAACGATTTTTGCGACCGTTGCCACGTGGACCCGTCGTTCATTACGGAACTGGAAGAAGACGGACTGATCGAAGTCCGGGTGATTGACGAGGAACGCTACCTCCCCGCATCCCAACTAGCGGAGCTGGAGCGTTACACGCATTTATATTATGACTTGTCCATCAATATTGCAGGAATCGACGCCATCCACCACATGCTGGAACGTATAGAACTTTTGCAACAGGAAGTGCGTTCATTGAGAAACGAATTGGGATTCTACCGCTAAATTCCGTGCCCGGAGAGGGAAAGTGAAAACAGCACCCACTTCTCTTTCCGGCACAGTTCATTTATTTTAAATATTCTTCCTGTTTTTACCGTTGTTTCTATACAATAAGCAGGAGTGCCGAACCAAGCATCACTGATTTTCTCCTCTTTATTATATATACCAAGAAAAAGTAATGGGCTGTTCCGCTCTTTCTTTGTTTTTTCATTTATTTTCTTACTTTTTTCCGCTTTATTATCCTACGTTTAACCTAAAATCGCTATCTTTGTAAACTTAAAAGCAGCCGGCCGGTCTGCCGCTGACGCCGCAAGGCGAAAGAGGAAAGTCCGGGCAACGCAGAGCATCCTACTTCCTAACAGAAAGCCATCTGCGAAGGTGGAGTAACGTAGAAGAAAACAACCGCCACAATTCCTACGGGAAACGGGGTAAGGGTGAGAAGGTGGGGTAAGAGCCCACCAGCCGCATGGTGACATGACGGGCTGTACGTCTTAGGAGTTGTAAGGTCATGTAAACCGACATTATGAGGGTTGCTCGCCCCACGTCGGAGGGTAGACCGCTAGAGCCTGTTGGTGACAACAGGCGTAGATAAATGGCAGGCACTTCGCCGCAAGGCGAGGAACAGAACCCGGCTTACAGGCCGGCTGCTTTTTTTCATATATCCTAATAAAGAGCTTATGAGTACCATGAACAAGGAAAAACTGAAAGGTCTGCAATCGTTTCTCAAAGATGATATATGGCGAGTGACAGAAGACGAGGTTAGCAAATCCCGAGGAATACTCTATAATGCAATAAAAATCGCCACTCTTTCTATTCGTGAGTTCACTCAGGGACGTATTTTAAATAAAGCATCCGCACTGACATACAGCACCCTGCTTTCTATCATTCCCATTTTGGCCATTCTATTCGCCATCGCACGTGGATTTGGCTTCTCCAACCTGCTGGAAACCCAGTTCCGTAGCGGTCTTGAAGGACAGAGTGCGGCTGCCGAAACCATTCTCGGCCTGATTGACTCTTATCTGGTGCACGCCAAAAGCGGGGTTTTTATCGGAGTGGGTCTGGTAATGTTGTTCTGGACCATTTTGAGCCTAACCTATAACATAGAACGTACCTTCAATTATATATGGCAAGTGAAGAAACCCCGTACGCTGTATCGCAAAATGACGGATTATTTCTCCATCCTGCTCTTGTTACCCCTACTTATCGTACTTTCCAGTGGTCTTACCATCTTTATGTCCACCATGGTGAAAAACATGGAGGACTTCGTATTACTGGCACCCCTGATGAAATTTCTGGTACGCCTGGTTCCTTTCATCCTGACTTGGGCCATGTTCACGGGGCTGTTCGTCTTTATGCCCAATACTAAAGTGAAACTGAAATATGCCATCATTCCGGGTATCATCGCAGGCACTGCCTTTCAGGCTTTTCAATACTTGTATATCGGCAGTCAGATATGGGTATCAAGATACAATGCAATCTATGGTAGTTTCGCCGCTATTCCAATGTTCTTGTTATGGGCGCAAATTTCATGGGGAATCTGCCTGTATGGCGCAGAGCTTTGCTATGTGGCACAGAATCTTCGCAACTACAGCTTCAGCAAAGAGACGGCAAATATCAGCCGCCGTTATCACGACTTTCTGTGCATCCTCATCATGTCTCTGATATGCAAACGATTTGAAACGGAAGAGACTCCTTATACCGCCGAGACACTCAGCGACGAACATAAAATCCCGATAAGACTCACTAAGAAAATCCTATACGAACTACAGGACATGCACATGGTTTACGAAACTTCTATGGACGGTGACGATGAAAGCATAGGCTATTTGCCGTCAGTAGATATCAACCGGATGAACGTGGCTATGCTGCTGAACAGACTGGACATAGCCGGAACAGAAGCCTTCAAAATAGACCGGGAACGATATAGCGGTCCTTGGGAGGCATTGACCAATGCCCGCGAAGAATATTATAAAAGCACCAGTAAGATATTGCTAAAAGATTTATAATTCTGATATTTGTTTTACCACAGATTGCACAGATTCTTTTTTTGTTCAAAAGCCGATGCGGATAATTCCGGATTTCCACAAAGAACCTTTTTTTCATCTTTAACAATCATCTGTGCAACCTGCGGTGAAAGAATCAGGAGAACTGCATCATGCGGCTTAAATATTTGCCGATGATATCAAACTCTATATTCACAATGCTTCCCACTTTAAAAGTATGGAAATTGGTATGTTCGTAAGTATAAGGAATAATGGCAACCTGGAAAGTATCCTCCGTAGGGTTACAAACGGTCAGACTCACACCGTTCACCGTAACCGAGCCTTTGTCCACCGTGATGTAACCGCGCTTCGCCATTTCCTTGTCAAACGCATATCTGAAAGTAAAATACCAGCTCCCTTCAGCATCCTTTATATCCATACATTCGGCAGTCTGATCCACATGCCCTTGCACAATATGACCGTCCAGCCGCCCGTTCATCATCATGCTGCGTTCCACATTCACTTTATCTCCCACTTTCAACAAGCCGATGTTGGAACGCTCTATCGTTTCTTTCATGGCGGTAACCGTGTACGTGCCACCCTGCAAACTGACAACAGTCAGGCACACGCCGTTATGAGAGATACTCTGGTCTATTTTCAGTTCGTCCACAAACGAACATTTCAAGGTGAGGTGCAGATTTTCCTGCTCCTTTACAATACGCACCACCTCCGCATATTCTTCTACAATCCCTGAGAACATAAGTTTTAGTCTTTAATTAAGTTTCGAGAACAAAGATAGAACAAAAAACACAAATATTCGAAACTTACCGACTATTAATGATAAATGACCGGCAATTCGTCACTAACTTACCTTTTTTACATATTCAGAACAAAAATAGACTGTCCAATTCTTTTTTATTATATATTTGCACTTTATACTTTGCAAACTTATTAAAAACAAACCATGGACAGCACAAAGATTGTTGGTGAAAAAATAAAATCACTACGTGAAACAAAAGAAATCAGTGTAGCCGAACTGGCCGTACGCTCAGGCCTTGCCGAAGAACAAATAGAACGAATAGAGAATAATGTAGATCTTCCTTCATTGGCTCCCCTCATCAAGATAGCCCGTGCGTTAGGGGTACGTCTGGGCACTTTTCTGGACGACCAGGAAGAACAAGGAGCAGTAATCTGCCGGAAACAAGAGAGTGAGGATACCATCAGTTTCTCGAACAATGCAATGGACCTGCGTACACATATGCGCTACCACTCACTGTCAAAATCAAAAGCGGACAGGCATATGGAACCATTCATCGTGGACGTAGAACCGACAGAGGAAACCCACTTCTCGCTCTCCTCGCATGAAGGCGAAGAGTTTATCTATGTCATGGAAGGCACCATCGAAGTATGCCACGGTAAAAAATGCCATCTGATCAAAGCCGGAGACAGTATTTATTATGATTCTATTGTTCCGCACCACGTACACGGATATCAAGGACAAGCCGCCAAAATATTGGCCGTTATCTATACCCCTATTTGATTTATGATGGAATTAAGCACAAGAACCCTTGGTGACTGGCTTGAACATTGGGCCCTCACCACCCCCAATAAAGAATATATCGTATATTCCGACCGTAATCTGCGCTTCACCTGGAAACAATTTAACGAACGTGTAGACCACATGGCCAAAGGACTGCTAGCCATCGGCGTGAAGCGGGGAACCCATGTAGGAATCTGGGCGGGTAATGTGCCCGACTGGCTGACCTTTCTGTACGCTTGCGCCAAAATCGGTGCCGTGGCCGTAACAGTAAATACCAACTACAAACAGGCAGAACTGGAATACCTCTGCCAGAACTCGGACATGCACACGCTGTGTATCGTAAACGGAGACCGTGGCAATGACGACTATGTAAATATGGTCTACGCCATGCTGCCCGAACTAAAGACCAGCCAGCGCGGATATCTGAAGAGCAAACGCTTCCCCTGCATGAAGAACGTGATTTACATCGGCCCCGAGAAATACCGGGGTATGTACAACACCGCCGAGATTCTGCTTCTGGGATGCAACATAGACGATGACGAGCTGCTGGAAGCGAAAGCGAAGGTAGACTGCCACGACACAGTGAACATGCAGTACACTTCGGGCACGACCGGTTTCCCCAAAGGAGTCATGCTCACCCATTACAACATCAGCAATAACGGTTTCCTGACGGGCGAGCACATGAAATTCACTTCCGATGACAAACTATGTGTCTGCGTACCCCTGTTCCATTGCTTCGGAGTGGTGTTAGCCACCATGAACTGCCTTACACACGGGTGTACGCAGGTAATGGTGGAACGCTTTGACCCACTGCTGGTACTTGCCTCCGTCCACAAGGAACGCTGCACGGCCTTATACGGGGTTCCTACCATGTTCATTGCCGAGCTGAACCATCCCATGTTTGATATGTTCGATATGTCCAGTCTGCGTACCGGCATTATGGCAGGCTCACTCTGTCCGGTAGAACTGATGAAACGTGTAGAAGAGAAAATGTTTATGAAGGTCACCAGTGTATACGGGCTTACAGAAGCTTCTCCCGGCATGACAGCCTCCCGCATCGACGATTCGTTTGATGTACGCTGCAACACAGTGGGCCGTGATTTCGAGTTTACGGAAGTAAAAGTGATCGATCCGGAAACAGGCGAAGAATGTCCCATAGGCGTACAAGGCGAGATGTGCAACAAAGGGTATAACACCATGAAGGGGTATTACAAAAACCCCGAAGCAACCGCCGAAGTGATAGACCGGAACGGCTTTCTCCACTCAGGGGATTTGGGAGTGAAAGACGAAGAAGGTAATTATCGTATCACAGGAAGAATAAAAGACATGATTATCCGTGGCGGAGAGAATATCTATCCACGGGAAATAGAAGAGTTCCTGTATCAGATGGAAGGAATAAAAGATGTACAGGTAGCCGGTATCCCCTCCAAGAAATACGGAGAAGCGGTAGGCGCATTCATCATCTTGCACGAAGGGGTGGAAATGAACGAATTCGATGTACGTGACTTTTGCGATGGCAAGATAGCCCGTTACAAAATTCCTAAATATATCTTCTTTGTTGATGAGTTCCCTATGACGGGCAGCGGAAAGATACAGAAATTCAAGTTAAAGGATGTGGGATTGGAGTTATGCCGGAAGCAAGGCATCGAGATTATTTAATTCAGCCTTCTCCTTGCATTAAAGAGCAGAATTAAGTTACACAGTCACGGAGAGGAATACATTGCACGGATTCTTCTCTGTGGTTCTGTATTGGGTATCGGAACCGGACAGCAGATGTAAGCCTCACGTTATTCCATAAAAAAAGGAGCAACGCCTTGCTCCAACCTTTTGTTAACCTTAAATCTAATACTATGAAAAACACACATACAAATATACGCACTTTCCTGCTATCTGCAAATTTAAGGAAGCGTTAAGGAGAAATTATAGTATTGTTTAATAAAAGCAACAAACCCTTTAACATTTCAAGTTAATGCGAATGGTTTCTTTTAACAAAACAAAAAGGCTGTCCCGTAAGGAACAACCTTTCTATATTTTTTATAGTAGACGCTTCTACTTCAGATGCAACTACTTCTCTCAAGCCGATTGCAATCTTCAACCTTTAATCTAATACTATGAAAAACACATTTATATAACACGGCGGCAACAAGAATTGTTCAACCGCAAGTCATTAATAAATGTTTAAATCCCTAACTATACCTTTTCTTCCTTTGGCAAGACCGAATGCCAAGGAATTCCGTCTACAGTAGAAAGGTCCTTGCCAGACTCTATCAAACCACTGATTACATAATCTCTGGCAGTAGGATTCTGGAACGGATACAATCCAAACTCGGGAAGAACAGAAACAAAATGCTCCATGATTTCCGCCTGGATAGATTCATAACTAGGCCAGTTCTTATTGGCCGAGAAACAATAAATTTGTACAGGCAGACCATTCTCCGTAGGAGCCAACGTGCGTACCATCAGCAACAGGTCCTTACTGATAAAAGGATGGCGCTTCAGATAGAGAGTCATATAAGCACGAAGCAGCCCTACATTCGTATCAATGGTTCCATTTACCAATCCGGCCGGATTGTCAGTATTCGCTACCTTTCCTTCGGCCGCCTGTTTCTGCTTTTCTGTGATAAAGTCGGCCAAATCAGCATCAAACTTCTTCATTTTCTCCAAAAATTCAGGAGTACAGGGTTGTATGTAATCCAGTTTCAACGCATACTCGCGCATAATACGCCGTCCGCCCGATTCAGTCATCCCACGCCAATTGATAAATGAACCGGAAACTAATGAATAAGGAGGTATAGTGACAATAGTATTATCGAAATTCTGAACCTTCACAATGTTCAGAGTGATATCCATCACCACCCCATTCACATTATTCTGAGGCATCTCAATCCAATCGCCGATATGCACCATATCATTCTCGGAAAGCAGCACCCCCGCCACAAAGCCAAGGATGGTATCTTTGAAAATCAACATCAGCACGGCAGCAAAAGCACCCAGTCCGGTAATCAGATTGAGAGGCGACTTATTAATCAATATAGAAATGATGACAATGATGGCAATACACGAAAAAATCACTTGAAAGATTTGTATGAAACCTTTCATCGGACGATTCTGTAACTGCTCCTTGTTCATCAGCACATTACCCACCGAATTTAACACGGCATTGACCGAAAACAACAAAGCGATAAAGAAATAAATCCAAGTGATTTTTTCACTGGCAGTAAACCAAGTAGAACGATAATCGAACGCAAACGGCAACAAAGCGGATATAATAAGCGGCGGAATGACCGCAGACATTTTCCGCAAAGCATTGTATTCTATCAACGAACTTAAAAAACTGATATTTTTATATTTCAACACCTTCCGTGTGAAACGCACAGATAAATAATGAAATACAGCTCCTACAGCAAAAGCAATAACTACAATCAGGATCAAGAAAATAATCTCATCCAGTTCATTCAACCTATCGCGCGGGATGCCTATCCATGATAGAAAACTCTTAATCCAAGTCAATAAAATTCGGGCAAATTCATTTGTATTCATAATTATCGTCTTTTTTACTTATAGAACCATCTATAAAAACATTTGTTTAGCTGAGGGATGAAAAATCCTCCCCAGTCTGTCCGAAAACAGTTTCCTGCTTTCCTTTTACTCTGTCATTCCAGCGTAACAAGACTTTCTCAAGGAATCGGCGAAGTGAACCAAGAAGTCAAACAAATCTATTTATTGAATATACCATCTTTCGCACTGGCTGTAGACGGCACCCCAACATAACCTCCCAAATTACAATTAGAAACCCCAATTGTCTTCGTATTCGAAAAACTAAGACCTATCCCTGCTTTATCCACATCCACGTTATCAAAAGTCACATTATAAATAGGCTTTGCCTCTGTACCTTGAAGCACCAATGCAGCTACATTCACCTTTTTGCATTTCAAATCCTTTACATAAATATCATGCACCTCAGTAAAATGATGGTTATCCATCCCCTCGCCTGCATACATGGAAGTTACATAAAAAAGATCCTCCACTTCACCAAACTCACAATTATTCACATAAATATCACGAATAAAACCTCCGCGGTCCGGATTCGTCTTGATAAAAATACCTCGTTTACAATAGCCTCCGTAAGTGCAATTCTCTACGAAAACATGCTGTATTCCCGATGACATCTCACTGCCCAACACCACACCATGAAGCCCTTTGAACTTACAGTTACGAATAATAATATTTTCCGAAGGACAACTGGTTTTCCATCCGTCATTATCCCGTCCGCATTTAATGGCCACATTGTCATCTCCATTATTAAATTCAATATTTTCAATCAGCAAATTACGGGTGTACTCAGGGTCGATGCCATCATTGTTGACCAATTTTGCATCATAACGTATGCCACGGCAGATAATATTCTCCGATTTCAGTAAATGAATACACCAGAAAGGCGCATTCGTAATAAACACATCCTCAATTGTAATATTCTTACAATCAAAGAATTGCACCAGATGCGGACGCAACCAATACCCCTCACCGAAGTTCCGTTCGGCTACCGGCACTTCTTTATGATTCATTTCACGACTAAGCTGCTGCCCTATCTTCTGCTTACTTTTCCAAGTGGCAAAAGTAGTCCCCGCATTTCCATCTATCACTCCTTTGCCGATGATGGAAACATTTTCCAACTGATATCCATAAATAAAAGGACTGTAATTCTGAAGGAAAGTTCCTTCCCAACTGGTTTTCACCAGAGGGAGATAAAAAGCCGGTTCAGATGAAAATTTCAAGGTCGCCCCTTCCTGAAGTTCCAAACATACATTACTTACAAAATGAATAGGACCATTCAAAAGATATTCCCCTGCGGGAACCACAATATGTGCTCCTCCCATATGGGCAGCACGCTTCATCGCTTTATCAAATGCAGGTTTACAATCTTTTTTCCCATCTCCTTTCGCACCAAACGAAATAAGTGAAATCTGCTTTTTCGGACGAACGGCTCCTGTAATTTGTGCTAAAATAGCATCACGTTTGGCTGTACGGAGCACATCGTCAATAGCCAAACAAGGATGAAAAGCCCATAGTGCCCATATTATCACCAATAGGCTTTTGTACTTTTGTGTTGTCATAGTCGGTAGTTGTTTTATTTATGATTTTCAGACAAGCCTGACAAAGAAAATGTTCTTTCCTTGGGGCATCCGGACCAAAAGTACAAATATATTCTGATGTAAAAGAGGAAAATATGACGAATGAGTGGGATTTTTTGTTCAGAAAAGAAGAAAGTTCCGTTTCTAAGGGATAGTAGAAATTTAACGGGAACTACTTCTTATTTTCCGGTTCATACCTTTCTTTAGATTCAGTATATACATCTTCTGCATGCAAAAAGGGTTAACATGACTTTTTAACCGGTTCAATCTTTCCGCTGCCGTGAAGCCCAAAGGAAGAAGAAACTGAGAAAAAGTAACAACCCGCCAGCGGAATTAAACAACAATGTATTGCATCCGTCCCTGTTGCATAAGCCTTTTCTCTTTCCAGGTTAAACCTTTTTATACGGATTATTCTATCTCCATAGCCCTTGGAGTTATCTCCATAAGCTTTGGAGTTATCTCCATAAGCTTTGGAGTTATCTCCAAAGGCTTGCGGAGATAGAACAAGCAGGAAGAAAACCCTTAACTATCCAATGGGAAAGGTTTAGAGATATGGACAAGATCTTTTCCATAGCCCTGCTTTTAGATGAATCCTTTTTAAATATTTCCATAAAAAAAGCTGTATCCCCGAAAGAGATACAGTTTCTTTATGTGATTCCGTTGCGATTCGAACGCAAGACCCACGCCTTAGAAGGGCTACAAGTACAATCACTTTTTATAACTGATTTACAAGCAATTATCACGCATGTCAAAAAAAATGCCGACAAACCCTTTGACAAACCCTAAATTGTCGTTGGTTATCGCATTGCGATTAATATTTTAATTCACGGCAAAATTAAAGAGGAAAAAGACAATATGAACGCCTTCCCCCTCTTTAATTACAGTTATTTAACCAAACAAGAAATATCCTCGTTATTCTCAACTTATCAGGATATAACAGAAGTCATTTTTATATCAACATTAATGCTTCTTGTATCCCGGCTTCCAGTGCTTCCTCGTAGGTGACATATACTTTATAGCCATTCCCTTTGTTTATTTCGTTCTCCATCCAGTCGCTTTCTTCTGTTGGAACATTGAAATCACAAAAAGAAAGCTTCCATCTTTTTCCAATAACAGGTTCTACATATACATACACACCTCTTATTTCACGCAGCCATTTCTGGGCGATGGATTGAGTAGGACAAGAATAGAATGATTTAGGAAGATCATTATTGGTTCGATATACGGTTTCCATTAGCTTGCCGTTATCGTTAATGATATCTTTGCAAAATTCATTAAATCCTTTCTCTTTTAGAATCTTCGCTGTTTTTAAAGTTACAAGTTCTTCGGTCATAACTATTTCTTATTTAATTCATTCAACACTTTCTGTACTAATTCATAACGTGGTAATTGCCAATCCTTCGCAATATCATCTATTTTATCGTCATAATGATTGTCGTAAACATACTGATTAAGGTTATCTATAAATCCATCATCGTCAAGTCCTTCATCGCAATCATCAAACATATCAAGTTCACAGGCTAACTTGGAACATTCACAGTGGGATACCCAGTCATCAACACGACCGTCATAAACATTGGTCTGTCTGTTGTATTTTTCTCCAACGGAAATTACTCCACCGCAAAAATTGCACCTGTGCTCTTTACGAGCGACAGGAGTTTTATCTCTTAACACTTTCATAGTTATTCTCCTTTCTTCTTTTCACATTCTTCACACTCTTCACAATGCAACTTATAAGCATGGGCAAACATTCGTAGAGTAACAGGCTCAAAGTTAAAATCCGCCTGTTTCCCTTCTATAACAACAGAAACACACAATTGTCCATCGCAAAAGTCAATATACGCTTCACCACCTCCATTTCCTTTAATGGAAAGTGTTTGTGTCTGTACGCTATTCATTATTCACCTCCTTTAATCTTTTAATTAGTGCATCAGCGCAATTAACCGCATATTTAGCGATTGCATCAGAATTACCCCCACAGTCATCTGCTACAACAGCCTTAATAATATCTTTCGCTAATTCGTACCTACGTTGTTCCCAATCAATTACTAAATTCCCAACATTCAAAAAATCAAGTTCGCATTCTCTGAAAACCATATTATCGCACACATATAGGTTATCTCCGCTATGTTGCGCGTTGATATTTACTTTGGGAATTACATCTACCAAAACTCCTGTTGATTTTATTCTTGCTTTCATTATTCCTCCTTAATTATTCGCTCATTTATAATAAACTCTCCATGAATATCAATGGGAAGCATATTGGAAACACTCGCATGATAAGTCTTACCGTCCATTGCCTTACATAGTGGATGTATTTCTTTAGGCATAGGGGCAGGACATTTTTTACAATGTCTTATCATTTCAAAATGTCTGTTTTCCTTATTGCCACAACATTCACAATGAATTGGATAGTAAAAATAAGTACGTTCCAACTGGGTTTCTTTTCCACATATTTCGCATCTGCCCCATTCTATTGAATTACACATGATTGTTCCTCCTTCTCTGTTTTAATATCTGTTACTTTACCACGACTGACAAAACAGAAACAACCCATCACATTGCATAGATATGTTTCATGCCTCATCTCACACTCATCGCATTCCTTACGCAATGAACATTTACTGCAACCAAAATTTATAGTGAACGCATCAATCATTTCATGCAGCACTCCATCAATTATTATTCCGTTTTTTACTTCCATAATTATTTTCTCCTATGCGTTTTACGGTTTTTATTCTTCTTCCTGCGTTTCGCAATCTGCTTGTTTGTACACCTATCATCTTTTGGGCGATATTTTTTCATTTTGGGTGCATCACACGGTTCTAAAGGAGAAATATCACTATATGGATTATAAATCTCATAACAAGTATTTTCATTCCAAAAAATTTCGTTCTGCATATTTTAATCTCCTTTCTCTTTAATCCGTTCAAGTACATCCTTGTTGGCTTCTAGTATATCATCAAAAGAAGGGATAGGCATCCACATGTCACACTCGTAGTCGTTCCAATCCTCAAATTCAAATCCTCCGTCTGTCGCAACGTATGGCGATCTCCCAGGTGAAACAACGATATAGCCACTAACAATCGCTCCATTTGATACCATTCTGCAAAGGACAAGCTTATTTGGCTCAGGCAACCGTTCCTTAACACTTATCCAAGGAGATTGCTTGGATTGCCATTCGGCTCCTTGAATAAAATTTATCTCTCCAAATTTTGCCAAATCTTTACCAAACAAAGTTCTGTCAACTGTCCTATGATTAAATAGGATATTTTCACTTGCTGCTGCTTCTACTGTCTGTTTCATATCTTTCTTATTACCAGTCTCCACCATCATTTAATACGCCATCAATAGTAGTTACACTATTTTCAATGTTGCTGCCTCCATATTGCGTAAATTCCGGTGTAGGATTATAGTCTGTATCTCCATGCATCATTACATGAAGTGAACCACTGGCTGAATACAGCCAAAGGCGTTTACCGTCCTTTTCCCACTTTTTTGCAAGTCGTTTCAAAGAGTCAATTAACTTATCTTCTTCGGGAGTACATTCTATCCCAGCTTCTGTTTGATATTTGCTCATATCTATATTTGATTTGAATTATTTTTTCCGTTGAATTTTCTTTGCCATCTGTCGCAACTGTCTGGCCTTATCTAGCGAACGTATGCCTCTACAATTGTCTTCAATTATTAAGGCCGCTTCTTTTAACAGTCTGAGCAATCGTACTGTATCTGTCTTACATATTTCCATTATTCGCTTGCTATAATAATTACCACCTTGTTCTTGACATCAAACCTGTAAACAGGTAATGGTACGGATGTTCGGACATATTCCTTATTTTCAGATTTCATATAATATCGGGAAAATTCCACAGAAGCCTCTTCTCTGTTCACCGCTATTATCGAGATATAGTTATCTTCGTCTATTTTAAAGCGATAATAATCCATGCCTGCTTGTTTTATAATATCATTGGCCTCCCTGTACCTAGATATGCTCAACCGGCTGAATGGGAGCGAATGAAGTGATATCATCTGATCAATAGCTAACTTTGTACTGTCATACAGGTTTATCCCGTCTTCAGGTATTGTATAAATCTGCAAATTCAAGCTGTCGGCCTGTTTATCCGCACCTATAAGAAGATTATTAATCCAACGACTGATATTGACGCCTTTTGCTTTCTGCCTCTCTATCATCTGCGCCACATCCGGAGTCGGTCTAAAATTGATTATTTCTGCCATATATTAAATGTATTACGATTATTACATAACACAAATTAATATGACAACTGTAATACAATGGTTATCCAATTTCCAAAATATACACCAATATTGTCAGTCTTCATGCCCTTCCTCTCCTTCTTCATCGGCAGTCGGATCAGGCAAGTTTCTGTACCTTGCATTGAGCTGGGCTATCTTCTGCTCCGCTGAGAGATCTCGTTTTGCGTTTTCTTTAAAGTCTACGGACGAAAGAGACGGCATGGCATATTTGATAATTCGGGAAACAGCAAGCACTTTATCACTAGGATCATCAATAGCCTCTATTATCTCTCCCATACTCTCAATAAACGGAGCCAGTTGCTCCATAAGCTTGTTTCGATAATGACGGACAGTCCTATATCCTTTTTTAACTCCCCCCACCTTTGGATGTCCTATTGTAAATTTACCATTTTCATCATGAAGAGGCTTTGTGTTTTCCTTAGTGCAAAGATGCAATAATTCCGGACGGGCAAACATGGTAATCCCATTGTCAAGTTCCACGCATATATTATCGTCCGACTCAACTTTGACAACCGTGCCTTTCCATGAGGTTCCATCAAGAGCCACCTTGTCCCCTTTCTTATACAATATACTTCCGTCTTGCATTATATCAACATGATACAAATGTAACTGATTACTTTTGATATTAAATAATAAAGTGCAATTTACGATTTATGGGACTTTTATCCAGTGTTCTAGGCGGCAATAAAGCCTATAAGGAATCAATCAAAGATCTTCAAAAGGCGAAGGATCTTGAAATGAACTATTATCAGGAACAGGCTTACGCTGATCCTCTTCAGGACAGTGCGAATCAGGCGGCTCTGCGTCAAGCCAGAGAACTGCTGATGGCAAACAACAAACGGACAGCAGGAAGCGCCGCTGTAACAGGTGCTACAGATGAGAGCGTTGCCTTGCAGAAGCAGGGAGCCAACCAGTCACTTGAAAATATTACGGCCGGAATAGCCTCAACCGCCACTGCCAAAAAAGATCAGGCCATGAAAAATTATCTGGATGCAAACCGATCATATACGGAGGCTATCAATAATGTGAAACAACAACAGGCCCAACAGGAATCATCGGCATTAGGAGGTCTTCTCAATACAGGTATAACGGCTGCGGCCACTGTTTTCGGTGGCCCCATAGGCGGTGCTGTAGCCAGTCAAATCACTAAAAAGAAATAGCAGGTATGGCAGTTACGGACAGATATACCAATTATCAAAAAAGAAAAGAAGCTGCCGGCATTGTCAATCCGGAGGAAGAGCGGCAGATCCATGATGAGTCTGTGGCGAGACAAGCTGAGGAAAACGCACGGGAACAGTTGCCGTTACGTCCCACGGTGGCTGTTCAAAAACCTGCGACGAGTGTGTCTACAGTCAATACCGTTCAAGAACGGGAAAATGCGGACAAGCTTCCCGTCCAGCTTCCTGGTACAGAAAAGCCGTGGCAGGAAATGAGCGCACAAGAAGCCTATGCGGCTCATCCCCAGCTGTCACCGGCCGCATACCTGTCAGGAGTGGCTTCTTATCGCAAGAAAAAAGGACAAGAGGGATTATCTTACACCGAACTTGCGGAAGCCCTGAGAGGACGGGACCCGTTACAAAGCGAGGAGGACAGAATTAATGCCGAAAGACGTTTACGTGCCGCCGAGAGTATCAATGCTGTAGGAAGTGTTCTGGCCAATCTGGTGAATGTGGTAAGGACACGAAGAGGCAATCCGTCAATGAATCTTTCAGGAGCCGGACGTGAAGGCCAAGCACGTATTGACAGAATACGCCAATACAGGGACAATCTGTCACGTCAGAATTATCAGGACTATATCGGAGCGATCGCACGTGACAGGGCCGAGCAAGCGAGAATAGATGTAGAGAAGGCCCGTCAAGACCGATGGAAGGCACAACAAGCAGCAGCAGAACGGGAATACAACTGGAACACATATAAGTTTGAAACCGAGCAGGCTGCAAAAGCGGCTGAATCCAAACGTAAGGCGGAAGAAAACGCCGCTAAACAGGCGGAAATCGAAAGACATAATAAAGCCACAGAGGGAATCAGTCTAATGAGAATAGATAATGATTCTCAAAAGCAAAATGGCAAAAAAAATAAATATCCTTCATATCGCATAAGTGGAAAAAAAGGCTTTTCCGGCAGTACAAGAGCCTATGACCTGAATAAAAATGAAGATGTCGCACTAATGTATAACGATTTGGAAAAAACATTCGGCCTTCAGGCGGATGAACGCCCCAAATCCATAAAAGGCATGAGAGATTATATTCTCTCCATTTATGGGAAACAGCAAAAAGTGGAAAGCGGAGAAGCGTTCAATCCCTCTTCAAAACCGGAAAACAAATCATGGTCATTGAAGGGGAATAATAGTTGGTCACTAAAATAACATGAATCATGCAAGATAATAATACAGCCAGAAAGAAAGTATATGACGTATTAAGGGATAAAACCGGATACTCTGACTCATATGAGGATTTTAACAAATTCATGGATGAAAATGAGGAAGCCAGAAAGAAAGTATATGACGTATTAAAGGATAAGACCGGATACTCTGACTCATATGAGGACTTTAATCAATTCATGCAACCAGTTGATTCCTCTGTACAAATACAGCAACCTAACAACACCCCTCAAACTCCAAAGTCTGATTACTTTCAAACAGGCAACGGATATGACCCTGTTTCAAGAACATATTCAGGTGGTGTCGGAACACAGGAGGAAGCGGACAGGATTTTTGATATGAGAAACTATAATCCCAGCACACGTCCCGGCTTACGTGAACAAGTGCATTCAAAAGACAACTTTCAGTTTATCCCCCCCTCCACATCGCAAATGGAGTCAGACAAGGCGGAGGTTTCAGCTAGATATCAATTTTCTCCGATAAATTTGGGAGAAAGATTGAAAGTAGATATGGACAAAGGAAAATTGGACAAACTATTTACGGTTGAAGAAGAAAGCCGCTTGGACAAGGAATATACCCCGCGTTCCATATCGTCCATGAATGATGTATATAACAACTATCGTGACAGGTTTGCCCTGACAGAAAGAGGAAGACAGCTTTCGGAAGAAATGGCCGGAATACAGAAGGAGATTCAAGACAAATATGCCAACCGGTTTCTTGCCTCAGACGAATACAGGAAGCTGTCACAACAATATAAAGGGAACGAACTTAACCAAAAAGCAAACGAAGCGTTTCAGAAGACCTACGGAGAGGTCATTAGCAAGGAATTGGAATCATATCAGGACGTATACAATAAAGAGATAACTTCACGTTACGGTACAGACATGAAGCGTGATCTTGCCGGATTTGTCAAAAAGAGCGTAGGCTCCCATCTTAGCACCCTGACCAATGAAGTAAACAAAGACCTTGATAACATAGAGGAAAAGATTACCAAACAAAAGAAAATACTAAGAAACGATTCCGGTAATGCGATGGTGAATGCCAGAATGAATACAAGGGAAGATCCTACATTAGCACAGTACCGAGGAGAAAGGACTTATTTGGAAGGGGCGAAAGACCTTATTGATGAATCGAACAATATTATAGAGGAAGCCGGGAAGAAAGGAAAAACAAATTTTTTTAGCGGTCTAGCGCGTGGTTTCGCCGATACCGCATTTGATCCCAAACAATGGACTTTAGGCATATCCGACATGATAGGCGGCATCCGTCTGAAAAATGTGGTGGAGAAAGCGGATAAAGGAGAAAAGCTCTCACCTTCTGAAGAGAAGTTGCTTGACGCCGCTGTCACCAACATGGCGGTCAACGCCTATTATTCCTCCGATTTGGGAAGAGGATACAAGGCTGGACAAACCACAGGAGCCAGTATCCCGTTCATGCTGGAATTCGCCATAAACCCGATATCGGCGGCAGGTGAGGGAATAGCCAAAAGCATTCTAAAATACGGTATGAAGAAATTCGGCGCGTCCGCCATGAAAAAAGGAATGTCAAAAATGGGGGCACGTCTTGCCGGAGACGCTTTGGCCGCAGCAGGAATGGAAGGAACAACAGGACTGGCGCGTGTCACCGCAGGAGCACAAGACAGAATGATGGGGAATATTCTGTTTGATGTTGACAAGGATGGAAACTTGACTTATGGAGGACGTGAAGGAGGAATGGATATGGGTAAAGCCATCGGCAAATCAATCGCTTCCACTTTTCTTGAGAACCAATCCGAGATGATTTTCAACGCATTCAAAGGACTGGGCAAAGGAATATGGAAGAATGTGGAAGAGACCGTTCCCGGTGGCGCAAGTGAATTCATGAAATATATAACGAACAGCAGGGCCGGTAAGCTATACAGGGAGATAAAGGACAACCCTACTTTCAAAGAAGCCGCAAAAAAAGCGCAGTTCCACGGGCTACCCGAAGAATATATGGAAGAGGTGTATAATAATCTTGCAAATGTCCCGTTAGGTGAAATGACCTTGGAAGAAGCCACAGACCTTGACAACAATATAGACACATTCCTTGGACTGGCTCCCACTTCCGTCGCTTTCGGCTTATTAGGACTTGGAAGCATGGGGGCTGAAAGGGTAAGACACCGCCAGAAGATGAATACGGCTTTCGGAAACATGACCAAAGAACAACAGGAGAAACTGTCCGAACTGAAACGTATGTCAAAAGAACGTGGCAATGACGACATAAGGATTTTCATCAAAGAAACCATGAATGACGGTAGCCTCAGCAAGGAAGAGAAAAAGGCCGAGATAGAATATGCGTTTGACATTGCGAAGAACAATGCCATGGAGGACATTGCAGGAGAGCAGACCCGTGAGGAGTCCGAAAAGCGCACGGCATCACAAAAAGAGGGAACGGATATCTATATAACTCATGATCCAGTAGCCATGCGCACGACAGTACTCCGTGAGGAAGTTTCCCGTGAACGCCTTTCATCCGTACTGGATGATGAAGCCATAGATGCGCTTGCCGATGCCAATGACGCCCAACGTGCGGAAATGCTGGATGTCATGGACGAAGAGACCAAACGTCTGGCTACGGACTACCTACGGCAGAAAGACCGTCATGACGCAGTTGAGGACGCATTGGATGAGGCTCATGCTTCCGAATATGAACAGGCGGCTGTCAAAGTCCAGCAAATGTCTCCCCAAGGACAAGTTGTCACTATTCCGTTAGGAAGATTCGGAGACAAGGAGCACAGTTACGGAGTTGTCATAAATGGTATAGATGCCACTGGGCAACCCGGAGAAACAGGCACACTCATGGTAGTGCCATTGGAAAACGGTCCAGAAGGTCCGATATTCGCCTCATTTGATGAGAATAATGCCAAGACTGTAAGAATCAATGCAGACACAGAGATCTCAATGGTCGGACGGGATCAAGTTCTTGAACAAATGCTTGGCGCATACAACGCCGATGCCGCAATCATGGAAGCACAGCCCATATCCGCAGGACAGACATTCAGCATAGCGGATGATAATGGCACAGTGACCGGCATTTCTGTTGTTGGTCAGGATACAATGGGCAATTGGTCCGTACTCATGGAAGGAAGTCGGGAGCCGGTTTCTGTCAGCGATGAACAACTCCGGGCCATGAAAGACAATGTGGACAAAGCCGGAATACGGACTGAATACGCACAAGAGGATGAAAATAGAAGACAGGAAGAGTTAATTCGGAAATTCAGTCCGGAAGTACTTGCATTACAACCCGAAAAAGGTGACAAGATATATACAGGAGGCAAAGAGATAGTACTTGATGAGGAAGTTCCCGGCGGATGGTCCGGGAAGATCATAGACAACAACGGTAATGAAACAGGTTCCGTACTCGTGACAGAAGAGCAATATTTCAAATACAAACAGTCGCTATTTGACGCACAAAGAAAAGATGATGCGGAAGCGGCTCCGGAAATCGGCGCCTCCTATATCACTCCAGAAGGAGAAAGTATGACCATTATCGGTTTTGATGAGGAAATCGGAGGTATGTTTGTCGTTCCAACCGATGAGTACAATGAGGTCAAAAGCGATGAGGTATCAATGAATATATTGGAAAATGAAGCATACCAGTTAGGTGCGGTTCCCGTCCAAGAGTACACCGATTGGGTGAAAAAATCCAAGAGTTCAACAAATGAAACCGCTCCTGAAGGAAAAGAGATGGGAAACCAACCATTGCAGGAAAGCACAGAGAGTCCGACTTACGAAAAATCCGAACTGGACAAACTTATATCCTCCTTTCCTAAAAAGAAGGACGGAAGCATTGATTATGAATCTCTGACGCCACAGCAGTCATTCCAATACACAAATCTGACAGAATCACTTGAAACCGCTCTGGATGACTTGAGAAAGGATATAGAGGCGAGTGATGCACAGATAGCTAAATTGAATGAATCCCTGTCATCCGCCACACGGGGAAAAAGAAATGAGATAAGGGACGCTATTAGAGAAGCAAAAGCGGAGAATGAAGAAATAAAGAATTTCTACAACTCTGTCATACCCATAACAGAAACTAATAATAACCAAACAAATGGAATATCAGAAAGCAGTAAGACTGGCACGAATGGAAATGACACAAATGAGCCCGTACCAGTTTCAGAAACAAGCGAACAAGGCAAAGAAAGAGGAACTGAGAAGAGACCCGAAGCTAAGGGAACAGGTGAAGAACGCATGGGACCAGAGGGAATTCCGAACACTGGCAGGAAAAATAGTATTCAGAAGCCTGCTGCGAAAATATCTGAGTCAATAACGGATACGGAGCTTCCGGAAAATCCTCTTGTTCAGGAAATTCTGTCACGTACCGAGCCGGAAACTTTGGAAGAGCTTGCATCCTTGGTACTGGGAAAATCCCTGTTCCTGCAAATGACAGGAGAAAGAAGTGTCAGAAACATGACTGGCTTAAGTCACAAAGACCTGACGCCATTTCTTTCCATCTTCAGAAAAAAAGAGAAGGGGGGTATAACCGTAGAAGAAGCCGGAGACAGACTGATAAGCATCGCCCATGAAAGTTATCCGGCAATAGTGGCGAAAGAAGGACTGGAAAATGACAATACCGGCATGGCCGGCACAAACGCGATCCTATCCGTTCTACAACAAAGCCGAACTTTTGGTGATATCAGCAATATGATAAGAAACAACAGAACCGCAGAAGCGCAACGCGCCATAGATGCGGAAAAAGAATATGAGGATGAACTGAAAGAACAATTCTACCAAGAACAATACCACATGTCTCCGGATGAATATGAAGCATGGGTTAATGATGAGGCTTTTTCTGAATCAAATGTCTATTCGAATGAAGAAAAGTCTGAATTTTATAATACATTTGCCGATAAAATAATAAAGCAACAAGAATATGACAACAGAAGAGAGAATCCAACTGACGAAGGAATCGGAACGCGTAAAAGCGATGAGCAAGGAGGAATATTTGGCATACGCGAAAGAGGCGATGCGGTTCTGCAAGGAGAAAAACCTGTTCATGCCGTCGGAACTGAAGGATATCAAGAAAAATCCGGACAAATGGAAGGACAGACTGATGAAGGACTGCATCCTCAGAATGACAATGTACAAGATAACACATCCACAAACAAACTCCTAGACCATATCGCGGAAGCACGCAAAATGGTCGACACCTCTCCTACTGAAGCGCAGAAGGAAGCTGGGAACTATAAGAAAGGTCACATTAAACTTGATGGATATGATATTACCATAGAAAATCCGAAAGGATCCGTCCGTAGCGGAAAGGATGCCAACGGGCAGGAATGGAGCATTACCATGAACAACGACTACGGCTATATCCGTGGCACGAAAGCCGTGGACGGTGACCATACAGACATCTTCCTGTCAGACAATCCGTCCGAAGGAAATGTGTTTGTAGTAGACCAGCTCAATGAAAAGGGTGAATTTGACGAAAGTAAGGTAATGTACGGTTTTCCGTCTATGGATGAAGCACGTTCCTCTTATCTTGCAAACTATTCTCCCGGTTGGGAGAACCGAATAAGTACCATTACAGAAGTAACGAAGGATGAGTTCTATAAATGGATTGATTCTTCTGTAAAAAAGACAAAGCCATTCTCTGAATACAAGAGCGTGAATCCTGTGCAACTTGCACCTTCCATAGAATCCGCCAATGCGGACAGAATGAAGGACATAGAAACAAGACTAGCCGAAATAGAGGACAGGAAGATAGAACTGGAGGATATTCTGGTAGAAGCCGGAAATGACTCCGTTGAGAGAGACGCTGTTTTCTCCGAGCAACAGGAACTGAACCAGGAACAGCAGGAACTTGAAGCCGAATATTCCGGCTTACGCGCAATGAATGACGAAAGCAATGAGATACTTACTTCCGAAGGCAGTGACATCCGGTTTCGCGAGGTTGGAAATGAGGAAATAAGTTCTTTCGCCAACAAGCACAACCTTGATGAAGCCGATGTAAAAAAGTACGCACAATCCATGAAAATGAAAAATCTGGGTGGCGCAAGTTATGCTTTCAAATCAATCAGCAGAAATGTGCGTCTCCAGAACTCCAACCTGTCATTAGGGCAATTCGTAAAAGTTTTTTCTCCGATCAAAAAAGAGCTGTATGAAAAATTCGGTGATGTGGATGCCTTGAGAGATGAATACGTGCAAGAGGAAATGAAAGCCCGTAACATGATGGAAGCCGCCCGTAAACGTGCAGAGGAAGAAGCCGAATCGGAAAAGAAGCGTCTAAAGGAATTTGAACTGATGACGGATAAAGAGATGGATGAGGCCTATTTAAAAGCTATGGAAGAAAATAATGAAGCCCGTATGCGTGACATCATAAACGAATCCGCACGAAGAAATGGTTATGTTTCCGCCGATGAATTCAGAATGGCACACCGCGCCCCCTCTTATGATGAGGAAGGTATTGATAAAAACATGGTTGACATTGCCGCAAACAAAGATCAGATACGCGAATCCTTAAATGAGCAGCTTCGCATGAACAAGGATCAATACAGAAATGAAAGTGTCGCCGCAATCAATGAAGCATTGTCTGCCATTGACAAAGGAGAAAAACCGACCGTTACCATCTATCGTGCCGTTCCAAAATCATTGAAAGAAGGAAAGGTAAGAAACGGTGACTGGGTTTCCCTGTCTGAATCCTATGTAAAAGTTCATGGAGAACATGCCTTAAACGGCAATTACAGAATTATGAAGGAAGAAGTACCAGCCGAAAATCTATATTGGGACGGAAATGATATCAACGAATGGGGATATGATGACAGGAGCGATTACCGCTACAAGAATACAAAAAACAACCGAAAACTGAATGACCTGATAACCCGTGACGACAAAGGTAATATTATTCCTCCTTCCAAGCGATTCAATGCAAGAAAAGCGGATGTAAGATATCGTTTTATTGGAGAGAAAGGCGCATCCCAACTGGATAAGGCAGAGGAAGCAACTACCCGCCTTGATAACCTGAATGTGGCACGAGAGATGGAATCCGCTTTCAATACGAAGAAAGAGCGCATTGAGAAGCTGCGGAAGAGTGAGCCGATAGAGATTACGGGTAAAGAGATAGAACCGAGCGATGACTTGAAACAGTACAAAAAAAATGCGTTGGAATATGGAAAGTCATTACGTGGAGAATATATCAATAAAGATACGGGAGCTATTATCTCTGTGACAGGAGGCAATAGTCGGGGAGGTATTCGTGAAATATTGCAGCATGATTATAAGGATGTAGAACATCTGCAATCTATCGCAGCCGTACCTCAGATTATTGAAAACTCCGTCTTCATTGAAGAACTTGCCAACGAAGATTTGGAGAAATATCCCGGTGTAAAATCATTCTCTTATTATGTATGTGGATTGAAAATAGCCGGTGTTGACTATACTGTGAAAGCTGTTATCGCCAATCAAAACAATGGAGAACGGTATTATGACCACAAACTGACTAACATAGAGAAAGGCAAATTACTATCCATTGCCCCAACAATACAAAAAGCTGGAATAGATGGTAACTCGCCTTTATCTGATGTCAAAGATAAGCGTTTGCTTTCGATTCTCCAAACAAATGAAAAAGAAAATGCTAGGAAAATCAAGCAGGCTACAGGTTGGGAACGTGGGGCTGACGGAAAATGGAGATATGAAGTGGAGGATTTCGAGATTGATCCGAAAGGACTTGCGCGAAAAAACAGACTTTGGTCCAACCTGTCATGGGGCAAAGAGTATGATGCGCTAAGCGACAAACTGTTTGATGGAGTAGAGCTGACGGAAGAAGAAGCAGCCCGTTTTGATGAATTATCAGAAAAGGCAGAAGAACTTCGCGCCACATACGAAGCGAACGACGTGCGTTATCTTGACGATTATGTGAAGGATGAGAATTTGTTTAAGACTTATCCGGAGTTGAAGCAGATACGCGTGGAGATATACAACGCCCCTACAAGCAATACGGGAGCGACTTATTATGGAAGCCAAAACTTGATACGTGTGAATGAGTTTGTTCTAGACAGGGCGGATTTCCGTAGTATCTTAGCGCATGAGGTACAGCATGCCGTACAATCAATTGAAGGATTCGCTCGTGGTGGAAACAGTATGACTTATAGAAAATACCTTGACGCATTAAAAGAAAAGCGCGATGCCTGGTCCATGATTGAAGAGTTTGCTGACAAGCGTGAGGAACTTGGAGAAGACGCTTCACAGATGGATGTTTATAATGCTTTGGTAAATGAATATCACTCAGATGGATTCGAGTTTGGGGATGGCTTTATCCCCAGCCGTAATGCTTTTGATAAGGGATTCAATCTTTGGGTGCGGGGTTATGATAAAGAAGGATATGAGGATGCTTATAATGAGTATCAATCTCTTATTGAAAAATTTGGACTTGGTGGAGAAAACGACAGATACAATGAACTATCAGGTGAAGTTGAAGCACGTAATGTACAATCCCGTATGAATATGACACCTGAGAAACGCCGCAATACTCTTGCTTCGGAAACGGAAGATGTAGCACGAGAAGACCAGATATTTATAAACGACGCTTTGGAGGCTTATGCTTCTGTGTCTGCTCCCATGAATACAGCAGTGAATGAACTTTCTGAGTCTCTTCATACACCTATAGAAAAAATCACTTCCGAAGACCAGCTACCACAAGGCGAGGCGCGCAGACGTATCGAATCAGGAGCCAATATCAAAGGATGGTACTCACCAAAGGAGAACAAGGTATATCTATATATGCCAAACACAACATCCGTGGAGGACGCACAGGCGACTATATTCCATGAGGTGGTGGCACATAAGGGATTGCGTGAGCTGTTCGGAAAGGACTTCGATACCTTCCTTGACAATGTATACAACAATGCCGCACCATCAATCAGACAGGCCATCAACCGGATGGCGGAAAATGAGAACATATCCATCCGTACAGCAACTGAAGAATATATGGCAGACCTGTCCGAACGCGGACCGGCTACCTTTGCGGAGCAGTCCTTGTGGACACGAATCAAAGCCTTCTTTATAGACATGCTCCGTAAAGCGAAAGTGAATCTGGGATTTGAACTGACGGACAATGAGCTGAGATACATCCTTTATGAAAGCCACAACAGACTGAAACAGTCAAACTATCCTGTTGATGTGGCAAAGGAAACCGTCATGCGTTCAAAACTGGGAATTGGTGAGTTCTCAGGCAGTTCACGTACCATCCCGTCTGTTCCTCAGGGAGAGACCTTGTTCCGTATTCCAGGAAAGGAAGAAAAGAAGGAGATTATTAAAAATCTGAAAGAAGAGATACGGGAATTGAAAAAGCAATTGGATCAGGCACGAAAAGGAAATAAAGAGGAATACGAGACTGCGTCAAGAGCCATGCTTTCCTTTATAGATCAAAGACTGACCAAGGAAGCGGGAGAAGAAATGGGGCCACATATGATAAAGTCACTGATTGCCCAAGTAAACAAGGCCGCATCAACAAATAAACTCAAGGAACCACTAAATCTTGTTGAAAAGTTGATAAACTATGCCCAATATGACAGTTCGGTGAAAAGGATGCAAAAAATGATAAAAACGAAGCTTTCCGGGCAGGATACAAGAGGCGTATCAAAAGGGATAGTTGTTGATGAGGCTACCAGACGTGTGTTTGACAGTATACGATCCGCTTACAAAGACCTGTTGCTAACAAGCGCTGACAGTGAACTCCGTGCCGTAAGAAGCGAAATTGTAAAACTGGGAAAACTCATAAAATCTGAGACATCCCCTGAAAGCATCACCATACTTACCGGTCAGCAGAATGAAATGAAAAGCCGAAGGGATAATCTATTAAAAGAAAGAGCCGAACTGCTGAAAACTAAAGAACTTGAATCCGTTGAAGAGATACGGAAGCGCCGGGAAGAGCTAGAGAATGCCATGGATGAAGCGGCGGAAGGAACAGGTGTGTTCACACAGACTATGGCCGATGAGTATGATTCTCTTTCCATACGCGAACTATTGGCCGAATCCAGAAAAATGAAACGAGATCTGGACAAACTGGAGGGCGATCTTGTGACCACCAGAAGAGCCGCCTACAACAACAAGGGTGAAGCACGAAAGTTTTATCTGCAGGAGGCTGAGAAAATAGCTGCACAGATACCCGTAGCGCAGGAAGAGTTAATAAGGATAACCGATAATGTGTACAATGAATTGAAAGAACTTGTTGATACCGGGAAAAGCCGCCTTGCCATGCTGAACAAGGAAAAAGCCGCGCACCGGGGAAGAATTATCAGCATGGGAATAAATGCCGTAAAAGATAAAAGAATAAAAGGTATAAACGAGAAAGAAACAAATATGGAAAAAACTGTGTCCATATTGCAAAGCATCGGTGACTTTATCGCCTATCCCATGTATAGTTTCGATTATCTGCTGAAAGCCATAGACAGGAACCACGCCATAGGAAAAGGCCCCTTATACGATTATTTCATGAAAAGCAGTCATGGAGTGGTGGAAGCCAACGATAGGATATATTTGGGGGTAAAGGCTTACAACAAAGAACTGGAAGAAAAAATAAAGGAACTGTTCGGAAAATCAATGGAAAATGTATTCAGGGATTCTCAAAAATCAGAAAAAAGGATTCACAAACAATATATGTACGACAGCAATTACCATAAGGAGGGCGACCTGTATGAGGCAAACCTAAACAAAGGGCAGGCGTTCTATGTATGGCTCACATGGAGACAGCCGGACGGAAAGATGAAGCTAGAGGCGGACGGATGGACGGAAGACAGCATGACCGAGATAGAATCCTTTATAGGCGATAAATACATGAAACTCGGAGAATGGATCACAGACGACTTCTTTCCAAGGCTACGAGAAGAAAGGTACAATCCGGTCCATGTAAGAATGACGGGAACCAGCATGGCTTCACGGGAGAATTATTTCCCTATGGTCATAGCCAAATCCGAAATCCGTGAAAAGGGGGAGCTGGGAGAAACAATCATCGGTATGCCAAGCACAATAACCGGAAACATAATCAACCGTACGATAAATACCCTGAAGGTGGACACTAGCAGAAACGCTTTTGATCTGATGCTAAAATACGGAAGAGATATGGAAACTTGGGCGGCAACGGCTGAGCTGCGCCAGGATCTTAATTTCCTGCGGGGAAGCAAGGCTTTCAAGAACTATATGGAGGCGAACCATAAAGGAATGTTTGATATCTTCATGAGAGCAGCGGAGGTGGCCGTACGGAGTTTCAACGACAAGCAGAAACAAGACTCGCTCAACAACGGACTAAACAAGATACTAAGGTATTGGGCAGGTTCCAATATCGCATTCAGACTCAACACCGCAATGAAGCAGGTGCTCTCCTATCCGGCATTTTCCGCATACAGCGGAAATCCGGGGTATCAGGCTGATTTGTTCAAATACATATTCACCCCGGCAGGAAACATGAAATGGGCGAAGGAGTATCTTCCTTCTTTTGAAGAACGGGTTGATACGGGAAATATGGGGATCGAAGCATTAAAGGATGAAAATGCATTCAAAAACAAGCTGGAGAAACTTACCAATGCAGGCATGTATCCCAACAAGCTTATTGATGCGCTGACATGTGCGGCCGGAGCGAGAGCCGTTTACAATTTTGAATATAAACGTGCGCAAAAAAGAGGTCTGGGCAATGAGGAAGCCGCCAATTTAGCCAAATACAACGCTGAAATAGCATTCAATGAAAGCCAGCAGAGTTCCAGCCCGGAAATGATGTCCCCCATGCAGGCAAGCGGCAATGTGTTCTACAAGGCGCTGACCACTTACCAAAGCAGCAACATAGGATACCAGCGGATGGGTATTGAGGGGCTTCTTGAAATGGCACGAGCAAAAAGGATATACAATCTGAACATTGAATCCGGAATGAATAAAGACGAAGCCCAAAGAACAATGATGGGCAGCTATCTTACCGGGCTGAGGAAAGCCACCTTCGGACTATTTGTAATGGGAGGCTTGTGGGCGGCAGGAGGATATGGTATTGCAGGAATCACAGCACCACTCATATCCAATATCTACGCCATATTCGGATACGGGGACGGGGATGAGGATTTATGGTTCACTGATGAACAATTGAAAAGCATATTTTTATCTGCTGCTTTAAGTTCCTTGGGAGGAACTTCCATTGGACAGTTTGTCAACGCCATATCACAAGGGAACAAATATGATCCTCTCTCATTCATTACAGAGATGTCAAATCTGATAAGCGAGGCGGTAAAAGACGGATTCAACCTGAATGTACAAAGGGAGCTGGCCGCCAAATTAGGGAAATTTGCCGGATTAAATGTAGAGACACTGGAAAACATTTATCTGGGAGCCGAATCCGCCATAAGGGAAGGACGCCCCGACCTTGTAGATTTTATGTTCCTAATCAACCTTCCCAAATCCCAACGAAAGGAAATGGCCGAGAAACTATACAAGGATATGGGACCTTATGAATATCTGAACAAGATGTATGAGGCTGGAAAACTGTTTAATGACTACAGAAAGAAACTGCCCTATTCAGACGGAACATCTAAAAGGAAAGACTCTGAAATAAAAAAGAAATACATCATCAACAACCTCAATGAAAAAGAGAAGGAAACTTTGAAAAATGAAAAAGAGTTCCTAAAACTCAAAAGAAAACATGACGAAGCCGAAGATAAAAAAGAATGGTTGGAAGAACATCCGGAATACCCAGATATGGAAAAAAAATACAAGAAACAGACTATCACTAAAAAAGTGAAAAAAGAAGTTGAAAAGGTGTATAGACAATAAAACGATAACATTAAAGGGTTACCAATAATGATAACCCTTTAATGTTTACTTATTTCTCCTGCTGTTCCAGCATTCTAGCAAAATTTATTGTCGGCAAGATAACAGGTTGCATTCCAGAAAGAGATGTCAATGTAGATATATATGCCCTAAAGTAGGGGAACAAAATGGCTGGCGCATTCGAATTTACAAAACTAGTTTTATTCTCTTCAGATATTTCAGAATCAAATTCAAACAAAGCTACCATGTTTGCACTGATTTTGAAATTGTTCGTTTCATCAGAAACACCAATATACATATTTATCCTATAAATATTATTTTCCTCTATATCACCTTTTCTCTCGATCTCTATTGACATTTTAGACAGAGGTTTATCAGGATCAAATTCTATACTAGCCTTATTTATCTTATATTCCTTTAAACGGAAACTTGCTACTTTTTCTGCCATAATCACGCTGCTAACAAATCTATAGTGTCAATATTTAAAAAAGAATCCATCTCACCAAAATCTAAATCTATACAATAAAGCAAATTGCCACTATCCACAATCGGAATATTGTCAAATAACACATTATGCATATCATTAGACTCGCAAGGCTCCGAAATAAGCAAATCCTCATCTGGGAACATGGCAAAGAAATCATTCCACATATCAGACTCCCACCTTATGTATTCATCATCTCTTCTTCTAATATTTTCCGGTGATATCTCAATTATATGAAATTCAGTTATACTGTCAAACGCATATTTGATAGAAATGCCCTTGAACATATTACTAAGTTTCTTTAATCGTTCAATGATAAAATCTTTTACTGCATCCATAATCAAATATATTTTGTAATTATCAAATCTCTGAATTTATCTATAGTATCTTGTATATTTACTACATCTTTATTTGTAACCAGATTTTTCGAATAATCAGCTTTTTTCCGTTCCTTTTTTAATTTACCAAGGCAAGTGTGAAACTCAACACAATCTAATGGTTTCGCTTGATGTATCTTATTTCCCAGCTCATTCCTGATATAAGCATGACTATCTTTTCCTCTTGAATTATTCTGTATATCTTCATAAAGATATCCAAATCTCACACATAATGAATATATAGATAATAAAAAAGCTGAATAATAAGCACAATGTATTGAAGAATTAAGTTTGCCATTATCCTTCAATAATACAAAAGCATCGTAATTCTCATCAGCTTTAGTCTTTAGATTAATCATAACAATAACAGAACCCTAAAAGTTCACCTTCAGTTTTAAAAATTCATCAAAAACCATTTGTTTTTTTGCAAAAATAGATATTTAATTTTTAATCTAAAAATAAGACTAACAATTAGATAGTAATTTAGATATGTTTCTAAATTATATTTCGATTCAAAATGTAAATCAAAATTCTTTCGTAATATTAGTTAGTAGATATCTAATTAGATGAATTTATTTTTTTAATTCATAAATAACAGAACTAATACAAAAGAAGATCCGTAGTAAGTGCTAGTTACAGATAAAGATATATTAAACGTCCCTCTTGGCAGAATAATCAATCATCTATAACATCTGGTACTTGTTACGTGATGCAAAGATGAAACTATTACGGCAAGTTTACAAAACCAACATTTTCAATGCAAAACTACAACCCAAAGTTACTGCTTTCTATTATAGTAATCAATAAGACGTGAATATGAATACTTTCCAATATACACTGCCAATCCAATAAAAACGAATTGCAGTAAAGTTCCTTCTTGTCCTACAAGAACCAAAATGCACGAAAATAAAGTCATAGATATAATTGATATAACTATAGAAATAATCAAAGACATAATTTTTTTATTCATAATATGTTAATTAAAAAAACTTTCCTTATTAATCTTTTCAGTAGACATGTTGCCGTTTTTGACTTTATGCAAAGTCAAAGAATAGGTAGGATAATTGATTCCATCATCATCCTTTTCAAATATAAAGTCAAAAGAATCTTTCCATTTGGATTTACTAAACGATACATTTTTCATAAATCCACCTGACGGCATACCACTCCCATTATATTTTTCTGAATTCCATGAATTTCCATACATTATTTTCACAATATATCTTCCTTCAGGTATTTGTCTCATCGTATACGAATTATCTTGTTTTACAAAAACATTCCTTATAATCTCCCCCGAAATGTTTTCCAATAAGACAACGGCATCTGTTGACGTGCTGTTTATCAATCTCAATTCGCTTAAGGAAATACTATCATACAGTCCTCTTCCATAAAATGATTTGAACGGAATATCACCTGTTGAGAAATGTCTTTCAATATACTCTGATGTCATATCCGTACCACTAGAATTGGTATTATCTGATTTTTGGTGCTGTTTAGGAATTTCCCGTTTAGATTTCTCAGAAAAATCGTATGACCATTGCTTAGGATAAACTTTTTTTTTATCTATGGAAGCTCCCATTTCATTCATATTAGACAAGGTTTTCCCCTCATTCGCACTTTTTATTTCGCGAGACCATTCTTTATCTATTTCATAATAAACCATATATATAATAACACATGCAATAATAAAAAACACAAATCTTATAAATGAATAAAAGTGTTTTTGAATAAAATTACCAGATTCATCCTCCTTATTTTTGTCTGTTGACTTATTTATATGGATTTTGCCTAATATTATTTTATTGCAAATAGATTCTAATTTAATAAGACCTTTAAAATTATAAGGAACGCCTTTTGCTTTAACTATCGCTATAGCCCTTTTTATTATTTCAGCAGAAATTACCTCGTTTGCAGCAGTTTCATTAAGATCTGAATAGATAGAGCTGTTTAATTCCAATTGCATTTTTATCCGAGAATACAAGGCCTCACTTTCACAATATCGTTTCAAGAAAGCATCTATATTTTTTCTATAAATATTCTTTCTTCTTTCAAATTCAGAGCCATTATCAGTTTCATTAATATTAATGCTCCCTTTAATAATGGCATCACATATTGCAGTAAGTTTTATTATATCTATTTGACTAAAAGAGGTATGCACATCTTTTATTGTCAATATAGCATTTTTAATAGCCAAAGCTCCACCTTTCACTGTTGGCTTTAATGGAGGATTGGAAAAGATTGTGGAATTAGAATCAAATGAACTTAAAATAACCCATTTTAAAGAACAGTTATCGCAATATTGATTCAATATATCCTTTGCATAGGATTTTATTTTAGGTACAATGATGCCATTCCAATATTTTTCTATTTCTTCTTCCCTCTTCCTTTTTGCTATCCGTTCTTTTTCTTCTTCAGCTTTTAGCCATCCATCATATAGCATCCTTCGGTTTGAAGACAATACTTCATAAGCCTTTCTCACCACCTGAAATTCATCGGGGGTTCCTCCTTTATCAGGATGGGATTCCAACACTCTTTTTCTATAGGCTGCCAATATCTCATCAATTTTAGCATCTCGGCTTACTTGAAGTATTTCATAGTAACTTTTCATACCACTCATTTATAACATATTCTACATTCTCTCCTACCCATACCCTTAGCTTGTTCAAGACTTACGGATTCTACATCTCCCGAACATCTGTCCAGCCCACGGCATTCGTCCGTCTTGTGATATACCCTGGCTTTCGGACCTGTACAAATATACACTTTAGCGGCATCACCGCATGATGTCATCCCCACCCCTACCGCAAAAAAAGGAAGCAGAAACAATGAGGCTATAACCAACCTTTTCATATACTTTATATTTTTTGCACAAAAATACGTATATAATTGTAATTTGCAATATAAATCACAAGATTTTACATTACCGATTATTTTTAATAAGATTGTTTTATATCTTTGTATACCTTTGTTATACCTGATTACTAATCATTATTGAACAGGAAGGGCGGCAATCTGGGAAAGACAGTTGCCCTTGTCACATATTAGATAAACATACACAAGACCAACCAGTGTGAAAACAAAAAAAGACGGTCCGAAACTATATCGGAACCGTCCAAATCCTGATGCACATCGCTATGTGCGATGCAAAGATACAAAATTCCATGCAAATATTTTACATTCATGAACAAATCGCTATATTTGTCTCGTCTTTAAATTTTAACACTATGAAGCAATCAATATTACTTACATTCATAATCCTATTCTTAGGTTCATGTGTCAGCAAAAGCAAATATGAAGATTTAGAAATGGAGAATTACAACCTTAGAGAAGAAGTGGACAGACTAAAAAACAAGAATACTGACCTGAACTCTACGATTCTGAACATGTCCCTACAAATAGAAGAACTACAGGAAAGGATTGAAAACGATATTGAATATGCCTCACAGGCTAGAAACGCTATAGAATCCGCAGAATCATCTTTATTTTTAGGGTTTGATAGAATATTTTGGGAATCGGAACTTGACAATGCCAAATCTTGCATGTCTTATATAAAATATGGCTATTAATTTATATAATATGGGAACAATCGAAAGGACACGGGTAATACGCCCTTCTTCAAGAAAAGATAAATCCACCTATAAAGTCGATATTGAAAGACGACAAGAAAAAGACAGTCTTCACCTAACAGTTACTCACGAAAATGACTGCAATTTCAGAAAAGAATATTATTTTTCCGCAAATCAACTATCAGGAAAAAAGTCCATCCACTTCAAATGGAACGGAAATGATATTGTTTGGACCGATGGAATTGTACCGATTCGAATTGTTAAATAAAAAACGATATAGAAAGTTTCATTTTCATGGAATAATGAAACTAGCTTTTCGCTATATTTGCATTATCAATGCTTTCTTTATCGTCCATATATGTCAATGACGTTAAACTTATGACTATAACTCTTTAAAAAAGAATGCCAATGGCAAGACTTATAAAGAGACTACAGTAGTATTTCTATCGCTGCGATACTATCTGTAGGTCTTTAAAGAAAAGAGCAGCGACTTTTTACTCTAAAAACAAGTGGTGGATAAATCCTGCAATCAAATATATAACCCGAAAGGCATTATAGTTTGTGCGCGAGCATCAGGAAGAAATAGCATAGTGGTTCGAACAATGTTACTAACGATTTTTAGGGTGACAATATGAGGTAGGTAATTAGGGAGGGTGGAGGGGCCTCCCTTTTTTGAAGGGGAAAAATAGTATTAAAAACAATTACCAATATCCCAAGGATACTCCTCTCTGATAAACAAGTTTACCTACTAAAGTGTACCCTATAGTAGTAAAATGAGTTCCATCCATTAGTAATTGAGGAGGACATTTACCTTGGTTTATAAATTCAGTGTCTTCTTGAGTAGGCTCCAACCCAGCATCTACCAACCCTTGTTCCACCATATATTTTCTTAGATTAATATATCTAAGTCCAAATGCTTTTTGCATGGCTTCTTCTTGCGTTTTTCTGCTATTTAAATCTCCTGTATGCAGCCCTATAATTATATTTTTTTTAGTAGCAGCATAATTTATAGCCATATTATGGTAATCTACCAGTTGCTCTGGAGTGAAGCTACCTCCAACAGTAAGTCCATTAGTTCCCATCCATATAACAAGAACATCACTATCAACGCCAGTTCTCAAAGCTGTTGATACTACACTATTAGCTGGTATAGTAACAGGAGTACTTTGAGGCGTCACAAGACTCATCATATATCTACCATTATTATCATTATATGATGTACCAGTAAATAAGAGATTACATGGAACATTGTTAACCATTACAGGAGTTATTAAGCCCCTAGTAATATCTTTAAAGGCCCATCTCTGTAATGGAAGAGAATTGTTAGGAGTAAGAGCAGATATTATACCACTATCACCCAGTGTTCCTATCTGAACACCAGAACCATCTGCAGGAAGTACTATTTGATTTTTATTTAATAATACGTTAGAACCTTGTCTTCCAAGTATCATCTCTATAGAATCAGCATCATACCCTCCATTTATAATTTTCCAATTGTTTCCTAAAGCAGAATTAAGAACCTCAGGATATGAAGTTGTTACTCCACTTTGGTATCCTACTGTTAATGAGTCACCCAAACAAGTGATATACTTAACATTTCTGTTTGTATAAACTGTATCTAACCTTTCCACAAAAACCTTCCCGGCATTAGGAAATTCTCTATAATTTACTACAAGAAATGTTGCATTATCTTGAGTAATTTCAATCTCTGATTGAAACAGAGATGACACCATTGGACCTGTTTCTAATACATTTTTAGAATTATCTGTTATATAATAAGGTCTTGCAGCCTGCCATCCATAAGTACTGATTCTAAATTTATCTCCTTTCTTACACGGAATGCAAGTATTGAGAATATTCAAATTTGGATTACTCCACGTGTTTATAAAACCAACGGTTGGATTGACCTCCCAATATCCCTTATTAAAATCATCTATAGTATAAAATGGCTTATCATCAAGCACTCTAATATATTTATCAGGAATTGTGCCATCAGCATTATTCACTATGATATACCCATCTTCAGGCATCTTATAATACGTTGCTCTTCTATTATTATCATTAGGCTCTGAATAAATCACATTTCTATCTCTGTCTAATACTATCAATGGAATACCTCTGGAAAAGCCACAGGATTTAGAATATATAGCTGTGTCTTTCTTGGCTTCAAACAGTATAGTAGAAATTTCTCCCGGAATATTATGTCTACAAAATAAGGTCTTACCATTTTCAAGAATAAAGTAATAATCTTTCAAAAAACAATTAGAGGTTAGTATAGTCTGCAATTCTACACCTTTTTCTACAAAAAGATTTTCTGTATTTTTTATTTTGAGCAAAAAGAATAATGTATTAACATTATTTTGATTATGATTTACTATCAAATAACCATCTTCTTCCATTTCTATAATAAATGAATCTTTTACAGCTTCAGATTCTTCTAATATATTCAAATCAGTAGATGTTTTAAACCAGTTTTTTGCATTACCCTCCCCATTATTCTGCAAATAGAACTTATCACCTGTTTTACACTTTATTATTGAAGAATATAAAGGAATATTAGGATTTGACCTGGAAAAAACAGCTTTACCAGCCACATTTTCCCAATAATATCTTTCTAAATCACTAATAGTAAGTACATGAGAATTAATAGCATTCAAATTTCCTGTTACAGAAATGTCAAAATCAGTTGTAATCTTGACCCAATTCCCTGCTTTATTCCATTCCGAATTTGTTATTTCATTATTTGCAATAAATTTCCAAGTTTCATACCTATCAGTTGATTTAGAAATAAACCTAATTTCAGAACCATGCCTCCTAATACTTGTTGGAATATTATATATTGCATCACTTAATGTAAACTTATTTGTTCCATCTATATTAGTATGATACAGTGAAATATCATAAGGTATATTAAATGATATAGTTTTTTGACTAACAACCTCTGTTTCGCTATCCCCCAGTTCCTGCACCACACCGGCATTGATGGACTGGAACGGACCGTGATCCACCCATCCGCCGGCATTATAAATATTCAGGTGGTAGATGGGCTTGGTATGTTCGGCATCATCATCCGCATAGGTAGGTCCCACCATAATCATATCACCCTGCTTAGGATTAAGATATTGTGATTTATCTGTTACATAGGCTTTAATAGACAAACTGTTTGTAACTTCTCCGCTAAGATCTGACCACGTTTTGTTATCCCGCGATATCTGAAATTTGTTATCCTGAAAACGGAAATAAGCCGCAATGTAATCAGAACATTCCTCCCATGTCTCGTTATCATAGGAGAAGTGAAGCTTGTTATCTATCGTTTTGAGCCACGGGGTAAGTCCGTTATCTCCTTTGGGCCCCAAAGCAGCTATGCCGGTATCCTCATCGTTAATCACCCACGTGCCTTTTACCGATACGGAAATATCTCCAGAGAGTGTTAGTTCGTCCACACGTACCCAGTTGACATCAAGCCCCCAGTGAAAGTTGTCCTTCTGTGCATCATTCACACATTTCTCGGTTATGGCATTCCCCTGCATATCCACGTATGATATGATGATCCCCTTACGCCTCATTTCTTTCGGAACAATATTTCTCGTATGTCCCGCTGTACCCTGATACTGCACATAAATATTGTTATACTGTGCCAGTATCGCTTCCAACGACGCGCCAGTTCTTCCGTCATGTACCGCCTGTATCACTGTACGAGGATAGAAAGGGAATCTTCTTCCCAACATTTCATCAAGCTTGTCCATCTGCCTGATACTTGCATACTTGCTGTTGCAGCAAGAATCTTGTATGTTGTTATCTTCCATGATGTTTTTTAAAAAAGTTATAGAATTAACATTTATTCCAGACCATCCCCAGTCAACGGAGAAAATCCTTCTGCCAGACATCTTCTCTTTAAGGCATCACGATATGATTTCATTGCCGACAGTTGCCAACGCTGAAGTATTTGTTTATGCACTTCCATTTTAGAAAACACTGGAGATTCATTGATGAATTTCTCCAACTTTTCCACCCGGTCATTAAGTTGCTTATACTCTTCTAGCATTCTTATTTGATATCCTTGTAACATGGCTTTTATTTTAATTATCGTTATTATACTGTTGCACCTGTAGCATCAACCCAGTTTGGCCCTGCCCACCAAATAGGCCTTCCGAGTGTTGTATCAAAATAACAGAATCCTACAGGTTGACCAGTGGGCCTAAGTTCAGTGCTCCCTGCTCTTTTTACACCTGCTTGCAGTCCATCCGCTTCTATCCAGACACCTGTGTAATCCAAGTTGGAAACTCCTACTTTTTTAAAGAACAAAGGTTTTTGTAAAGTTGTATCAAAATAGACATATCCATTAGGATTAGGCTCATAAGAACCTTCAAAAGCTGGCCTAGACTCCGAATTACCCTGAGTAGCCTTATTAATATTAAATCCCAAAGCATTTACATGATGTACGCCTGTCCATATGTCCAGTTTCCTCAAATTTTCACTATAAAAAGTCTTTCCCTTTTGCTCTAGTTTAGAATACGGACTATTAGTTCCCCCTTCTGTTGTATTACCAACAACATTTGCAGTTATCCTTACATGCCCTAATAATTTGGCGCCGTTGAGATCAAGGGTTCCTAAAGCTCCTGTTTTACTTGATTTTACAGTAATAGATCCTCCTATAAATATAATAATTTCTCCAGCAGGCAAAGTCATCCACCCAGTATCCAATACTATATCATGCTGTATTACACAAATTCGATGACCTCCGGTAAAAATAGGATATTTATCCTTAGGAGTCGTAAATTTTACCTGATCAAATCTCAAACCGTTTTTATGAAATACCTGATTTTCTAAAAGAGATTTATAAACGATATTATTTTCATATACATATTCGTTTATTCCAACAAAAGAATAAAAAGCGGTCAATAAAGTGTCATCTTTTACTTTATTGTATTTGGGTATTATATAATTAGCATTAATCCTTTCAGATGGGTTCTCCACAGAGATTTCGTTGTTAATATATCCCATCGACTGAACAAAAGAGGTGGAATCATATATGGATTTATATGTTCCATTACTACTGCAATTTGTGAAATTCAGAAGAACAGGATTACTACCTTGATCATTTTTAATAGTACCTATTATTGATTCAATATCAGATTGCCAATTTGAAGTATTATCATTTTTATTAAAGACGCAGCCTGTAAAACTCAAAGAGCTGTTATACCATACAACAATCTGAGATTTAGTAGAGATGAAATCATCTCCTACAGGAACTGGAGCGGGATAATCATGTCTTCCCCCCCAAAAATTGCAATTTACAAATCTAACATTAGCACCAAATGTTTTATAAAATAAAATATTATACCACATGGCTGAATCAAATATACAGTTAGTTATAATAACGCTATTCACCCATGTAGTGAACATTAAATTATTTTTATTATTCCATTCTGATTTTACATTATTTATAATACATTCCGTAGCTGTATTTATTACGATCCCATTTCTACATGAAGTTACAATGCTGTTAGTGAATCTATGGTCTGTTATTGATTTGAATTGTATGCCATCACATTTATTTTGTATAATCATAACATTATTGACATCAGCAGCATTTACGTATAGTGCAGAATAATCTTTATCTGTAAAGAACTCCGTATCTGAAAAGTCAGATATATCACCATTATTAGTAATATACACTCCATCAATAACATTAGCTCCTGTATGCCATATAGCCTCTCCCCTTTTATTATTTCCATATATATTTATGTTTACCAAATTACAATCTATGGAATGGATACAAATATTATCGGAGTTTTTAATAAAACATGATTTGATATAAATTTTGATTTCTTCAAGCGTTAACGAATTCTTCTGGTTGTAATAATTAGACCTTGCAGTATTGGTTATTGTTATATTTTTAATATTAATTGTATCTATTAAATAAACTTGATTACACACAACTTTCCCTTTTATAAGAGAAGTGAAATCACAACATTTTTGAATAGAATCAGTATCATTGGTTATACCATCTCCTTTAGCTCCAAACCATTCCGGATATGATTCAATAATTTGCCAAGTACCGCTAAAATCTATATTTTCAAAGATTTTACCCAATCCTGCCTTTATGTTCGTGTTATTACCATGTATACATCCATTGGAGCAATTTCCTCCTTCAAACTCTAAAACACTCCCCTCAGGGATAATGATTATATTTCCCTCAAGACTATAATCATATTGAATGACATAAATAGTATTTGGCCGGCATACCATTGATTGAGTTAGTATATTTCTGCCAGCCACAAGATTCTTGCGCAGATAACATCTTCCCTTCCCTGAGTAATTATTCGGATCATACCTTTTATTAGCCAGTTTCAGTTGACCGTGAACCGATGTAATATCCTCATCATCCGCAAAATTGGTTATGCTCTTGTTGCCGATAAGCTGTTTGGTGGATTCGCTTAGCATATCAGGCGTTATCATCCCGTTCATCACGGTAGGAGGATTATCAATGAACATATCATTGAATGTATCCTCAATGTGACGTCTGACAGCTTTGCGTGTAAGATAAGTGTCCGGTATACGGTTACCGTTCTCATCCGCTATGGCCCTATCAGCCACCATCTCCGGTGCTTCCATCTTCTCAATGAATACCTCTTCAGCATGAATCTCATTACGCTCCGCCTCTAAATCAATCTTCCACCAGCTTTTCTTGTCTTTCCAAAGCGAAGCAGAATTTCCCTTAAAATACCATGTTTCAGCCTGATTGGTGTAAGCAGAAACAAACGTAACCTTCATACCGGGTATTCTGTATTCCTCCGGTACAAGCGCTATGGCATCTTCAAAAGTAAACACATTGCTCTTTTTTACAACAAAAGGGGCCTCGGACGTGCTTCGTTGTGCTACAAACGACGTTTTTGTGTACTCCGGCATGTTGACACGATCACAGGATCTGTATTTCTTCCCCTCAACATAATCAGGAAATGCACTGAAATATCTCTGTTCCTTCCAATCATGTGAGAATATCCGGGTATCTTGGGTATGATTACGGCTTACATTATATTCAGTCAGCAGATTATAATCGAAGATGCTCACCTTATCGACTGTGAGATCATAAGTTCCCAGAACACCGCTCAAATCATTCCATCCGGCCCGATATCCTTTAGGAACAAATCCTTCAACATAGTAGAAGTATGGCTTTGTTTCCTTCACACTGCCGACAAGTGCCCATGACGGTTGTTCCATCTTGTCCGGCAACGCTTCGGAAGTTGCCACATGACCTATATAATTGACATCGTTCAACGTCTCCATTTTAGGAACTTCGGCTCTGTCCGCCTTATAAGGAATAAGCCCCAGCAATGCATTAATCTGATCAGGCGTATAATGAATATTTTCATGATATTCATTCGGATGAGGATCACATGCATGATGAGGATGAAAGCAAGAATCAAATCTTTCCATATAAATATATTTTTTATTATTCAAAGATAAGCAAGAGCTTCACAATGAAATGTATATAATAAAAGAAACTCAGACTTTCACAAGCCCGAGCCCCTAAAACCTTAAACTAATACCTATGTGCTATTTTATTTGAGCGCAAAGTTACCTTCTTCCATAATGACTTTAAATTCCAGCTACGAGAAATAACACGAATCCTGTCACTAACCAGCAGACGATGATAATAATTCTGCCATTCTATCATTTTCTCCTTTCTTTCCCCGTCCTGACAGGAAGGTAAGCCGTTCTTGCTTTTCGTGTAATAAAAGCACATCTCTTTCAACTGCCCTCGGTTCATTCGCATACGGAACCTTCCCCGGTGAAGAAGATATTTATAACTGTCCCACCTGTCCTTATAATAATCATAAGTGATAGAGATGAGCTTCTGTTGTGCAGGATCCCATATGACAAAATAACGCCTTCCGTCCTGTTTATTCTTTTCCTCAGCCTCTTCTATCGCCTTTTTCAACAACAAACTGGACTTCCACAGACTTGCGATCCTGCGTTTCCGCACAAGGCTTTTTACCGCCTTCAAAAACAACTTAATTTTTCCCATAATGTTACTAATTTTTATATAATATAGCCTCCGCACCCGTCGCCGACCTGTTGAGGCGTTTCATGTTATTCATTTTCTCTTCCATAGTGGGCAACACCCTCACCGGATATCTGTCCCATTCAAAACGGCTCACGTATAATCCTATTGCCCTGCTCATTACCCGATCATCATGCTTCCCTGCAAGCGCGCCATATTTGCCGTTCGGATATTTCATGTACCATCCCAATTCCTTTATCATTCCGGTTTCACGCTCTATCCACAGTTTGTCACGCACACACTGTTCCATATACTTAATAATGGCCACTTTTGTATTACGGTTGGTATTAAACCCCCATCTGGTTTCTTTCTGGCTCCTTTTTTCCAACTCGCTCCGATTATGAGCATATACATTATCATAAAGAGGGATCAGAATGGGAAAGAACAATTCGCTGACGTTGTCTGTGTCTACATCATTAAGCTTACTGTACGCCGTGTTGTTCTCGACAATGAGCAGAGCATTGTTATAGAATGACGCAATCTGCGCACATTTGATCGCAAGCAGGTCCGGATCTGTATGCCCGTACCATTCCGCCACCACACGCGGTCCAGCGTCCTCATTGAGCACTCCGCTATCGGCCATCATATCCGCTCGATCCAGCACAGTAATCACAGAGTAATCACTCGTCCTATATTTCCCCCCGATATCAACTGACACAAAGTAGCGGTTTTCCAACCTCCATGTCTTGTCTGGCATCTCCCATATTTTCAATTCCCCTCCCTTACGCCTGAACAGTTTCAGCCCTTCGACAGCCTGTTCACCTTTCGGGGATTTTCCGGAAATATCCCCCTGGAATACCGGCTCACGGCAGAACCTTCTGAGTTGTTCTACCTTGTAAATGTCAAATACAAGCTGCCCGGAATACTTGAATGCCTCCACCGGATCGGACGGATACTCCTGTTGCATGTCCTGTATGTCCGCATACTCCTTCATCTTCTGCCTGTACCAGTAGATGCCTTGCAATGTCGCTCCAATAGTCCACAGCCAGTACATATAGTCCCAGTTTCCGGACTTATCGTTACGCCTTTCTATCAGGGTACAGGCCCATTCCAGCATATTTTTCGGATCGAGACGGTATTCCTCTATCTCCCACCATGCGACAAACAACGGCTCGAATGCGGACAGTCTCTCCCCATGATCATCCGTTCCATTGGCACGATCCCATTCATCCTTGTAGAAATTCTGCCCGTTCGGCGTGCTTTCATACACAATCATCGTATACGGTTTGTACAGGATTCCCGAACAGGATGATTTCACCTGTTTTTGCGGATCCATCTTTTCCGTCTGAGGCCAAAACGCCACCTCCGTACAATGCGCCATGGCCGAATCACCACCACGGGCGCCCTCCGGATTCATCGCGGTTGCCGTCTTGATTTTGCAGTTCCGGGAAGGTATAAGGCTTATGTTAGAAGTTCCCCCTCCCTTGATCTTCGGAAGAGAGCCGTCAAACTCTATCCCCTCTTCATAAAAAAGGAATTCAGGAAGCTGAGTTATGAGCTTGACATACATATCCTTCACTTCAGCTGCGCTATCCCCCTGATGTCCAACAATAATGCTGTTCCAACTCTTCACATGCATTATCTGTATCCATGACATGTATATCTGTGTACATGTGGATCCTCCCCACTGGCGGGCTTTCAGCAATATGACACGGATAGGTTTGCCGGCACGGCGCATTCTTTCAAACGTCTCAGCCAGCTTTACCTGCGCCGGACGCAGAAGAAAAGGCACATCCTCCCCTCCTTCCTTGTTTTTGATACGCGCATACGCATAACAATAGAAATAAAAATCGTATTTGGCCCAGTAACGGAGAAACTCCTGAATGACAGTATTACGAAGGTCCTCATTATATTCCCCGTATGTCTGCCAGCAGAACTCCTCTATACTTCCGGCAAGATTCAATTTATAGATAAAACCGGTGGAGAACATCTCGACAGGAAGGAAAACAGATGAATTTACAAAATCATCCAGACATATCCTCTTCCGTTTTCCGGGAGCGTTCTCCCCTGTCAACGGGTTATAGGACTTGAACAGTTCCGCTTCCCGTTCACGGTTCCTGCGGATCATCTCCTCCGCATTCCTTATGACAACAGCTGAGAAAAGAGTTTCTATATGGTTTATTTTAATGTTCTTTGCCATCCAACCTCCAGTTTACGCAATATCCATCCGGCCGCCAGCATAGCCGCATGATATCCACCCGCAATATGCGGCAGAAAGAAACCGAGAGCGGTTATGGCAAACAGCCTATTACGCCTTCCCCCATCCATGGAGGACAGGCACAAGCCCGTATAATAGTAGATAATGACACTCCATCCGATCACAGGACTGCCGGAAGGAATGAAAAATGATATTCCGACAGCGAACATCCATGCGACCAGCGTCCGTGCAGGGGTTATCACCTTCCATAGAAAAGCCCATGCCATCCCGTTCAAAAGATAATGAAGCCATCCGGCATGTCCGAACATATAAAGCCAGTGACTTCCTGACAGGAATTCATGATACGGCAACAACACGGTCATGCACAAGTAAAGCCCCATGGAATATCTCATTTTCATAGTGATATACCTATTTCATCCCAGCTTTCCATAAAATATGCTGTATACGGTCAGGACTTATCCCAAATGAATCAGAAGGTCTCTCTATCGCAAGTCTTACGATAAGACGGAGATTCGCCTCCGATTTTTTTTTCATGATATCAAGGCAACAGCGGATCAGGCTGGAATACATTTCATATTTATACAGACTGCAATCAGGTATATTGCCTTCAGTCAGATATCTGTATAAGATCACGTAAGCCCGGTCCTCACTGACATAATGCTGCTTCGCCTTCATACCCGCAATTTCCTTGCATATATCCTTGTAGTAAGAGAATGTACACGTCTTTTTCAATTCAATGAATGTACGTACAATCTCCTTGTTCCTTATTAATTGTATTTCGCTAATATTTCCCTTGTGCTTCATGTGACCTCCTGTTTAAATGATAGCGAATGTACTTCCTGTAGATTGCATTATATCAATCCGGCTTGAACTAATACTACTAAATTTGTCAGTATAAGACAACAATGACATATCATGGAAGAAAAAAAAGAAAGAAAATCATGGAGAGATATTGTTTCATCCAGAAATCCGGACCTCGACCTTGAGGACGACCTCGCAGTCGGCGAGTTCCTTGATGACTCTTTCAGACGCTATGACGACAGTGAATCACAGAGAGAGAACCTCAACAAGGTTCTTGCGGAAGATTCAAGAGCCGCCGGCATCCTGACCGGTCTGGCAAGCGGCATGGATGAGAACGGTGAACCGTTCTCTCTTGTGGAATATCTGATAACCAATTACGGGGATGATATCAGGGAAGCTGCAACAACGGAAGAGGCCATCAAAAAAGCAAAAGAGAAAGAAGCTGCCCGGATAAAGGAGGCGGCCGATGAGGAAAAAAGAAAAAGAGATGCGGAAGAGAAGCTGCGCAAAACAGATGAGGCACTGACAGAAGCTGTGCGGCAGGTCAATGTTGATGAGGCGAATGTAGTTTCCATGTTGGAATGGCTGTACGGAACACAGGATACAGACGGTATCATTCATAAAATTATCCGGCACGAACTGGATACGGAAGACTGGAAAAGAATCATCCATGCCTTCAATATGGATATGGAAATAGAAGCCGCCCGAGAGGAAGGACGTAAACAGGGACGTACCGCACGTCCGGGAGCTATACACAGGAATCTTGCGGAAAAAGCTCCGACGGACCTTGGAGGAGGCGGGAACGGAGGAGGTGAGGAAAAAGTGGAGGATCCTACCCTACAACGTTATAAAGACATGAAGAGACGTATTTAATCGTCTATCGCTTTCAGGCTCATATCACAACTTTTATTTATAAATTTAAAAACAAATCGAGAACAATGAAAAAGTTAAAATCAACATTCAAATTTTTCTTTTCCGTATTGCTCATGTTCCTTGCCGGAGCGACCGGGGGAGGTTATGCATGTGCCGCCGATGTTTCGGACGGAGGCTCAGTCCAGGATCTAGGGGATGGCGGAAAGGTAGTAGGCGGGGAAAGTTCCGTAACAAAGAACGAGAAAATCATGGACGCGGAATGGTACGTGAAGCAGATCGACAAGACAATTGTCGAGATGAAGTTTACCGGCACGCCTATTGATCAGATTCTGCGCCATGGGGCGACAAACAAATCGGACAGCATCGTAATCAAGTACTACAGTGTCGGACAGCGTCCGCTACGGGCTACCCTTGCCAAGCAGCTTGAAGCCATGACTACCGAGACTCCGAAAGCGATAGAACTGGAGGATAATAACATTGTGGGCGCAATGGATACGCTTCTTGTCCTGAACGCTGACGGAACGTTTGTTTCCGGTTACAAATCCGGTACCGATGAAGTGGATCCTGAACACCCATTGATGCTGCGCGTGCACGCAATCAACAGTGAGACCAACCTTCCGCTTGTCTATGCTGTAAACGGGAAACAATCAAACAATAAGAATCCTTATCTTATTCCGACCCTTGCAAAGGGTACCGTCCTTCTAAGAATGGGGCGCGCGGCCGCTGAAAAGGATGTGTCTACAGGAAGGTATTACCAGCTTCCATCACCGGACGAACAATATTGCCAGCGTTTTATCATGCAGGTAGAGCAGACTATCTATGACCGGTTGAGTAAGACCGAGGTGGAATGGTCATTCACACGTGTGGAACGGATGGCAATGGAAGACATGCGTATCGGTATGGAAGCCTCCGGACTGTTCGGAATCAAGAGCAAACATGCGGTGAACGGACAAGGCAATGTATATACTTGCGAAGGTATCTGGTACCGCGCCGGAAAAGACCTTGAAATCGGACATTGGGAGAAAGTGCTTGACTCTGCCGGAAATCCTGTGGTGGAAGAAGGAAAATATGTGCAGCAATATGTAATCTCGGAGGACGAGCTTGTAGACCTTGTAGGACGCATCATTGAAGGTGCCGGTAATGGAAGCCGAACAAAACTTGTGTTTGTTGACAATACTATCTATGCAGCATTATGCAAAATCAAAACCAACAACCGCACACGCATCTTCGAACCGGAACGTGACTACAACAAATGGAGACTTGACTTCCAGTCATTCGAAAGCATGGGAACAAAACTTCTGTTTTACCGCCATGACCTGTTCAACGCTTGGGGATTCAACGGAAGAGGCTTCTCTCTCGATCCTGAATATCTTGACAAATGGGTATTCCAAAACTGGGAGCGTAGCACATACAACCTGAAGGAACTGTTCATCAGTAACAGTGACGCTGTTGTCATGCAAGAGTTCTCCTGCTGGACGCTCGGATTCCCAGATGCCCACGCGCGTCTGTCCATTCCGGAATATGTTGAGATTCCGGTCCCTGAATCCCAGGCTGCATAATAGAACTTAATCATCATCAGAGGTGGAGAAATCCACCTCATCATTATTATAAATGTATGAAGAAACTTTATAAATTTGTTGCGAACTCCTCATTGTCATTCGCTGTCATTCACTGCGGACGGATGATGTACATCAACTTCTCCGCCTTTTTCCGTGGCAAATCAACCTATCATACAACGGATAGAGAACTGGCAGAGAAAATCAGGGCGCACAAGTGGTACCGGGAAGGACGCATTACCGAAACAATAGAAGAAGATGAAGATGTAATACATGACGAAAATGACGTAAATGACGTATTACAGAAAACAGAGGTAAAACAGAGATATAGCATCCTTGGAAAACGGATGTGCACCTATATTCCTCCGGCATCTTCCAACCAGGAAGAAAAAGAATCCGAAAGTGCAGAACCGACCAAAGAAAAAGGCATTCAAGAAGACAGAGACATACAAGAGGATATTGAAAATGTGACCTCATTCCTTGAAGCGAAGGATTTTTTTGAGGTCAGATTCAAAGTACCGCGCTCGCAATGTGGAAATAAGGAGGCTCTGTCCTCATTATGCAAAGAACACGGCATACAATTTCCCAATTATCCATTAGACTAAGCCTCATGATACCTGTCAAAGATATACTAAAGACTTTACGCACAATCATCAATGAGAGTGCGACAGAAGAAGACAGTTTCACGATTGAGACCGATGAGGCATTAAAAGAGTTCATCAGACTCGCGCTACTCGCACTGATGAATGACGAAGGGGTGATGGCCGAAGCTTCGGAAATGACAGATTCATCCTCAATCTCATTTAAGAAACGTCCTGACGGTTTGTTTTTTGCCTACATAAAAATACCTGCGGACTATATCAGGCTTGTCAGTGTGAACCTGACTGGGTGGAGATATCCGGTCACTATGTTATATCCGGACAATTCGCCACTATACAGCGCACAATATTCATCAGCTCCCGGTGTAGGTAATGGTCCCTCAATACCGGTAGCATTCATCACCAACGATACCATGAGGTCAATCATTGCCCATGCAGTAAAAGAACAGGGGGGATACAGTCTCAGGTATATTCCAACTCCTTCAATCTCAGAAAACGGAGAAATCAACCTTCATAACAAATATGCAGGAGCATTGGCATATTATGCAGCCGGTCTCTATCATATTTCAATAAATGAAAATACCGGTGCGGAATCTGAATTTGCAATAGCTAGATCCTTGATACGTTCACACACTCCTGAATCTTCTACAAGTAATACAGAATAAAAAGCCGGCTGTTAACAGCCGGCTCCCGTTCACTTTCCTCCTTTGCTCAAAGTCATGGGAGCATGACATCCTCCCCGCTCCCACTCCTTGGCAAGCATCTCACGCAATATCCTGTTCTCCTCCAGCACCATAAGAACCAGTTTCTTCATTTCCTCAATATCCTTGTTGTTCATAATAAAATTCATTTTAAATTAATTGTAACGGTTGCAAATCACAACTATTAGGGGTGTGACGAACCATCCCGCTGCCATAAGCAAGACGGGGAATACATTGGATTAATTAATAAGTAAAATTCAAATTACGCGGCTGGATTCAGCTCACCTTTTATTTGCTTGATAGCTTTCTTCACGCTCCAATCATTTTCATATAGGGCTATGATAAATCGCCTACCTCGCTGCGTCCAGACCGTATACGTGTTGGTATGGGTATTACCTCTTTCACTTGTGAAAATATTGGTTCTCGTTTCGTGCATACCCCATTTGTCGTAGGGCAATTTAAGAAGCCATTGCCCAGACTGCTTGAACTGTATTCCAAGTTCTTTCAGTTTGTTATTCAGTTTCTCTGCCGACATACCTATCTCTTTTGCTATTTGAGTTGTGGTAAGAGCGTTCACGCTTTGCAAGTGGTTGTCGTAGTAGCTGACTTTCGGAGCGGATTGTGTAAGTTCTTTCTGTTGGAGTTCGATAGTTTCCTGCTGCTGTTCGGCTTGGGATTCAAGTTGTTTGATTTTTTCTTCAGACGCTTCCAAACGTTTTTGTAGAATCTGCTGGGAACGCATTAAAATGTAATCATCATCCTTTAGCAAGAATTCCCGTCTGTTGAACTCGTTGATGAACCTTTCCTTGAACTCTCCAGCTTTTGTGCCCGTGTACCCCATGACAAGGAAGCTGAAACCGTCTTTGGTCATTTCGTATGCGGTCTGTTCTCTGTTTCGTGCATCCTTGTAGGTAATGCGCTCAAAATTGAGCCGATTAAAATTTTCTGAACATGAGAGGTTTTCAATATCTCTCACTACATTTTTGTGTTCTTTCCCGAACACTTGTGCAACGATTAAAGAAGTAGTAACATCATTACCATTACTGTTTTGAAATACTAAATCTGCCATGGATATATAAGGTTTTAATGGCATTATAGGCAAGTAAAAAACGGCTGCCCTGTCCCGTTACCTTACACCTATCCAAAGGCAGGGAGAGCATTAACTTCTCCACACGGGGGTGACAGCCGCAATAAGTATATATTGCAACGCTTTACAAACAAGCATAAAAAATGCCTGCAATATGTTTGGGCAGGCTTCCGCTCGCCATTGGATATTATGTAAGGTATTGCAAATATACATTCTTTTTCTATAAAGCCCCAAAAATTAAACAATAAATTTTTCTCAGTATGGCAAAGATGAGGCTATTATATAAGTGGCGCAAGAAACACATCAACAACATACACCAATTGTGTCAGTATCTAGCATATCTGGCATAATTGGCAACATTTGGCAGGAATTTGGCAGAATGAAGAAGCGTTTATTGTTGCGGCTTTCCTGTTGCGATTTGCTTTCAAATCACTATCTTTGCGGAAATCAAAAACAAGATCATTATGAAAAATGCAAAAACACATGAAGCTTACTCAGAGGAAGAATTAAGGGAAATGGTGGAATGGTTTAATACGAGAGAATTACCTAAAACATTGCAAATCAACAAATCCTCATTTTCTCCCGACCTCCCTCTGACAGTAGAAAGCCTTATAATGCAGGCAGAACAGAATCTTGGGAATTACAAGATGGCAGGCTCTTTCCGGCTTCTGAAGGAAATACGGGAAAAACTGGAATCATAGTGCTTATCAAAAACAGACGGTTCGGTTTTTGATAAGCACAAACCGTCTGTTACAAAGAATCAGACCATTGCATTCTTGCAATACACATAATCCCAAATCTTTGTTGTGTCCCCCCAGTCCTGATCCTCAAAATAGAACTTATGAGCACCTTTAATGATCTGTTCATCATTATAAACTGTGCAAAGATCGGAATAAAAGGCATTGAACGCTACATACTTGTCCCATTTCGTAGTTCCAGCCGGAAATCCCATCATCCGGGTACTTGCCTCTATCTGTTCCGCCGTCCAGTGCGCACCCTCACATTTCTTTCCATCCCTATCAATGTACCTCATCATGCCGACATCAAACATCGCAAAAGCTTCATTGTAATGATTACCATACATGATTCCATGTTGCTCACGCATAAATTTCCAGTACAGTTCCGGATGTTCTTCCTTCACAAGGCACAGAAGCTCGCTCATGCTTTCCGCACTGCGCATCATGACCTTGTCACTTGTCAGACCCGCCCTTTTCGCATCGTCCAACATTTCTTTGAATGTATACTTCATAATCAATCTGTTTTATCTTCGTTATCACTCAAACCGGCAAGTTGGATTGTATTTCTGTCCTGCATCATGGAATCAAGACTTCTCCTGATAAAAGCGTTTTCTTTCTCGATTTTCCTTGTCCGGATAAAAATCTGGTCAAGAATGCACGGAATCATATCCACCTCACCATTTGCCAGCAACTGGCATTTGCTGCAATCACCTATACATTTGCCTTCCACTCTCATAATCAACCCTTTCTCAAGTTATTAATCAATGTTCCACCTCTTACAGACAACAACGATTTGACACCGCCTGTCTTGACCATATTGAACAGCTCAAACAGATCATCACGATGTTTTTTGAAAAACGGATACATGCTGATAACCGTCCGGCTGGTCAAAGCCCGCGTATTAGACAATTCGTTGAATGCGGTCTGAACAGCTTCCTTCTGCTCGTCGTTCTCGCAATCCACCACAATATATAATTTCCTTAATGCCATAATCAATCAGGTATTTTATCAAAATCTATTTCTTCCTGCGGTTGAGGCGGTACCGGACGCTGCCCATACATGTTATCATTGGCCTGCTCCACTTTTTTCCCAGTGAACAGACCGGCAACGAATGTCAAAGCCGGAACGCCGTATTCAACCACCTTAGGATGTTCTTCTATATAATTAGCAATCTTGGTAGCCATTGACAGGTATTTATCGACACCCTGTGGTTCCGGCTCTATTTTAAGAGGGATACCCATGTTCTTGGCGAAGATGTCTGCAAATTCATTGGCTTTCTGCGCTGCCTCCAGCGGATCCGCATGTTTTTCCTCAGTCATATACATAAGCATGTAACTGAACGCTTCCGCACGTGTCGTAAACTTCAACTCTGTCTGCGGTTTCTTTGACTGAAACATGGACACCCCCATCTCTTATTTCTTTTTGGCAGGTTTATCCTCTACCGGAATTTCCGAACAGGATATGCCTTGCAGCATCTGCATCGCTCTTCCCATAATACCGTTGATGGCTTCCGTATCATTGTAAACTTCCGGCAAATCGGCCTCTCCTATTATATAGGCTTCAATATCTCTAGCTTTTGCGACAATATCCTTTTGAGGACTACCAGTGCCGAGCAACTCAACAGCCTGTCTTACCGCAAACTCCCTAATTTCTATTCTTGATTTAAACATAGTCCAGCTTTTTTACGATTAATAATAAATGAGGGTGGAATCCCCACCCTCACGAAATCAATTGCGGCAAGTTTCATCCACCGTAACATTGGTACTGGCCAAGTTATATGTAGATGTCTGTCGGAACTCACGGTTTCCACAACCGCCACAACCTCCGTTTCTGCCACGGCCACAGCCACAACCGTCATTGTAGAAGACTTCCTTGTTCAACTGGAACAGCTGCTCACCGAAATTGGCCTTCATGTCGCCCACTCCCTGAACGGTAGCGGAAATTGCACCATTAGCAGCATACAACTGCTGCCCAGCCCAACGAACATCAGGTTCCATACAGTTAACCCGTCCTGTCAGATTAGCCAACCCTACTGCAAATTGTACTTTTTCATTACAGTTATTATGCCAACTGTACACGAAGAAGGCAATAACAATCACAGCAGCGATAACCCAGATAGCGGCGGTAGCGCCCCATCCCTTTTTGTGTTCGCACTCCAACTCACGCATTGCGGCGTATTCCTGGATGCTCATTCCTGTTACATTATCCATAATCATGATTTTACATATCACGGTCAATATTGACCGCAAAGGCAAATTACGGAATAAGTTACTTGCAAATAAAATATTTATTTTCCAATTTATTTACTATTTCTTTCCAATTGTTTTCCACAATCCATACCCTTTGTTTTTTAGCATTACGCCGCATCGAGCCGACAGCCTGTTTGGTTCTGTTAGTCAATGACGCTATCTCCGTGTCAGAGAAAATCTTGGCTAAATAACGCACAAGAAGATATCTGGCATTCGCACACTCTTCTTTATTGCTATGTATAATACCTGTTTCAGATATTCCCGTCACTGAAGCGACAACCTGCAATACATCCTTATATATTTCATCACTTTTCATATAATCACTGTTTGGATAAACAAAATACGTCGGAAAATTGTTAAGCAGTCTGGGACCGCAAAACAATTCTTGTTCCGACGTATTGTTTCTCCTTAGCGACTTCTACCTGATAAGGAGCGTGCGGTCCTTTTCTTACAATCCGGACCGCCGAAGATTTTTGTTATAACGAAAGACTGAATTGAAAAAAATACAATCTATAAATTACGGGCACCTCCTTTCTTTCTTAACCATCTGACAATCATCATAGATACAAGCAATATATTCATTATCATAGACCATCCACCTATCTCTATTTTTGTTTTTTGCCACCAGTTTAATTTTTTCTCCACCTCTACAATCTTAGGTACTTCGATTCGCTTGGTTACCGTCATATAATGAGGTACAGTTACTATAAGTACCGAATTTGGCCATATTCCCAGCGAATGTTGCAATATTCCACCTGAATATCTAGCCCAGCTGTACGCATAAGGGTTGGAAAGAAAAGATACAGTGTCACGTGTCGCAGTACTATCTTTGTATGGAACCAGTCTTTCTGTTATGGTGGTATCATGTACTTCCACTGTTTCCGTTGTCTTGATCTCCACAGGAACATATCTGGTTTTACACGAAAAGACAAGTAAAAGTACTATCGCTACCGCAATCCATATATAGATTCTTTGTCTCATAAACTTAACATTTGTTTTCTATTGGCACCGTCAGCCCGATAACTGACGTGTACCCATGCAAAATTGCTTTCATCAATCAATTGGTCATAAGGCAGGTTCTTGCGGATAAACTCAAACAGCAACTTGTTCTGTTGACGGTCGCCAGTATCAATATCGGCAGCTTCCCCTTTCATGTGCTGAGAAGACTTACTTCCCTTGACGGCCGCATTAAGTTCCGGACAGCGATAAGCACTGTTTACTGTTATAGGCTTTCCCCACCACTCACGTAATGGATCAAGCACATTATCTACCAAGGCAGTCAGAGCAGTCACATGCTCCAGTCTGCATCTGTTGTTAATTCCAAGCCGGTCTGCTGTATTTGACCGGCATAATTCCGCAATTGTAAAATACTTCATTTCTTATCCTCCTTTTTTGTTTTCGTTGTCAAACAATATCTGAGCCATGACCTTGGCAATATCATCCTTATTCTCAATAATCACACTCATTGTCTTCTCAGCCTTGCGCAACTCCGCTTTTTCCCATGATTTTTCACGAACTGATTTAAACTCACAGAAAATGCAGTAACCCGTCCAAATCATTGAAAAAACAGGAAAGGGGATAACCACACAGCATAACAGATCAATGAAGCACAACTCTATAAATGGAGTGAAATACTTCTTCGCCTTGACGGCTGTTTTCTTATACCCCGTGGATGTTCTTGCCTCTCCTCGTTGCTTGGCTTTCATTACTCCTGTGATAAGATCCACTAACATCGCCCCCATTGTAGCCGCAATACACAAGGCTATAAGCACAATATGTATCATCATGTGCTCGTTGATAAAATTGTAAATTACATCTCTCATTGCTTTATTATTTATACTAACTTTTAATACTTACAACCACCAGTCTAATTGTTGTATAATCCATCATTATAAGAAATATTAAAATTTCCAATCACTACTTACGACATCATCTGTTGCGCTGCCTGCTGCTCCTGTAACTGCTTCTCATATCTTTCCAGTACCGCTATAATCTTACTGGAGTTCGGGAAATTACCGGCTTCCAATGCCGCCTTGAACGGTATAAGCCCCTTCTCAGCCTGTGCCATTAAAAGCTGGTTTGTCAATGCCCTATATACCGGGCTGTCGCTATCCTCGCTAATTGAGATATCAATGTCAATATCATACATTGTATCCATATTATAGGGAATGGATTCACCGGCGACATTGACCGCTTTCGGACCTGTATAGAAACATTGCATCACCTTTACTACCTTATATGCCACTTCAGTAAGAAATGAGTTGAATGTATTTATAAGATCCAGTATGGATGATGAGGCCTGTGCGGCCTTTGCCTGATAAAGCACACCGCTCTCGGAACTTCCCGATTTACCTTGTAGTGCCGCCTGAACTCCTGACACGTCCTCCACCATGGAGCGTGACAGTTGTATGATATAATCGAATCCTCCCGGGATGGATGATGCGGTCTTTGTATCAGGGGCATTGCCAGATCTTTTGCTTGTATATAATATTACACCGTTACTCTTCACATACTGCTCCGCTATATCCTCTATACTCATGTTGTCAGACAAGGACTGTTCATCTATCATCAACACACCCTTGGCCGCATTACGAATATAAAAATCAAGGGCTACCATGTAGTAATTGAAATATTCCTGAGACGGGATAATTTCAGATATGAACGGATGAAATTCTCCGTCAATATAAGGATATGGTTTGAACACAAACGGATGGAAAGATTCGGATCCATTCCAATACGGACTTTGTCCTTCCTCCAGCACAAATCCGTCCGGGGAAAGATAACGGTAATACCAATACGTCTCGATTCTCCGTTCATAAGTGATCAGATTCTCAGCCGCATATTTATCCGGATCCATGAATGTAACGGGAGCCCCGTCCGTATCTAGCATGGGGGATCCATCAGGATTACGTTTTATATTAAGTTCAAGACGGCTACGGTTTATTTCCTTAATGCTCTCTTTCTGATCATAAGGAACAAAATAAGGCTCACTCTCCAAGGGATCATTACAAAACCAGGCCTTCCGCCTCTCCTTCGTCCATAATTCAATAACACGGCATTTTCCGAACTCCGAAGGATAGTAGAAATCGGTAGATTCAATCTGTGACGTGCGTGTGTCACGGCTGAACTGCGAGGCGATATATTCATTATCAAGACAATGGTTATATATCTCCTTCAACTTTATATCATCAGAATCCGAATGTGAGAACAAAGCAAGCACCTCGGAGAAGTCAAGATCATGAAGGAGACCACAAAACCGTATGTCTGCAAGATTGAAATCAAGACTGTCGGGAAAGAATACAAAGTTCGGATTCACATAATCAGTGAACACGTCCAGTTTTCCACGACGATAAGCCCATGAAATTTTATATATAGGCAGACCGGATATAAGATATTCCTCAAAAGTACGCGCATCCAGTTCTGAACGCCTGTTGAGCTTCATGTTCTGCCGGAGTAAGGCTGACATAATGTCCGCATATTCCTTCTCCTCCGGATCAACAGCATTGCATACCGGCGCGGTATCGTTCATTCTGAACTGCCCTTGTACGACCCGTTTGATCTTACCCAATATGTTGGTCTGCAATGCAGGTATACCCTTCTCCTTAAGATATTGCTCCTTCGTTATATGCCGCCCGTTGTAAACAATCTGCCTCTCATACTGTTTTCCGTAGGCATACGATTTGCATTCGGCACGCATCTTTCTGAAAGGAGCAAGACGGCAATATGCATTATAGGCTACATGCAGCCATCTCTCGGCCCGCCGCTGTCCGTCGAATTTTCGATGCCCGTAAAGCAAGGAGTCAGATATTTGTTCGTTATCGCGCATGTTCATTATTCTTTTACGACAAAAATAGCTTAATAAGAACTGGACGAATGTATATAATGCAGTCAGCATTATATCAAAGCAGATACGGCAGATGAGATTATATTTGTACTATTAATCGTTTTTTATATGGAAAAGAAAACAATATGTGTGGATTTTGACGGAGTCATAGCACAATACGACGGATTTAAAGGTAATGACATCTTCGGTGATCCGATTGATGGTGTACAAAGTGCCATGGAAGTCCTAAAAAAGAAAGGATTCACAATCATCATTTTCACAACACGCACCGCCAGTTCCAAATTAAAGAAATACCTGAATGACAATCACATCACTTATGATTACATAAACGAAAACCCGGATCAGCCTAAAGGCAGCAATTCCGGAAAGCCCATAGCCGACATATATTTAGACGACCGTGCCATCTGCTTCAAGGGGAACTGGAAATACGCACTCGAATCCATCGCTTCCTTCATTCCATGGAACTCACAGAAGATAGATGAGAAGAAAGAATTTGAAAAAGCATTTGACAATTATAAGAAAATGACCAAAGAATATGCACTTTGCAACAGTTAAGACTTATGAAAACATCCATAAACAAACCGGAAATATTCAAATATGTCATTGCGCTTACAGCCCGGGCAGGAAAAGCCGGCGGTAATTATCCAGATATAGCAGCAACAGAAGACAATGAAGCTGTACTGGATCTTTATCTTACCGCCGCAGTAAATGAAGCGGAAGGCGAGCTTCGGCGCAAGATTAAAGACAGTAATGATATAAACATGACCTCTTCCGGGAATGAAATTATCATTGAATTCAAAAACTTCATACGCATGGATGAAGGTATCACGGACATGATACGCACGGCAATGAGACTGTATGCTTCACATTATCTTGCAGCCGCATGGCTGGAGCCTACAACGGATAAAGAACTTTGTGAAGGATACAGGACCAGTGCATCCGGATACTTGAAAAAAATAGTATCCGCCCTAAACCAACGATCAGAATTCATCGTACCAGAAGCCGACTACGAACAGCGCAATAATAATGACTATGAGTTGCAACAGAGCCAGTCCGGAAATGCCGACTACGAACAGCGCAATAATAATGACTATGAGTTGCAACAGAGCCAGTCCGGAAATGCCGACTACGAACAGCGCAATAACAATGACTATGAATTACAACAGAGCCAGTCCGGAAATGCAGACTACGGACAACGCAACAGAGACAACCTTTATACAGGAATAGGTTGCACAGGCATGGATGTGCTTACAACAGAAAATCCATCCGATCCAGATGTTATATTAAGAGACAGATATAATAATCCTTTAATATACAAGCCATGAGAGAAAGAGAAATTTGGATACGCCTGCTGAAAAAGCAGATAGTAAACGATGTAGCGGTGCAATGCAATCTGATAGGACGCTCATTACAAAAGAGCGAAGATACAGAAGAAACTGCATCAGAAGTAATGACACCTGATGATGAGGCCACAAAGCCGGTTGTGGCCAGAGCGATGACGGAGGCTTTCGGTGAGGTGAAACGTGTCTGTCAGCAATATCTGATAACAGGCCGGGACACAGACGACAACCGTCTTGAGAGAATCAACGAAATGAACCGAAGTACTGAAACGATATCATCTGGATCACTGGGAACTTACAGCCTTATACCCGGACAAAGTTACATCATCCGAGTTATTACAGACGTATCTGTAACGGTAAGCACATCAACAGACAAGGTGCTTGGTCAAGTAACCGGTACCGGGCAGTTTGAGTATATCCCTTCATCAAACGAGAGGATAAAGATAGAAGGCAGTGACGGCAAAGCGGAGGTGACTTACTTTTTTGGTGACTTCGGCATGTATGAATTAAAGCTTTCCATGCCTGCAAGTTTCAATATCAGCATGACGGAAACCATCAAAAGTTGCGCACACCGTATGATGGTGGATTATGTAATGAGTGCTGTCCTTAATAACCAACTTCCGGAAAAGGCGAAAGAATACGCGAATTTCTTTACCGGTGACATAGAGGGTTTGCGTGATGCCTTACGTTCAAGAATAAAACTGATGGGCAGAAGACCCACGGACTGGAGTTGATACGGTGCCGGTCCCGAAAGATCGGACTATGTGCCATCTCCGGAACCGGCTTTTTCCAATGCGGACACACGTTTTTCCAGTTCGGACAAACTGGTTTCCAAGCCGCTTACATCCGGTATCTCACCACGTATCTCGATCAAGGATTTTGATATTTCCTCAAATTTTTTGTCATATTCTGATTTCATCCGTTTCAACTCGTTTATAGCGGACACCATAAGCTCAAGATTCTGCTTGGTCTGGCTCTGGTATGTCCTGAACTCTTTACGATGATCATCATACGCTTTGTCCGCCAACCTCAAGATATCAACGATTATCAATCCTGTAAATGACAAATAAAAATCACCAATTCCGGCCCATTTCCCAGAAAGTTCATATTCCTGCCATTCCTCCGATTGGTCAATATGCTTCGTCTTCAACGCATAATCTCCCTGTGTATCCGTAAAACCTATTGTAAGATCACCTGAGGATTTACAAAGGAACCGCACTGAAAGAAACAAAGCATCATATTCTTCCGTGTAGTCAACAGTTATAGAAATGTTCTCTTCCGTCAGTTCTCCTTTCTTCTCATTAAATATCCTATGTTTCTCCGGCTTCCTGATGAGGCTGTTTTTCTGTAACACTCCCCCATTGCTAATATGCAGCAACTTCCGGTACTCATACAAATCCGTATATGCCCCCAAAGCATCATCTGAAAGATTGAAAAACTCCCATCCTGTCTTATCTGAGAAAGCGGAATTATATAGGTAATTGAATGTTGATGAGCATATATCAACTGCATCAACATAACTTTCAGCCGCCAGTGACTTGTCAAAAATAGACTGGTTGTCATTACCTCCTCCCGGTAAATAAGACGGAAGGCCAACGCCCCCTCTCCTGCTATTCCCGATTTCCTCTCTTTGCGCTTCCTGTCCGCTTCCTCCCTCAAGACGGAATACTGTCAAGACTTTACCTTTTTGTTTCATAAGTCGTTATCTTAGTCGTTTTTCAGGCATGATATCATATATCAGCCGTATTCCTGATATGTTCTCTTTAGCTGTCAGTGCTGTTTCCAACGCAATGCGGTAGTATTTGAAATACCTTCCTCTTATCGCTCCCACACGTCTGGCCTGCGTTTCCCCTATCTTATACCATTTCTTTCCATCCTGTGAAGCAAACAGTATCATTTTCTGCTTACCTGAAAAGATGCCTTGTACCGACATATCCATAAGCCGTTTTAACTGCAAAGTATCCAGTTTCAACGCTCTTGTAACAACAATCCCTTTATTTATCACCTCGGAGGAATAATCATATATATCTGTGAGCCGGACAATCCTGTCTTCAATATGCACATACGAATATGGAAATATATTGACAACAGATTTAACACGTCCAAACACGGCCGTGTTCCATCTGTTTTCAGGAAGAGAAAGCACAAAAGACGTATCCATATCCTTCAGCATAAAAATAATCCGCTGGTTCGCATAATCATAGGCTATCATGGCTGTCTTGATCAGTTCAATAGGAGGTTTGTCAATCATTTCCATATTTGTTCCGATTTCTTCCGGCACAGGTTCGAAAACTCCCTGCAACGCCTGTGATATACAATCTATGGAAGCCCCATTTGTGATCATAACACCTCTGGATGAAATGAACAACACTTCCGAATCCATCTGTGTGATTGATCTGGAATTCAGGCATACGTCTCTCTGTATCGGAGAAATGGTTGAATAAAACCCTTCAGAATTGACGCTCATCGCATAATTTCCGTCAGAACAGAACAGTAGCATGGGGAATTGTCCGAACTGTCCCTGTGATATGGCTGTAGTAACCGGACACATTGCATAAATGTCACCGTTCCCTATTGTATAAACTCCATTCAATGGGAAATAAAAAGGGTTTCCCACTTCCGAAACAAACATCTTGTTGCTCAGTTCCTCAGACTGCAAGGGTGTAACGGACGGTACGGATGCCGACGATTCATTTGTATTTTTTAACAAGCTACAAAAATACGCCCCATTTAAAGTCGGATGTTCCGCCAAAGGATACTCAAACACCATGGAACCGACCACAATCACCATTTTATACGCATCTGTATCAGGATAAAACAGATATACAGGAAGTATCTGTTCCAAAACTTCCGTATCACTTTTGACTACAACATCCCCGTTGCTCCCATGTATATACGTATATATTGAAACCGAAGAATCCCCACGACCTAGGAATTGTGATATACACATGGGATTGAATCCCTTGAAAAAAGTTCTTTTCACATTTGCAATATGCAGACGGCTGTTATATGTCGTGGAAAAGTCAGGAATGATGATATCGTGTGTCATATAATCATCTGTCAATGTCTCCCTAAGTTCCAAATTGCTCAAAATATGATCCATGTCCCCTTCCGCACCAAACAGATAGCGGATGTCGCTGGAAAGTTCGTCCAGTTCCAGAGTCTTCACATGATAAAAGAGGGAGGCGTTACATATTTCCTCCTTGAACTCATTACGTACTTCCATGCCCCATGCATATGTAGCAGCAGCCTCGTTTCCAAACTTTCTATCATAAGCCTCGCTAAAAGGCCTTGGTGGATAGGAGTACTCTGACAAATCATCCATAATATATCCGTATGTGTTGCTCTTGCCTTGGGGAAGATCTTTCAACAGACTCTGACTCATGTCTATTTCACCGTCCGTATAAAATGTATAGAATTGGGAGGATATAAAAATATCCACTCCTTTTATAATATCCCCCCACTCCTGTATCGCCTCCTTGTCATTGTTGGCACATGCGTATGAAAGCCATGAGCAGAATGAGGATATATAACCAATGCCGGTAAAAATCACCTGACTCAGCCGCTCAATTTTACTGACTACCACCGGTGCACCGGAGTCATTAGGCAACATAAGCACAGGTGCGGACTGCATGATGACAGAACCGTCATAAAGGCGGTATGCATAACGTACAAAAAAAGGGAAAATGAAATATCCGTCTTCTTGCTGTTCTGCTATATACTTGTTTATCTCAGCATGTACTTTTGTGGATATCCCCTGTACATATTCATCTTTTATCTGCCATTTATCCCCATTAATCCACATCTGTTCCTTCTTGTACAGTTCAAATTCTCCGCTTCTTCTTACAGTTGAATGCAAGGAAAACACCAAAAGTGGTTCCGGAGGTTTCTGCCCCAGATATTTGTAGTTTCCATTTTTCCATAAGAAATAATGCATCCCGTCCTCAGCAAAGGCGACAAGCGTGTTTCCTACCGACAACAATGAACTGGCAGGTATAGACTCATCCAGCAATGTAAGTGACAATTCCCCCTTATTATTCACATCAGCCCAATATAATGACAGACCGTCTTGAAAAATAAAATGTGAATATGACGTAGCGGAATGTATATATAACAGTTTAGCGGAGTTATGACTTTGTGGAAGGATATATTTCTCTCCGGCAAGAACAGAAGGCCTGATACTGCCGTCATGAATCTCCAGCCCGACAGATGCGGAAAGCTGCCCGTCAGGAGAAATATCGGAATAAGGTGTCAGGTTAAGTCCCGAGAAAGATATTTGTTTCTCCGTCATAATACTTCTTTTTTATAAAATGAATAATAAACATCACAAATATAACAACTTACATGTTCCTGTTCTGTATATTCTGAACAGTTGAGGCTATATCCCTTACCGGAGATGTCGAGATCCGCCACACAACGGTCACGACAGTACCGTCCTTGCCTTTCAGAAAAACCGGCTTCCCATGAAAGCGCAACCTGCATATCTCATTCCCACCCCCGATTCTTTGCAAAGCACGTGTCACATACGGACTATGAATCTCACAAGATGAGGGAAGAAAAAGAAGATGGGGACGGTTCTCACACAACGGATCATAAGAGAATATCATATATGCCCTCACTTCCCCCAGCACAACGATCTGTACAGAGTATTTTTCCGTCAATCCGGCTTTCCGAACACATTTTTTACTTATAGTCACATGCTTATGCCTGCCATTAACATATATATGATGCTGAAGCACGGGAATCTTAAGTTCCCGTGCTGTTCTTTTAATATCTGACGGTATGTTTGCCAGTTTCATAGCGGAAACAACGGTATCAGTTTGTACGCTACCGTCTCACCGTCATGCTCGTCCTGCACTTTCCATTCCTCAAGTCGGAAAGTGTATGAGGTTACCAGCGGATCTATTTTCAGATCATACAATATCTGGCTTGGCGGTGTCGTATCCAAATCAGCATAGCTGGAAAAGAAGCGAAGACATCCGAGGAAACGTCCTCCCACATGATTGATATGTGTCCGGTTCATCCATTCAGGCTTGCATGGCTGGAGCATGACGCTGTCCTTCCCCAGTTCTTTAAATATTATAAAAGCTCCGGTGGGCATTTTGTCACGGACAAACATCCGTCTGAAAAGAATGTCCCTGTGCAGTCTGGTATTCCGAAGACGGCATATAGATGTATAACCTGTCCTTACCGGCTCCTTTCTGTTTTCCTCCAGCCGCTTGTATTTCTTATCCAGATCCTCTATATGATCCGGATGGATCAGAATATTTTTTCTCTTGTTCTCCATGGCTAGTCCTCAATAAAATCAATCATGAAATACTCTTTCCAGGACACATCCCCGTTGTCAAAGCACACAAGCGCCCGACTCCCGTCCTTTGAAATCTTCCTTACTGTCCCCGTACAGGTGATATCCCCGTCAAAAAAGACACGCGCACCTTCCTTGCACTGTGTCCTGAATACATTAATTTTCATTGTCGTCTTTTTTATTTAAATGGTTGGATTATTAGAATACTGTTTGTTGCAATGCAACAGTTCGAAATAGCCTGTCATGGCTCCCCTTGGAAAAGCACAATGACATGGAAGACCATATATCTGACATGCGCAATGTTCGCACGGTGCTCCGGTCTGCTCATATTTCGTAACCGCATCCTTTCTTGTCATAAGCTCGTTATAATGTATCTCGCTACATTCCTTCCAGTCATCATCTTTCGGACGTACGGACATGGCCGGATCTATCTCCGCATAATAATAACGCATCTCTACTTTCTGCGGATTAGCGCGCGATACAAGTATACGTCCGAAATGACGGTAAAGCCTGTTCGGCAGCACCTTGCCTTCCGGCACGGAGCGCAACTGCGGTATGAACTGATCCTCCTTGTGGAAGAGCCGTATGAGTCTTATCACCCATAATAACATCTTTTTTCTCATGGTTCCTGTTTTTTTGTTTCCTTGCGGACATAACGATAAATAACATTCTGTGCGTTGAGGCTTATTTCATCACACATTTCTCCGAATAACGCGCTCATACGCTCATCACCGAAACTGTCTACATACCGGGTTATGTCCCGGCACTCTGCCGCAGCCTTCTTCGCCCTGACCACTACGGGAAGGGTTACGGAACGATCAAATCCTTTAAGATATTCCTCGAACTCCAGCGCCGCGCCATAAAGCATGTCAGCGAATACGAATACCTGATGCATCAACACCAGCGCCTTATCCCTCTCCTGTGGTGTAAATTTTGGTAGAAGAAATGACAACGGCACATGTTCACGAACATTCTGCAAGGCCGCAATTTTTCGTTGCAGCTCGGCCATTCTGGCGTAACGGCGTTCCTTTATCGCCATAGCAAGCTGCCTTTGTAGTTTTTCTAGTTCTTTTTCCATTTTATATCCATTTACGACGGCTGTTGCCGCCAAGGTGAACAATATTGAACATCTCCTTGACACGGTCCAACACATAATCTCCGTATAGGTTGCGAAACTGCGACAAATCCTCCATGTCGATGTTTGTCGTACCGAATGTAAGCATCTCATGCCGAAGTTCGTAACGCATCTGCAAGATGGTCTGTATGACATTGCACGACGTACCGAAATGCTTTGCATTTTCCTCCCGCCCAATCTCGTCAATTATCAGGTGTCCGGCCATGCCTTTTGTTGTCCATCTGTCAAGCGCCTCCGTACCTTGGGAGGAATAACGTAAGGCTATCTCCGTGGCCGAACGCATCTCAAAACAGATGTCGGAACGGCGACAACCGTATACCAGTCTGTTGATAAGTGCCATATAGACTTGCAGTCCTTTCAAGATGGTGGTCTTCCCGCTTCCCACCGGACCATAGAGCAATATTCCTTTCTTTCCGGACAGCACATCTGACTTATGCCATACCCATTGGTATATCTCGCTTAGCAATTGACAATTTGAATCGTCCACCATGAAATCAGGAGTAACAGTCCGCATGGAAAGTATCAGCCTGTGCTTCCAGAACTTCTCTATTTCCTCATCGGACAACATCATCCTTACGTCTCCCATCCGGAAGTTATACTTTCCCCTGTCCTCCCAGTTTGATGATGTGTGGGGGATCGATTTCATGACCGTAATTGTAGTCCTGTCCTCCGGTCCGGGCATTAGTTCTTTTATCTGTTTTGGTTCTTTCATCGGATTCGGTTTTTAATTGAATATTGACCCAATTGGAGAAATGACGATAGATATCACTTATCATGACACCTGTCCTGTTCTCGTTCTGTAATTTCCTAAAGAATGTGTCCAGCAACCCGGCAAGCTTTGCTTCATCGAAATCCTTGAAGCCTTCATGGTGCTTGTTCATGATGAATTGTTCCGCCCATGACGCATTTGTCCTGATTTCAGAATATGCGTCCGGCAAAGGTTTTTCTTCCGGATAAAACAAAACTTTTTCTTTCTCTCTTTTTGAACTATATTCTTTTCTTTCCTTTACTTTTCTTTGTGTACTTTTTCCGGGAAAAACCCTAGTTTCTTCCGAATTAATACTAGTTTCTTCCGAAATAACCCTAGTTTCTTCGGAAGAAACCCCAGTTTTTGAAGAAGAAAACAATTCATCAATCAGACAATAATCTGTTACATCACCTTTCCGTTTTGCACTAGCGCACATTTGTAAATAGCGTTTCTGTATTCCCTTTGACGTCAGGATATTGTCAGATAAAAATACTTCATCAGAAAACAAGCCGATAGTCCGGCAGTACTTGATGACCTCCCGTATATACACCTCTTCATACCCCGTTTGTTCCGAAATAATGAAAGGCAACTCTTTATCCCACCGAATGTAATACCCGTTTTTATAAATAAGACACAGCAGGAGAGCATATACGGTCACGGCCTTCCCACCCTGAGACTTGGTCAGCTTTCTGATGCGGATATCTGAAAAGAAATCCACGTCAAAAGGGAAATAATCGAACCCTATTTTTATTGGTCTAGACATAACAGTTATTAGTTAATAAAACAGATTCTGGTTTCTGTTTTTAGTTGTTGCCGAAGAATACATCTCCGTCCTTGCGTATTACACGAAAAGACGCATAAATACAAGCAAAAAGAATGATTGTCTCTAACATATCCGTAACCTCTTACATTTGTTTGAGTATTCTTTTCTTTCCTCCACTTTTGTCTTTATTTCCAAGATGAGGCTTTTTCTCCTGTCCGCTTCCATACTGAGTTCTCGTATGAAATCAGGATAAAGGCCATGACGGACAACAAAGGCTTGCAACTCCTTCCTGATCCACATCTGGTCATCAATGATACGTTTAAGAAATTTGGAATATTCTTCCCAGCTATTGAAGGGAACGGATTGTGATATGGCGGATTTCGCTACGCCACGCGCAGAAGTAAGTGTACTATTATTCGACTTAACTCCCATTCCATTGTACTTTGGCATTGTTCTTAATGAAATTTGAGTCTTATGTTTATAAGGAAAGCCGTTAGCTTCCCTCAAAACTCGCCAAAGTACAAACATACACGTCTTCACATGAATGTCCAAGAAGGGAACACTAACGGCTGTATCTTTATGGTATAAAAGTCCGTATAGATATGAAAATACCCATGCTGAAGATTTATATATGTCTAAACTTTGGCGAAGTTTATGCCACAAAGATAGCTCAAATTCCATACAATCCAATTTTTTTTTTCTTATTTTATTTATCGTTATCGTAATCTATCTGTTTCTTTATAAAGGAGAATGCCATTTTAGCCAACGGTCTCAGCTCCGACAATGTCCCCGACTCGGCATATTCAATGACCGCATCGTACACTTCAAGTCTGACCTCCGGTGGATAATCCACTAACACCTCTTTCCATTCAGTATAAAAAACAAAAGACTTCCGTCTGCTTTCCTGTCCCATAATACGAGTATATTATTTAATCATTTATTAATAGTCAGCCTGAACAAGCCACGTTTTACAACCTTTCTTTGTATCAGTCCTTCCCTTATCATTACCGGAACAAGATTCCGCACATATTCGATAGAGATAAATTCCGTTCTGACAAAAAGATCCTGCAAGGTTCCCAAAAAGCCATCCGGCCCGCAATTTTCTATAGCGCGAAGAATACATACTTTTGAGAAGCCCAATTTAAGCAACAAGGCACGAGAAAGAATGACTGTATCAGGTGGTACGTAATCCTGAACTCTCTTATGTTCAACCAGCAGATCTGTTTCAACCGCCATACGCACACGATGGTAATCTCTCCATTGTCCGTTGCCACAGGTCAACTTTCCTGCCATACGGTCAATGTCAGTCACAGTGGTACACGCACCATTATAGGTTAATATTCGATCTCCGATTTTCAGTTTTTTAAATTGTAAGGCATTCATGATATTTTAATTCCTTTCTAATCAGTTATTCGTTAATTGGCAGTTTCATAAAACACATCCACATGGTCTTTCCATGTCTTCCAGTAGTATGGCCGAAGAGTGGTTGCCGATTGATGGCACTCAATACTTCCCTAACTGTTATCTGATCCTCATTCCATTTGAAAATCAGAACTCCGTAGTCATCCAGAACACGAAAGCATTCATCAATTCCCTTTTTTATCACCCTTGGCCAATCTTCAGGAAGTTTACCATACTTCTTGGCTAACCAACTATTTTTACCAACTTTTAGCAAATGGGGTGGATCAAACACTACCAGTTTAAAGGATTTATCCAAAAACGGCATATCGGTAAAGTCCGATACGATGTCTGGGTGGACTTTCAGATTTCGGCCATCGCAAAGAATGTATTCTTCGTCCCTAATGTCAGCAAACAAAGCCAAAGGGTTTTCTTTATCAAACCAAAACATTCGGCTACCGCAACAGGCATCTAATATGATTTTTGTTTCACCGTTCATTTCTGTTCCGTATTACGTTAATTGATTTAAAATCTCTCTTCGAATAATTTCCCTTGCGCTAAATCTGAATAATCCTTTCTTTTGCTCATGAAAATCTGCAATAGAGACTTCATTAATATAGTAATAGAAAGCTTCATAGCCGTCTGCAAAATTGCGAGCAAGAAAACCGTTCGGGTGAGTGCTCATATATCTTTCAATGGCTACTATCATCCGTTTTGCATAGCCGGGGAACATCTTAAATTCCAGCTGCATCTGCCTGTAATTGCAGAGCGGGCAACCTATGCAACCATGTCGAGAAAGGTTATATGGAGCATCGTAATATTTCGAATATGGCAAACCACGCTCACGAATGTAATTCCAAACATCTTCTTCTGTCCATGTGAGGATAGGAAGAATATGCTTTGCGCCTTTCATCCATTTTCTTGTATCACACTGCTCCGGCTCATAATCTTTTCGATTTCTACTTTCGGCAGCTCTCATTCCTTCAATACTACGTTTGCCAATTCCATATCGCTCTTTCAGCCTCTCGCAGCAGAACCGACGTAAACGAGATGGAAAACCTTTCTCCTCAATCAGCTTAAAGAAAGATTTCTTTGGATGCATTATCTGAACTTGCGGATAGTTTTTCTTTATAAAGCTAATCGTGCCCGGTGGATCTACTGTGGTGTTAGCGTAGATCGCATTATACTTAATGCCTGCACGTTCAGCTAGGTCAAGTATAACTACACTATCCTTACCTCCGGAGAATCCGAGTGATAGCAGATCGTCACGTTCCATACTGCGAAGGAAGTCTATTGCTTGCTGCTCTTTCTTGTTCATTTCTATATTTTGCTCTAATTTATTCTAACGTACTTACCTGCAATATCACAAGTTTTTATTACCTCCGCATTATCCTCACCAAAAGCGATAAGAATACTACCACAACCGGGAGAATCTCCACGAGTGCCATCTTGACGGAAAAACCTAATTCGGTTACGCAAAAACTTCATCGCTGTTGCCTTTTTGAAGATGATATCCTGAAACATCTTTGAATCGCAGCGATTGAAAAGTAAAGCAATGCCGTTTCCATGTTCTGCCATCCGTTTAACGAAACTTTCTATAAGAGGACGGGAATAAGGTGGGTTCAACCAAACACGACCTTTCCATTCCTGTTTTAATCCATCGTCATTTTTGTTGTACATGATACTTGCTGTTTTATATAGGGGGGATACTGGGGCACATGGGTCTAAATCAAATTCACCTAATGCGTCTATAATTTCTTTCGGTGTGTACCATTCATCGGTACTATTAGCCGATTTTTCAAAAGTTGTATTCATTTCTGTTCCGTTTTGAGTATTAATTTTCTTCGATGAAAGTATTAGTTGTATTCAACACTCCGGCTGAATCTCGACTTTTGCCATCTCTTATGAAGATTCCTTCCTTTTTCAACCGTTCATAATCAAATTCATTCATCATGATAATGACAATGTTTTCATTTGTATATAGCTTGCACTTCATAAATTGAGTACCTTCTACTTTCCCAATTACGTCTATTTGGATTGCTCTTTTATTCATAATTTGCTCCTTCCTATCTTTTATTGAAGTCATTAATATAACTACGCCCAGCATCAGTTGGACGATAAACAACATCACCAAATGGTCCAGCCGATTTCGTCAACAAACCGTTTTTTATCATTTCTTCTAAATCGTCGGAAGGCTCACTATATCCACCCCATCCTTTTTTGCAGATATTGCCTAAATGAATAAGCTGCATCTTACTTAATTCTATATTCATTTGGTTCATATTTATATCGTTTTAAATCATAACATTTCTTCTTCATTACACCATTTGCTGTTGAAGAGTTCCTCCATCGGAGAAAGCAGATTATACACTTTCTCAAAATCATCCTTAGATGCTTTTGCTATTGTCATTCCATGTGTTGCCATTTCTATTAAGTTTAAGAGTTATTATTGGGGAGAGGGGCAAACAGGTTGTTCCCCACCATATATCCATTTTCTATCAGTTCCTTCATCCATTTCTCCTCTATGGCAGGAAGGAGCTTGGCTCTCCGGTATACTGTCCTATCTTTAACATTCACCTCATTGCCTTTTTTACGAAGCAAATAGTGAAGCTTGTATAATCTGTTTCTTGTTGCCATAAACCATATTATTAGAGTTTCTATATGATCTTTTTGTAGAACTTACATATCTGTCCGTACTTGTTACAGGCGCATTCGCGATGCCCCTTCGCACTACAGAAACATGAATTGCCCCGATGGTCCGAACTATTGGCGCAATTACGGCAGTACACACGTTTCGGCTCCACTCTTTTTAACGTCATAGTCACAGGGTTGAACAGGTTCGATAATAACGGCTATACCACAGCTTGAAGCCACATCAAGCTCAAGCTTGCATCCTTTAGACAGTTCCCATCCGGGAAGCATGAAAATAGCGTCACATTTCAGCAACATCGCGATATCGGCTCTCATATGCTCTCTCCAATGCGCATTATCAGGAACACCGTTATCGAAAGGATTCACAGGATCATAACCTTGTGATTCAAGTCTTTCTTTCGCCATGAGAAAAGCATGCTTCCGCTCATGAAGATCATAATGCGCTATCGGTCCACTTATATAGATTTTTACTTTACCCATTAATACTTCGTTTTAATTTTAACTTTAACGGAAAGATACAATATTGAAAGCCGTAACCTCATTATACCATTTCTGTCCATCCTTTACAAAATGCGCCTCTATGCGAAGAGACATTCTTACAGTATCCCCCATATTAAGGAGCTCTCCTACGTGTTCCCCATAGTTAAATACTGAAACCACTAGAGAAGTAGGACGCATACCCGACTGCTCTATAAGATATGTGTATTTCTCCCATGCCTTTCCGGTCTTCGCGCTGACCCCTTCTATTTTTGAAAGAACCTGCATGACCTTTCCTGTTGCTTCTACAATCATGATTTATGGTTTTAATGTTTTACTTATTCTTTTTTGATATTGCTTACGTATTTTCTGCTTTTCCTCCTCCTCGCGTTCAAGATGTATCTGACGAAGCCGTTCCAGTACCCGTCCATCAACTTGCGATATATATTCGGTAACCAGATCAACAAACTGTTCGTAGGAACGGCATAATTCGTAGCGTCCTCCAGATACCTGCACGCATGTCTGATATACTTTCTGTTCTTCCCTTTGTGAAGAACCTGCCTTCATCTCAATGTTGAGGCTTGACCATTTTCCGGCAGGCAGCTGCAATATAAGGTCAGACACTCCGGCATTAGCACCTTCCGCCTTAAGACGCGCTGCCTCAGCCTTCTTTCTATATCCTCCGTTGGGAACGGAAAAGAACAAAGGTTTCAGATGTGGAAATCGGTAATGAAACCAGATCACACACCGGGTCTGTAAATCATGTTCAGGTGATTTGCTCATAACGGAACTATTTATGAATTGGTACGCATGGCTTTCAAGCGGCGGTAAATAGTACGCTCGCTATATCCCATCTTCTGTGACAATTGCTTCACCGTCATATCCTGTGCCATGGAACGGATATAATGTATTTCTTCAAGATGAAACGAGTACGCATCAAGCATAAGTTCACGCGCCTTTTTATAGATTGAGTTGAGGCTGTGGCGCGTAAGAATATCCTGTATACAGGCAGCCTTTGTGTTGGAATACATGGCACACAGTATATCTATCTCCTGTTTGGTCCAATACGTTCTTTTTATACTCATAAGTTCAAGGTTTTAAAGTGTATTCTTAATATTTGAATGCGTGGCGTAACACATCCTCCGCATTGCATTTCCATTCCGAGTTCTGCCTGTCCCCGGGCTTTGCCATCCGTATTTTCCTCTCGGCCACGAGCCTTTCAAGAACATACCGACCTCCGACCCATCTGGATGCCTCTCTCTTTGTAAATGTTATGCCCTTCTTCCTGGCAACAAGAAAAAGGTTCCCTAATTCTTCCTCTGCCTTTGATGTTTGAAAATCACGTCTCATAATTTACTTGTTAAGGTTATCATAAAATGCCCTGTTCGCCTCATATTCAGCAGCAATCTCCGATCTTGACACGTTTCCCAGCTTCTGTACAATCACATCATAAGTTTCCTGAGGCATGTTATACAATATCTCCTCAATGTAATCCTGATGCCCTACCAATCCCAGAACATACAGGAATGAGATCATACCCGCTATAAAAACTATACACTGCTTGGATAATCTGTTCATATTCATTCCTCCTGTTGTCTTTTTAGTTATCATGGTTAACCTGCATACTTGCATGGAATAAATATTTTCTGCCCACCATAATTCTTTATCGCCTCTTTACGTATCGTCTCATGAAAGTCATTGTCCCCACATTCAAAAGCCAATGCTTTTCTCACAGTTTCACTACTGACACCGAAATAAGAAGCCAGTTTAGCCTTCTTCCCATAGGGAAGCCAAATTCTACATTTCATGTTTGCTGTTTCCATATCGTTTATCTATATTTGAAAATTAATCATCGCTCATGTGATTATGATTTATAATCACAATGCAAATAAAAAGAATATATTCCTTAATTAAAAGCAAATAAAGGAATATATTCTACCAATTTTAAATTATTAACATTAAAGAAATATAGCTATGACAGTAAAAGAGAGAATTCAAGAATACCTAAATTACAAAGGGGTTTCTCCTACATCAGCAGAGAGAGAACTTGGTTGGGGAAATGGTGCCTTCACGAAAGCAAAGAGTATTACCGTAGATAGAGCAAAGGAACTTCTTCTCTATTATCCGGACTTGTCCGCAGAATGGTTACTTCGTGGCACAGGAAATATGATTTTGAATGAATCCAGTAATTCAACTCAAGCAAATGATTTTGATGAAACATGGTATAAAAAAATTGTGAACGACCAACATGATTTAATCCAAATGCAGAAAGAAAGAATTAAATTTCTAGAAAAAATGGTCCAAAAAGCAGATGAAGGAGTAAAAACTGCTTGATATGAAAAAACATTTATTAGAAACCCTACGATGGATATTAGTACTGCCTTTATCAGGGGTTGTACTTTTGGGAGCTTATCAATTAGTATTAATGACCCATTGGGTATTTTTCTTTATAAACAATGCCTTTTTTAACTGGATAGTAGAACTTTTTGCAGGTTCTATTGGCTCTGTTGCATTTATCTATACAGGTACATTAATAGCTCCACGTTTTCGCAAAATAGTTTGTTTTATTTTACTTATTTTGTATCTTATTTATTGTGTAAACACCATCGTAAAGATTCATGCAACCTACGAGGGATGGGAATTTATGGAATGGCTTAGTTACAGTCTTACAAATATAGTTGCTGCCATAGCGGGTTATATGATATGTAAGGATCAAATTAATAATGTTCTTTAGCGATAACACATACAATAATTATTAGACAAAAAGAAGTATGGAAGATTACAAATTTGAAGAAGTTGAAAAAGAAGAAGAAAAACAACTCCGCATCAGGTTGCAAGAAGCTGCCTTTAACTTGATATATAATGATGGAATCAGAAACCTTGAGGAATGGACAGACGAACTCATCAATCAATATCCTGATTTAGTATCATCAGTATATGGTGATGATTACCCTACAACTGTATCCATACTGAAAGACATGTGGAATTGTGGCGATTATACAGAACCGATAACAGGCTATTGTTTTAGTTTTTTGGAATGGGCAGAGTATTTTTCAAATGGTGGAAAAATATTTCTCGAACTGCAAGAAGCATTAAGAAATAAAGGGGATTTCTACAAAAATATTATTGACAACCAACATGACACCATCGTATTATTAGAAGAGAAAGTTAAATTCCTTGAAAAGCAAATTGAAGAAAAGAAAAATGTCAATTACGGTTAAACAATAACGAATCTGACATTGTTTCTTCTATAAAATACCAAATAGATTCTAATACTTTTTTTATTATGGAAGAAACTATAAAAAATGTCATTTTAGACCTGCAATACAAGGTTGATGTGCTCAAACGGGAAAAACAATATCTACTAGATATGTGTCGCAACTGCGAAACATGTGCACAGCGATTTTGCTGCCAATACTGCAAGAATAAAACAGCAAAGGTCATTGCCATCAGAATAAGAAGAAAATAAGGATAGAGAGATTATTATAGACGCTATTTTTAAGTTGTTATTCTAATTATTTGAAACGGTTGCTATCAGTGATGACAGCAACCGTTTATTTTATATCCCTTAATTACCTTTGTGTACAAAGTAGTGGGACGGCATCCTCTAAGGGATGTTCTCAGTTTCAAAGCTTTCCGGATCTACAGTATATTGTATTACTTTCCGTACTGCCGCATCAGCCTGTTTCTGCATCACTCGCACATAATTGTAAATAGGTCTGTTCTTTTTCACAGACTGTCCTATACAATACTCCACCACCTCTGTCCTTATTCCTATCATAAAAGCGAACTGTGCAAATGTTTTTCTGCCGGCATAGTAAGAGAATGAAGTTTGAATGCCTATATGTTGTGCCAAGGCTGCGAAACATTTGTTGACATAACGTTGCAGATTCTTGTACCCGTTACAAAACGATAAGTTCAACCTGTTTCCCAAAATGTATTTATTGATGATTGTTTTCGCCTCATCGGGTATGGTCAAAGATGTAGTTCTTTCTCCCGTCTTGTGTTCTGCACTCTTTTTTCGTACGTATGTCATTGTCTTGCTTGACAAATCCGTTTCAACAAGGTCTGCAAGGTTGATCCCACCCAAGTAGAACGACAGGAGGAATAGGTCACGCGCCAGCATGAGTTTGCTGTCAGATGTTACCATGTCCCGAATACGCTGGAACTGCGTGACGGTTATGTCCATCAGCTTGGGTTCAGATTGCGGCATGGTAAATCCCTTGAACGGGTGTTCGTCATACTTCACCAACCCTTCGTCTATAGCTTCATTGATAGCAGCCTTGAAATGGGTCATGCGCATCTGTATATTCCCCTTCGCATATCCTCTGCGCTGCATCCCCTTGAAGAGCGTTTCCCGGATATCACGTTTTGTCAGGTAATCTATAGGTATATCACCAATGAGAGACACGATAACCTTGCAGGTATAGCGGTTCATTTCCGCGTATGAGATTCTCTTTTCTTTTTCAAGACGCTCTATTCTTCTTTCAAAGAGCTGCCGCACCGTTATCACCTCAGCTTCCTCCCCATCCTTCATCAACACTTCTTTCAACTGTGCACAGTTAGAAAACCTATTCAGATTGAGACCTTCCATCCGTTCCCGGTATATACCCAGCACATACTGTATTCTTTTGTTCATGATTGCCGCATCCTTGCGGTAACACACCTTTCCGTTTTCAAACTGGTATTCATCATCAACCTCGAATTCGGTAGAGATATACCGAACTTCCTTCTTAAAAGTTAAAGATACATAAATTCCAAGTTTACCCGACAATTTACGTCTGTTCGGGAGGATTTTTAAGTTTAAGGTAGCCATAATTTGATACTTTTAAAATTCCAGCGACAAACCCTAGCGACAAACCTTATAGCTCACCAGTGGGTTTTCTGTCACTTTTTTTTAAAAGCGTATATGAAAGACATCTTGCTTATAAAAAGCAAAAACACAACTGAAAATCAACAATTTATATTGTGTTATCAGTTGTGTTTTGTAAGTGATTCCGTTGCGATTCGAACGCAAGACCCACGCCTTAGAAGGGCGTTGCTCTATCCAGCTGAGCTACGGAACCATCCTTAATTGCGAGTGCAAAGGTACGGTTTTTATTGAAATTACCAAAAGAATCCGTAACTTTTTTTGCATTAACAACCTATTTTTTTCTATTCAACATCCAAGCGAAAGGTAAATAGCAACAAATATGAAAGACGTAAGACACTATATATGAATCTATTCCAACCCATTCCACCAAATTCGTATACATCAATGAGGAAAAGAACTGAACTATAAAAAAAAGCACCACAAAGTAATCGGCAAAACGAGAAAAGAGACAGGACATCCCTCTTATTATATCCTTATCATCCCGAAAACGTCCCGATGCATAGCCGAAAGCCATACCCGATAATCCCACACCAAACGAAATGAGATAATAAATCCCTTTTTGAAACGGAGAATTCGTGAGAGATCCCGTCACGCTACGCAACATAGTCCATGGGGCAAAAGTGGTGCCAATAATCATTATGATATAAACAAGCAGCATACAACCTGCCAATATCAACGCACGCTTTTCCTTACGGGAAATGGGCTTTCCTCTTTTCACTATTCTCCCCAACGTGCCCCATACCCCGGAATGAACCGTAATGCCGAACCCTAAAAAAAGCATCATTACTATGCCCAATGCCGGTGTCTGGACAAAATTCCCCATAGCATGCCTCAATTCCCACCGGATTCCTTCGGGGCTGAGCAGGCTTTGCACCTTCCCCAGCCCATAAATACTTCCTATCCATGAGAACAAGGCTACAGCTACTGTCAGCAGAAAAAATACAGTAGCGGTATGAGGGAAATAATATTTACTCTTCATCCGGTTCCAAATTATCAATATCAAGAATCCGCAACTCGAAAGCACGGGTCACCAAGCGACAGGCATTGACACCATTTCTTTCATCCAATGTGAACAAACGGTTTATTAATTCATTCTGACGTTTCTCTATGGACTTGACCCCGAAAGGCATCCCTTTCAGATTAGTAATCATTTCTTTGGTATACCCCAAGGCCAGATGGCGAAGCAAACGCTCATCATATTCATCAATATCATAATCGATGACAGCTTCCTGCCTACGCTGCTCCTGAGCCACCGACTGCTTGAAACGTGCCACTATTTTCTCCAGAATGGGATAATTGAAAACCAGTCTCTTACCATCCATCACCGCCTGTACATCTGTGGCAGTCAGCAACTCTCCCGTCTTCAGGATTATACCATCCGCACCCGCATTCAGCGCATCCACCCATAACTTTTCGTTCAACACCTCACCAGTGAAAATCAGCACCTTCATATCCGGATAGTTCTTCCGTAAAGAAGAACAGATTTCCACACCGATGGTAGTCGATCCCCCCAAGCCCAAGTCCAATAAAACCATATCGGGCAACTGCACTTTCAGCAATTCCCAAAACTCATTCTCAGTCATGGCCGTTCCGATGACTTCCGCATTTGGAATTTCGTGTCTGAATATCTCTTCCGTTCCTTTTAATTCCAGTTTGACATCCTCTACAATGATGACTTTAAATCTATTATTCTCCATAATATGCATTGTTTTTTTACATTCTACATTCAACGGGCAGGCAGGGTGAACCATACGGTGAACCCTCCCTCAGCGGCAGGCTGCGCATTGATACGGCAACCGCGTCTTCCGGCAAATTCATCATGGTCACGAATCACCTGCTTACAAATAAGGTATTCCGTACCGGTCAGAACTCCTTCCTGCCCCTGCTTCATACGAGACAGATGTGGGTAGAACAACAAGTTCAATTCTTCCTGCGACTTTTCGCGACGCGTATCGCGGAAATCAAACCGCACAAAATCCTTATCCTTATAAATACACAATTCCAAAAGGCCATCCACCTCGTATGATAGCGCTTCATCTATCAGATTCTCCAACATAAACTTCAGCTGAATGACATCTCCCAGTACGGAAACATGTTCCACCTCCGTCCTCAGTTCTACCCGATGCGGCATACGTTTTCCAACACGTTTTATATACCGTGCCGCATAATCGGCCAGCTCGCCGGCTTTCACAACACCTCTGCGGAAAGTAATTTCTTCCAACTGACGTGCGGCGCATGAACTCAGCAAAGTAAATATATCCTTATAATAACTGATCAACTCACCAATCGTCTCTACTTGCACAGCTTCGTTTTCTCCTGCCTGACGGGTGTTCAACCTGTCGATAATCTGTTTTATCCGGTTAGGATAATAGATTGTCTCATGCTTAATGGTTGACAAGCAATTGTCCAATACCAAATTTTGCACATGCAACTGGTTTTCCTCCCGTATAGCTCGGCGCGCATCATCCTGCGCACTTTCTATATCCCGATATTTCTGTGCCATCAGTACCACTGCATTATATACAATGATGGCTACATATCCGGCCACAAGCTCCAACATCAAGCGGTCGTCCTCACGCTCCACAGGCAAAGCGATTTTCAATGCCAGCACACCCGTGCAACGATTCTCGTTACCTGCTTCCACCCACAAGGGCAAACACTTTAACCTATCTTTCTCACGCCAATAAGATGTCTTCGCGTCAAAGCTACGGGCCATCATCTCACGCATTTCTTCGTTCTCATCCTCCACCGGTGAAAAAGCATAATTCAAGCTATGGTTGTCTTCACTATAAACCGCTACGCCCAACACATCAATGGGCAGCAACTCATTCACCGTCTCAAACATATCATTGACCAGACTTGCAGCAATATCCCGGTCGGTTCTTCCGTCAAGCAAAGAGGCCGAAAACACCTGCTTGTTGATTTCCAACACCTGTTCCAAGTTATAACGATAAATCAAACGGTGGCGGAAATACAGAATATAATAACCCACCAGCAATACCAACAGAATAACCACACAAAGAATGATAGCCACCGTCTTATTATTGGCAGAAAGCTGCATCTGACGGCAATATTGCTCCAATGAGGTGTCCTCACTGATTTGTTTGTACAGCGCCGTATAAGCATTATTGTTATAACGATAAGCCTCCAGATTACCTAAAGCCAAAAAAGCGACTGCTGCCTCGTTGCGAACATCCAGCAAGGCATAGTAATCGGTATCAAAATGCCGGTTGAACCAATCTAAATCCGCTGCAGCCCCCTCTCCTTCCAATTCCAACAAAGGCCCTTTGCTGCCCGAATACATAATATAATACTTATTCAAACAATGTAGAGCACTGTCCGCATAACACAATGCCTGTTGGTATAGTCCATCAATGTTACAATTGTAAACATCGTATGCATATTCATTCGCAACAGCCAATAATTTATCATATCGCTGAATGGAATCATTAAGAGTGAGTTGTTCCGCTTTCCCGTCTTTCTCTCTCCCCTCATTACATCCTGTCAGGACAGAAAGAAAAGCGACCAGTACCAACATCAACGTTTTGCGCACTCCTTTGGGCAGACGAAAATAGAAACGGCTGCCTTTCCCCAATTCACTTTCTATCCGGAACAGGCAGACCCGGAATATTTCATTGGTCTTCTTATATTTATCAATAATGCCTTTGCAATTCATCAAACCGAAACCATGACCTTTATTCTTCTGCAATTCGCTGACATTTTCGCTGGTCTGCAATCCGATTTTACCTGAATCATAAACTTTCTCACTCAGAATACGCTCCACATCTTCCTGTGAAAGCCCCGGACCGTCATCTTTCACCGAAATCTCCACGTAAGATTCTGTTTCCTGCGCATAAACAGAAACATTTCCTCCCGGCTGCGTATATTTACGGGCATTTTCTGTCAACGTATTTATCATGAAAAGCGTCAGAGCCTTATCCGCTTTCACAATGGCGGCAGTCGGCTCTATGGTCAGGGTCTGTTGTTTCATCTCGAAAGTCTTACGCCCTTTCACCAGTACATCGAAAAGGGAATTCAACTCAAAATTCTCTATATTCAAGCTCAGTGTCCCCTGCCTCATCTTAATCCATAAGGCCAGAATATCATTATACTCATTAATACGGGTAATCAGTTCGTCGATATAACGGTATTTGCTTTCTTTTATTTCTTCGTTCTGAATATAGTTGTGTACGGTTAGTTTATGCACTTCATTCATGATGCGGTCTATATAAGGCATAATGCCCGTGACAATGAACAGACAGGCTTTTTTCACCAGATTCTGTCGTTTATTCTCCGCCAAATGCTGCTCATGGACATAGTGCTCCTTTTCCAACCGTTTCCGTTCATCACCCAGCGAAATGAAAGCCAGTCCGTTCTCCAGTGTCCACGAAATATAGGGCGCAATGACCTGCATCAGTGCTTTATCATCTTTCTTCATTTTATGCTCCGAATATAGATGCACCTTACCCAAAGGTTGTTCCCTGCCCGGAATATTCAAGATAAAACTTGTACAAATCCCTTCACCCGGTGTCCCTTTCTCTTCTCCATTCTCAGTCACAATACGGAAGTCCGTCGCTCCCACCAATGAAAGAATATCTTCTTTCACTGAGGTTACTACCGCTTTTGTCACATCCTCTATCTCCTCTGCATCAATCGGCACGGAAGCTGTTATCTTACGGCATATTTCCAAAGTACGTTTCAACTTATCAATGTAAAGAGCATTCCGCACACGCCATCTTTTATTCAATATCCAAAATAGAATGATAAGAACAGCGATACCAATCACCACTACCACCAGAAGTCCGTTCAAGGCTTCCGATTCTTTCTCCAACGCATTATAACGGCTCTCCAATTCTTTGTCCTGGCGAGTGTAGTCCAGAATATCCAGATAAATATTACGATTGTAATCCGACTGGGGTTTCATTCCTAACGCCGCATATGTTACACTCAATTGTTCACGGAAACGGGCAATCCATTCGGGGACACTTTTTATACCGTCATCATTAATCCATTCCAGTTCAATGGAAGTGGTAGCCATGGGAACATACGGACGAAGTCTATCCGTAGTATCCGTACAATGGTAATATTTCTCGTGATGCCGGTTGACGTACCCCAGTGCTTCCGACAAATAATGCAGCGCGTCTTCATACCTGCCTTGCTCGTTGCTGCACGATGCCAGAGTGCGGTATGTACCCGAAATCTGATACAAATCTCCATATTGTTTGAACAAATCCAAAGCCTGCCAGGCAAAACGCATGATCAGTTCCTCCCACGGCAAATCCTCACTATTGATGGCACGCATCACATTGGGACGCCTTTCCATAATCAAATCGAAGTTTTTCCTCTCTTTCAGCAATTCCGCCATTGCCTGAGATGCATTCGCCTCGAAATAGATATACCCGTGTTCCCTGCTGATACCCAGACATTCTATCAGATAGTTAAACTCACCCAATACCACATCCTGCGGTGTATCCGCTTCATACATACCGCCAGACCCTTTCATATAATAATAATAGAGCAATTGGGCAGTATCACTTTCCAGCGCCTCGTCTACTTTTATTTCATTAATCGCCTCCAAGGACTGCTGTTCCTGCTGCAAATAATAGTAATAAATGGCAGAAGCAATGGAAAACTCAGAACGGGCATAATTAAGCCGTTCCAGCTCTCCGGGATCAGTTATAGCAGAACGATCATCGCTGATACGTTTCATACGCCGTAACGCACTGTTACGATAATCATAGAACTCCTTGTTCATGGCGGTACGCTGACAAATTTTCATCATACCGATATCTGCTATCAGACATTCCAATTCATTGTTTGACTCCTCATATACGCGAAGAAAAAGATCTTCGGCTTTTTCAAAGTCCATGTGGATAAAGGCGCAGAAACCCTGATTATTCAATGCCCCGGCACGCAGGGAGGGGAATCCATCCGCCAGTTTGTAGGCGTCATGCGCTGCTTTACACGCTGTGTCCAAATTCTTATAGCGCATATGATAAGAAAGCAAGTTCAAAGAATCCGCCTGACGGTATATAGCCATATCCTTCTTCTTTTCACAAGAAAAGAAAGTCCCTGCTATAATCAATAAAACCGCCCATACAGGCAATAGACACATATTCTTCATAAACATCCCTTTTCCTTTAGGTTAACCACCCACCAATAAAAATACAAAAATATCAATTATCCCCCGAAATAAAAGCAAAACTTAGTAGAAAATAAGAAAGCCACCCCGAAGGATGGCTTATAAAAATCTTTAAAAGACGAATAAAAGATTACTTAGAAGCTTCCAAAGATGCTTTTCTAAATTCTTTCATCAGTTTTTCCAATTCCAATGATGCTTTACGCGCACGTGTTCCTGCAGCTTTGTTACCTTTTTCAATCTGCAATGCAGCATCAGACATAAAAGCTTCGTTCAATTCTTTGATTTTAGCAATTAATTCGTTCATGTTCTTTTTTTTTATAAATTATAAAACTGTTCAAATTAAATTCTTTTTTGGCAATAAATCTCCTATCTATCTCTTTTTTTACGATTTTTCAACAGTTTATCCCTGGTTGCAGCATATTTCAGCAGATTTGGAAGTGTCTTAAATGCTAAATTAGTGCTATAATTCCCAATTTACGGACTATTTTTATTCCTAATACCCAAAAACATCGTATCTTTATTCCCTATAATCAAGGAGGTTTAAATGGATTTACGTACAGTTAATGTCACTCGCTACATTATGCCCCTGCGTGAGGGAGGTTCCTTGCCCGCATTGGCCGAAGCGGATGATGATTTTAAATATGTCGTCAAATTTAGGGGAGCAGGCCACGGAACCAAGGCGCTTATCGCTGAACTGATAGGTGGAGAAATAGCCCGTGCCCTTCATTTCCGCGTACCCGAAATCGTCTTTCTGCAACTGGACGAAGCATTTGGCCGGACAGAAGCAGATGAAGAGATACAAGACTTGTTGCAATGGAGCCGTGGGCTGAATCTAGGACTTCATTTCTTGTCGGGCGCACTGACTTTTGACCCCATCGTACATCAGGTAGACGTACAAACCGCTTCACAAGTAGTATGGCTGGACGCTCTGCTCACCAACGTAGACCGCACCATCAAGAATACCAATATGCTGATGTGGCATAAAGAACTGTGGCTGATAGATCACGGCGCAGCACTTTACTTTCATCATTCATGGGAAAACTGGCAGAAACAGGCTGTCAATCCTTTTCTAAGAATAAAAGACCATGTACTTCTGCCTTATGCCAGCCAGTTGGAAGAAGCGGATAACCGGTTCAAACAAATACTGACCGAAGAAAAACTACAGGAAATAACAGATGCCATACCCGATGACTGGCTTACTTGGGCAGAAGAAGGAGAAACAATACAAGATCTGAGAGAGGTATATTTTCATTTTTTAAAAGAAAGGGTTCACCATTCCGAACTATTTGTAAAAGAAGCACAAAATGCCAGAAAAGCACTTATATGAATATGCAGTAATCCGCTTTGTCCCCAAAGTAGAGCGTGAGGAGTTTCTTAATATAGGAATAGTCTTGTTCTCCAAACAAGCCAGATACCTGAATGCAATCTATGTACTGAATGAACAGAAGTTGCGAGTATTTTCTACGGAAGTAGATATGGAATGCCTAAAGAATGCACTACAGGTATTTGATAAGGTATGCCAAGGAAAGAAAGAGGGAGGAAGCATAGCACAAATGGAAATTCCGGACCGGTTCCGTTGGCTGACCGCTGTACGTAGTGCCTGTATACAGACTTCACGGCCTCATCCCGGATTTTCCATGAACCTGGATGCTACCTTACAACAGTTGTTCAAGGAATTGGTACTATAAGCTATCGTCCGGCGCACCCTATGTACCGGAAAAGATTAGCTGAAAATATAAACAATCACTCCGGTTATTACCACATACGCCAGTGCATATGGAATGGCGGATTTTAGGATTTCCCCTTCTTTTCCCTGTTGGTTTCCGGCAGAAGTGGCAATAGCGATGCTTTGCGGAGAAATTATTTTTCCACCTGTCGCCCCCACCGTATTGGCTGCCGACAACCAGTCGGGACTTACTTGAATATGCCCGGCCACATTAGCCTGTAATTTGCCGAACAAAATATTTGAAGAAGTATCACTGCCCGTAATAAAGGTACCCAGGCAACCAATAACAGGGGCAAACAACGGATAAAGGCTTCCTGTAGCAACCGCCAAAGCAGTGGCTATAACTGAAATCATACCTGCCGTATCCATGATAGTGGACAAACTCACCAGACAAATTACCGTGATAAAAGTTTTCTTTAACTGCTTTACCGTATTCCAGAGTACAGCAAACAGCTCCCATATCTTGGCTCCTTGTATCAGCCCACCGACAAACGTGCCCACAAAAAGTAAAACTCCCGCATGGGTCAGCCAAGAAACCGTATAATTCATAGTTGAATCATTAATCGGAAGACTGATACGGGTCACCCAATTATTTTCAAGTGTTGTACGCAAACCGGGAAACAACGGACTAGTCAGAATAATCAAGAACAAGATAAGAAGATAGATACTCCACGCGTTCAGTACCTCGAGCCCTTTCAATGTGCTTTTCCTTACTTTTTCCTCTTTAGAAGCAGTCAGTTTGCCATAGGCCACAATAACAATGATAGATAAAATACTTCCAATAATAGCCGGAGACTCCGCCCCCATATAGCGGGCGGCAATATACTGGCTGCCTAATGAGACACCACCGACCAACAAAGACAGGAAAATATTTTTAGGTAAGGATTTTAATTTCGAATTGGTCAGGAACAGCAATACGAAAGGAATGAGAAACATCAGTACCGAAAGCTGCAACACGACATTGGCGCTTAGCACCAATACATCCAGATTCGTTTCTTTCGCCAATACCAAGACCGGTGTACCAATAGCCCCAAAAGCAGTAGCCACACTATTGGCAATCAAACTGACTGTTGCCGAAAATACCGGTTTGAATCCGAGGCTGATAAGAATCGCCGCCGGTATAGCCACTGCCGTACCAAATCCTGCCATAGCTTCAAGCAAGCCACCAAATCCCCATGTCAACAGCAATACCTGAATACTTTTATCGGTAGAAATAGAAGAAAACTGTTGCTTGATAATTTCCATTTTTTCAGTCTTCAATAAAACATTATAGCTGAATATCGCCATCAAAATAATAATCAGAATAGGAGAAACAGCTTTCAATGCACCGTACAGAAAAGAAAACAGCAAATCGTCTACCGGAAAATGAAAGCCGAAAAAAGCAATCAGCATAGTAACGACAAGGGAAATCACACTACTTTTGTCACCGGACATTTTAAAAAACGCCATCAGGATAATTAATAGCAATACCGGAATAATAGCAAGGACTAGATTCATAACCATTGTATTTAAGTTAAAGAAACGGTATCCATAAACTCTTAAATTAAGCCTTTGAAACCCCACTTCCGCAAAGATTCTTTTTTTAATAACAAAAAAGAATCCTATTTGGATTAATGATCTATCCTTTTTTATTAGTAAAAATAAAGTAATGCCAGAAGCATGTATAATGTATCTTTACACAAACCTCCGGCATACACTTCTTATCCATATATTGATTTTATATTGTAGTAATATTCCTTATTCTATTAATATATCTTATTAAATTCCAGCTAATGCCTGATCCAAATCGGCCAGCAAATCATCTATATGTTCCGTACCTATTGATAAACGCACTGTCCCCGGATAAATACCCTGTTCCGCCAATTCTTCCGCATTCAACTGAGAGTGAGTGGTACTGGCAGGATGGATAACCAATGACTTCACATCAGCGACATTGGCCAACAAAGAAAAAATTTCCAGACTATCGATAAAACGATGTGCTTCTTCCTGACCACCTTTCACCTCGATAGTGAAAATAGAACTGGCTCCATTGGGGAAATAACGCTGATACAGAGCATGGTCAGGATGTTCCGGCAAGGAAGGATGATTTACTTTCTTGATCTTCGGATGATTTTTCAAATGCTCCACCACTTTCAACGCATTCTCTACATGACGTTCCACACGCAATGAAAGTGTCTCCAATCCCTGCAACAGAATAAAAGCATTAAACGGACTGATAGTCGCGCCAGTATCACGCAATAAAATAGCACGAATACGGACAGCATAAGCGGCCGGACCTGCCGCCTCTACAAAACGCACCCCATGATAGCAAGGATCTGGTTCTGTCAGTTGAGGAAATTTACCTGATGCCACCCAGTCAAATTTACCTGAATCAACAATCACGCCACCCAGTGAAGTTCCATGACCACCAATAAATTTTGTAGCGGAATGTGCCACAATATCCGCTCCATGCTCAATGGGACGAATTAGATAAGGAGTACCAAAAGTGTTATCAATAATCAAAGGTATGTGATGGCGATGTGCTATTTCCGCCACAGCCTCTATATCTATAATATTCGAATTAGGATTCCCTAAAGTCTCGATAAACACCGCCTTTGTATTCTCTTGAATAGCTTTCTCAAAATTAGAAAGATCACTAGGGTCCACAAATGTAGCAGTCACACCATAAGTCGGCAACGTATGAGCCAGCAGGTTATAAGTACCTCCGTAAATAGTCTTTGCAGCTACAACATGATCACCTGCACGAGTAATGTTCTGAAACGCATAAGTAATGGCAGCAGCCCCGGAAGCTACGGCAAGTCCTGCCACTCCTCCTTCCAATGCAGCCACACGCTGTTCAAAAACAGCTTGAGTGGAATTAGTCAGACGCCCATAAATATTACCCGGATCTTGTAAACCAAAACGTGCGGCTGCATGTGCCGAGTTATGAAATACATAAGATGTAGTCTGATAAATAGGAACTGCACGAGCATCCGTAGCCGAGTCTGGTTGTTCCTGTCCTACGTGAAGTTGTAATGTTTCGAAATGTAATTTTTTTGTAGCCATAATCTTTATCTTTTTAGAGTTATATATTTCTGTTTTTACCTGTTGCAAAGGTATTAAAGGTAGTTATATCAAACAAGATATACTAAAAATAAAGAAAATAGAGCTACAATCATCACTATTTACAGAACAAATATTCTATTTACAAACGGATTATTACCTCCTGGAAGAAAATTATTCTTTGGCGACATCCAACAAAATAAAGTGACGGCCGATTCACATCGACCGCCATCAGACAATTAATACACACAATACGATTGATACAAAAGATCACTCATGGTCATGATCATGTTCCGTTTCAGTACCTCCGTCCGCACTCAAGACAATATTACGAGCCATTTCTGTCTGATTGCCCGCCGCATCGGTACACCATACCATCAGATGATAATCTCCGGGAGCAGCATCAGCCGGAATAACAATATCATGATGATGTACTTTTGTATTCTTCAAACCGGAAACATCATATACCTTGTCAAAAGTAAAAGCTATGTTTTTCTGTCCGGCTGCCCGGGAATCATGTCCGTGGTGGTCAAAATTATTATGAATATTGATTTTATACGATTTCAACATCACATCATCTGACAAATTCATTTCAAAATGTACCCCTTTCTCATTACCAATTTTCAACACCGCTCCCTCTTCGGGTTCTATCAAATCGATCACGGGCTTTGTTACATCCCCTTTTTCATCATTATCACACGCAGGCAGACAAACAGAGCATATAGCCAATAGGCTGATTACAAGAAAATAAAATTTTGTTTTCATTTTAATAATTGTTTAAATGGTACTTTAATCGAAATCTGAAAGTTTCTTCCCGGTTCAGGGATTTCCACTTTCCTATAAAAACTCAAATGATTGTAATATTTCACATCCGACAAATTACGAATACCCAAAGATATTTCAATATCCGCCTTGGCCATAGGTATATGAATACTCCCACCCAGATGAATCAAACAAGCTCCGGATGTGCGGTCTTCATTTCTCGCTATACGGTTCTGTGAAGCTATACTTTGAAATTCAGCATACAACTGAAAATCCTTTTTATTCCATGTTAGAATGTTCCGCATGGATACAGGAGGTGAAAAACTTAAAGCCGTATGTTCGTCACGATTATAAGTATAGACATACTCACCAACCAAACGATAATTAAAATGACGTAGAAAATCCATATTGAAATTTATCTCACCACCCATGAACAAAGCACGTGCGCCACTATATTGATAAATCTGTCCGGCATGGGGCAATACAGACCATTCTCCCGTAGGACGCAAATAAATATAATTATCAAACCAACCGGCAAAAGATGAAACAACCAGTTCCATTTTTTTATAAGCCAAGGTATAGGAAGCATCAATCTGCCATCCTTGTTCCGAAGAAAGAGTGGCATCTCCTTTTTCATGACGGAAAGTTCCGTGATGTACTCCGTTGGATGCTAATTCATTGCCCCCCGGCAAACGGAAGCTACGTCCCACATTCATCTTCAGAAGATGACCGGCAGCGGGTGTCCACACTACTCCCGCCGAACAGGAGTAATTACCATAAGCCCTGTCCACCGGATAACTTCGCCAACGATATGCCTGTATTACCTCTTCTTCATATCCTTGTCTGTGTAGATACTCCACCAAATAAGGATCTTCGAATGCTGTTATATCAATCCTTCCCCGATCATAACGTATCCCACCAGTTACAGACAACTGATTATCCAGTCGGAAAGTCGTCAGCCAAAAAGCTCCGGTAATAAAACGCTTGTATTCCGGTAGCAGAAAAGAATATCCGCCAATCGCATTTTTCTGTATCTGCATATTCCACCCTGCCATATGCTCCCAGGAAGAGGAATTGAACAACCGCAGCTTCAGAGAGGAGCTGAATGTATGCAGTTTGAACACCAGTTCCCTATCCGGATCCTTTGCAGGCATCACCTGAGTGTCATAGTGGGTATGGAAAGCACTCCATTCCTCCCGATGATTGAACTGATAGCCGAAATCACCTGAAAGTTGTACCCCATTCCAAAGATACTGTTGATGCGTGGCTACTTTAAGATGGTTCACTTTGCTATAAGGCAAGTCAATATTACGGCTGTTCCCATCATCCTCCAAACGGGAAATATCAGGAATGCCATGAGCACCAGGAAAGAAGCCCATCTTCTGATAAACATTGCTCACAGCAATATTCATCTGATAAAACTTCTTTCTATAATCTCCCATGGCAGAAACATTGCGCTCGAACCCAGCGGTGTTTTTCAGCTTATGACCGTAAACAGGCACCAACTGGGTAAGATATACAATGGTATCTGCCGGTACATGATAATCTCCATAGTGCTGTTCTGAGAAACGTACTCTGACCAGCCATGCATTCTTCTCAATACCTAGCATCAGTGAACCGCCCACAGTGCCGTTCACTGATTTTCCCAATAAGGCAGCCTCACCAAAAAACCGGTTCTCTTTTTGTGGCAGCAAAGGAAGGATTTCGATGACACCTCCCATCGCATCACTACCGTAGAACAGTGAAGACGGACCTTTCAGAATCCGTACCTCGTCTACATTAAAAGCATCAATTTCCAGCCCATGATCGGCTCCCCATTGTTGCCCCTCTTGTTTTATTCCATTTTCGGATACGGCAATACGGTTGAATCCCAAACCACGAATCATAGGTTTGGAGAACCCCGCACCGATATCCATCGAGTGTACACCGGGAACATTTTTCAAAGTCTGTACCAAATTACCGGTAAAATGCCGGTTCAAATAATCTTTCTGAAACAACTCAAGTGTCAGGGTAGTCTTTTTCTCCTGAGCATGTCGGTAAGATCCCGTCACCACCACTTCGGATAAATCTACACTTTTAATCGTATCAGAAACTACCTGTGCATTTGAATACAAGGCAAAAAACATTCCCAGCGTACCCGAAACATATCTGATACGCATAAATTACAATCATTTGATGTTGTGAATAAATAAAAGATACTATGTAAATCAGCAAACGGGAGGCGCACGTAGATAATAAGGATAAGATTTAACCTGGCAAACCTTATCCACCGTTATTTCCGGCTGATAATCAAAAACCGGAAGAACAATATGAAGTTGTAATGTTTCAACTTGCGTAAAAGGTGAAAGTGTGAAGTTACACACGGGACACTGATGAGAGGAGTCATGAGAATTTCCACTATCAGAATGGCAAACAGCATCTTCTTCATGGTAGTGAAAAGTCTTCACCATGAAAAATGGCATAAGCGTCATAAACAACAGCCATGCTATAAAAATCCTGCCTTTTGCGTTTTCTCTCATTTTTGTGTTCAGTAAGTCCACTGCAAAAATAGAAACAAATAACAAAATCACAATAACATTTTATATTTATTATCTGTTTCATCCACTTTTTACCTACAAATAGGTACATATACAAAACCGAGGTAGCTTCCCAGTCACCTCGGTCACGGCAGATCTTTATTTTCTAGAACAGCCTACAATCCGGTCATCCTAAAAAGAGACCAACCACTCCGTAAATGGCAGCGGCCAATATTCCACTGACAGGAATAGTCAACACCCAAGCCGTCATCAGGCTTCTTGTTATTCCCCACCGGACGGCTGAAAGACGCTTAGTAGCGCCCACCCCGATAATAGCTCCTGTAATGGTGTGGGTCGTACTTACAGGTATTTTCAGATATTCTGTCAGATACAATGTAAATGCTCCAGCAGTTTCCGCAATAACCCCCTCCAAAGGAGTTACTTTGGTAATCTTAGTTCCCATGGTTTTCACAATCTTCCATCCACCTGACATCGTTCCTAAAGAAATGGCAGTAAAACAAGAAAATGCCACCCAATCCGGCAAATCATTGATACTATTTATCCCCATTCCTAACCCTTCCGAATGAGCGGCGATCATGGCAGCAGCAATAATACCCATTACCTTCTGGGAATCATTCAACCCATGACCAATACTGAACAAAGCCGAAGAAACAAGCTGCAATTTCTTAAACCACATCTCAGCCGTATGCGGATGTGCACGACGACAAATGTGGAGGACAAGCAACGTGAATCCAAAGGCAACAACCATCCCTATAAATGGTGCCAAAAAGATAAAAGCAGCAATCTTCAATATAATATTGAGCTGAATGGCATCAAAACCATGAGCCATAATAGCAGCACCAGCAAAACCTCCAATCAGCGTATGCGAAGAAGAAGAAGGAATCCCCTTCCACCATGTAAACAGATTCCATACAATAGCTGCAATAACCCCTGAAAGAATAATCGGCAAGGAAATATACTGTTCCACTACTGTCTTGGATACAGTATTGGCTATTCCGAACCCTCCGATTATACATTTAGCAATAAAGAACGCAACAAAATTAAAAAATGCCGCCCATATCACCGCTTGGAACGGAGTAAGAACCTTGGTTGACACAATGGTGGCTATTGAATTGGCTGCATCATGAAATCCGTTAATATAGTCAAAAATCAAAGCCAACGTAATAATAATCACTAATAATTCCATGTTGTACTTTCTGCTTTTATGCGTATTTCACAATCAGGTTTCTCAAGATTTTCCCTACCCGTTCTGCCGCATCGGTCGTTTTCTCCAATTCATGCATTATCTCCTTGATCTTAATCAGTTCTATGCAATCCTTTTCTTCCTCAAATAGTTTCTTAACAAAGAGTTCATATACATCATCCGCTTGATTCTCAATATCATGCAATTTTGTACAACATGCTCTTAATTCAGTAGGCTTTTTACGGAAAATTTCCAATTCATCCATTGCCTTACTTATATAAACAGCCGCTTGCTGTATCAACAAACTCAACTCTTTTCCACTATTAGCAATGGGATGGGGATTATAGATCGTTATGCGTTTGGCGCAACTGTTAATCCCGTCTATTACATCATCCATAGTCGATGCCAAATCGTGAATATCCTCACGATCAAAAGGGGTTATGAAAGTTTTTCCCAATTCGTCAAAAATTAAATGAGTCTGCTTGTCACCTTCACGTTCCATATCTTTGATGCGTTTATAATAGTTCGCTCTCTCTTCCGGCTTATCATGCTGCATGCTTTCTACCAATAAATCCGATGATGAGGTCAGGATTTCAGACAAACGTTTCAACATAGGGAAAAACTTAGGTTCCTGAGGTGTGAATCGACTAAAAAAAAGAATTTTTCATAAATGTAATTTGAATAAATTGTTTTTGATATGTTTGATTTTAGTAATTGCGAGTTTTCCACTTATTCCTGCCTACTTCTATGACGGCAGGCAATATAGAAACGACAATAATAGCCACAATCAGCAATTTCAGATTCTTCTGTACAAATGGAAGATCGCCGAAAAAATAACCGGCATAACAGAAAATACCGACCCACAAAGTTCCCCCTATCAGATTATACACCATAAAATAATAATAATGCATTTTACCCATACCCGCAACAAAAGGAGCAAATGTACGGACTATAGGTACAAAACGGGCAATAATGATTGTCTTTCCTCCGTATTTTTTATAAAATTCATGTGTCTTTTCCAAATGACTTTGCCTAAATATACGGGAATCGGGATTATTGAAAAGTTTACGTCCAAAAAAGTGTCCTATCATATAATTACAGGAATCGCCCAGCACAGCCGAAATAAATAAAACCAAAGCGAGAATATTAACCTCCAAAGGCATATCGGGCAAAGCCGAAATAGCTCCCGCGACAAAAAGCAAAGAATCTCCGGGGAGGAATGGAGTGACAACCAATCCCGTTTCGCAAAAAATGATTATAAACAGTATGACATAAGCCCAAGTATGATATTCTTGAACAATATCTATCATATATTGGTCAATGTGAAGTATAAAGTCCAATAAAAATTCCATTATACATTAGTTATTAATACATTAACATATAACACCATTCATAAAAGGAACAAGCATCCACCCCAGTTCCCATTATGAAAATATAAAAACAAAAGAAATATAAGGCATAAAAAAATAGGCCTTGCCGAAAAGAAAAATAAGCTAAATAAGAATACGCCTCAACTGATAAATATAGTATTCACTGGAATATTGGGTAAAATAAAGAATAGGTGAAAAAGAAATTTGTTTTTCTTCAGGAAGAAGTACTTTCAAGAATCTAGCCAACTTGGCTATGACGGAAGCAGAGGAATGAGTTCGCAGAATTTTGGAGGAGCACAAGGTGCGAAAAGAAAAAGAAGTAACTGCACCGCCGATACCGACTTTATAAAAATGGTAGATTTCATTATTTATCTCTTTTTTTTCCTGCCCGTTATTGCTTTCAGATATGTTGCACAACGCCACCGCACTGTTTTCCAAATCAACTGTACGAACTACATCGTGCTCCTGTCCGCTACCAAATGCGGAACCAAAGCCCGCCAACAGACATACACCTAACAAGATATAAAAAAGATATATATACTTTGTCATAGCGGCTGCAAAGATAAAAAGTATTTTTGAGAGATAAAATCATTCTGCCTTTTTCTTGCATTCTCTGGCAAAAAAAGAATATAACTCTGTACTACATTTCCCGAAAAATTCTCCGGAATCTAAGATAAATGCAATATATTTGTATTGACAGATATGAAAATAATATCAACCTCTTGAAAGAATATTATTCTATGAGTACTTTAGAGAAACTTGACAAAGTAGATTTGCAGATACTACGTACCTTGCAAGAAAATGCCCGACTGACCACCAAAGAACTGGCTGCACGGGTAAGCCTTTCCTCCACTCCGGTGTTCGAACGCCTCAAACGATTGGAAAATGGAGGATATATAAAAAAATATATCGCCGTATTGGACGCTGAGAAACTAAACCAAGGCTTCGTGGTATTTTGCAGTGTCAAACTAAGAAGACTGAATCGGGACATTGCTGCGGAATTTACACGAATAATTCAGGATATCCCTGAAGTAACAGAGTGCTACAACATATCAGGCAGTTATGACTATTTGCTTAAAATACACTCCCCTAATATGAAGTATTATCAGGAATTTATCCTCAATGTCTTGGGTACGATTGACAGTTTGGGCTCACTGGAAAGCACCTTTGTAATGAATGAAGTAAAACATGAATATGGGATTCACATTTAAGTAAATCCCATCCATCCTCTCCCATCAATACCATTTTTTACGCTTAAAATAGAAGTAGATAACTGCTACTAGTATTAACATCAATGTCCATGCAAATACATAGCCATACCGCCACCCCAGTTCAGGCATCCATTGGAAGTTCATTCCCCAGATTCCTGCTAGAAAAGTCAACGGAATAAATATAGTAGAAACAACAGTCAACTGTTTCATGATGCTGTTCATCCGCCGGTCATTATTGGAAAGGTAAATATCTACCAAAGCTGAAATCATGTCACGGCAACCATCTAAAGTTTGCAATACAAACTGCAAATGATCATTGACATCATTAAAGAAAGGACGGCTTGCTTTGTGCAACAGATCATTATCAGTAGTATGCAACAACTTGCTGATTTCCTCCTTTAATGGTAAAATACATTTCTTTATTACACGAAAATTACAGCGGTATTGCTGTATATTTTCAATACCAGGCATATCAGTCTGTTCCGGTGAAAGCAATTGCTCTTCTAAATCCTCTAATCCATCTTCCAATTCCGAAATGATGGATATAAAGCTGGCCATCACACTGTTTAGAATAACACTGAGCAGGAAATCAGACTGCCGGTTACGTATTTTCAACACATTCTTTTCCAATGCCGTATTTATATCATTCAGAAAGTCTGTTTCCTTCTCCATAAAGGTCAACAGATAATTTCCACCTTGCACAATGGCTATTTGTTGTGGCACATAGCCATCATCATTAGAAAAAAGTAACTTCAAAATCACTACATTATATGTATCATGCTGTTCTATCTTAGTCTGATGGTTGGAGTTCAAAATATCTTGTATCGTCAAAAAGTCGACATTAAAATTCTGACAGACATGCTGTATGACCTCCGTATTCTGAAAACCATGAATTTGTATCCAGTTTATAGCATTCTTATTCAAATAAGGGATTAAACTATCTATATCTTTCCCATCCTGCATACAAATACTTTCAGCATTATAACTGCACAAATGCAGATGCGTAGGAGTACAACTGACACCAATATAAGCAAGTTGCTCACTTAGTAAATTATTCTTTGCCATAGTTTCGGTAATGAGTAGTACAAATATAATTCTTTTTTAAAAATTCAACCGTGCTCCTAACCCAAAAAAGAAAAAATTTTCCCCGACAGTCCTCAACGTTTTTTCAAACTAACAGCATAGATTTGGAAAACTAATACCGTAATTTCCAGGAGTTATACCGTTTACGCTTACAGACTATACCATATCCTTTTGCGTAATATGACTTATTCCTAATTATACTGCATCAGATGAACATACAAGGATCGAAATGGTTCAATATTTCAAGTCCTTCTTCAAGACAAATTACAATACGGTAAAAATTAAATAAAAAGAAGGCAAGTATACCCTATTTCTCAGATTATACCAGTCCGACTCCTAGAAAGACATGATCTACTGAAGCAAGAGAGATGATTATCAATCTTAGCAACAGGAAATAGGGCAAAATAGTATATTCAACTATTATTATTTAATTAAATGAATTGCATAAATAAAATTGTTAAGAATTATGGCAACTGTAAAAGTAAAATTACGTCCGTCAACTGTTCCAGGTAAGGCCGGAACTATCTATTATCAACTGACACATCTTCGTCAGGTTAAACAAATCACTACGAAGATACATCTTCATCCACAAGATTGGGATAGCAATAAAGCACAAATCATTTTCACAGACTCAACCTCATACTTACTTCAGTGTAAAATAGACAGGGATTTAGACCGGCTAAAAAAAATCATCTACAAAATAGATGCTGAATGTGCAAACTATACAGTTAATGAAATAATTGAAAAATTCTATCAAACAACCGCCGATTACAGTATTACTGATTTTTTCACCCAACAAATTCAAAAGCTGAAAAATGACAATCGACGAGGAACCGCTCGTAATTACAGCAAAACCTTAAAAAGCCTGAAGGCATTTATGAAAAATACAGATTCAACGTTCAATATTGTAACTGAACAATTTGTGGAAAGTTACAACACCTTTTTAATTCAACGGGGTGTTGTACGAAACACCATTTCATTCTACATGCGCATATTCCGTTCTGTATATAACAAAGCTGTAACCCAAAAAATCATAGAACAAACTTTTCCATTCAAAAACGTCTATACAGGAGTGGATAGAACCCGAAAACGTGCTGTTACAGAAACGGTGATCTCTCAGCTTCTCTCCATAGACCTAAAAAAGTCCAAGGCTCTGCAATTTGCACGAGATTTGTTCATTTTCAGTTTTTATGCTCGTGGAATGGCTTTTGTCGATATCGTCTACTTAAAAAAATCGAATATACAGAATGGATATATTACCTACGTCAGACATAAAACTGGTCAAGAATTAACTATAAGGATTGAAACCAGACTACAAAATATAATCAACCAGTATGAAAAAAAAGACTCACCATATTTGTTCCCGATATTAAATACAGAAGATGAGAATAAAGCCTACTCACAATATGAAATAGCGCTCAATTACTATAATCGCCAACTGAAACGTCTTTCCAAACTTTTAGAACCGAATATTAATTTATCCTCTTATACTCCAAGACATACCTGGGCTACAACCGCACGCAATAAAAATGTACCTTTGTCAATCATCAGTGCAGGCATGGGACATAGTTCGGAAAAAACCACACTGATTTATTTGACAAAGATAGACAATTCAATTATAGATGAAGTAAATAAAGCTATTATCGATTCGATAAAACAGTAGTTCTAAGTAAGAGACGGTATAAATTCGATGCAAAGATACTTGTTTTTTATTGATTAACAAAATAGATAACATTTTTTTTCTCTATCTATATATAATAATTATGCTTGTGTCTAATATTTAATACTTTACGATACTATGATAGAAAAATTGTTAAATACAATAACATTACAAAATAAAAATAAAAAATAAGTTGTTAAAAATAAAAAACGAAGGGCTAAAGACAAGTTACAAAAGTTTGAAAAATCAGCTTGGTAGGTATATCCTATCATGCTGATTATATTCACATTATAATATTATACCATCTCTTACTTAGAGACAGTATGAATTTGGAGTTACAGTTTATTTTTCTTGGATCAGGAAAAATGCTGCGTGCTAAAGTTTTCAAATTATAGAAAAAAGTTAGTTTAACTCTGATTACTGTGTGTTATATAACATGCAGGAATGGAAGGAATGTCCTTCCATTTTTAAAGTATTAAAGATAAAAATGACATCAAACAATAATTCGAAAAAACACTGGTTTGCATTAAAAGTATTCTATAATAAGGTTTTTGCCATTGAAGAACTTCTTTTGAAGAAAAAGATAAAATGTTATATTCCCTGCGAAACCGTAAAGGTTTTAAAACAAGATGGAACAAAAAAAAACGTACGAAAACCAGTTATCAATTCATTGCTTTTCTTCCATTCGGAAACTTACATAGCAAAAGAGATACAGAAGATCTTGACCGATAAAGTAATTCTCTATACTCGGCAAATAGATTTTAAAAAAATTCCTTTAGCCATTCCCGAGAGAGAGATGAACATCTTCATGCTCGTTACCTCGTCAGGCGAAAAAGGTCTAGAATATTTTGACACAGATAATCCTAAATTTTATCAAGGAGACCACGTAAAAGTCATTGACGGAACATTCAAAGGTGCAGAAGGGTATATCTGCCGCATTAAAAAGAACCACCGGCTTATTATAACAGTCCATGGTGTATGTGCTGTAGCCACCTCTTATATTCCGCAAGCCTTCTTGAAAAAAATACCTTAACGACCTATGCTTTCCCTATTAAAGAATAAAATACGCAATAAATTTTTGCAGACAGATTATATACATCCCTATATAATATGGTGTATCGATGTTTTTTTATCTGTCATATCCTCATTTTCTATCTTTTTATTTTTCCACTATTTGATTAATATCAGCATCCATTTCAACCAGCAGCGTTATATTCTGCTGATAGCGGTCATTTCCAGTATCGTATGGACTGGAATTTGTAAGACCTACGAGGGAATTATACGTTATTCCACCTTAGTAGAACTGACACGTATCATTTATGCCATGCTGCTGAAAGCTCTCACATTTGTTTTGTTTGCATATATAACACTGGATTACATCGGATTGTTCATTTATTCCATCATTATAACAGATTTTATCAGTTCCGTTTTCCTGCTCATGTGTACACGGATATTAACCGTCAATTTCTACTATCATTTATTACAGCTTTTAAAAAAACCTAGACAAGCAACTTTAATATATGGTATCTCCGAAAGGGGAATCAGTCTGGCTAATTATCTACGAAGTGAAAACAATCCTTATAATGTTTTCGGATTTATCACCCGAAAACCCGAAAACAAGAAATACCGGCTTGTGGGATATCAGATATATTTAATTGACGAAGAAAATAGTCTGCGAAAATTATTCAGCACCTTAAAAGTCAATTGTATATTATTTCTAAGCCACACAGATCTCCGTAACGATGAAGAAATAGTGCAATACGGTCTGGAGAACCACATCTGCCTGCGCATTGCACCATTTTTGACAGAACAAACACAATGGAGTAAAATACAATTACGCAATATACAGATAGAAGATCTTTTAAGCCGGGAAGAAATAAACATCGACTTGGATAATATCCGCAATGAATTGTCCGGAAGTGTTATCATGGTGACCGGAGCGGCAGGAAGTATCGGGAGCGAATTGTGCCGACAATTATGTTGTTTCAACCTGAAGCAGCTCATCTTGTTTGATTTTTCGGAAACCGCCACTTACGAAGTAGATATGGAGTTGAAGAAAAGATTTCCAGACCGCTCCATCCTGCCTATCATAGGTGATGTACGCAACCGTGACCGTGTGGAGTCGCAGACAAGACTCTACCACCCCGACATCATCTTTCATGCAGCCGCATACAAACATGTACCCATGATGGAAAAATATCCATGCGAGGCGGTACGTACCAATGTCCTGGGTACAAGCATCATGGCAGATACGGCATTGAAATATGGCGTAAAGAAATTCATCATGATCTCCACAGACAAAGCTGTAAATCCCAGCAGTGTGATGGGTGCTACCAAACGACTGGCAGAGATGTACGTACAAAGCCTCGGGAGTGCTATCCAAGAAGGAAATATAATTGGTAAAACCTCTTTTATAACCACCCGTTTCGGCAATGTGCTGGGCAGCAACGGCAGTGTAATCCCCCTTTTCCGCCAACAGATTATGGAAGGGGGGCCTGTAACAGTCACGCATCCGGACATCATCCGTTATTTCATGACTATTCCCGAAGCTTGCCGACTGGTTCTAGAGGCCGTTTTTATGGGACAAGGAAACGATATCTTTATTTTCGACATGGGTAAACCCGTAAAAATAACCGACATGGCATGCCGGATGATAAAACTGGCAGGTTTACAACCGGACAAAGACATTGAAATCGTCTATACCGGTCTGCGACCAGGCGAGAAACTATATGAGGAATTACTCTATAATGAAGAGAACTCTACTCCTACCCTTAATCCGAAAATATTCAAAGGTATCAGTTTAAAACAAGATTACGATAAAATAAAGCCCGCCCTGCAACAATTGGTTGAGGTTGCCCAGACGGACAATAAAAAAGAGACCGTATATCAGTTGAAGCAAATTGTACCGGAGTTCAAAAGTATGAACTCCGTATATGAGGCGCTGGATGAAAAAACATATATATCCAAAAAAATGAAATCCAATATAATGTTTAACTAAAATGAATCGCAAAATGAAAAAACATTTCATTGCGTTTATGATGCCATTTCTAACCTTGGCTACGGGATTTGCACAAGAAGCGGCTCAAGATGTTCCTGTCAAACAGGATACAAAGGAGATCTCTTATTGGACAGACCCTGCAAGCGGGGACAAACGGCTCTTAAACAAGTCTAAATTCAGAGACAACTGGTTTGTCGGATTGCAGGCCGGCGCCTTTTATTCCTGGGGGACCCATACTTCCAGTTCTGGATTCTTCGACCAGTTCCGTCCCGCCGGTGCGTTGTCCATAGGCAAGTGGATCGCTCCTGCCGGAGGTATCCGCCTCCAAGGTTTCTATGGAAGCAATGCCGGACGAGCAAGCAACGACAAGCCCTACTATTGGGACGCCATGGGGGTAGGCCTAGACGGATTGTTCAACTTCACCAACCTCTTTTGCGGGTATGAAGAAGACCGGACCTTCAACCTGATCGGTATCTTGGGAGCCGGTTACGAACACACCGCCAACTTCAGCAAGCGTACCTGGAACGACGGAATATACAATACCGAATCGCAAGACCTGCTGTCCATCCGCCTGGGTCTGATGGCGAAATTCCGCCTCGGTAAAGCGTGGGACTTTAATCTTGAAATCACGAACAGTTTGCTTGACGACTCATTCGACGGTTGGGAAGGCGAAGGTTCAAACGACCGCTGGGATGGCCATGTCAACATATTGGCAGGTGTCAGCTACCGTTTCAAAAATCATAACGGCTCACGGCAATTCACCTACGCCCGCCGCGACATGTCGAAATATGACGAAGCAAACGCCGAAATCAACCGCCTGCGTGAAGCCAACAAAGCGGCAGCTCCTCCTGTCACAAAGATTGAGACAGAAGTGGTGGAAAGCAATCATATCCGTTCGTTTATCTCGTTTGACAATGCTTCCGCCGCAATCAACAAACTACAGGAAGTAAACGTTTACACAGCAGCAGAAAATATAAAGAAGCTAGCCGATGGCGACCTCTATATCACTTCAACCAAAGAAGTAAGAGACACCGAATTGTTCATGGCACGGGCACAATCCATCCGCAATGTGCTAGCCAACACATACAACATTCCGGCCGGACGTATTTTTATAGAGAAAAACCCTGCTGTCATTGCATCGCTCGATCCACAAAAGAGCTGCGTCATAGTGTACATCAATGAATAAACGACCCATTTTAAAAGTATAATTTGGCATGAAAAAAATAGCTATATTATTTGTGGTCTTCTTTTGTTCTGTATCTTTATGGGCACAAACAATAGAAGACGATGCAACTTGGAAATTAAAGACCGACACTGTACGGGCGCTAAAGCATTACAAGGCCGGTGACAACTGGTTCATCGGAATTCAGGCCGGCGCCAATCATTCGCTGTCCGAGAACAGCCGCTTCGGATCTTTCGGCGCCATGACCAGACCAAGCATAGCCCTCTCGGTCGGTAAATACTTCTCACCCGCCATCGGAGCACGTGTGCAACTCGCTTATTTGAAACAAATGTCACGCGCCAACAGCGAAGTGATTGAAGCCTTTCCCGAGGTGTATGGCAAAGGGAACTACGGTTTCAATATGTTCAACGGTTATTTGGACGGATTGTTCAACCTGCACAATATTTTCGCCCAATATGACGAAGATATCCGTTTCAATGTAGTAGGTATCTTGGGTATGGGATTCAACTCCAGTTTCGGATTCGATGATAAAGTCAAAGAGTGGGACAAATCCCCCAGTGAGGAGTTTGCCCCCTACCAAATCAGCACTGACAACAAAACGTTTTTCTCTCTACGCGCAGGCCTCCAGTTCAATTATATGTTGAGCAATGCGCTTGACATCAATCTGGAAGCGACCTTCAACGCAACGGACGATGCTTTCAACGGTACGCGTTACGACCGCAAATGGGATTCATACGCCAACGTCATGTTAGGTCTCACCTATCATTTCAAGGACCAGTACGGCGATCGCCGCTTCCGCTACACAGAGGTGAACGACCAGGCATGGGTTGACGAATTGAACCGCAAGATCAATGAAGAGCGTAACAAGCCGGTACCGGCACCAGTCGTCACAGAAGTGAAGAAAGAGGTAGTGAAGAACGAAATGTTGGGTATGACCGTATCATTCATTATCGACAAGTACAATATTACCGATATCCAGAAAAAGAATGTGGCAGAAGCTGCCAAGTATTTGGAAGACCATCCGGAAGTCAACCTGATCATAACAGGTTATGCCGACGTACAGACTGGTAATCCGGCCTACAATTTGAAATTGAGCCAGCGCCGTGCCGAAGCTGTCTGCAACATGATGGTGAAAGAGTTCGGTGTGGATCCAAGCCGCATCCGGGTGGATTACAAAGGTGATAGCCTGCAACCATACCAGCTGAAGAACGAGTGGAACCGTGTTGTAGTGTTCATCACCGAAGCACGCAACAAATAATTTTTTGTTCATAACTGAAAATGAGTAAGATTTGGTTGTCATTGGCACACATGGGCGGATCCGAACAAGAGTTCGTCCGTGAGGCTTTCGAAACCAATTGGGTAGTTCCCTTAGGGCCGAATGTAGATGGCTTCGAGCATGACTTGTCACAGTGGCTTTCAACGCATTGCGACCAGGAGGTACACGCCGTGGCATTATCATCAGGTACGGCAGCCATCCACTTGGCATTGATCATGCTGGGCGTAAGCAAAGGAGACGAAGTGATCTGCCAAAGTTTCACCTTTGCTGCGTCAGCCAACCCCATTTGTTATCAGGGTGCTACCCCCATTTTCGTAGACAGTGAGCCTGATACTTGGAATATGGATCCTATACTGCTTGAACAGGCCATCTGCGACCGTATGAAACAGACCGGCCTCAAGCCCAAAGCCATTCTTCCAGTACACCTTTACGGCACGCCTGCCCGCATGAACGAAATCTGTGACATTGCCTCCCGCTACGGCATCCCCGTGGTGGAAGACGCTGCCGAAGCAATGGGGGCCGTTTACGACGGACGCTATTGCGGGACCTTCGGTCAATATGGGATTTTCTCTTTTAACGGCAACAAGATGATCACCACCAGCGGTGGCGGCGCCTTATTATGCCATACGGAAGAGGAAGCCCAGAGAGTGAAGTTCTATGCTACCCAGGCACGTGAACCGTTCCCCTGGTACCAGCACGAACAGATCGGATACAATTACCGGCTCAGCAATGTGTCGGCTGGTATCGGACGCGGGCAGATGCGTGTAGTGGACAACCATATCGCACACCGCCGTGCCATCCACCGGCTATACACCGAGCTGCTGGCAGGACTTCCGGGTATCACTGTGGTAGAACCCAAGAAATCTACCATGTTTCTACCCAATTATTGGCTGACTACAATTAAAGTGGACAGTAACGAAACCAGTTTCAGCGCCTTGCAGCTGATGCAGCACTTGGCAAAAGCCGACATCGAGACCCGTCCGCTTTGGAAACCGTTACACCTGCAACCCGTATTCTCATCCTCCCCCACCTACGTCAACGGAGTATCGGAAGCCCTGTTCAACTGTGGACTCTGTCTGCCTTCGGGATCAATGATGACGTGCGAGGATGTGATGCGTGTAGCGGATGCGATACGGAGTATGAGATAGATAATTTATTTAATAACAGACAGAGTTCTGCAAGAACTCAATCAATAAGAATCAAGAATAAAAAGGATGAAACGACTGTGATTTACAGTCTTTACCGATTTACGGAGATAAATATCCGGATGTGACATGTCGCTTTCGGCTTGTTCACGTTCCATCTCCAAATTCCTAACATCTTACAATTTTCTCTTTACTATGAAACTTTCATATAGCCAAGTTCTTGCAGAACTCGGTCATGTTTTTCTCTTTTCAAACTTTTGCCCTCTTACAGAATAAGAAGTCTGGCAAAACAAGAAAAAAAAGATGACAAAGAAAGTTTATACAAAGCCGGAGCTGAAAAGCGAGGCTTTCGTGCCGCAAACGCATGTGGCTGCTTGTGGAGATAGTGGAACTGTTTATAAGTTTACTTGTGATGCACCAAGAGGAACGTTGTATTATTTTAGAGATAAGCCTGCTTCTGGTTCACAACCCACTATAGGAAATCGAGGTATTTGGCTAGGAAACTATCATCCATGTAGTGCATTTCATGAAGCCGAAGCCCAATCTGGTTTTTATTGGGGATATGTTGATTACAACCATAATCAGAAATTTGAGAAAAGTGAATTAGTCATTGTTTGGAGAGGACAAAAGGGCTGGGAGGGTCACGCCACCAAGAACCTTGACATAAATTCTTGGGAAACTGCTAAATCCTAATCGGTAAATAAAACAGTAAATCGCAATCTTATTCATTTATTTCAATCTTGATTCCTAACGCTTAGATAAATTTATTGATTCTCATTAATAGAAATAGAGATTAAATAATATATGATCAGACTACTGGAGGAACTAAGTCAGAATATCGTTTGAGCTGCAAAGAATTAGTGTAATGAAAAGGAAAATGAAAGGATCATATTGTAGATGGTAAATCGCAATATATCAATTATTTCAAAATTCTTTCACACCGGAGTTTCTCCGGGACCCAATCACTATTTCGCTTCAAACCTTTTCTGATTTCCTTTCCTCCGAAACAGGAATCAAAAAAGAAAAAAATAGTATGAAAAAAGATTATCAAAAACCGATGCTTATTAGCGAAGAGTTCATTCCGAACGAATATGTAGCTGCATGCTATAACTTTAAAGCACTATTTCATTGTCGTTATGGAGAAAACAATACAAACAATCATGGAAAACCATGCGCTACAACCTATGTAGATATTAATGGTATCCATGCTACAGGGCACGAAGGGACTATAGAAAAATGGGGTATACCTATTCTCAATATTGATTGGAATGGATTCGATTTAAGTGACGCAAAAGTAGGTGACAAGATTAGAGGCATCAAGTGGACTAGCTATGATACAGTAAATAACACTGGAGAATACAATCATCAAGGTTGGGGTGAAATCAGATCTGCTGTTGAAGAAATACCAGGTCGTCCTAACCACTCTTAAGACATTCCCCTATTTATGAAATTCGCATCAAATAACAGTATAGACTTGGACCTTAAAAGTAAAGTCTATACTGTAAACCTCTCAAATTAGGGTTCTAAAATATCTATCTTCGCTGCGAATCAAAATTTACAAATTATGCAAAGCAATGAAGACCTTGAAAGATTCTACTTTCCCTATCTTTGGGTCTATCATCGTAAAATATAGACTTGGTTGTATGCCAATAGTTAAAAATCAATCGAATTTGATAATATCTTTTTGTGAGATGCCAATTCTGGTGCCTTATAAAAAGGATATGCTCTAAATTAAGTATTAACTTTTGTTGGGCTTCAAAAAGGGAAGATAATCTATATATTTTCCATCGAGACAAATTTCGGTAACATATACGACCACGGAAGTAAATGAAATCCAATACACTAGACTCAAAAACTTTTCTTTGAAAAAAAATCATTATCCTAGTGGAATCCCTGCAAGACATAAACCCTGTGGAACGGGCATTGGTGAACAAAGCGACGGCAAACCGTACTCCGATCAATGCCACTATTGAATTGACACCGACGTGCAATTTCCGTTGTGATATGTGCTATATCCGCATGGAGAAGTCACAAGCCGAGAAAAGAGGAGGATTACGGAGCATAGAGGAATGGCTGCACATTGCCGACCAGCTACAGGAAATAGGAACGCTCTTCATCTTACTGACAGGAGGCGAGCCCCTACTCTATCCTGATTTCAAAGAATTATATATCCGGCTGAAAGAAAAAGGATTCATCCTCACCATCAATACAAACGCGACTTTGATAGATGACGAAACAGTACGTCTGTTTCAACGTTTGAAACCCCGGAGGGTGAATGTCTCGTTATATGGTGTGACCAACGGAACTTATCTCAATCTGTGCCACGCGACAAACGGTTTCGACCGTTGCCTGGAAGGACTGAAACGATTAAAAGAATATGGCATAGATACCAAACTGAACCTCACCTTGACACGACAAAATATAAAAGAACACCGGCAAATGCTGGAACTAGCTGACGAATGGGACTTACCTATGCTGACCAACAGTTACATTTCAGTCTATTCACGGCCGGGATGCGCCACCACGCTACCCCTTGATACGTGCCGCCCCGTACCGGATGAAGTGGCACATGCCGAGGTTGAGGCACTGGAACATAAATATGGCAAGGAATACACATCATACGCCACTCATGTCCTCCAGCAATTGGAACGTGGAGAATCTCCCGTACCTGCTGAAGGCATCGGACTTGCCTGCCGGGCAGGTAAAAGTTCCGCATGGATCAACTGGCAGGGCGTCATGACTCCGTGCGTCGATATGGAAACACCAGCCGTTTCGCTACTTTCCACAACCGTAAGCGATGCCTGGAAACAAATAGTAACCAAATGCGAACAACTTCCGTTCCATAAAGAATGCGCAGGTTGTACCTTACGCTCTATCTGTGATGTCTGCTATGCCAATGCCCGCAATGAAAAAGAGCAATGCGGCGGCATCGGCTACCTTTGCCGCATTGCAAAAAGTAAAAAGAAACAAATGAAAGGAAGTCTATAAAGACTTTTCTCATAAATACATATACATTCCAAGTTATGGATCATCTTCACGATGCCAACCTTTTGGAACGGGCATTGGTGGACAAAGCCAATCAGAGCCGTGTCCCGATCACTACCAACTTCGAGCTGACTCCCACCTGTACGCTCAACTGCGACATGTGCTTCATACGCACCGAACGCAGCGTGGTGGAACGGCACGGAGGTTTGTCGCCTTTGCAACAATGGCTCGACTGGGCAGAACAACTTCAAGACATGGGTACACTCTTCATCCTTCTCACCGGAGGTGAACCGATGCTCTATCCACACTTCAAGGAGCTGTACACCCGGCTGCGCGAAATGGGATTCATCCTGACTCTCAATACGAACGGCACACTCATCGACAACGAAATGGTACGCATCTTGCAGACCCACAAGCCGCGGCGGATAAACGTCACCCTGTATGGAGACAGCAGAGAAACTTACGGACGCTTGTGCCACAATCCGCAAGGATACACCCTGTGCATGGAAGCCCTGAAACGGTTGAAAAAGGCAGACATTGATGTGAAACTGAACGTAAGTATCGTACGAAAGAATGAAAAAGATTACGACGAGATCATCCGTCTGGCCCAGCATCTGGACATTCCGGCAGAAGTAAACTCATACATGTTTCCTCTCTCACGCCCCGAATGCGGAAGTCTGCGTAACATTCTAACTGAAAGACTGGATGCCGACGAGGCGGCCCGCATCGAGATGCAATATATGGAGTACAAAAAAGGGAATGACATGGCACGATACATGCACGACTTGAAATATACGCTTGCCCATGTGGAAGGAACACGAGCCTGCTCTTTGGAGTGCAGAGCTGCCAAGAGTTCATGCTGGATCAACTGGCAAGGCATCCTCACCCCCTGTGTGATGCTGGATCAACCGGCCGTTGACCTGAAAAAGATTCCGATGACAACTGCATGGCAACAACTTTTAGAAGAAGCCAAGGAACTGGTATCCCATACCGAATGCGAGGGTTGCCACCTTCGTCCCGTATGCAACGTATGCTATGCCGCCGCACACTGTGAAAAAACAATCACCGGAAGCATGGACTATCTTTGCCAGATGGCGAAAGCCAAAGAACGGATCATTACGAATTATCCCCCCGTAATACATTAAAAACTGAAGATTGTGAGACTGAATATCGGCCCGCTAACGATTGAATTGTCAGGAGTGACAGAACAGGAGATTCCTGTTAACAGCCGTTTGTTTCTCGACCATAAACCCGCTACCAAAGAAGCGGACCGGTACTATACATTCTATTTTGTCAACCGTCTGCCTTTGCCGTCCAACGACTGGCAGATCACATTCCAACGCAACGACATCGTAGTTTTCCGGAAGGAAGAACAAGAAACACGCCTGCTGGCTGTAGGAAACCTGAATGCCTGCTATGCTCTCTATCAGGAAAGAAACGAAAGAGATGCCAACATCTATTTCATCGAAGGTCTGAAAAGAGAACTGCAAACAGATACCCTGTTCATTTCCTGCCTGTGCCTGGAACGTCCTTTATCTGTCCAGGGATGTTACATACTACATTGTACTTTTCTGGATTATCGTGGGCAAGCCATCTTATTCAGTGGTCCTAGCGGCATTGGCAAATCGACGCATGCCAACCTGTGGTGCCGGCATATTCCCGGCACCCAGGTACTCAATGGCGACCGTGCCCTGCTCTGTCCACTTCCAAACGGCGACTACGAGATAACGGGATGGCCTGTATGCGGTTCCAGCGGTATCTGTCACAATGAACGCCGCCCGTTGGAGGCCATTGTATTCATCGAACAGGCATCTGATAACACCATCCGTCCCCAGACAGCCATGAAGCATTTCAAAGCTCTCTGCTCGCAGGTTACAATCAACTGGTGGAATCCAAAGCTCACCGGCAAAGCACTCGACGATCTGCAGGTTTTGACCAGACAGACAAGCATCAGCACCTATGCGTGCAACATGAATCCGGAAGCAGCCTTCACCCTGCACAGGTATCTGACCAAACTGGAAATTATCCGATAATGTGAAATACGCCCCATTATGAAGACTGTCGATACGAAAGAATACATATCCATGCTGCGTACCCTCATTGAGGAAGGAAAGCAGGTGAGCATGATCATCTCGGGCAGCAGCATGGCTCCATTCCTGATCCACGCAAGAGACCACATCTGCCTGAAAAGCCCCTCCGGTGAACTTCGGAAAGGAGATATGGTGTTCTATCAGCGAAGCAACGGTGAATATGTCATGCACCGTATTTATAATGTTAAAAATGAAGAATATTATCTTATCGGTGACGCCCAGACTGTCATCGAAGGTCCAATTCAAAGAGAACAGATTTTCGCCATCATTATCAAGGTGAAGCGAAAAGGGAAATGGATAGTTCCAGAAGATTTCCAGTGGAAATTCTTCGCCCACATATGGCCGAACATAATTCCTTTACGCAGGACCATCATTAAAACATATCGTTTTTTCAAAAGATGAAAAGAACCAAAGAATTTATCAAACGAAACATAGCCGGAGAAATCGTACTGGTTCCTTCCGGACAGACCGCCCGAGAGTTCAACGGAATGGTCACCCTGACCGAAACCGGAGAATTTATCTGGGAGCATATCGAAGAAGCAGAAAGCTTCAACCATCTAGTACTGTTGATTCTGGAGGAATACGAAGTGGATAAAGACACCGCATCGCAAGATGCCGCAGGATTTATCATGCAACTGCTGCAAGCCGGCATGATCCGTCCCACAGGTATAAACTGGTAAACAGTAATCTGTTCAATTCAGATATGACAAACAATACAATAAGAAATGTTAGAAGAGAGATTCGTTTTCTTCGCGAGAAGCGCCGGATCTGTAAAAAATGTTAGATCAGGTAAGTTCAAGACCCTATGTTATCAGCGGATAATAGAATGAACTTACATTTTATTCCCCATTACATCTGCCTGTGAAGGTCGATGTAATTTTAACTATAAATAGGATAATGCAATAATATAAAGACAATGAGACTCAATTCTAATTTAATTCTTCGCCAAGTAGGTGGAGAATATATGATTGTCAATCCGTTTTCTGAAACCATGGATATGGCACAGGTCTATTCCTTGAATGAAACAGCCGCCTGGTTATGGAAACAATTGGAAAACAAGGAATTCACGGTAGATGAAGCCGGAGCACTGCTGTGCAATGAATATGAAGTAAATAAAGATACAGCCCGAAACGATGCCAACGAGCTGTGCCGACAATGGTTAGAAACTGGGTTAGCCATAGAATAAGACAAAAAGATGATCTCAGCCCCATTACAAAAGGCTTTCATGCTTTTGCTAAGGCAAGGACTGTGGGACCGGCAGGAAGACTGTTCCGCCCTTTTTCCTCTAGATGAAAAGGAATGGAATGAAATTCACAGCATGGCAAGAAAACAAACCGTACAAGGCATTATTTACGATGGCATCCGCCTGTTGCCGACTGAAGCCGTACCTCCCCGGAAGGTATTGCTTGGCTGGATGGTGGAAGTTGACACCTTGGAACGGGTGAACCGGCAACACCGGGAAACGATTAAAGCCCTCCAACAGATTTATGTACAATCACCTTCTATCCCTTTCCTGCTGCTAAAAGGGATAGGGACAGCTGACTTCTACCCTCATCCGGAACATCGCATAGCCGGAGACATCGACCTGTGGTTCGGAAACAAGACACAAACCGAACAAGCCAACCAACGGATGGAAAAATTAGGATTACCGGTAAAAAGAGGAACCAATGGTGAGGCTTCCTGTCTGATAAACAGAGTTCTGATTGAACATCACAGCAGGCTGATAGAGTTGCACAACCCTTTCCTCCAAAAAGAAATCCGCCAATGGGAAGCGGGGGTCTTTACCAACAGCCAAGGCAAACTTCCGAGCGAAGCGAATCATCTATTACTTTCCACCCACATATTGAAGCATCTTATCAATGAAGGGATCGGACTACGACAATTGTGTGATATAGCCATGGCTTTTAACGCATTACATTCTGTTACAAACAAAAACGAATTAGAGTGTATCTGTCGCAAATGGCACATTCACCGGTGGAACCGGTTACTTTATGCCCTATTGATAAAATATCTTGGCGTGCCGGCCGACCTTTTACCATTCAGTACCAGTCTCTGTCCGGACAAGTTAATGCAAGAGATTTGGGAAAGTGGCAATTTTGGACATAGAGACGAACGTTACGGTGAACGTCCCACCGGGAAATGGGCGAACAAACGATACACGTTGAAGCGGATCTTTCACAAAATGCACTTATCGTTAGGTTATGCTTTCGACGAAACTTTCTGGTGGCTGGCCGGATTAGCCCTCTTACGTTTCAAGGAAATGATAAAAAAGAAATGAAAGAATTGCTGAAAAAATTTTTGCAGAAGCTCACACGGGAGAATCTGAGCAATACATGTCAGTTAGGATGGAAAGCTTTCAAATGGGTTATGCAGGTAACAGAAGGATACCATTGGCTCATCACCTTCTCTATCTTTTCGGGTATTTTCGGAGTGGTCATGTCATTGGTCAATGTGGCCATGTCCAAATGGATCATCGATGTAGCTACCGGAGCACAGGAAGGGAATATTTACCTGGTAGCCACAATAGTAGCCTTATCCTTCCTGCTGGGTATGGGGATAAAACTTGTATCTCCCTGGATTTTTGGCAAGATCAACATGCGCATCAGTATCCGCATGCAAAATTCGCTGTCCGACGCCCTAATGATGTGTTCATGGAAAGGAGCAGGGAAATGGCACACAGGCGACCTGCTGACCCGTATCAGCAGTGACGCTTCCGAAGTGTTGGGAATGGGAATGGGCATTCTACCCAACCTGCTGGTTACCGGCTTGCAATTGGCAAGCTCTTTTATCTACTTGTGGATTCTTGACGCGCGTTTAGCTTGGTTCATACTGGGAGTCACCCCTCTTGTTTTATTGTCAAAGATTTATTTCAGAAAGGTCCGGGAACTGAGCTGTGCCCAAAAAAAGATGAACAGCGAGATGGGTACCGTCATGCAAGAAAATCTGTCCAAACGGATTCTAGTCCGCTCGCTCGGAGCCACCAACTACCGGAAACAGAAATTACATGAAACACAAGAGAAGTTGTTCAAATTGGGAATGGAACAAATCAAATTTTCCACTTTTACGCAAGGGGTCATGGGATTTACATTTGGAGGAGGGTACTTATGTGCATTCCTTTGGGGTATTTTCCAACTGCATAACCACGAGATAACATTCGGAACAATGACAGCCTTTCTTCAACTGGTCGGACAGGTACAGGGACCTTTTTTAGGGTTAATATCCATCCCTCCCAGTCTGATACGGGGATGGACCTCCGTGGAACGGTTAATGGCCCTCTTTGAAGATGTAGAACCGGACGAACACCCGGTCTACATAGACCAACCACTGACACTGAACTTTCGGAAAGTGTCTTTTGGCTATGAAGAGGGACAGCCGGTACTCGACCGGTTTACAGCTGCCTTTCATCCGGGAAGTTCCACCGCCATAGCCGGACCTACCGGAACAGGAAAAACGACCATTATCCGGCTGATACTGGCTTTGGTTTATCCGGAAAAGGGACGCATCGATTTGACAACTGATGACGGACGGACACTCAGTGTGACCCCCGATTTACGCATCAACTTCGTCTATGTGCCCCAAGGAAATACGTTGCTGAGCGGTACCATCCGGGAGAATTTATGGCTGGGTAGTCCGGGAGCAGACGAAGAGGCTCTGCATAAAGTCATCCGGCTGGCCTGCGCTGAATTTGTGTTCAGTCTGCCGGAAGGACTAGATACCAAGATAGGGGAACATGGATATGGCTTGTCTGAAGGACAAGCCCAACGGATTGCAATAGCCCGCGCACTGTTGCGTCCCGGGCGGATCTGGCTGTTTGATGAAGCATCATCGGCACTTGACACCGAGACCACCACACACCTCATGGACAATTTGTTGCAATGGGGAAAGAATAACACATTAATATTTGTGACACACGATTCACGACTGATGGAACGATGTGACCAAGTGATTCATATAAAGGAATAAAAAACAATTAATTATAAAACAATGGATAAAACAATCAAACTGGCCTGTCTGTTGGCAATAATCATTTTTAGTTCGTGCGCTTCACGCAAAGATTTTGTCTATTTACAAGATATGGATGAACTACAGGAATATCCTATGGTTCAAAAATATGAAGCCATCATCCATAGGGATGACAGATTGAGTATTATTGTGAACAGCAAAAACCCAGAACTGTCCCTGCCTTTCAATATGTCCGGAAGCAGAAGCTATTCTGTAGAAGCAGACGGAAGCATTTCCAACAATGAAGTGGGGGTATTAAGTGATGAAAAAGAAAAAGGTTATTTAGTGGATATCAACGGGAATATAGACTTTCCTGTGCTGGGACAACTGCATGTGGAAGGACTGACCCGCCGACAATTAACCGAACTGATCAAGAAACGACTGATCAACGAAGAATTGCTGAAAGATCCTATGGTCACCGTCAATTTCCTTAACTTCAAATTTTCCGTGCTGGGAGAAGTTGGACATGTAGGAACCTTTGAAGTGAAAGGCGACCGCATCACTCTTCTGGAGGCTCTCGCCATGGCCGGAGACCTGACCCCCCGATCCCGTCTGGACCGTATCGCCGTCATCCGCGAATATGGGAACAAGCGACGAATCCTGTTCCACGACATCCGCAGTAAAGACATCTTCACATCGCCTTACTATTACCTGCAACAGAATGACATCGTTTACGTAGAACCCACCAACATGAAGGCCACCGAACAGGCCCAGAGAAAACTGAGCACGTGGAGTATGATCCTGTCCTTCATCACCACAATCACCTCACTGGTGTTGTTAACTACTAAATAAAAAAGAAACGACATGATAAGAATGAGTGAACAAAAAGATATGTCGGGAGATAAGACCTTAAGCGGGGGAGGATTCAATATCAACCCCGTTGACATCATCATGTACCTGTTGTCCAAATGGTACTGGTTTGTATTGTCGGTCAGTCTGTTCGGCGGATATGCATGGTATCAATATGCCAAACTTCCCTTTATCTATTCACGGTCAGCCACCGTCATGATAAAGGACGCCTATTCAAACAACATCGGTCGCGGGCTGGACCGTTTTAACACCTATTCATATACCAATGTATCCAATGAGATCCTGCAATTCCAGTCACACAAACTCATGCGCGATGTGGTGAACCGTCTTCACGCCAATGTATGCTACCTCATCATGGATGACTTGCGTGAGGAGGAACTTTATACGCAAGCCCCTGTCAAGGTTTCATTCCCGGAAGAAGAGGATCATCTTGATTTCAGCCTGACAGTCAGAATCCTGAACAGGAAACAAGTCCGGTTATCCGATTTCTCGACAGACGCCACAAGTATAACGCTGACGGCCAATCTGGGTGACACTATCCAGTCGCCCGTAGGAAAAATAGTGGTCTCACCCACCTTATATTATACAGACAAGTGGTTCAACACACCGATTACGATACGCCGGCAGAGTACGGACACAATGGCCAGCCTATTCAGAAGCAACCTGAACATCAGCCAAGCTGAGAATGACGCCTCCATCCTCTACCTGTCACTCCGTGATTACTCCACCGCCCGTGCCGAAGATGTGCTCAATATGCTGATTACAGTGTATAATGAAGAGACTATCAAAGACAAGAACCAGATAGCCATCAATACCTCCAGCTTCATCAACGAGCGTCTGGTCATCATCGAAAAAGAACTGGGAGGCGTGGAAAACGAACTTCAGTCCTACAAACAGAACAATGACATCATCGATATCGGTTCAGCCGCTTCCATGTCCATGTCAGACAAACGGCAGTACAGCTCGACCACTCAGGAACTGGAATTACAGGCACGCATGGCACGCTACATCAAGAGCTACCTGGTGGACCCGTCCAAAGAAACCGAGCTTATCCCTTCAAACACCGGCATAGCCGACATCAACATTGAAACCCAGATAACGGCCTATAATGCCAACAAGTTGAAACGAGACAAACTGATAGAAGGAAGCAGCGACAAGAATCCCATCGTCCAGGAACTGAACAAGAATCTGATTGCCATGCGGCAGAATATCATCCGGGCCATCGACAATATGATTGTCAGCATCGATGTGAAACTGAACGAGGCACGAAGCAGGGCCGGAGAAGCCCAGTGGCGGGTAACCAACATACCTAGACAACAGCAGCAAATGCTTTCTATCGAACGTCAGCAACGCATCAAAGAGGAACTTTACCTCTATCTACTGAACAAACGCGAAGAAAATGCGCTGAGCCAGGCCACCACCGAAACTGACGCCCGTGTGCTCGATCCTGCTGGAGGAGGGGATGCTCCGATTTCTCCCAACGGACGCAGCATGATCATGGCAGGTGTCATGAAAGGAATCGCCCTGCCGGCAATTGTCCTGCTATTGTTCCTGTTCTTCGATACCCGTATACGTAACCGCAAGGACATCGAGGATGCTGTAACCGTTCCTTTCCTGGGCGAAATACCCAAGGATTCATCCAAAGGGAAAACAGAGAATAAAGAAACGGCACATGGCATCGCTGTCCGTGCCCAAGGGCGTGACATTGTATCGGAAGCCTTCCGCATAATACGCACCAACATGGATTTTATGCGTGTCAAGTCAAAGAACATGCAAGTCGTCACTTTCAGCTCGTTCGGACCGGGTGCCGGCAAGACATACGTATCCAGCAATCTGGCAGCCAGCTTCGCGCAAACCGACAAGAAGGTCATCCTGATTGACATGGATATCCGTAAAGGGACTTTGACTTCACATACCCGCCTCCACACAAAGGAAAAAGGAATGACCTCTTTTCTGGCAGGCAAGGCCACAACGGATGAAATCATCAAGCACAACGAGATCTGTGAAAATCTGGATTTCATTCCGGCCGGTCCCATCGCCCCCAACCCGTCAGAGCTATTGCTCAGCGAACAACTGGAAGTACTGATAACCGAACTGCGCAACCGTTATGACTATATCTTTGTCGACAATGTGCCTGTAGGAGTGGTGGCCGATGCCGCCATCACCAACCGCATAGCCGACCTGACCATCTTCGTGGTACGGGTTGGCAAACTGGACCGCCGCATGTTACCGGAAGTGGAAAAAATTTATCGCAGCGGACAACTGAACAACATGTCGTTGGTACTTAACGGGGCCATAGTAAAGACAGGCGGATACGGAGGCTATGGATATGGTTACGGCTACGGCTATGGTTATGTGGATGGTTCCGAATCATGCTGGAAACGGCTGTTCAGAAAGAAATCCTAAAATCCCCCCAAAAAAGAAATAGGATGTTTGGTATATTCAAGTCCAAATACAATTTGATTAATTCTGGTTTAATGAAGGGTATGACCGATGTCCATTCCCATGTTCTTCCGGGAGTGGACGACGGTTCGCCCGACATAAATGCCAGTCTGTCCCTGCTGCGCTATATGGAATCCATAGGGTTGCGGAAAGTGTGGCTCACCCCCCATATCATGGAGGATTATCCCACACCGAACAAGAAGCTGCGACAACAGCTCGACGTGTTGAAGGCGGCCTATTCCGGCCCGTTGGATCTACGGCTGTCTTCCGAATATATGATGGATGCCACTTTTACAAACAAGCTGGATGGAGAAGTGCTGCCTTTAGGCAGCAGCCACCTGCTGGTCGAGACATCCTACATGTACCCTCCTCCCGGTTTGCCGGATATCCTGATGAAAATATGGAATGCCGGTTATCAACCGGTCATCGCCCACCCGGAGCGTTACCTGTACATGGAAGAAAAAGATTACCTTCTGCTGAAAGAGAAAGGTTACAGCTTTCAACTCAATCTGATGTCACTGAGCGGTTACTATGGCCCGCACCCCAAAGTGGTCAGCGAAAAGCTGTTAAAACAAAAAATGTACGATTTTGTGGGTACGGACCTGCACCATTTGGAGCGTTACCGGCCCATGCTTGACCAATTGAGGTTGACCCGAAGACAACTCGAAGCTTTAGAAGGTCTGATTGCCAACAATGCGCGTATTTAACTGTCTGTCGGGAGGTATCCTGTGCGGTCTGACACTGCTGTTGATATTTCTCCCCTGCTTCACTCCCGAGTGGGCCGGAAATCTTATCTTCATCAGTCTATCGGCGATTCCTATATGTATAGCCGATGGGATTATTTTCGCGATTCTGCTTTGGAAACATAATCGTTGGTGGATGCTTTACTTGCTTTTGCTATTAGGTAGTTCACCTATTCTATCCGGTTACTTTCCGCTTCATTTCCTACATAGAGAAGAAGTGCCAGATTCCAATCAGCTAAAACTGGTTTGCTGGAATGCCGAAGGGTTCAGACTGAACAAAGACACCCTGGCGAAAGCCGCCCATAGCATTCGTATCCTGCAGCCCGGCATCGTCTGTCTGCAGGAACGTCCCCATACCAATCTTCTGGCATGGGACACCATCCAGGCTGCTTTTCCCGATTACCCCTATTGCATCATCAACTCGCGGGAGGATGAAATTCTTAATCTGGCCGTCTTCAGCCGCTGGCCTGTCGGAAACGTTCAAGAGTACTACTTCCCGGACAGCTACAATAAGATGCTTCAAGCGGATATCCGGATGATAGGGCAAACTTTCCGGTTATTCAACGTCCATCTGCAAACTACCGGCATGAATGAATCATCCTCAATGAAAGACAGACTCCAGACGATGCGCCACCACGCCATCCGGCGTAACCGGCAAGCCGATCTCTTGGCAAACGCCATTGCCGAGAGTCCTTACCCGGTCATCGTGTGCGGTGATTTCAACGATATACCGGCTTCGTATGTTTACCGGAAAATCAGCCGGTCACTGCAGGATTGCTTCCTCCAGGCCGGCCGGACATGGAAAGGCAGCTACCAACGCTGGGGCGATTTTTTACGAATAGATTATACGCTCTGTTCACCTGCATTCCAAGTGAATTGTTACCTACTGATTTCCAATCCCTGGAGCGACCACAAACAGCAGCACTGTGTGCTCTATCTGGACAAATGCTCCTGAAAAAACAAGATCTCAAAAAAATGACTAAAGAAAACTGGACAATAGAAATAAAACCAAAGAAAAAATGGCTGGATATAGACCTGAAAGGTATATGGCGGTACCGTGACCTATACTATATGTACGTGAAACGCGACATCGTCACCGTATACAAACAAACCATTCTGGGTCCTCTCTGGTTCCTCATCCAACCAATCTTCACTACCGTAATGTATATGTTCATATTCGGCGGCTTGGCAGGTATCTCAACGGACGGAGTACCACAGCCTTTGTTCTACATGGCAGGTATCATGCTGTGGAATTATTTCAGTTCCGCGTTCAACGTATCCTCCAATGTGTTCACTGCCAATGCGGGTGTGTTCGGCAAAGTCTATTTCCCCCGTCTAGTCGTGCCGTTGTCCGGCATCACCTCCAACCTGATCAAGTTCGGAATACAACTGTTGTTGTTCATTGCCATGTATCTCTATTTTTATGTGAAAGGAGCTTCACTGCATGTCAATGCCGCCCTGCTGTTATTTCCGTTCCTGATATTCCTAACCGCATTCCATGCCATGTCGTGGGGGTTGATCATATCAGCGCTGACCACCAAATACCGTGACCTTACCCAGTTGGTCACTTTCGGCCTGCAACTATTTATGTATGCCACTCCGGTCATTTATCCGCTAAACGCAGCTCCGGAAAAATACCGTGACATCATCGCGCTCAACCCGTTGACACCCATATTCGAGACCTTTAAATACAGCTGCATGGGGTGTGGTTCACTTGATTGGGGCGGATTGGCATATAGCACTTTGTTTATGCTCTCCACCCTGTTCTGCGCAGTAGTCATCTTCAGCCGGGTGGAACGCAATTTTATGGATACAGTGTAAGCAGCAGAATTAAAAAAAGAGAATAAGAATGAACGATATAGCAATCCGGTTTGACCATGTAGGCAAACTCTACAAACTCGGTCTGGTCGGCACCGGCACACTGAGCCACGACCTCAACCGCTGGTGGAAAACGACCATTCTCCGCCAGGAAGACCCCTATCTGAAGATAGGCGAAACCAACGACCGCAGCAAGAAAGGCGCGTCGGAATATGTCTGGGCGTTGAAAGACATCACCTTCGATGTGCATCAAGGCGATGTAGTAGGCATTATCGGAAAAAACGGTGCCGGGAAGTCCACCTTGTTGAAACTTCTGTCGCGTGTCACCTCCCCTACCACCGGAGCCATCCGTGCCCGTGGCCGCATTGCCTCTCTCTTGGAAGTCGGTACCGGTTTCCATCCGGAGCTGACCGGCCGTGAGAACATCTACATGAACGGCTCCATCATGGGCATGACTCGCCACGAAATCTCCCACAAGTTGGACGAGATAGTCGACTTTGCCGGTGTGGAACGCTATGTAGATACCCCCGTAAAACGCTATTCCAGCGGCATGACTGTCCGTCTGGGCTTTGCCGTAGCCGCTTTTCTGGAACCGGAAATACTGGTAGTAGATGAGGTACTTGCCGTAGGTGATGCCGAATTCCAGAAGAAAGCTATCGGCAAGATGCAGGACGTGTCGAAAGGCGAAGGGAGGACGGTGTTGTTTGTGAGTCATAATATGGCGGCGGTACGAGTTCTTTGCAAACAAGGGATAGTACTCAACAACGGAACTGTAGCCTATACGGGAAGTATAGAGGACTGCGTTAATTATTATATAGGTAATAATATATCTTCTTTCAACACACATACTATCATCAATGATAAACAAAGAAGGGAGAAAGGAGCATTTTTAAGAGAAATTGAATTTTTGGAAGCTCGCTTATTTAATGATCCAAAAACTGTAGGCAACAACGAACCAATAGAACTGGAAATTAAGCTTAAAAAAAACATTACTAATATAGATGTCTGCCAATATACCGTAAATTTCACAGATGATGCTGATGTATTGGTAGAATCATTCATAACTGCACCGATCCCTGTTCCAAAAGACAAAGATGAATATACAGTTCGTCTGAAAGTTTCCAGCCATGGATTAACCAAACGCTGCTACCACATCTCGTTCGTTGCAGGATTGAAAGACTTCTCAATAGGTGCAAGAAACTTTGATATTGTGAGAGACGTATTGTCATTCGAAGTAAGTTACTACCAAAAGAATCCCGACAAAAAATATCTTATATGGTACAGAGATTGGGGAGCTGTAGTACACAGCAATGAAAACATTGCTGTAGAAGTTATCTGATAATCAAAAATAATATAGCCACTTTATGATCAGCATTATAGATAAGGAAAAATGTTGTGGATGTAATGCATGTGGTGATATATGCAATCAACATGCCATAACATTTCACCTCGATCGGGAAGGATTTTGGTACCCTCGTGTTGACCCTAATCTATGCACGAACTGTGGTATGTGCGAACGTACCTGTCCACAATTGGTTAAATACGATCAAAAACACTACCATTTACAAACTCCACGAGTTTTTGCTGCATACAGCAAAGATGAAGATATTAGAATGGATAGTACATCGGGGGGGATACATTCAATGTTGGCTTTAAATATATACAAAAAACAAGGATACGTAGGAGGCGCTATTTATAATAGCGACCATACCGTATCGCAAACTATAAGCTATGATAAAGAACTTTTATCACAAATACGCAGTTCCAAATATTTACAAAGCAATGCAGAAGGCATTTATCGCCATATACAATCATTATTAAAGCAAGATAAATTAGTGTTTTTTTGTGGCACACCTTGCCAAATAAAAGCTCTTCATTTATTCCTTCGAAAAGATTATGAAAACCTCATCACATGCGATTTTGTTTGTAGAGGCGTTAACTCGCCCAAAGTGTTTCTATCTTATATGAAAATGCTCGAAAAAGAGTTTAAATCGACTGCTACAAACATCAAATTTAAAGCGAAAGATGAAGGGTGGCACAACTTTTCAATGCGTGTAAAATTTGCCAATGGAAAAGAGTATTGCAAAAATCGATGGCAGGATTTATTCTTTATAGGTTACCTTCAAAATGGAGTATTCACTCGTCCCTCTTGTTTTGCTTGCCGATTTAAAGGCTTTCCAAGGACATCAGACATTACGTTGGCTGATTTTTGGGGTATAGAAAACATTGACCCGTCTATGGACCAAGATAAAGGTACATCGTTAGTTATGATTAATTCCCCAAAAGGCATGAAGTTATTTGAATCTATCAAAGAGCAAATTGAATGGAAGGAGTTTTCTTACGAAGAAGCACTTAAAGAGAATCCTGCTATTGAAAATTCCTTAAATAGACCCGATACCAATCGAGAAATCTTCTTTAATGACATTGATAAACTACCATATTATAAAGTTGCACAAAAATATTTCGTTCAACAGTCTACAAAAGAAAGTATATTAAAACGAATCAAACTCAAACTCGGATATATGTACTACATGGCTCAAAAATTTAAAAAAGGCATAAAACCATTACACTATTCTTATTCCGACATTAAAACCTTTAAATTCATTAATCTTTCGTCTGATCAAGTGGTACGGGCTTTTGACTATCCTTTTCAAAACTACAAATACAGTCTTGTACAAATAGACAAAGGAGCACAATTAGTATTAAACTCCAAGTTTGAAATGGGAGTAAAACAAGTCGAGATGTCACGAATAGAGACAAGAATCCTGCTTGAGAACAACTCAAAAATGATTGTTAATGGACTTTTCCGAATGTATGCAGGTTCGTATATTCGTGTCATCGAGAGTGGAACATTGATTATTCATGGAGGATTTATCAATGAAAATGTACAGATAATTTGTGGAGATACGATTGAAATCGGAAAAGATTGTACCATTGGGAGAGATGTCGTAATTCGCTCTTATGATGCACATAAAATCATCAAAGAGGAATATCAGATTTCGGAACCGATTCACATCGGCGAACATGTGTGGATAGGCCAAGGTGCAACCATATTGAAAGGTGTAACGATTGGCAATGGTGCTATCATAGCTGCTGGAGCTATCGTTACAAGAGATGTGCCTGCTCATGCGATAGTAGCTGGTATTCCAGCCAAAATAGTTGAAACAAACGTAAATTGGGAATAGTATGAAGATAGCAATATTAACATTACCGCTTCATACAAACTATGGAGGGCTGTTGCAGGCATATGCATTACAATCAGCCTTAGAGCGTATGGGATATGAAGTTTCTGTCTTAGATAAAATACGCAAGCCAAAGGTTCAAATACCGTTCAGCGTGTCTGTTAAGAGATTGATAATGAAGTTCATCCTGCGTAAGAATGTTGCTCCTATAGGTCAATTAGAGGATTACAAGCGAAGAAAAAAGCGAAATACGAATACTTGGAAATTTGCCGACAAGTATATTCACAGACACGAGTTGGACAACCTTGGTTCAATAAAGGAGGATGATTATGATGTTTTTGTCGTGGGTAGTGACCAGATATGGCGAAGAGAGTATATTTTGAATAGTTTCAAGTGTGTCGAAGATGCGTTCTTGGGCTTTGCGAAGACATGGAATGTTAAAAGAATAGCTTATGCACCATCTTTCGGTCATGATGTCTGGGATTATACGCCAGAAGAAACTGTAAGTATTAGGGCATTGCTCCGGCTGTTTGATTATTTGTCTGTACGTGAGGAATCTGGCGTGGAACTCTGCATGCGAGAACTGGGGTTAACCACAAAGCATGTGGCTGATCCGACTATGCTCCTAACTGCAGAGGATTACAAAGTGCTGATAAAGAATACAAGTAAGTCAAGTGGCAATCTATTGTGCTACGTGCTGGATATGACAGAAGAGAAGCAACAGGAAATCAATGCTATTCTCAAAGAATACAATCTGAAGCCTTTTACCGTTAATGCTAATGTGGAAGCTGAGTGGGACTCTGACAAAGTCAGTGTGCAGCCACCTGTAGAACAATGGTTGCGAGGCTTTATGGATGCTGACTTGGTTATTACAGACTCGTTCCATGCTTGCGTATTCTCCATCATATTTAATAAGAAATTCATCGTAATGGGAAACTCCCACAGAGGTACAGCCCGAATAAACTCCTTGCTTCGCACTTTTGGCAGCGAACCTAGTTCTGAAAGGTTGGCAAAGCTGAACGAATTGAGAGTAGAAGGACTCATTTTTTTATCGAATGCATTATGCCAAAGATAATATATAGTATAGTCATACCACACTACAATATACCCGATTTGTTGGAACGCGCTTTGAATTCCATTCCACAGCGAGAGGACATCGAGATAATAGTCGTTGATGATAACAGCGATCCTGCGAAAGTTGATTTCGAACATTTTCCTGGTCTCGACCGCCCCAACACCCATTGCGTGCTCCTGAAGAAAAATGGTGGAGCGGGCATAGCTCGGAATACAGCTATCTCTATGGCAAAAGGACGATGGATTTTGTGTGTAGATGCGGATGACTTCCTTATGAATGATGCTTTCGATAAGATAGATAAGTACCGCTATTCAGATTCGGATGTGGTGGTATTTAAAGCTGATAGCTGTATGTCTGACGAGGTAGCCAAGAAGGGAGAACGTCATCATGCATCACAGTTGTGTAGTTTTATAGACGAATGTCTCAGTGGTAAGCGTGAGGTTCGGAATCTGTTGTTCTCTATCTGGTCACCATGGTGTAAACTGGTTAAACGTGAATTTTTGATTGACAATCAAATAACTTTTGCCACCACACCCATTTCGGAGGATGTAATTTGGTGTACAAGAATCGCTGTTCATAGTAAGAAAGCAGAAGTCTCAGGCGATTGCATCTACTGTCTGACAGAACGGAAAGGAAGTCTGACAAGCGATGTCAGTGTGAAGAAATTCACAATATGGTGTAATGTGCTAAAGGAACGTAATACATATTTGCACAAATATCATTATGATGAATACTACTTCTATTTCGGTTACGATGAGCTGATATTCTTACGAAAGAAGGGAGCATTCATTTATATCAAGTTCTGCACAAAATGTCTCCGTTATGGCATTATGAAACCATGTGCAATGTATGGTATAGAGGCGAAGCTTCATTTCCGCTACCCTTATCTGTATTTACTGTTAAATCTTTGGGATTTCCAAAAAATCAGTAAATCATCCATGTTATGTAAACTTTGGAAGAAACTACGATGAAAATACTTTTCGATTTCTTAGCGATATATCAGAAAAATGGTGCTGCAGAATATACTCGTAGAGTGTTTTATGCATTGTTGGATAGGATAGAACATGCGGCTCATACTGATGACATAACCATCACTTGCTTATTTGATAGTCATCATCTGCCTGCATATACTGAAATGCGTCCGGATAGCTTGCGCCATAAATACGTGGATTTTGTCGACATACAAAATGGCATCTCTGCAATCAATGCACAGAATTATGATGTATTCTTCTTCGGGTGTGCGCAAAATGCAGGATGGAATCCTCAGTTGGAAGAACTGACCTGCAAGTCAATCCTTGTATTTCATGATTGTGTTTGGGAGGAATTCTACAACAATGATATAAACCTCTATCTTGCTCATAACGCCAATGATATGTTTCATTACAGAGCGACAGGACCAAGGGGTAAGAAAGTTTATTGGGACATAAAAAGCCCTACTATCAGATTTTGCAGATGGTTGTTGCACGTTCGTCGGCATGGTGTTTTGGAGGACGGTTATAACATGTTACAGCCAGCATTGGCTTTACTCCGTAAAAGAGAGGATAATGTCATTATGACGGTATCAAACTACTCGAAGAGTTCTATCATGTATAATTTCAATGTAAAAGAGGATAAGATACATGTCAAGTATAGTCCTGAGCGAATTTATACCGAGAAAAAGTCTGATGCGAAGGGGAGAATCAATGAAAAGTTGAAACGTTTGGTGGATGGCAAGGTAAAGTACTACTTGATGGTAAGTGCTAACAGAGATGCCAAGAATGCCAAGAAGGCATTGCATGCATTCGAGTCCTTCACTAAAATAAAACCTGATATGTATGCTGTCACGGTTGGCTATGGTAAGACTTTATTCAAGAACCATATAGATTTGCCTTTTTTGAATGATATAGATTTGCGAGAGGCGTACAAGAATTGCTATGCGTTGTTGTACCCATCGCTGTTCGAGGGATTTGGCTATCCACCATTGGAGGCAATGAAATATGGCAAACCTATATTGGCATCCAATGTTTGCTCTATACCTGAGGTGTTGGGTGATGCACCTGTTTATTTCTCTCCTATTTATGAAACGGCCATATTCAATGCCCTAATGGTGCTCAATGATGATAACTATTCAGAGTTTGCAAAAAAATCTCTCCAACGCTATCAGCAGATACATGAGAAACAGGAGAGTGATTTGACAGATCTTGTGAATATGATATTGGGGGTAGATAACAAATAACAGAACATATATGTGGAACATTAATTTTAATAACAATGGAATATAAAAGGATAGAGTATATAGATATAATGAAAGACTTTGCTATTATGCTTGTTGTAATGGGGCATGTTTTGTTAGGGTGTAAAAGCGAAAGTATGCCTGAATGAATGACATGTTAACGTTTGAATTTATCTATTCTTTCCACATGCTCCCGTTTATGTTTGTGGCAAGATTTGTTTGTTTCAATCCGAAGAAGAGCTATTCGTTGATGAACATAGAAAGCGTTGTACATCTTATTTTATCCCATCCTTTATGGGAGCTGTGTTAATTGTAATTTTACAAAATGAAATTTCCTTGATGGAAGTTTATTTATTATAAAATTTAAATATAATGAGTAATTCGCATAGAATTGTTGTTTTATTAACAGCATGTGTTAATCCTAACGGGATGTCGAAAACAGTATTACAAGATGTGGAATTGCGAAGGAAACAATATGTGAATGCTTTGAACTTTTATCTGCAAGAAACATCACTACCAATATGTTTCGTTGAGAATACAGGGTTTGATATGAGTTGTGAGTTTCACTCTTATATTGATTCTGGTAGATTGGAATACTTGTGCTTTAAAGGGAATAACTATGATAAAAGCCTCGGAAAGGGATATGGAGAAGCTGTAATTATATTGTATGCAACTGAAAATTCTGTTTTTTTAAAAAGATGTAAATATCTTATAAAGGTTACGGGGCGTGTAATAGTGCCAGCAATAGAAAAAATAGCAAATTCATTGACTCTTAAGTTACCTAATGTATTTAGATCGGATTTGTTATCACAAGATTTTGTTAGAAGTGTGGTGTTTGTGGCGGCTCCTCTAACACTGGAAAGAATGTTATCTTCTCGAATTGGAGACTTTATTGAGGATGAAGGTGGACTTTTTGAGAATATTTTGGCTCAGGAATTGATAACCCATAAAGAGGTTATAATATTACCATTTTTTCAGACGGTCAAGATTATTGGCATATTTGCAACGAAGAATACTCCTTATATGAACATTCCTAGCATTATAACACTTCGTGACAATTTGTTCTTTTTATGTGATTTGGAAAAATCAAGAGGTCGTATATTATCTGCTTTATTTATTAAATATTTTATTATTTAACGCTTATATATCCATTCAGATGAAACAAGATATCAGTTTATTTGCATACTATCTTCCTCAATATTATGAGATTGAGTTTAATAATAAATACTGGGGGCAGGGACATACGGAATGGACGGTAGCAGAAAATGCAAAGCCATTGTTCAAAGGCCATTACCAGCCTCATGTTCCTGCTGATTTAGGGTTCTATAATCTATTAATGCCTAGAGCTCGTAAAGCGCAGGCGGATATGGCTAAGGAATATGGAGTGGACGGATTTTGTTATTGGCATTACTGGTTTGGAGATGGAAAAACCATCATGGAAAAACCCTTTAATGCAATAGTGGAAAGTAAAGAACCTGATTTTCCGTTTTGCCTCTGTTGGGCTAATCACAGTTGGCAGAATCCACAGACAAAGGAAATAATGATTAGCCAACAATATTTAGGGGAAGAAGATCATAAAAAACATTTCTATAATTTGCTGGGAGCTTTCAAAGACGAGCGCTATGCCAAAATAGGCGGAAAACCTATATTCGGCATTTTTAGTCCTGATTCGCTTCCTTTGATTGACCAATTTATTGATTTATGGAATGGATTTGCTCAAAAAGAAGGATTCGCAGGGATTTATTTCATAGGTTTGGCGCAGACTCCGGAGGAGTATCAAGCAATTTGTCATTATAAGTTGGATGCCATTAATGTGATACGCTTAAAGGACTTCCTGTTATATCAAAACAAATGGAAAGAGTTTTTTAAGCACAAATTGGGAGCTTTACATACTTATAAATATGAAGATGCACTAAGATATTTTGTTTCTCAGGAAGATAAAGCAGAAAATATTATTCCGACTATTATATCTGGTTGGGATCATAGCCCAAGAGCAGGGAAAAATTCTTTGATATTGACAAATTATACTCCTGCATTGTTTCAAAAGCATCTGGAAAATGTTTTTGATATTCTTGTTCAAAAAGAGAATAAAATATGTTTTATTAAAGCATGGAACGAATGGGGAGAAGGCAATCATCTGGAACCGGATTTGAAATACGGACTAGACTTTTTGAAGACTTTGAAACAAGTAAAAGAATCATATTTCAAGAAATGAAGAATAAAATATCTATCATTGTCCCTATATTCAATTCAGAAAAATACCTTACTCGCTGTCTGGTTTCTTTGCAAAATCAGACTTTAGGAGATTATGAAGTGATTTTAATAAACGATGGATCTATAGACCATTCTGCATGTATATGTAATGAATTTGTACAAAAAGACAACCGATTTAGGGTTATTCATAAAAAGAATGGAGGGGTTTCTTCTGCTAGAAATATCGGATTGGCCGTCACTCAGGGTGAATATGTCTTATTTGTAGATAGTGATGATTATATTGACCGTCACCTGTTGGAGAATTTATTACAGGTTGGTTCTTATGATTTGGTCTTAACAGGGTTAAGTTGCATGAAAGATGATACTTGCGTAAAGACTAAGCATGTTGAAGCGGGAGAATGGACTTTAGATGATTTACGTGATGATAAATTCTATTATATAGATTATACGACTGCCCTTCATGGAAAGCTTTATAGAAAGACGGTAATTGATAATTATCAGCTACGTTTTAATGAGAATTTATCGTACGCGGAAGATAGGGATTTTAACATTAAATTCATTAGTCATGCAAATCAAGTTTGTAATGTTGACTATGCCGGCTACTACTATCAAATAGATATCGTAACGGGCTTGTCCCATAAAATATATGATTATAATTTGCAAAATGATATAGAATACTGGAATCAACTCTATCAATTACTTTGTATAAACCAAGCAAACGGAAATTTCCCAATAAAAAAATATATGGTGAATAAGTTGTTTAATTATTTGGTTGACAATCTTTACCAGATATCAAAAGTCAGAAATTTGAGAGAAACTTTTAAATTGATGAGTTCCGTTCACCCTGTGGTTAATTGGAATTTTTTGAAACAAAATAAAGAAATAATTGATTGTCCCGAATGGATGAAAAAAATGTTGTTTTTACCTTCTGCAATTCTAATTTTGTTATTAAAGTATTATACATGATTTTTTGAATTATGAGGCATATTCTTTTCTTTATTGAATCATTTTCAGGGGGTGGCGCAGAGAAGGTGCTGCTCACCATTTTGCGCCATTTGAATTATCATCGGTTTGAGGTAACGGTATTGGTGATGAATGATGTGGGTGCTTTATATTGTGATTTTCATCGATTGCCTGTAAGGATTGTTTCGGTGATTCCTATTGGTGATGGATTGTGGGCTAAGTTGAAATATAAACTAATCTATCGGTGGCTGCCTATATGGTTAGTGGCTAAATGGGTGGTTCCGCAACTTGGTATTGATATGTATGTAGCGTTTGTGGAGGGGGTCTGTACTAAGTTGTTGGCATCTTTGCATAGAGTTAAAAAGGTAGCTTGGGTACATAGTGATTTGATACAGTTGCCATGGACGCTTGAAAAAGGAATTTATCAAAATCGTGAAAAAGAGATTAAGGCTTATAAACAGTTCGATAAGGTGATTTGTGTATCGCATTCTGTGGAACGTATGATGTGTGAACATTATGGATTAGAAAAAGTTTGTACGATTTATAATCCGATAGACGAATCTGATATAGAGAAAAAGAAAGAGTTGCCCTGTACGATAGAAGTTGATGAAAATGTTTTTAATATTGTGGCAATAGGTCGTCTTACACGTCCAAAAGGTTTCGACCATTTGTTGCCTATTGTGAAAAAATTGATGCAGGAAGAGGTGAAGTTTAAGGTTTATATATTGGGAGAAGGTGAAGAACGTAAGGCTTTGGAGCGGCAACAACATGAATTAAGGTTGGATGACGTGGTTTCTATGCCCGGTTTCATTGCCAATCCTTATAGTATATTAAAAAATATGCAGTTGTTAGTGTGTCCTTCTATTGCCGAAGGTTATAGCTTGGTTATAGCAGAGGCTCTTTATTTGGGAGTACCGGTTATTAGTATGGATTGTTCTGGCCCAAGTGAATTGTTGGAGAAGGAGCGCTTTGGTGAACTTTGTTCGGATTGGGAACATTTTTATTCGGCTATTAAACGAGCAATGGTAGAAAAGAATTATTTTATAGATTTACAGCAACGTGCAGTTCAACGAAAGTCATTTTTTAGCACATTACAAACTGTAAAAGAAATAGAAAATTTATTGGGGTGAAATATAGAATAGACATGAAACCTTATGTTACGATTGTTGTTCCATTCTGGAATGCAGCCACTACATTAAGTAATTGTATAGATTCTGTCTTGAATCAGACGAGGAATGATTGGGAATTGATTTTGGTGGATGATGGGTCTGTCGACGATGGTTACAAGATCTGTGCCCAGTATGCGGAGAAAGATAATAGAATTCGTTTGTTGTGTCGTGACCACGAAGGTGTAGGAGCTGCACGCAATGCTGCTATGGATGAGACACAGGGGAAATTTATCTGCTTTGTGGATGCAGATGATTTTGTTGAGCCCAATTATTTGGAAAAACTTTGTTCTTGTCCGGATGTAGACCTTGTAGTTTGCGGATATATGGTAGATGAGTATAATAGTAAGGGACAATTGCTTTCTTCGACAGATCACATCGAACAAAATCTTACTGTGGTGGAGTTCAAGAATAGAGTGCAGTTGGAAATGGCATTTGCATCTGGTATCATGAATATAAATTGTAACAAGCTTTATAAAATTGATATTATCCGAAAATACAATATTAAATATGGAAATTACTCTATAAATGAGGATTTCATTTTTATGATTGGATACTTGAAATATGCTCAAAATATTAGATTCATTCCTCATGCTTTATATCATTGGATACGAGTGCAGGGAGTAGCAACAGGAGTATCATCTATTCCAGAGAATTTGTTGCAAATATATGAACTTTCTCATAGAATGCTGTCGGATTATCTGAATAACGCACAGGTCGTCAATCGTATAGCCTATCAATCTTACGAAATGCTTATATACAAATATATGAATCAATTGATGCAAGGCTTAATTACTAAACAATATTGTTTTGAAGGATTAAAATCACTGCATAAAAGTCCTTGGGTACGTCAAGCTTTTTTAGCTTATACACCGCATCATATGGGTGAGCGTTTCTTTTACTGGCTGCACCGTATAGGCTGGTTTTGTTTGTCTTATAGGATTTATAAAAAAGTTTTGCAATGAATTTACTGACCATATTCACTCCTACTTATAATCGCGAACATACATTACCACGATTGTATGAGTCATTGAAACGGCAGACCAACATGAACTTTGAATGGTTGGTTATCAATGACGGCTCAACGGACGATACGGTTTCGCTGTTGAAGCAATGGCAAGCAGAGGAGACTGGTTTTGATAAACGGTTCTATACGATTGATAATGGAGGAAAGAACCGGGCGATTAACCGAGCCTTAGATTTGACAAAGGCACAGTATTTTATGATATTGGATAGCGATGACTTACTGACTGATGATGCTGTCGAGCAGATTATCTCGGCTTTTGATGGAATTACGAATGAACACATCATAGGTATATCCAAAAAAAGAGGGGATTTGAACAGAAAACCGTTGAAACAAACATATAATATTCCGAATTCTATAGGATATGTAGAGTGCAGTAATTTGGAGCGGACGCATTATGGTTTAGATGTGGATATGGCAGAGGTGTTTTACACCGAGAAACTGAATCGTTATCGTTTTCCTGTTTGGCAGGGGGAAAATTTTACTCCGGAAGAAGTTATCTGGAATCGTATAGCATTAGATGGATATAAATTAAGATGGTATAATCAAGTGGTTTATCTTTGCGAGTACCAACAAGGAGGGCTAAGCGACAGTACTTGGCGTTTGCTAAGAGATAATCCGATGGGTTATGCTATGATGTATCGACAGCGGATCATAATTTCAAAAAAAATGTGTGAAAAAAGATACAATGCTGCTCAAATGGTGGCACTTTCTTTATTAGGAGGGCATCTTGCTTATGCACTGAAAGCTATTTCATATGATTTTTTGCTCTATGTCAGTATCCCGATGGGGATTGTAATTGCGTGCAGAAGATGGTTTCAATTTAAGCGATTATCATAATGAAACAAGATTCTAGATTCGACCTCCTCCGCCTTTTAGCCTGTCTCATGGTCATCGCCATGCACGCTCCGCTACCCGATAGTGCGGAGGGGAACGGATTGTTCCTGTCTACATTGAGCTATTTGACTGCTCCTTGTATCGGACTGTTCTTTATGGTATCAGGGGCATTATTGCTTCCTGTCCGTACAGGAGCAAGTATTTTCTTGAAAAGGAGATTCGGGAAAATATTGTTCCCTACTCTGTTTTGGAGCTTGTTCTATTTAGGTTGTAACACGCTGATGAGAGACGAATCTATTGACTGGCTGCGAACCTTGGGATCTTTACCTTTTTCACCACAAGGCAATCCGGTCTTGTGGTTCATGTACACTTTGATAGGATTATACTTATTGGCTCCTGTTTTGAGTCGATGGTTGAACTATGCGAGTCGGACAGAAATCGAGTTTTATTTGGGACTATGGGGAATCAGCCTATGTTTCCCCATAGTCCGTCCAGTAGTAAATATCAATACCGGAGATACTGGAATTCTTTATTACTTTACGGGTTATGCAGGTTATTTTGTCTTGGGATATTATTTGAAACAATATCCTAAAAGAATTCCATAGAAAGCATTGTTTCCTTTGCTGACGGTCGCCATGGCAGCACCAGTCGTATGCAAAACAGCCGGATGGAAAGTCGATTTCTATGATCTGTTTTGGTATCTGTCTGTTTTTGTAGCAATTCAATGTGTGAGCTGGTATCGTATGGCAGAATGCATAGAACATTGGCAGATCTGGCTACGGATGAGAAAGACACTTACCCAGCTTTCCTCACTCTCGTTCGGCATTTATCTGATACATATTTTCATCATGCGTTACCTACTTTGGCAATGGGAGTTCATTCGTGTCATCGACTCATACATTGTACAAACAACCATTGTCTCGTTATTGACATTTGCCGGTTCTGTCCTAGCTAGTTACCTGATCAGTTTTCTACCTGGCGCACAATACATTATCGGTCATACACATTATGAAAGCACACGGCTCAAGTGAACAAAAAAAGTAAGATATCTAACTTTTTCCACTAAAGCTCTTATACCAAGAACATGAGGGAAAAGGTATGGCTATTCAATTCCATCAAGAGATGAAAGACAGAGATTATCCCACAAAGGAGCCGGTGAGGAATCCCCAGCAAAGCAATGAACAAGCGAATCCAATGGGACAACTGGAAAAAGAAAATCCGTTTCCGGATCCTATAGGATTGACTCCGAGACAGCGATCCGCTCTGCTGCGGCGCCACGCGCTTCATCAGAAATACGACAAGGCAGTTGCCCTTTATGCGGAGACAAACATGCCACTGAAAACGATAGCTATGGAATGTCACGTCTCAGCGGGAGGACTCGGCAGTTACTTGCGCCGCTACTGGCGCGAATTGGTATTACACCGCCATCGCATTCCTTTGGAAGGAGAAAATCCCCATGCCGTCAAGATCATGTCCGAAGGAAAGCCCAATGTGGTGTCGCATGCCAGATATAAAAAGGCTATAGATGCATGCTTGTCTCTGGAGGATATCGAATTGAATGTGTCGCAGATAGCCCGCAAACATGGAGTGGAGGGAACGGGACTAGCCAACTTCATGCGCATCCATGAACCGGAAGTCATTCCTTGGCGCGAGAAAGTACGCCACTGGTTGGGCATAAATGACAACACCCATCGTGGGGCGACCCCGGCTTGCACCAAACAATACGCCGAAGCAGTGGAGCTTTATAAAAAGACAGACATGACGATCCCTGAAATAGCCGGGGCATGCCATGTCTCACCAAGCGGTTTCAAACAGCATCTGAGGTTCTATCACAAAAATATACTGGAACAAAAGAGAAAGAAACGTTCGGAAGCACAGGCCAGACCAGAGAAGAAGAGAGGCGAACTATCCGGCAACGGAAGGACCTACAAACCCTCTCTCCGTACAGAAGATAAATATGCGAAAGCCTTGTCTCTTTATAAGGACACGGCTCTCACGCTAAAAGAAATCGCAGAAAGAACACACGTCACAGCGGAAGGACTTCGTTCTTATCTGCACAAATGGCATATCGACTTAGTGAGGGAACGGGCAGGACTTTCCGGCAAGGCAGAAGGGGGTCTTGATTTGCGGAAATCGAAAAAGCGGATGAAAACCGTAGCCGCCAAATACGAGAAAGCCATCGGGAGCCTGAGAAAACACCCCCGCCCGATAGCCCACGCCGCCAAAGAGTTCGGGCTCCATCCCGAGACATTCAGAGAGTACCTGCACAAACATGAACCGGAGTTGGCAAACCGACAGGGTATGGTACAGACCTCTGAGGGGAAACGGATGTCCAGACAAAGCAAAGAAAAATATGCTGAAGCGATCCGCCTGTATGGGACGACCACCGAAACACTGAAAGACATTGCCACCCGGCTGGGATTGACATACAACAGTATAGGGGGATATATCCGCCGAAACCATCCAGAGGTGATCAATGCACACTCTACATTATTAATAGAGAAAGATGAAAAATCAGTCATCACATCAAAATAGACAGCCAATCAAACATGGCACAACGCCTCCCCGTATTTTCATCGCCATCCAATACCTGGAGATAGGCGGGGCAGAACGCTCGCTGATCGGCTTGCTCAATGCCCTAGACTATTCGCGTTGCCAAGTGGATCTGTTTGTCTACCGGCATAGCGGGGAATTTATGAACCTCATACCCAAGGAAGTGAATCTTCTGCCCGAAGTAAAAAAGTACACCACCCTCACCCGCCCTATCCGGAAAATTATCCGCGAAGGGTATTGGGACATTGCTGCCGGGCGCATCGCAGCACACCTTTTGGACTGGTGTTACAGGAAACGGAGGAAGGCAAAAGAAAGTCAGGCCATATTTCAATATGTAGCAGACTGTACTACTCCATTCCTGCCCTCCATCAACGAAGGCCGGACGTATGACCTGGCCATCAGTTTCCTTACACCGCACAACATTGTGCGCGACAAAGTAAAGGCACAGCAAAAATGTGCATGGATTCATACCGACTATTCCTTTATTGACATCAATACCCGCCGGGAATTGCCGGTATGGGGAGCTTTCGGCCGCATCATCTCCATTTCTGAATCGGTTTCCAAAGGTTTTCTTTCAAAATTCCCTTCATTAGAATGCAAGTTGATACTGATGGAAAATATCCTGTCCGAAACTTTTATACGTGAACAGGCGGAACTGCCCTTCGACACTTCTTTCCTACAAGCATTCGAAGGACGAGAAGGACAAACAAAACATCCTGTTCTGCTCTGTACCGTAGGACGGTTCTCTTATCCTAAAGCCATCGACCGGGCAGTGTACATCTGCCGTCAATTGGTGCAACAGGGCATTGACGTTTGTTGGTATGTCGTAGGGTATGGCGGAGATAAACCGTTGATACGGAAAGCGATTGCGGAAACGGGGATGGAAAAACATTTCGTTTTGGCTGGCAAGCAAATGAATCCCTACCCTTACATCAAGGCATGTGACATTTATGTACAGCCTTCGCGTTACGAAGGCAAAGCAGTAACGGTGCGTGAAGCGCAGATATTGGGAAAACCGGTGGTCATTACCCGTTTTCCTACCTCCTCAAGCCAACTGGAAGAAGGGGTGGACGGCATTATCATCCCAAACAATGTGGAAGGAGCGGCTGAAGGATTGGCACAGTTCATTGCCGACAAACGACAACAAGAAGCCATCAAGGCACAACTACGAATCCGCCATTATGGGAACGAAAAAGAAGTCGGTAAAATTTATTCAGCAATAGAAGGATAAAAAGAGGAAACACATGATCCCGAGAACAATACACTATTGTTGGTTTGGAGATAAGGAAAAGCCTGCTGAAGTACTCCGCATGATAGCGAACTGGCAGAAACATTGTCCCGGTTACGAAATAAAGGAGTGGAACGAAAATAACTTCGACATCCGTCTGAACCGCTATTGCGAAGAGGCATACGCTACCAAGAAATGGGCTTTTGTGAGCGATGTGGCACGTTTGTGGGCATTGGTACACGAAGGAGGTGTCTATATGGACACGGATGTAGAATTGGTACGTCCCTTGGATAGGTTACTGACGAATAAGGCCTTTTTAGGATTCGAAGGAACTCAATGGGTAGGAACGAACCTGATAGGAGCAGAACCCTCCCACTCTTTCTTCATTGAATTATTAAAGTCATACGATCATCGCTGTTTCATCACCCCGGATGGGAAACCGGACCAGACCACCAACGTAGAAGAGCTGACCCGCAAACTGGAAAAGGTTTACGGATTCAGAAAGGACGGCAGTTTTCAGCAGCTCGGAGACATCACTCTCTATCCTACGGATTATTTCTGTCCGTATGATTACATCGACGGGCAGTTACACCGCACCGAAAATACATATTCCATCCATTGGTATAGCCAGACATGGATCAAACGAAGCCGATGGATAAACAAGCTCAGCCAATGGATGCATCGGCTGACAGGAAATCGAATGAAATAAATGTCACAATGGAAGAACCTATCAGAATATTGATGCTTTTCACCATCATGAACCGGGGAGGTGCCGAAACGATGGTCATGAACTACTACCGTCACATAGACCGCAACCGGGTTCAGTTTGATTTCATGGTACATCGGCAGGAACGGGGCGCATACGATGATGAAATAGAGGCAATGGGTGGCAAGATCTACCGTATGATCCCCCTCCATCCGTTCACCTTCAATACATACAGAAAACAAATTTCCGACTTTTTCGACCAACATCCGGAGTATCGGATTATCCATGGGCATTGTTCGGAATCGGGATATTTCGTTTACCGGGAAGCAGCAGGGCGAAGAGTACCCGTAATTATTGCGCACGCACACAACGCACACGCTTTATTCGATACTAAATGGCTTTTCCGCACCTATTTCAAGCATACCATGCGCCCTTACCTGACCCAAGGGTTTACCTGTGGGAAAGAAGCCGCCCGATGGTTGTTTGGAAACGAGTTGGGGAAAAAAGCGATTTTGCAACGCAATGCCATCGACACGTTCCTATACAGGTTTGATGAAGCGGTGCGACTGGAGGTTCGTCAAGAACTTCACTTGTCCAAAGATGTTACGGTCGTGGGACACGTCGGACGTTTCAACCGACAGAAGAACCATGAGTTCCTCTTGGAGGTGTTTCATAAATATGTGCAGGAGTTTAATCCCACAGCACACCTGCTGCTGGTTGGTACGGGGGAATTGCAAAAAGCCATTCAAAAAAAGGTACAACAGTTCCGTTTGACAGACCAAGTACATTTGTTGGGGGGACGTCCGGATGTAAACCGCCTGTTGCAAGCGATGGATCTGTTTTTGTTCCCCTCTTTTATGGAAGGCCTTTCCGTTTCTATGGTTGAGGCGCAATGTGCCGGCCTGCCCTGCGTTGTGTCCGATCGCATTCCCCGCGAAGCGGCTTTGACCGACCAAGTCTCCTTCCTCTCATTGGAAACAGCTCCTCGACAATGGGCATGCGAAATAGAGAGAGTGCGCTGTATGGCAAGCCGACGCACTGGTTATTACCAACAAATAGCCGATGCCGGTTACGACATTGTGAAAAACGCCGAATGGCTTCAGAATTATTATTTAGGACAATGGAACAAAACAAGATAGAAACAGATAAGAAGACGCTGACCATCTTCACGCCGACATATAACCGTGCCTATACTCTGCATTTAGGTTACGAAGCCCTGTCACGGCAGACCTGCAAAGATTTCATCTGGCTGATTGTGGATGACGGTTCGACCGACGATACCCTTGAATGGGTGGAAAAATGGATAGCAGAGAGGAAAATAGACATCCGCTACCATTATCAGGAGAACCAAGGAATGCATGCTGCACACAATACGGCTTATCGGTTGATCGACACAGAGTTGAACACTTGCGTCGACTCGGATGATTATATGCCCGATGATGCAGTGGAGAAGATTATCACATTCTGGAACGCACACGGTTCAAAAGAAGTAGCAGGAATCATCGGACTGGATGCTGATTTCCAAGGAAATTTAATCGGTACGCCTTTTCCTTATGAATGCAGGCGGACTACTTTAGGCGGATTCTATGCACAAGGCGGGCGGGGAGACAAAAAACTGGTGTATCGCACGGATGTCATCAAACAATATCCCGAATATCCCATTTTTGAAGGAGAGAAATATGTATCACTCGGTTATAAATACCAATTGATAGATCAGGATTACCCTTTACTGGCCTTGAACGAAGTGTTGGTAAACGTAGAATACCGCCCCGACGGTTCAAGCTTGAACATGTACCGCCAATACATACGTAACCCGCGAGGCTTTGCTTTTATCCGCAAAAGTTCCATGCAACTGGCTCCTACCTCACAACGACGTTTCATCGAAGCGATGCACTATGTGGCAGACAGTTTGTTGGCACGAAATCCCCATTTTCTATCGGAGTCACCACGCAAATGGCTGACCCTATCCGCTTTGCTTCCGGGAATAACCTGGTATGGATATATACGGTATAAAGCACGAAAATTATCATGATCAGTATCATTGTACCGGTTTATAATACAGCCCCTTACCTGCCCCAATGTCTGGATTCGTTAGTGAACCAGACTTATCGGGACATTGAGATTATTTGTGTAAATGACGGATCGACGGATAATTCACCGGATATTCTGAAAGCATACGCGGAAAGGGACAGCCGGATCCTTGTTATCCATCAGGAGAACCTAGGACTATCAGGCGCTCGTAACAAAGGTCTGGAGAGTGCCCGTGGAGAATGGGTGATGTTTGTGGACAGCGATGACTGGATAGGAACAGACTGCTGCAAAACACTTCTTTCACACACCGACAAACAAACGGATGTCTGTCTTTTCTCTTACATTCGTGAATTTGCCAACCAGTCCTTTCCTCAATATCTGTTCAGCGACAAAAAGATGGTTTATCAAGGATCTTCAATCCACTGGCTCTATGCGCGACTTATAGCTCCTAACGATCAAGAATTGCGTTTGCCCGGAAAGATAGACAGTTTGTCTACAGCTTGGGGAAAACTATATAAGACATCACTCATCAAAGAACATGGCCTTCGGTTTGTTCCTGTCAGACAAATCGGTACAGAGGACTTACTCTTCAATGTGTATTATTTCACTTGGGTAAAAAAAGCCATCTATCTGCCTGACTTGTTCTACCATTATCGAAAAAACAACATCACCTCGCTAACCAAACTGTATAAACCCCATCTGACTGAACAGTGGAACCTGTTATTCCGGTTAATAGAAGAATGGATAACTCCCTTACACCGGGAAGACCTTGAAAAGGCTTTAACATATCGCCGGGCATTAAGCCTGATAGGACAAGGATTGAACATCACCTTTTCACCGGTCAGCTTCATGAAACAACACGGTGCATTGTCCGCAATTTTGAGTTCACATGAATATAGGACAAGTATCCGGCAGTTACCGATGAACTATTTTCCGATACACTGGAGGCTATTTTTTGAAATGGCACGATTCCGGTCTACCACAGGAGTCTTGTGCCTATTGAAACTTATAAAATTTATTATAGAACGATGAAAATAGCATATTGTACAGATAGTATTTGCTATGCAGGAGGGATTCAAAGAGTCACAATAGCCAAAGCAAATAAATTAGCTCTAAAGAATGAGGTTTGGATTATTGTGACCGACAATAAAGACAAACCAGTATTCCCCCTTTCCACTAAGGTACATTTGGTAAATTGTGACATAAATTATTTTGAAGATGACTGGAAATCCCGTTTTTATATATTGAAAGGTATTATCTATAAAAGGAAACAACATAAAAAACGGTTGAAAGAGATACTGAACCAAATACAGCCGGATATTGTCATATCTACCGGAACAAGTGAGAAAAACTTTTTACCTTACCTGTCGGTCAGCTCCCATCCGGTTTTTATCAGAGAGATACATAGCAATAAAAATTACAGGTCATTACATGCCCAAAGTGTATTCGACAAACTCCTTGCCATTTTGGGAGACTTCATTGATTATCGCATACACCTTAAAAAATATGACCGGACGGTGGTACTTACAAAAGAAGATAAAGTTGTCCATTGGGGAAAAAATACAGAAGTGGATGTGTGTGTCATTCCTAATCCTATTATTTCATTTGGTTCGAAAAAAGCTTCATTAATAAATAAAAAAGTAATTGCTGTAGGAAGATTGGCATTTCCTAAAAATTTCAGCTCGTTAATTTCCGCATGGAAGTATGTAATAGAAAGGCATGCTGACTGGACTTTAGAAATATGGGGTGAAGGAGAATTAAGAACTGAATTGGAAGAACAAATAAGAAACAATCAATTGACAAACAATATTTTCTTAAAAGGATATACTTATGATATATTTTCCCCATTATATGAAGCGTCAATTTTCACATTAACTTCGCTTTTTGAAGGTCTCCCATTGGTTATCATCGAAGCCATGTCTTGTGGAGTTCCTGTCGTCTCATACGCTTGCCCCTGCGGACCGCAGGACATCATAGCCGACGGGCATGATGGATTTCTCGTACCCGTTAATAACGAGAAGGTATTGGCTGACAGAATCTGCCGGTTGATAGAGGATAAAGAACTTCGTAAGGAAATGGAAAAGCCGCCCGTTTGAAAGCAGAACAGTATGATATAAAAAATATCATCCCTATGTGGATGGAATTATTTAATCAGCTTATCAACGAAAAAAGAAAATGAAAAAAGATATAGAAACGGATTTAATAAGCGTCATCGTTCCTATTTTTAATGTAGAAGCCTATCTCCGCCCATGCATCGAAAGCATATTGGCATCAACTTATACAACCTTGCAAATCATATTAGTGAATGACGGTTCCACCGACCATTCCGGAGAAATTTGCGATGAATATACCCGGAAAGACACCCGCATTGAAGTGATTCATCAGAAAAACGCAGGATTGTCTCCGGCTAGAAATAGCGGGATGAAAGCTGCCAAAGGAAAATACATCTCTTTCATTGACGGTGATGATTATATCCATCCGCAAATGTATGAAGTGCTGTTGGAAGCATTACAGGAAGGTAATTATAGCTTTTCCATGATTTTAGGAAAACAGGTATATGACAATGACAAATCTTATTCAATTCCTTCCGCTTACACAAAAAGCATTCTTACACAAGAAATAATGATAAAAAGTTTATTCAACCATATCCACCCACAGCAAGGAATAAAAGAAGTTCAAGCGCAAGTAGTATGGAACAAACTTTATAAACGGGAGTTGTTGGATAATGAGTTTTTCCAAGAGACCGGTACAGAAGATACTGAGTTCAACTGCCGGATCTATCAAAAATCTTGTCAAGCTGTCATAATAGATATCCCCATGTACTACTGGGTACAACGACCTACGAGTATCACACATCAAAAGGTAAATCCCCGTTACATAGACCGTGCCGATTCCTACTATCTCTGCTTGCAAAACATTCCAAAAGAAAATACAGTTTACCGGGGATGTTGTTTGGAAAAGCTTTTCAAGATGATAATCAACGTGAGGTATCATGCGTCAAACACGCCTTACCGGCATCTGGCACACCTTACAGCGAAAAGACTAAAAAAGCAAACAGCCAACGAGTTCCTGAAAAACAGACATATCCCCTTTCATATAAAACTTTCACTCCTCAGTTTCTATTACATTCCGCCCCTGTACAGCGGATTCATGAAACTGTGCGAGACAAAAGCACGAAAAAAATAACATAACGAAAAAACATCCATAAATATGATAGACTTTATCCCCGTAAGTGAATATGCCCATTATTTCGATGTCACCGTATTGTGCATGGTACTGACAGCCGTATGGCAGTGCCACACAGGAAGCGTATTGAAAAAAGAGACCGTGTCGCTCAACGCCATGTGGGGCGTATTATTTACACTAATCCTGATCTTGTATATGGGGCTACGTCCTGTCAGCGTTTATTTCGGAGACACGGTAAACTACGCCAAAGGATTTTATACTGCAGCCAACTCACGCGATCCCTTTTCCTGGCAATGGGAAGGCGAATGGTTGTTTTACAACCTTATGCAATGGTTTGCCAGATACAGCGACATCCATACTTTTTTCCTGCTATGTGCCACTGTTTATATCGGTTCATTGTGGCTGGCTATGCAACGTATCTTCAAAGGGTATTACTATATTCCTTTCTTAGTCATACTCAGCATGTTTACTTTCTGGAGTTACGGAGTAAACGGTATCCGGAATGGCATGGGAGCCTCCTTGTTCATCTTGGCAATGACGTATGTCAACCGTCCACCCGTAATGATCGGGTTATGCGTGTTGGCAGCCGGAATCCACAAATCCATCTATCTGATGGTTGGAGCAGGCACACTGACCTGGTTCATCAAGAATAGCTATTGGTATCTGGCAGGATGGATGGCATGTGTAGGCGTATCGTATGCCATAGGCGGACGTATCCAGGCATATTTGGCGGCAACAAATCTGATGGGGGGAGACGACCGCTTTTCCGGCTATCTGACAGGTGACAACATGGTGGGCGAGATCGTTCAGATGAGTATGACTTTCCGCTGGGACTTTCTGTTATATAGTGCCATGGGGGTAGCGGTGGGGTACTATTTCATCTTCCGCCGCAACTTCAAGGACGAGTATTACCATTGGATATATAATACGTTCCTTGTCACCAATGCTTTCTGGGTGCTGGTGATCCGTGCCGCCTATTCCAACCGTTTCGCCCAGATTTCGTGGTTCATCATGCCGGTGGTATTGATTTATCCGTTCATGAAGGAACGTTTTTGGGTCAATCATGAAAAAATGTTGGGCTATGCGTTGTTAACGTTCTATGCGTTTACGTTTTATTTTAATATTTGGAAATAAATTAATACATTCATATAACCATGATTTCAATTATCATCCCAATTTGCAACACCGAACAATACATAGCACAATATATTCGGATGACTGGCTGGTGAATAAAAAAAATACTTACAACAATATACGAAACGGCAGAAAAAACTGGAGTAGACTATGTGGAAATGGGAATGCAACGAGTCATGGATCGCTATGGGGTGGTAAAAAAACGGGACTCAGTCCTGTTAACGGACTAATACAACAACCAAAACTATTTAACAAATACTATATTTCTTTTTTTGGAATCAACATTTTATCCGTTAATATGTGGGGAAAACTCTATCGAAAATCTTCATTAAATGCAGCCAATATACAGCCAACAGGTATCACTACAGGGGAAGACCTTGCCTTTAATCTCCAATTATTTCCATATTTATCTAAAATTTACATACTCAAAGAATGTGGATATAACTATCGATTCGGTGGTATGACAACTCGATATAACACCTGTTTGTTGCCTGATTTGAAAAAACTTTATTACATAAAAAAGGCTTTAATTGACAAATATCAATATCATAAGGCTTCTGATTATATCCGAATAGAACTGAAAAATGTGCTAAAATCAGATATTTGCCAAATGATAGCTTTTAAAGTCAGGTCTCCTAAAGAAATAAAAAACAGAATCTCGGAAGAGTTAAAGGACCCTATATACAAGGATATCATGCAAGTACAAAATCATCCTGCATTTTTAGAAGATCCTTTTATAAAAGCAATTGCCGCCTACGATTCCAACATGCGATATGATCTATGTAAGAAACAAGTTAAAAAAGAAATTCCAATTAGATTACTTAAAAAAATAATTTCATTCATTCTTATACATATATAAAAAATCTCATGTTTATTTCACTTGCTATCAATCCAACAACCTATATCGTTATTTTTCTTCTCTTAGGGGTGGTCCTAAAATCTAAACGATGGAAAAGGCTCTGTCTCACTTTGTCAGCCTTGCTTTTTCTCTTATTCTCCAACGGTGCACTCTATCAATGGATTGCCGAACAATGGTACAAGGAATATGACCGCCCCCTACCTGAAAGGAAACAATATACATACGGCATCGTGCTGGGCGGCTACAGCTATTGGGACTGGAAACGAAGCCGACCCGAATTTAGCGAGATTGCCGACCGGTTATTAGAAGGCATCCGGCTGTACAAGCATGGACGCATCCGGAAACTGGTGTTAGCTTCAGACGGTTCGATCATCGAAAGCAAAGACGGAAAAGGTTTGCAAGGAAATGCCGCGGACATGAAACAATATCTGGCAGATTTGGGCATGCCGTTGGAAGATGTCATCTTGGAAACCCGCGCAAACAACACGTGGGAAAACGCAACGTTCACGTTAGAGCTGATCGGTAACAGTATGAAAACGGAATCGACCCTGCTGATTACCTCCGCGACCCACATGCGCAGGTCGCTATGGACCTTTCATGCAGCGGGGCTGAATCCGGACACATATATCACCGATACGTTTCCCGAAATAAAGGGGGAAAAAACGAATTTCCTGCCATCTTGGCACGTCTTGGCTTCCTGGCCAGAACTAACGCACGAATGGGTGGGGTATCTTTATTATCGTTTACGACACAAACCATCTGTATGAAACCCAAAGTAATACGCATATCCACCGTTCCCCTTTCGCTCCATCTCCTGCTGCAAGGACAGTTGAAGATGTTGGCAGAGACTTATGAAGTATTAGCTGTCTCTTCGTCCGGAGAGGAATTACACAAAGTAGCGGAAAGAGAAGGCGTCAGAACTTGCGCTATCCCGATGGAGCGCCACATTGCCCCTTTGAAAGACTTGATTGCACTGATCAGGCTCATCATCCTGTTCCGCAAAGAAAAACCGCAGATAGTCCACTCGCTGACACCCAAGGCGGGGCTGTTGGCCATGATGGCCGCCCGAATATGCAGGGTTCCCATCCGGATCCACACTTTCACAGGACTAGTATTCCCTTCAACTACAGGTTGGAAACAGCAGTTATTAATTGCTACAGACAAACTCACTTGTGCCTGTGCGACCTACCTCAATCCGGAAGGGAAAGGTGTGAGGAGAGATCTGGAACGTTTCCATATCACCAGCCGGGCATTGCATCTTATCGGAAACGGTAACATCAACGGAATTGACCTTGCTTATTTTGACCGGACACCGGAGGTAATGAGACAAGCGGAAATCTATCGCCGGAACCCCTGTTTCACTTTTTGCTTCGTCGGACGATTGGTGCGGGATAAAGGTATCAACGAACTGGTTTCAGCTTTTGTCCGCCTGCAACAGGAATTTACAAACTGTCGTCTTTGCCTAGTGGGAGACTTTGAAGCGGAACTGGATCCGGTAACTCCTGAAACAGCAGAACATATACACAAACATCCCGCCATAAAATTTATGGGATGGCAAGAGGATATCCGCCCTTTTTTAGCCGCTGCGGATGCCTTCGTATTCCCCAGTTACCGGGAAGGATTCCCCAATGTAATATTACAAGCCGGAGCGATGGGATTACCTTGCATCGTAACGAACATCAACGGATGTAACGAAATCATTGAAAACGGAAAGAACGGTATCATTATTCCTCCTCATGACAGCGAATACCTATATCGCACCATGTGCGGATTTCTCTCTTCTCCACGGCTCGTAGAACAATTGGCCTCGGCTGCCCGCCCACAGATTGTTCAAAAATACGACCGCCGGACGCTATGGGAAGCCTTACGAAAGGTCTATCAAGAACAGATTTCAAATCTAACAAAATAAAGACTGACAATATGTATTTATACGGAGCCGGCGGACACGCCAAAGTGATCATGGATATACTGAAAGAAAACAGCACTGAACTGACGGGCATCATAGATGATAATCCCCACATACAGGAATGGATGGAATATCATGTTCTTTCCTACGATCCAAAACGAATGTTCCCGATACTTATCAGTATCGGAAACAACAGCATCCGAAAAAATATAGCGGAACAATTGTATAAAAAAAACGCTGTATTCGGTACGGTCATCTCTATCCATGCCATTGTTTCCCCCTATACAAAAATAGGAGAAGGCAGTGTTGTCATGCAAGGAAGTATATTGCAAAGTTGCTGCCAAACAGGTAAACATTGCATTGTCAACACTGGCGCCGCTATTGATCATGAATGTATATTGGAAGACTATGTACATGTCTCGCCACACGCCACATTATGTGGCAATGTGGAAGTGGGGGAAGGCTCATGGATAGGTGCCGGAGCAGTGATCAACCCCGGAGTTAAAATAGGCAAATGGACCATTATCGGATCAGGATCAGTAGTGTGCAAAGACATACCTGACGGAGTGACAGCCTGTGGTTCACCGTGCCGGATTATAAAAAATAATCCACAACCATGAAGAAGAGCAGATATACCCGTTATTTCAAATATCCGCTGGACTGTCTTATAGCCGCCTTTCTGATATTATTGACCTCTCCTGTCCTATTGTCAACCATCTTGTTACTTGCCATAGCCAACAGGGGTAGCGGCATTTTTTTCCTTCAGGAACGTCCGGGAAAGAATGGAAAAATATTCAGGATCATCAAGTTTAAAACCATGAATGACCGGAAAGACTGTCGCGGAAACTTTTTACCCGACAGCTTACGAATGACCCCCATAGGGAAAATAGTCCGTGCCACCTCCGTTGACGAACTGCCTCAACTTTTCAACGTATTGAAAGGAGACATGGCTCTGATCGGCCCCCGTCCATTATTGGTACAATACCTGCCTCTATACAATGAAGAGCAAGCAAGAAGACATGAAGTGCGCCCCGGCATCACTGGATGGGCACAAGTAAATGGAAGAAACGCAATCAGCTGGAAAAAGAAATTCGAACTGGATATCTGGTACGTAGACCATGTTTGCTTCATGACAGACATGATGATATTTTACAAAACACTCAAATGCGTTATCAGCCGCAAAGGCATATCCCAAAAGGGAGAGGCAACCACGAAACCATTTGACGGAAACAATTAGGGAGGAGTTGAATTTTAATGGGACTTTTTATCCGTAAGGAATGTGTAAGAGACTTTGGAATCAGACTCGCCCTAAAAGATCTTATTCGCATCCCTAAACCTTTCCTGCCGTATGGTTAAGGTCTTTTTTCCTGTTTGTTTTATCTCCGCAAGTCTTTGGAGTTATCTCCATAAGCTTTGGAGTTAACTCCAAAGCTTATGGAGATAGAAGGTATCCGTATAAAAAGGTTTAATCTGGAGAAAGAAAAGACTTAGGCTATAAGAATGGAATGTGATATGCATTCATTTTATTCCGCCGGTGGGGTTGTTACTTTTTTAAGAATCTCTGTCCCTTGGATTTCATGGTAACGGAAAGATTAAACTTATTGAAAAGCTCTTGTCGGCTCCTTTCACACAACTCTGTATGTGTGTATAAATCTAAAGAAAGGTATGGACGGGGAAAATCCCTATCCACACTTCATTTCTACTGCCCCCCAATTAACATCTACATGTTTACATGGAGCAGGTAAACTAGCGTAATAAACATAAAGTCAGAGAATTACTTTGATGTAACTCCCTGACCTTCTAGTGATCCGCCTGGGTTATGAACCAAGCGTTATTTCTTCCTCAATATCAGTGCTTTCAGAAATTTCGGCTTTGCATCCGTCATGCATTAGTCCTTGAAAACTGTCTGCTGTTGTCCGGGGTCTGTCTGCCAACATCTTGGGTTCAAATGTACGCATTATTTTTGAACTATGCAAACCGTTGAAAATAAATATTCTAAGGTTAGTGCAAGGTGCAAGCTATATATAGATATATACTTGCACCTTGCACTAAAAATTTGTAGGCACAAATTCTCAGAATATGCTTATTACTTGCCAAAAGAAAAAATATTTTCTGTATTTCTTTTGCAGATAAAAGTTTGTTTTATACTTTTGTGTAACTGATTACGTTTTTAACAACATATAAATATGGAGTTTTTTGAAAAAACAGGTAAAATGGCTATTGGTAGCAGATTACGTATGCTTACTGATAAGGTTACGGCTGACGCATCTCAAATTTATCAATTGTATGGTGTGGAAATAAAGCCTAAATGGTTTCCCGTCTTTTTTGTATTATCTGATGGAGAAGCTAAGACGATAACAGGTATTGCCAAAGAAATAGGTCATACTCACCCGTCAGTGAGTAATATTGTGAAAGAAATGGATGCGAAGGGGTTAATAAAAGAAATAACGGATAAAACTGACAAAAGAAGAAATGTTATTGTCCTGTCTGCTAAAGGGAAAAAAATGGCAGATATTTTATCTACACAATGCTCTGATGTAGCAACAGCAATTGAGAACATATCAAAAGAAACACGTAATGATTTATGGAGAGCTATTGAAGAATGGGAAGAATTACTTTCTGAGAAAAGTTTATTTCAACGGGTGAAAGAAGCGAAAAAGGAAAGAGAAAGCCATGATATACAGATAGTTCCTTATAACCCAAGTTTTCAAGCTATATTCAAATCGTTGAATGAGAATTGGATAACTACTCATTGGCGTTTAGAAGCACATGATTTGGAATATCTTGATTATCCTCAGCAAAATATTGTTGATAAAGGTGGATATATTTTTGTTGCGACTTACAAAAACGAACCGGTTGGTGTATGTGCTCTCTGTAAAATGGATGATTTAATATTTGATTACGAATTGGCAAAACTTGCTGTCAGTCCAAAAGCACAAGGGAAAGGTATTGGTATTTTGTTATGTAAGGCTGCTGTAAATAAGGCAAAAGAACTTGGAGCCAAGAAATTATTCCTTGAAAGCAACACACTGTTAAAACCTGCTATTCATATATACAAAAAGATAGGATTTAAAGAACTTTCTGAATATCATCCTGCTTATGAAAGAGGTGATATTCAAATGGAACTGACAATATAAATCGACAATATTTATGCTTAGTAGATTATTCATTTTGAGTGTGGCTAATTTATGTAGTTATTCTTTTAATGAAAACATATTGAAAACAAATAACGAAAAAACAATTAATCTAAAAAGTAGAAAGATGACAAAGACAAAAATTGTGGTACACAAAAAAGATGCCTTGAAAAAAGTATTTAAAGGTGTTTCATTGGATTCTTTGGCAATTGGTGAAAAGTCAATGGTAACCAAGATGAATTATGTAAAAGGCAATTTCGCTACAACCCACCAACATCCACATGAACAATGCGGCTATGTTATTTCAGGGGAATACCGATTGAAAGTGGAAATGCCGGAAGAAAATATTGATATATTGCTTCATGCAGGTGATAGCTATGCTATTCCGGGAAACACGCCCCATTCGTTTGAAGTTATTGAAGGTGGTGAAGTTGTTGATGTGTTCACTCCTCAACGAGAAGATTACTTGTAATAATTGAGAATCCACCTTGCTGTTGATTTTAGCAAGGTGGATGACTTACAAAAGAATTACAGATGAAAGAGAAACTCTCTCAGATATTAGTTCTAATAGATTCGGAAATAGATGAAATTGACCTTTACGGTTACGATATTATTCCTACTTCTCTTTCAATGGTGCATCGGTTACAAGGCATATTGAATGACTTAAGAAATCAATTACAAACTTATGTTTTCCCTACTAAGGAAGATGAAATATCATTCTTTAAGTCCCAAAAGCCGGAAATACTTGGTCGATTATTGTATTTTCATAAAATATATCGTATAGAAACGCAATGTCCTAATGGCAGTAATGAAGCTGTTAAAAGTTATCTTAATAAAGAACTGGACAACCTTACATATTTCTTCAATAGGAATTTAGATTTCTATCAGTATTATCGTTCACATTCGACCATATATGATGAATATTATTTTGTTCGTGGAAAGTCTGATTTACGCCTATGTACCGATAGCGCACAATTCGATAAAGACCCGAATTTCTCGACCGGCTATGATTATAAGGTGGCTAAAATCATAGCCAATGAAATGCTGCGTATCTATCTGAACAAAAGACTGGTAAAACTGGAAACCAATACCCAAATAGAAGACAACCTGCAAAAGTGTCTGAAATATCCTTTTCGTTTCACGGGTAAAAAGGTCTTTTTGATAGAATTGGGGTATTCTCTTGTTTCTTCGGGTGACATAAACAATGGCAACGTGGAAATAAAAGAAATGATGAACTTTCTCGGTACGGTGTTCCAAGTGGAGTTAGGCGATTATTATGCTGCCTATATTGCCATGAAAGAACGGAAGAAAGACCGGACGGCATATCTTAGCCGTTTGCAAGACAGCTTAGTCAAACGAATGGATGAAGATGATAGTAAATGACAGGTTTCTATTTTTCTTTTCGCCAGTGTTATATTGTTTTCATTCAATCCAGCCTGCCATATTGAAATCTTGCTTTCAATCAATCCAGCTATCAATATTTCAATAAAACAAGATTGCAGGATTGCAAAATAAACTCATCGGTCGGGGAACGCCCAGCGGCAAGGGGCGGGACCACCCGTCCCGACGAGCGAAAAAATCTTTAGTAAGGGAATGCTTTTTTTTCATTGGCAACACGACTTCGGAGTGAATTTGCCCAAGGTGTTTTGCGGCACGGAAAACAGATTTGTGTGCCACAAATCACACCTTGCTGTTATCTGACGATAACACGATTTCAACGGCTGGTAGTCCGGTGTGGAGTGTCCAGCTTTTGAGCCAACATTTCCATGTCTCTGCTTACCTTCAAATCGGTAATCCTCGCATAGATTTGAGTAGTCCTGATGTTGGTATGACCTAAAATTTTAGATACCGTTTCTATGGGAACACCGTTTGCGAGCAACACCGAAGTGGCGCACGAATGGCGTGCGATGTGGTAGGTCAAGGTCTTTTCTATTCCGCAAATGGCTGCGATTTCTTTTAAGTAATCATTCATTTTCTGATTGCTGATAACTGGTAAAATCTTACCGTTTGGCAATTTATCTTTGTACTTTTCCAATATGGCTTTTGGTATATCCAGCAATCGGACAGTAGATGTAATATTTGTTTTGTGTCTTTTCCGTATAATCCACAAATTACCGTCAAATCCGGTGCGAATGTCCTCCTGCCTTAACTCGCATACATCAATGTAGGAAAGTGCCGTATAACAACTGAAAATGAACAAATCACGTACCTGCTCTAACCGTTTAGAGCTAAACTTGTGGTTGTAAATAGTGGTAATTTCTTCCATAGTCAGATAATCCCTATCGGTACGCTCAAACCTTACCCGATAACTACCGAAAGGGTCGGCAGTCACTAAACCCGTATTCTTGGCAAAGTTTACTACCGTGCGAAAGCGTTGTACGAACTTCATAGCCGTATTATGGCTACACCCGTAGTAATTCTTGATATATAGCAGGAAATCTTCAATGAATACCACATTTATATCTTTAATGAGCACATCAGAAACGGAGTGCTTGAACTTCATAAACTCGATAAGCCGTTTCTTTGTCAGTTCATAACGTGAATAGGTCTTGTCTGCGGTATTCATTTTGACCTTTTGCAAATACTGTTCATTGTGCTGTTTGAAGAACTCTATCAAAGTCCGTTCCCTTGCAATCTTACCTAAAAAGGCGTTCTTTACCAGTTCTGCCGTCACATATCCGTCCTGCACCATTAACGCATGGTAATGCTGATGTACCGTACTGCGAATGCTTTCCAGCATGGAATTGATATGTACGGCTTCTGCAGTTCTGCCGGAAGCCTTACCTAACTTCACGCTCCAGTGAGCCGGATTTATTTCCAGTTTGGTATTGAACTGGGCTACAACTTGGTCGATAGTGATACGTGCGATAATCGGTGCATTGCCGTTCTTCTTTACTGCATTTCGCTTGACGAAATAGAGTAGCTTGAAAGTACTTCTCATAATCTCTTTTTTTTAGTTACAAAATTAAATTGATAAACTGAAAATGAGATATTTGCAGTACGGACAAATCAAGACAACAAACCGCCAATTTCAGACATTCCGTGACCTAAAATCCGAAAGGTCGGACAAGTCACGAATTGGTCACGAAAGTATGTCTTTTTGTGACCTTTTCGTGTCTTCGGTCACGGACTTTATACAAAGAAAAAACTCCTACAATACCTTGATATTGTAGGAGTTGTCTTTTCTTTGTCTGGTTTTGTCCAGCTTCTTGGTGATCCGCTTGGGGCTCGAACCCAAGACCCCAACATTAAAAGTGTTGTGCTCTACCTGCTGAGCTAGCGAATCAATCCTTTGTTATTGCTATTCTTCCGAATTGCGAGTGCAAAGGTATGGTTTATTTTTGTATTTGCAAACATTTCTAGAACTTTTTTCTAAAAAAATACATTTTATCCATTTTTCATTCATTGCGATTAAAATTTCCATGTACTTCCGTCAACAGCTTCCCCCCCACACTATTTCACAATAATCTCTTCTATAGGTTGTTTCAACTCCTTATCCAATGGATACGACTGATATTTCACTTTATCAAAATCAATCTTCTTCATATTAATACAACGAATATTGTTATTATATGCCGTTTTATAATACACTTTCCTGTTTGTCAAATCAATAGCCGAAGTCCATTGTGTAGCACTGGGAATATCAGGTGCTTTTCCTGACGCATGTTCTATACCGACAGGAATATCAAAATTATTCAGAATATGAAAACTTTGTAATATAGCGTCATACGCTGTAGGGCACGCCGAAGCTGTTGCCTTATAAAACGCTACACGAACAAAACGGGATGGAGGAGTCACATCCCCCGGAATGCCATGGAATCCAGCACCTGCGCCAAAAGGGAAAATAGTCACCCCACCCCATTGCTGTGGAGTGACAGCCCCCGGATACAAATTTACATAATTATTCAAGTTAGTCACCTGCCATGGAAAATCGGGAGAATTGGTGAGTACTCCTACCCTGTTTTCATAAAAATGAGGAACACCATCCACAAACTCCAATACCACTTGATTTCCTTTAGCATCGCCAATGCGCCAATGTACCGTAGAACTTTTACCAGGTTTATCAAGAGACACCACCTTCACCCCTTCTATAGCTGCTTTCACTTCGTCTATAGTAGCAAACTGGGAAAGCATCCAGTTCACCACCTGCAAATCCGACAAAGTAGTTGCATTTTGAGCCTCATCATATTCTTCATACTTCCCATAATGAGGAAAATAAAACAATCCAGCCGAAAGTCCTACTTCATTCAGTCCTTCAGCCACAAAGTCTTTCTGAATGATAGCCAGTCCTACCATACCATATTTAGCCCGAAATCTCAAGCCATTTACACCCGTTGGAGTATAAGATACCAATTCTTGTCCTCTGGGAACAACAACATACTCACTCGGAAGGTAACTATTCCCCCACTCTATGGTACGTGCCTGCACATATCCACCATCTTCGGCCAGGAACGAAATACCGGTACATGCCGATCCGCTTGCAATGCCAGTCAGCAACAAGGCCAAAGCTATTAAAATCTTTTTCATAACCATTTTGAATCTATTTATGATATTAAGAACAAAACATCGGATATTTTGGTTCTTGTTTTACGCAACAAAGGCAATCAAAGCCGTCAAACAATGTTCCGACACTGATTGCCATACAAATAAACAAGAATGGAAAAACGAAAGGAGTGACAAGTTCTGAATTTGATTATATTTAAAGAAAAAGGAGATGAATCTAAAAGAAACTCATCTCCTTAACCCTAAATTATTTATTCAGTAAACAATTTACCACATCTTTTTCCCGTTCTTTAGGTTGTACGGTCAAGCTAACCACTGCACCCTCTTTCAGAGTAGCTTCTACAGTGGTTTGCCCTGTAGCATGCAATTTGAAATGCACATTCCAGTCTTTTGGCCACGCAGGAAACAATAAAATCTTTCCATCGGCTTCCTGCAACAGCATTTCCTGCATACCTATCATGCCACTGCCTCCCCAGTTATGATCAGGCGTCCAGTCATAGCCTGGTCCCCAAAAAGCGGGAAAACGATGAGGGCCGTTTGCCATTTTCTCTAAGGTAAGTTGTGCAGCCTCCTCTGTCATTCCCAGACAGGCTGCCCAAATATTATCTTGCTTCCACCCGGTATGGGAACGGAATTTCTGGGCATCAGGATCATATAAATAGGTATTACGAGCTATTTCCAGACCTTCCCTGCCCACTCCGTAAATACGCCAGGGAAACACGGGATAAAGTTGAGGGGTTTCAATATTATTCACCCGTTCCCAAACCTGTGCCGGAGCAATCATTTCCTTCCCATCCACTATGCGCAAAGGAATCTCAGGAATACGTGCCAGCATATCCGGTTTACGCCTATAAGTTTGTAAAACAGAGCGCAGTGCAGCAATGGTTGAGGATGGATTGTAGGCCATCTTATAAGTTTCACAAGCCGATCCTGGATAAATCACTAGTTTACCGCTACCATCCAAATCCTTACGGCCACGTTGTAACGCAAGCTGACGATAATGTTCATCAAAGAAACTAAGCGAACTTTCTATTAAAGGAGTATAACAGCTGATATCCAAACTGTCATAACGTGCTGTTTCCAATATCATCTGACAGAACTCAAGAACGGTATCCCATTCGTATTCTAACCATGCATTATATTCCAAGCCTTTATCAAAACTCGCAGGACGCTTAAAACCATACTCTGCAGGGTTAGGAAGACCAAAGTTCTCCATTTGCTCAGTGAAACAAGCGCCAGCATGTCCCCAATAGGCACGAGTACGCGCTTCGGCTGTCGGCAACAAACGCAGATAAAAGTCAAATTGTGATTTCATCAAGTCAAAGTCACCGCTTTTCAACATAGGCCAATAAACCAAACGCTGATTCTGTGCAGTCATGGTTCCTCCTCCCCATTTCCGAAAATCAGGGGTGAATTCCATTATCTGATCCACATACATAGGATCAAAAGTAAACAGTCCCCCGTTAAACTTTGTAGGCCACTGGCTATAGGCGTTACATCCCAACATATAGCGGAACAGTGTATAGTTACGGATAGCATCTCCCGCTTCACCTTCCCCCTCAATAAAGCTACGTTTCCAAAAATCATTCCACCAACGACGGGTAGCCTGTTTGTCTTTGGATACATTTATTTCCTTCTCAGTACGGGCCAATGATGCTTCCCATGCAGGAACCGTACCTTGTTCCGTATTCAAGGCAATGTGCACAGATTGCTTATATACAGGTTTTTTACTTTTATACATCCATGCCAGATATTCAGTTCCCGCATAATGCCCACGACGTGTACCGGTATAAACCAGATTATCACCGGATAACCGACCGCCAAATATTAGATTTTTCAGAGGATTATATAATTGTTCCTTAACCTCATTCATACCTTGTTGGTCTACTACCACATCAAAAATAGTCCGATCAGGATTCCGATGAAAGAAAGTAAAATTATCTTCTTCCACACAGACAGAGTCACGCTTAGTCATCAATCCATCAGGAATGGCCCATTTGTAAGAGCATTGCTGCCCTTCCCCTTTACGCACCGGACGATCTTCATAACGCCAGCTTTCAAAGTTTACACGCATAGAAGTCAGTTCCTTCGTCTTCACCTCAACATGTACCACAGGATGAAACACATCCACCCAAATAATAAGAGTAGCATTATCACTACTTACGCTGACATAACCATCATTAAGATGCAGAGTCTGCCGAAAAGAAGCCGTTCCGGCAAAAGGGTTCGGAGTGAGCCTCACACGAAACCGTCCCTGCTTCAACAGACAGTTATTCTCGTCAAAAGAACCGCTACGACTAAGGTAGAACAGAACATCATCATTCTCTACCCATACATTCATACCGATATCCCCACCTCCGCAAGGCATGGACTCCGAAGCATTCCGGCTTTGAGTATTCCAAACCAAATTGGCAGGCTGTCCCCACAGAAACTGCCCGCCAATAAATACTAATAATAAAAACGTAAAGATATTCTTCATTTTTTTCTGTTTTTACCAGTCATCGGAACGGAAAGACGACACAGGTAAATCTTCACCAAACAAATCTCCTTCCACATAATTTTCGAAACCATAACGAACTGCCACCGGATGAGGTACTCTTTCGCTCTTTACAAGCATTTTACTTCTCTGTATCCACGCTTTAGCAGGATAAAAAACCCGATCTTTTCCTGCAACCTGAAAGTTATATGATTCAAAACGGTCTTTACAATTTATCCACATCGGCGCCCGATCAAAACTGACTATTACCGTATCATTCTTTACTTCCATTCCTGCATAGTAAGGACTTTCGGCCGTAACACCTTTCATTCCGTAAGTTTTTACTAATGCCAAACGCCCCAGACGTTCTCCTGCTACCCTCTTTTTACCCGGATGAATCCCCGTTTTCATTCCTGCGTCCAACAATACAGCCATACCACTATTGCCCACCCGGTGTTCTACCATAGCTTGTTGTTCGCGAAGATAAGCAGAATTTATCACATTCTTGCCAGGCTCAGTAATAATTCCATAATCATAAGGTGCAATTTGACAATAATAGAAGGGAAATTCCCCTTGCTGCCATTCTTCGCGCCACCCGCGTATCAGTGCACTGAACATATCGGCATAAGTAGAAGCCCGGTTATAGTTATCTTCCCCCTGATACCAGATAACTCCACGCATGGCTAATCCGATGAGCGGATGAAGCATACCGTTATAGAGTACAGTCGGAGTACGGTTCTTTGACTTGATATCGGCTTCCGATTGGGGAATCTTTGCTTCGGGAAATGCCTTCAACCAATCCGGATGCATCCAGGCTTCACAGGCAGAGCCTCCCCAAGAAGCCACAATCAAACCCACAGGTATATTCAACTGCTGTTGTATCATCCGACCGAAGTAATAAGCAGTAGCACTAAATTCACGCACGGTTGCCGGAACAGCTTCCTGCCAGGTTCCTACCACATCTGTTTTCGGAGTAAAAGAGGAAGCCCGCTTTACGGTGAACAGGCGGAGTTGCGGATTACGGCTGTTCATCACATCTGTATTGCTATTCTCCACCGGCTGGTTTTTAAAACCTTTCATGGGCATTTCCATATTACTTTGACCGGAGCATAACCATAATTCCCCCATCAGGATATCACGTATTTCAGTCAACTTTCCATCATCAAAAGTAATCGTGTAAGGACCTCCGGCAGAGGGGGTGGATAAAGCAAGTTTCCACGCGCCTTTTGCATCGGCAGTAATTTTATAGGTTTGTTTATCCCAACTTGTTGTAATTTTCACCGATGCATTGGGAGTAGCTGTTCCCCATAAATTGGCACGAGTCTGCTGCTGCATCACCATGCCATCTGAAAAGAAAGCGGGCAATTTCACTTCCGCATTTGCCGACAGGCAAATCAACCATGCCCAAGCAATTCCCAGTAGTAGTTTCTTATTTTTCATATTATGTGTGATTACCATTATTCTTTAGTTTTAAAAAACTCGCAAGGTCCCATCCATCCGGCAGGCAACAAATCATCTCCGGGCAGACGGAATTTTGCATTCGTCCATATCCCCTCAAAAGGCGCTTTATCCAAATCAGCCCCACGGAGCGCATTCGCCCAAGTATTCACTACCTCCACTTCCAATACATTGGTTCCGTTACGAAGCGCATCGGTAATATCCACTTCATAGGGAGCTGTCCAAGCTGTACCGCATGCAATGCTGTTGACACGTACAGTCGCCACATTGGCCACTTTTCCCAAGCGAAGAATGATTCTTCCGTCCTGTTCATTCTTCCATCTGAATAACCCTCTGTAAGTAGCATGTCCGGCATAATATCTTATTTTTTCATCCTCTTCCTTACTCCAGTCAAATAATGCCGGACGAGTGACAGTCTTACGCACAGAGGGGAATGTTACTGTCCATTCCTTGATCAATATGGATACAGGTTCCCTTTCAGTCCGTTCCGGAGAAACTTCTGAATATTCTTTGGGGAATACTACAAATACAGATCCATTGGCAGGCAAAGACAAAGCGACTTCGGTACGACCGTTCGCTTCTTTCCATTGTGCTGGACGAGTTATGGTTCCTGTTACCGCATTCCACAATTCAGGCGTGCGTCCCGCAATGCGGAAAGAAGCATTGAATGTACGCAAACTGTCCACCTGATTGGCTACAAAATAAATCTCATACTCTTCCCCACTCCGATGAGTATATGCCACATCAGCAGGAAGAAGTACATCCCGTTCCACACCGAAAGAAGAAAAATCATCTTCCCGATAAGGCAATTTCGGAATAATGACACCTGCCACACGGAGTTCCTCTACTTTTGCCTGTGCCTCAGGAGACAACGGCAGGTTATCAGGATTCATAGGACGGGCTGTAGGAAGCACCAATACTTTATAAGAAGCTCCTCCCGGAAGTACCATTCTTCCATTCTCCGCTTTTGCCAAACGTAACAGAGCATCTTTGTTGAAAGAATCGTAGGCATAGCCACGCATCGGGTTCACCCAGTCTTCGGGATCGGCCATGTTTGCCGAATGGGTAACACCGACAGGACGCACACGGGTAGGTTGACCTTCATTAGCCAGCCGAATCCGTTCGCTTTCCACCCGTTCGGCTCCATAGATACCGGGAAGCATCGAAACTAACCGTTCGGGTAAAATGGAACGTCGTGGCATTTCTTCACCGGTAAAGACGGCGATATCAGCCACCGGATGACCGTATTGCAACAAAGTCTGGCAACGGGTGATGTAATCTACAAAAGATTTTCCTTCCTCCCACCAGGTCTGGTCGCGCTGGAAGAAGAGTCCGATGCCGTCCAATGTCATACCAGGCCGGTGGTTCATCCAGGGATTATGGGTATAGACATGAAAAAAGAGCTTATTAATACCCAGTGCATAGTTACGGTCCAGCAAAGGTTTCAGCATGGCAGGGTCTTCATCCCATACGCCACGAATTTCAGTAAAGCCTTCGGCCTGGATAATATTCTTTCCATAAATATGCGCACCGCTGATGGCATCCAGCATATCATTGGGTTTATCATGCGTAGGACTGTTCAACCAAAATTCCCCCATAGGCAAATCCACTTTCTGATAATGCATCAATCCGTCACTGACCATAGTAGGAGCTACGCACTCGGCAGAAAAACGACAATCATATTGACGGGCACAATCAGCCAATACGGTGTAGAACACATCAGTCACCAGTTCTCCGATGGTGGTACGGACATCCCGCAATATCTGCTCACTGCGAGCGGCGCTTTCCATCGGAATACCTGCCAGCAAAGGAAGATAAGGCATCAAATCATATCCACGACGTTTCTTAAATTCCGCCGCGAAGTTATCACTCCAGTTCTGACTGCCACACTCCCAACTGTCTACATGCATATATTTCAACACACGGCGTGCCACGGCTTCATCCGTCTTTTTGAACATTTCCGCAAACCAGTTCGAGAACTGTTTCTGAACAGCCTTGGTACTGAACTTGTCGCATTCCAATCCTTTACCACCTCCGGCAGTAGCATTTACATGTCCGGTTGCCGTATGTCCCATGCGGAGAATACGCCATTTACCTTCGGGTAAACGGGCGGTCAGCCTGCCCTGATACAAAGGGAGATTGATCAATTCATCCGGCTGCACACATGCCGCATCAGGTATTTCCGTCGAAGTAGTAGCAGTAGCTACACGCCACACCAGTCCTGCTTTTCCCTCCCATTGATGAATACGTGGAGCCGTATGAAGGACTATATCATTGATTTTCAAATTCGGTTTCCATTTGGCTGCATCCAAATCTTCACTACCCGGTTCACTTCCCACGGGAGTCCACTCAAAACGGAAGTAACGGGCGGTAACAGGAGGGATAGCATGAGTGGACTGGAAATCCGTATTCTGCCATCCCTGCCGGGCAGGAACCAGTTGCTTCACTGTTTTGAATGTCCGTCCATCCTCACTGGCCAATACTTTCAGGCGATGTGCCTGGTAGTTATTTCCTCCCAAAATAATTTCCACATTACTGCAAGTCACAGGTTCTGCATATTCATACTGAATCCAACAAGGATAAGAGGAACGGAAAACTCCTTTTTCATCTCTGTTCACAGCTTTGGATTCATCTTTAATAACGGCCGATTTCAAATTGCCGAAAGTTACCTTCGGCTTCAATGAAGTATCCTCAGGCTGACGCTCCAATGGAATGGCGTAGGTAACGATATCTTCATAATAGCCATCCAGTGCTTCGGGCATGGGCAAAGTCAAATTACGAATATTCCCACCGTTCACTATAGTATCACTCCATACCACTTTTTGCATCGACTCTTCGGAAGTTATCCAAGGACCTCCCGCCAAGGCAAAGCCATCACAGATATGCATTCCCAACTGCATGCCTAGCCTATCAGCCTCTCTCATACTATGAGTGACCATACGCCACCATTCAGGGGTAAGCTGCTGGGCTTTTCCCTCGTATTGAGGTCCTTGCTCTACTCCCTTAATAGGCATCAGATAGGCCCCACCCAAACCTATACGATGCATGGCCTCCAAATCTGCAGTAATCCCTTCGGGAGTTACAGCGCCAAACATCCAATACCAGAAAGTCCAAGGACGAGCTTCCTGTACGGGTGAATTTACAAACTGTTGCCGTAAAGCGGATTGTGCTATCATCGGTTGGAATCCGGTTACCAGCAATATGGATACAAACAGATGTTTTATCTTCATAAGTTATTTATTCTATATTTAATAATAAACGAACAAAGTTGTAATTTGTACTCAATTTCTCAAATATAGAGAGTTCAAGTCAAATAAAAAAAGAAAAGGGAAGAATAAACAAAGTTTCTCTTCCCTTTACAATCTATTTTTTCACTGTTATTCAAATTTTAACGTGATACCTCCTCCATATTCTCCATCAGCCCAAAATGCTTGTGAAGACGGACCTATCAAATCTGTCGTATTCACTTTATTACGAACCGGAGGAATTACTTTCATCAGACTGATACCGGTAACAGGGAAAGTATAAAGCAAGCCGTCACGACCGTCGCGAGGCTGATAAACCCCTACATAATTCTGAGGAGTACGGTTACAAATACTTATCATTCCTTCCTGTGTTTCCAAAGTCATCCATTGCACATTAGCGAAGTACCCTTTAAATTCGGGATAAGTAAAACTTTCAGCAGGAATGGGATCATTATACTCATTTTCCCATACGCCCAACTGCGGGCCATGCAGACGGTTCTGCCATACACGGTAAGGGCCGTCACCTACCCAACGCTTGCTCAACACTTTATCTTCCGGATAATCAAACATCACCCCCATCAAATCCACAACACCACTAAAGTTGTATGTAAAGTCTATAGCAGCGGTACCGTCAGGGGAGATAGTCCATACAGCCTGATCAAAACATCCCAGTTTGTAGTTAGCGGTAACTACTACGTTATTGCCTTCTTCACGCACGCTAAAGCCCGTGAAACAACCAGCATCCTCAAATGTTGTATATTGGGTTTTCTTCTTTTCAGCCTCTTTGTCATCATGGTTGTAAAACTGGTCCATAGAACGGTCCGAACGCTTCGCAGCAATAAAACGAGGTCCATTTGTCAGGCTGATGGTACGGCTTCCAATCTTCACCCCTTTCAGTTGTCCGTCTTTCTGAGAGAAAGTAAATGTACGTCCTCCAGCATCAACCGTCAATGCATCGGCAGTTTCTTTATAAGAAGGCTTGTTTCCGGCAGAAACCTGTTGCAATCCGGCAATGTCTTCCAGTTTATAGCTCCATGTAAAAAGGTCATTCCCATTTTTATCCGTAACGGTCAGCAGTAGAGCATTGGCTCCCTTCATAGCCGCAGGAATAGTCAGTGTACCCACACCGTGAGCAGGAATGTCGGGACAGTTCACCTCTCCCTGTTTCATCACTTTCATTCCCCCCTTATCGGTCACAGAAGGCAATTGTACATATTTATAGGTGAAACGGCAAGTATTCGCATTCAAAAAATCGTACCGGTTCTCTATTCTCAGTTTGCCGTCAAACTGACTGTCAAGGCTATCAACCCTGATTTGAATAGGACACCACACCTGCTTGATGGTAAAATAACTTCCCTCTTTTTCGTGGTGCGGTCCTACAATACCATCAGCTCCATAATTGCCGCAGTTGTCAATGAATCCATTCATATCCACACGCTTCACGCCCTCGTCAGCCAGCACCCAAAGAAAACCTCCGGCACAACGAGGATGTTTACGCATCATTTCCCAATAATCATACAATCCTGCTCCATGGCCCCCATCATACAACCCGTGCAAGAATTCGGTCGGCATAAATATTTCTGGCAGACGCATATAGTTCTGGCTTTCTCCATAAGAACGATAGTGCATAGTTTCATATCCGCTGAAGTTGCCTTGCGGATGAAGCACCGGACGTTTCTGAGGATCATATTTATGAAATTCACCATCCAATTCAGTATTCCAGCCTTTTTCATTACCATTGCTCCACCAGATAATACACGGATGGTTTACATCACGGGTAATCATTTCTTTTACCAGCTTCTGCCCGTTGATAGTTTCGTGCTTGCCATGCCAGCCACTCAATTCATCCATTACATAAAGTCCCAAAGAGTCACAAGCTTCAAAGAATTCGGGATCAGCAGGATAATGACTTAGACGAACAGCATTCATGTTCATGCTTTTGATAAGCAATACATCTTCAATATTCTTTGCCTTGCTCAGTGTACGTCCGCTTTCAGGACGGAAACTATGCCGGTTCACTCCTTTAATCATCACACGCTGACCATTGATATACAATCCGTCACTTTCACGTGTTTCAATCGTACGGAAACCAAATTTCTGATTTTCAACATGCAGGGTTTTACCGGCTTTATCAAGCAAAGTAAACGTAGCCTGATACATAGTCGGAGTTTCAGCTGTCCATAATTCAGGAGATTTTACAGTGAAATTAATCGAAGCATGATCGCTACCTGTACGGACATCCGAAGTATTTTCGGCCACTTTTTTCCCTTTAACATCTGTTATGACAGTATGTATCCTAGCACCTTCTACTGCCATATTCAGAAAACAATCAGCATAGAAATTCCCATCCGCCTTCGCATCTATTGCCAGACGATCGATATTTTGAGCTGGTTTCGCCACGATAAACACAGGACGGAAAATACCTCCAAAATTCCAATAATCAGCACGGCGTTCTGCCAAATTAACCCCTGCATTCGCACTTTCCTTGCTTACAGTTACTTCAAGTACATTCTTTTTTTTCGATCCGAAGAATACCCGGTCACTCACATTATAAATAAAGCGGTAAAAAGCTCCCTGATGTATGGAGCCAGCTTTACGACCATTTATCTTTACCTGCGTATCAGTCATAGAGCCTTCAAATACCAGCTCTATCTGTTTACCATTCCATTCGGCAGGCAACTCAAATTCATATTTATACAAACCTTGTTCATCAGCTACTCCTTCAGGAAAAGCCTTACCATAGAATTTCATGCCATACTGATAAGTACCGAATCCTTGCAGCTCCCAACAAGAAGGTACTCCGATTTTCGTCCATTTTCCGGAATTATTACCACCGGTACACATGAAATCCCATTGTACCATATCATCACAGCCACGTCCTGACAAGTATTGGCGTTCTGTTTTTACGGAAGATTGCGCCAACAAACCTGCCGATAAAGCAAGGAGTGATAAAAAAGTTGTTGTTCTTTTCATTTTGATATTTGATTTTTAATTTAATTCTATTTTTCCGACTGCTTCCCGAAAAGATGTGTCGCTCATTCACACCTTTTGCCATATGTCATTTAATAAGACTGAAACGTACCCGCAAAGTATGAGGTTTCTGCTTATCAATGGCATACTTCTTCAGCACTCCCGGACCACAACTACTGTTTCCTAAACCTAAAACCGCAGCATCCAGGCTGAGAATAATCTCCTTTCGTGGTTTCAAGTCACAATCATGAGTTGCTTTATAAATATCATCCACAGTATAATATAAGGCCGAAAATGAAAATGGCCGGTCTATGGCTGTCACACGGATACCTTTCCCTTCTTTATTGGTAAGGGTCACCTCTGTGACATCCTCGTGATTGCCACTGTCCTGAGGACGGGGGTAATGTGTATATTGACTGCTCACCTTGCTGCTCCATCTGCCTATCAGACAGGACGTCTTACGGTCGGGATAATTTTCCCACGGGCCACGACCGTACCAGGAAAGATTCTCGTATTCTTCTCCCAATACAAATGCACTACCCAGACGAGGCAATTCCGGCAATTCTCCTTGTGGCAGATAAGTCTGTTCCAAATCCACCGTTCCATCCACATATATTTTATAATGGGAAGAGACACGGATGCTACCTTTGGCATAACGATATTTCACAACCGATTTCCTCGATACGGTGCCATTCGTTTCCTGAGTTTCCGTTTCGGGAGTAATCACCTCTACTTGAGGAGCATCCAATCTCTGATTCTTCCAATCCTTGGCCAACCAGTTACCGAAACTTTTATCATTATCCGTCGGAGCACGGAAAGCCTGAAAATAACTATCTTTCCATAAATCCAAAACAGAAAACTTATTTTTACGTTTACCCGGTTGTACACCGTTAGCCACCGCCATCAAATGATCATTCAAGGCAAACTGTTCCTTTAAAATCTCATGCCCGGCTTTCGCCCATAAAGCATCTTCTTTCAATACTATACTTACATTCAATCGAACATCAGCCTGCTTATTAATCTTGACATCGGGCAAAGCCATCGTTCCCGTTTCACCGGGTGCCACCAATGGAAGCGCCAGTTCCCCTTGTTCCATCTTCTTCCCATTCTCTATCAAAGTCCACAGACAGCGATATCCTTCCAGACCAATGTGGTGATTGCGGTTCGTAACTCTTAATCCTTTGGGCAAAACATCTTGTTCTTTTACTAAAAGATCTTGTTCTTTTGGAAAAACCTGAAGATCTTTTTCCATTTCCAATTTAACCGGGGCATATACTTTCTTCACCTCCCAATATTTGGGCGTAGTTTCGCGGTCACTCATCACCACACCATTAAAACAAAAAGCCTTTAAATTAGGCTGATCACCAAAATCACCGCCATACGCCACCATCTGGCGGCCATCCGGCAATATCTTATAAATACCTTGATCCACCCAGTCCCATATAAAGCCGCCCAGCATACGTGAGTTACTATAAATCTCATCCCAATATTCCTTGAAATTACCTAAAGCATTTCCCATGCAATGTGCATATTCGCTGGTCATCACAGGACGGTTATCATTCGTGCGTTCCGCTATTTCCAACAGGCGTTCCCAACGTGCGTTCTCCGCCCGTTCCTTGTCTTCCCCTTCGGGAATGCCGGGATTCAGATACTCCTGTTTCACACGGGTATAGAAACGGCTGATTACATCCACCGTTTTCGGATCGGGTTCTCCGTTCACTCCCTGAGCTCCTTCATAGTGTACGGGACGTGTAGGATCAAAATCATGTAGCCAAGCCGAAATAGCAGCAAAATTAGGTCCGTAACCACTTTCATTTCCCATGCTCCACATCACTACCGAAGGATGATTTTTATCGCGTTCCGCCATACGTACCGCACGATCCAGAAAAGCGGCGTACCAATCGGGTGTACTGGCCAATGTTCCACGCAATCCGTGCTCTTCTATATCCGCCTCATCCATCACATACAGCCCCAAGCTGTCACACAGTTCGTACCAACGGCTCACATTGGGATAGTGACTGGTACGGACTGCATTCACATTGGCTTGTTTCATCAATAATATATCCTGCAACATTCTCTCCTCACTCATCACGCGTGCCGTATACGGATCGTGTTCATGACGGTTTACCCCACGAAAGCGGACAGAATTACCGTTAACCAACATTTGTCCGTCTTTTATTTCAATACAACGAAAACCTACCGGCTGTTCCACTTGCTCTATGGTCTGTCCGTTTACATTCTGTAAACGAAGCTCCAACTTATATAAATAAGGAGTTTCGGCTGTCCAACGTTGTGGAGATTTTATAACGGCGGACATACGTCCCATCTTACGTGGACCACGTTGCGGATACCATTCATTCATCCGTGCCGCCTTATGCTCCAAATCCAAGATATCTTCCACATTGCCAACCATATTCACTATTTCTCTTCCATCCGCATCTTTCAGCACTGCCTGCAACGTATAGCCTTTACCGTCCATTCCCTGATAAACGCTGAACTGCGGATCAATCAGCAGTCTGAAATCTTGATAATTCCCCTGAACAGCAGGGAGGGTACGCACTACATAGTCACGGATACGGATATCTGGAGTATGCACCAAATGAATACTGCGATGAATACCTCCAAAACGCCAAAAATCCTGATCTTCCAAATAAGATCCGTCACTATACCGATAAACCTCTAAAGCTATTTGGTTCTCTCCCGGTTTCAACCAACGGGTGATATTGAACTCACTAGGTTCCATACTTCCCTGGCTATACCCTATACGTTCACCGTTTATCCATACATAAAAAGCGCTCATCACTCCTTCAAAACGAAGAAAAGTCTGCCCATCCGCTTTCCACCCAGCCGGTAAAATAAAAGTACGCCGGTATTGTCCCACCGGATTACGTTCCTTGTAGGTGGTATACGAAGCTTTAGGCTCCCCCATTACCCGTGGAGGATCTATTTTAAACGGATATCCTGCCGATACATAAATAGGTGTTCCGTATCCGTTGATTTCCCAATTGGCAGGAACCGGAAAACTTTTCCAATCCTCGTCATTAAAGTCCGTACGGTAGAAATCCGCTATCCGTTCGGAAGGCACAGGAGTCCACCGGAATTTCCACATCCCGTCCAGACTCATCGAACAATCCCCCTTCTGCTTGGCAAAAGGCACAAAAGCAGCCCTTGCCGGTTCCCGATTAATCTGTAATACATGATGATTCTCCCAATCATGTATTTGTTGGGCCTGTAAGGATACCGTCATCCATCCGCACAGTAACAATCCATATATTCTCATATTTTTGCTCTTTCTTTTCAAATGAAGACGGACGAAATATGATTTTGTACCATATAAATTGTAAAAAGAAAACCCTTCTCTCCGATATCATCATCGAAAAGAAGGGCAAACTTAACATGGACAAAACAATTATCTAGGATTTTGAACTATATTCGGATTAGCATCAATTTCAGTTTGTGGAATAGGAAGTGCCACCCTAGGGTCTGAAGGAGTAATGACACGAGCATCTTCAGGCATAGTCAGATGCCAGCCTCCTGAACGGTCCACTGACTTGCCATTACGCATATAATCAAAGAAAGCATGACCTTCACCTACCAGTTCTTTACGTCTTTCTTTCAAAATGCGCTCCAAGCTGAGATCAGCAGATGTTACGGATTTCGCTGGATTGGCACGGGTAACTATCGCATTCAGATATGTCAATGCTTTTTCCGTATTGCCGATTTTAAAAGCAGCTTCCGCAGCATTCAAATAGACCTCGGATAAACGGAGAATACAAAGATCATTATCCTGTGGATTGACTGTAGAAACAGCATCGGTCACACTGCCCGATTTCCCCGGATATTTAATCAGATATTTCGGTTGACCTTTGGCAGCTACAGGCAATGTATCTGCAACTGCATTTTCCGGCAAATGAGGAAATACATGGCGCACATCTTCAGGGTCTTCATTCAGCAAATCCAAATAAGCCTTTGTCAGAATCAGGTTATTCCAATCTTTCACATTATCGGCATACACCATCGGCGCCCCTTCTCCTCCCGAACCGCCTGAAGGTTCAGACATCGTAAAATAGAATTCAAACAAAGACTCTGAGTTGAAGTCTTTTCCCCATACAGAAGGATATTCATCATGAGTAAAAAGCCGGTAAATTCCCCCATTGTCATTGATTACTTCTTCTGCACATTTCAATACATTTTCATTGTCATTCATATACAGATACACCCGGGAAAGTAAAGCTTTCACACTCCAATAATTCATATAGGCATCATGTTTTTCTTTTGTCAGTCCTCCCAACGCATCGTTCAAGTCCTTTAGCACTTGTTCGTAACATTGTGCCACTGTGTTACGTTCCGGAGCATGATCCTCCAAGGTGGTCTGAATCTCAATAGGAACTCCCAAAGAAGCCCCATTATCCAAAGTATAAGGCATACCAAATAAACGGGTCAGATCAAATAAAGCCAGTCCTCTCATTGCCAGTGCCTCCGATTTAATCCGTGCCACTTCTTCCGGCTTGGCATTCCCCGCATTCCCCGCATCCAACTTTTCTATCAGACTGTTAGCCTGATGGATCACTTTATAGGGTTGGTTCCAGACAAGGGTTATATTAAAATTATCATCCGCCGTAACATCAAAGAAATAGTAAGGAGAAACCCTGCGGCCTGCTCCTTTATTAATACGTGCCTGCACATCTTCTCCACGACAATCAGCATAATAAAGATAATTATCACCATAATAACTATGTGCGGATGCTAATCGGTATATACCATTCAATGCCACCTGTGCATCATCTATATTTTTAATGGCATCATCACTAGGAACTGCCGTAGAAGGATCTGTATTCAGCCAATCAGCAGTACACGAAACAAACATCAATGATACAGCCGCAACAATCGATAAATATATTTTTTTCATTTCGTTCTAATTTAAAGGAAATTCATTAAAAAGAGACTTCTATTCCAAAACTGTAAGTACGCATAGGAGGTGTTTCACAAAATACTTCACCGGAAACAGGCACTTCCGGATCATACTGGTCCCACTTTGCCCACGTCAACAAGTTACTGCCTGAGAAATACAATCTTGCTTTACTGACACCCAGTTTGGTCAACCACTGATCTGGCAATGTAAAGCCCAAAGTCAAGTTCTTTACACGTAAATGATCCGTGCTATGTACATAACGGGATGAATTCTGCGGTCCTGCTGCTTGGCCAAGTACAAATCGGGGTACATCTGTCACATCACCCGGCTTTTGCCAACGATCCAATTCATAAATGGGCAAGTTATAGTTCTGCTCTTTTGCACCGTCGGTTTCATTATAAGTTCCGGTTTTGTCAAAAGAATATCCTCCTAAAGAATAAGTCAATGTCAATGCTAAATCAAACCATTTGTAATTCACGATATTGGTAAAACCTCCTGAAATTTTCGGATCCACAGACTTATAAGGAATTGCCTGTGCTGCAGAAGCGTCAGTAGTAACTGTTTTGTCATAATTGCCATTTGCATCCTGTGTATTCATATAGTACAAAGCTTTTCCTGTTTGAGGATCAACCCCCGCATATTCTTTCACATAGAAGGTAGAATACGGCAACCCCACTTTATGGATAAACCAGCTTCCCTCGATAGACTGTTCCAATTTACCATCCAATGATACAATCTTATTTTTATTGTGGGTCATATTCAAAACAGAAGTCCAATTAAAGTTGCTACCGGCAAAGTTTATGGTACGCAGTTCCAGTTCCCAACCTCTATTATTCAGTTGTCCCAAATTCCCCAAATAATTTTGGAAACCGGTAGTGCTACTGATAGGACGATTGTAAAGCAAATCTTTCGTATCGCGATTATAATATTCCAAGCTGACAAAAATACGATTGATAAATGCCAGGTCGAGTCCCAAATTCAAGTTATAGTTCTTTTCCCATTTAAGGTTCGGGTTCGGTAATGCCGATTCATAAGATCCACCGCCTCCCATATAATTCTGCCCGTAGGAATAAAGTCCCATATATCCGTAAAGAGCACCCGGTTGATTACCATTCACACCATACGAGGCACGTATCTTTAAATCACTCAGCACACTCTTTATAGATTGCATAAATTTTTCCGCACCTACATTCCACATACCGGATACAGACCAAAAATTTCCCCAACGGTTCTCGGGTGACAGGCGTGAACTGCCGTCACGACGAAAGCTACCAGCAATATAGTAACGGTCATCATAATCATAGTTGATACGGGATACATAAGAAATCATTCTTGAATCCTGAGTAGAAGACACAAAGCTGTTCAATGATGCTGCATTATCCGGTTCCACCAAATAATCTGAAGGAAGTTTGGATTTATCCCCCATTGCTTTGTCAGTCTGATAATTTTCAATTTCATAAGCTATCAATGCGTCCACATGGTGCAACTGTGCTATAGTCGTATTGTATCCCAATGAAGTGGAAGAAATCAATTTACTATATTCTATAAATCCCTTTGCCGTCTGTGCATCACTACCACTTTTAGCTCCGGCTCCACTCAACGGATTCCAATAACGGGAATCTTTCTGAATATTATAATCATAGCTAAGCGTTTCTTTTAATTTCAACCCTTTGATAATATCTATCGAAGCATAGCCTGTAGAAAACATACGTGTCATGCGGGTACGGTTATAATCTGTACGGATATCACGCAACGGATTCACATTGCTACTGGGATATGACCCTACATAATTCCCTTCAGCGTCACGTACCGGAAAAGACGGAGTGGTGTTCAAAGCCACACAAAGGAAAGGATTAATAGATGATCCACGCTCCTCATTCATTTCCTGATTCAATTGAGAGAACATCACATTGGCACCCACTTCCCCACGGGAACCTACCTTCTGGGTTACATTCAAACGCGCTGTATATCTATCTAGATTAGAATTTTCCACCAAACCCTCCTGACGGTTAAAACCCAATGAAGAATAGAACGTAGTCTTGTCATTACCTCCCGATACGGACGCTTCATAACTTTGATGATGTGCCGTACGCATTAATTCCTTTCTCCAGTCAGTATATCCCAGTTCCGGAATGGAGGCATAATCATTGATATGTAAATCAGCATACTCTGTGGGCGACGCCAATCCCGCCTCCGGATTCTTGGCTATCTCATCTTGCTGAAAGTTCATCAAACCTTCATAAATTAGCTCTCTACGCTGCTCCCCATTCAACGTTGGACGGAATTCCACAGCAGCATTAGAAAAGCCACCATCAATTTTTAATGTAGCCTTAGCACGTCCCTTTGTACCTTTTTTAGTGGTTATCAGAATCACACCGTTTGCCGCACGTGAACCATATAAAGAAGCCGCCGCCGCATCCTTTATGACTGTTATATTTTCAATATCCGAAGGGTTCAGCGTACTCATTATATTCGTTTTAGAATTATTCATGTAAGCGGCATCTGCCGAGCCACCACTCAAGCTTCCGGAAGTCACCGGTACTCCGTCAATGACAAACAAAGGTTCTTTCGATGCATTGAATGACCCCATACCGCGAATACGTATACTTTGATTAGCACCCGGCTGACCGGAATTTCCCGAAATGGACACACCCGGAGTCATACCCTGCAACTTCTGTTCTACCGATACAACCGGAACGTTCTTCAACAAGTCCCCCCGTAATGTATTTGCCGAACCGGTAAATGAGGATTTGGAAAAATTACCATAGCCTGTCACCACAACCTCGTCCAATCGTTGTGTATCCGGACGTAAAGATACATTCAGTACCCCATTGGCAGGTATCTTCGCCGTTAGTGTACTCATACCTAAAAACTCAATCACTAATGTTTTGTCTTTGTTGGGAACTTCCAGAGAGAAATTGCCATCTATATCTGTCACCACACCGATAGATGTACCGGGTATTTTGACAGTAGCTCCAATTAATGGTTCTTTATCCTCTGCTGAGAGAACACGTCCTTTCACTGTTCTATTCTGAGCTTGCACGTACAAACCGAATAAACAAGCCAAAATGAAAAAAACATACCTAGATTTATTCATGATTTATATTTATATAATTATATAATAATTTATCATGTTCCGGTCAAAAGATATGCCAACAACAATAACCGCCCGTCAAATCACTGTATATTAACTAAATAAGCAAACAGAACATCTGTAAAACTGTAGAATAAATCCACATGAATGTAGAATTTGTCCACACAAAAAAAAGGGTGTGATACCACACCCTCTCATTTAATAATTATTTAAAATTAATTTTTAGTATATCCCGGATTCTGCTCCATATCAGGACTAAATGTAAACTGGTCTGTTGGAATCGGTAAAACACATTTATAATAATCCCAGTCTATTTCCTCCACGATACCCGGTAAATGATATCCTCCCTTACGAACAATGGTCTTTCCATTTCTCAACATATCAAAGAAACGATGCCCCTCACCTATCAATTCTTTACTTCTTTCTTCCAACACCCTATCCAATGTATATTCAGCCGCCGTTACTTCTTTTATAGGATTAGCACGCTGCACAATTGCATTCAGATAATTCAAACCTTTTACGGCAGATGCCCCACCTATTTTCACTCCGGCTTCCGCCGCATTCAAATAGACTTCAGACAAACGGAAAATAACATAATTATTTTCAAAAGATGGAGTCGTAGCATCTGTTCCCGGCCATTTTTTCAACCACCATACATCATTTTTATTATAAACATTCTTTTCCAGCAACAGACAGCGAATATCATCCGGATCACTCAATAACTCATCCACAAATTTCTGAGTAGCAAAAATCTCACGATACCCATTCCAATGCATTAGATATGCCAATGAACTTCGTCCTCCATTATCATCTGTACTATTAGCAATTTCAAATAATGATTCCGTACCAAACGTATTTTTCAGATCCCATGCCGGAATATATTCATCACGTGTATAAAGACGGTACATTCCATTTCCTTCCACTTCTTCAATCAAGTTGCTTGCCATTTGAAACGCCTTCTCGTTATCATCATGATACAGATAAATACGAGACAGCAATGCTCTTGCAGCATACGCATTCATCCGGCTGTTATTTTTAGAAGTACTCATTAAAGGTATAGCCTCCTCCAATGTATTGATTATGAACTCATAATCCTTTGCTACAGTGCTGCGTGGCGGATTTTCATCTAATGTAATTGCATGATCTACAATTGGAGCTCCCCAACCGGCCCCTTTATCCTTAGTATAAGGATAACCGAAACAACGGGTCAAGTCAAACTGGCAAAGTGCCATGATAGTCATCGCCTCACCTTTTAATTCCTTTAATCTTTGCTCTGAACCTTGCACTTTTCCATCATCAATCGCATTGATCACATTCCATGCATTACGGATAATATAAAAAGGACGTCCCCATAAATATCCGGCATTTAAGCTTGTAGAGCGATGATCATATAAATAACACCGGTTACAAGTTCTTCCGCTATTATAAGAACTCTGCATATCATCCCCTTTCATATCCCCATAAAAAAACATGGTTCCGCCATAATAGCCATAGCTGGACATCAAATCATACAATCCATTCACAGCATTATCTATATCCTGCTCTGTACTCAGTGCCAAATCCGTAGAAACGCTATCACCAGGATGAGTGGTTAAAAAATCATCCCCGCACGATACGGCCAATAAAGAAATCAAGCCTAATATAATTATATTTTTTTTCATAAACAGTTCGGTGTTAATTGATTAGAATTTAAGTTCAAGTCCAAATGCGAATGTTTTAAGAGGAGGAGTAAAATAACTTACAATTCCATTCAACTCCGGATCATATTGATCGTATGCAGCCCATGTCAACAAGTTGGTACCCGAAAAATAAATACGGGCAGAATTAATACCTATGGTTCTTAACCAAGACTGAGGAGCAGAAACGCCAACAATCAAACTTTTCAAGCGCAAATGATCTGTACTATGAATACCACGTGATGAGTTCCACCAGCCACCATACTCTTGTCCATACACATATCGGGGAACATCTGTTATATCTCCCGGCTGTTTCCAACGGCGGCGTAACTCTGTACTCTTATTGTATTGTGCCGTATAGCCGTCATCTTGCAAAGCATACATGGCACCATCGTAAGAATATCCACCTAAATGAAACGACAAATTAAAAGATAAATCAATAAACTTATAATTAAACGTATTCATCAATCCACCGGTTAATTTAGGATATATATCTTTCAACTCCACACGGTCGGCATCATTGGGATCATACACAATATTCCTGCTTCTATTGCCATTTTCGTCTTCTTTATTGTCATAATACATCGGGCGTCCGTCATTAGGATCCACTCCGGCATATTCTCTCAAATAAATTGTCGCATACGAACAGCCTTCCTTTCTGATATAATTTCCATCTATAAATTCCGGAAGATCCGCCAGTTTTACAATCTTATTTTTATTATGTGACAAGTTTAAAGAAGTTGTCCAACTAAAATCTTTGGTTTGAATATTACTTGAGCGTACTTCTATTTCAAAACCGGTATTTTTCATTTCACCCACATTCGTAAGAATACTGCCAAAACCACTAATAGAATTCAATTGCTTACTCATCAATAAATCCTTAGTCGTTCTGGTATACCAATCGAAAGTCAAATTAACCCGTCTGAACAGACTTAAATCAACCCCCAGATTCAATGCATAGTTCTTTTCCCAAGTCAAATCAGGATTAGCAATAGCATCTTCCCACGGAGCAGGTTTCCCATTATAAAATGCTCCGGTAGTATAAGTTCCATGATAACCATAATAACCGGTCGGCAGATTACCGTTCACACCATACGATGCTCTTAATTTCATATCCGACACAACATTCTCCCACGGTTTCATGAAGTTTTCCTGAGAGAGTCTCCATGAAGCGGAAACAGCCCAAAAGTTTCCCCAACGGGTATCAGGTGCCAATCGGGAAGAGCCATCACGACGGAAACTGAAACCTGCATAATATTTATCATTATATCCATAATTCAAGCTTCCCACATACGACACCATAGCATCTTCCTGCCTTGTATTAGTAAGATCAGCAGGTTTGGCACCATTATCCAACGACGGATTAAGTGTTTGCCCGTAAACCTGTTTCTCACCATACATATCCTCATAATCGTACTTCATAACCTCATACGCTAAGACCGCATTAATGTTATGTTTACCAAACGTTTTATTATATGCCAGATTCGTTTGTGAAGTATAACTCATTCTCTCAATCATCATCATCTGTCCGGATCCCTGTGTAGCTTCCCCATCTTTACCGTCAGGCGAGTAAAAGAAAAAGTCTTTATTTAAAGAATAGTCTACTGTAAAGATAGTAGATAACTTCAACCCGTCCAAGATATGATAGGCAGCCTTGGCAGATGCCATTGTACGTGCCAGACGTGCATAATTTGAATCTACAGAATTCTCATACAGCGGGTTAATGCCTCCATTATTCTGGAAACCCGTATGATAGCTGCCATCCTCATTATAAATAGGTATAGAAGGGGTCAATTGATATTTTGAAGAATAAAGCGCACTGGCATAATACTGTCCCTCCGGCGTATGTTTATTACGAGTCCATGAAAAGGTAGCATTCATTCCATACTCAAATTTATTCCATTTACTGTTTGCATCAATACGACCGGTAAAACGTTCCATTCCTGAATTTATGCTTATACCTGTCTGATTGGTATATCCTAACGTACCAATAAAATTCGACTTTTCATTACCTCCGCTTACAGACAAACTATAGTCTTGCTGATGTCCTTTTTTCAATAAAGCATCTTCCCAATCAGCATATCCGTTGACCGGGCGTGCCGCATAATTGTCAATTTGTCCATCCGCATAAGCCTTTGCCTCGGCTTCCGAGTCCCCCTGATTCAAACGATAATTAACAAATCCCTCATAAATCAATTCCCTACGCTCTTCACCACCCATTATCGGACGATAATTGTAAGCAATATCCGTAATACCGTAAGTAGCCTGCATACTCACTCTCATTTTACCTTCCTTACCTTTTTTAGTAGTAATAAGGATTACACCGTTAGATCCTTTTGCTCCATATAATGAAGCAGAAGCGGCATCTTTCAATACGGTTATACTTTCAATATCCGCAGGATTTAATGTCTCGATCAAACCAAGTCCTCCCGCGCTGGCATTGGCACTTAGACCACTCATATCCCTAGACGCTACCGGCACACCGTCCAATACATAAAGAGGTTCTGTAGAAGCATTCATAGAAGCAATTCCACGCACCCGCACTGTAGCTTTAGAACCCGGCTGGGAAGAACTGGCTACTGAACTTAACCCCGGAATATTAGCCTCCATCATCTGTGCTACAGACACAACAGGCAATGACTCCAATTTATCCGTATTCAAAACAGAAGCAGACCCCGTATAAGTAGCCTTCTTAAAATCACCATAACCAGTCACTACCACTTCATCCATCAACTGAGAATCCTCCTTCAGCATCACTCTTATTTGCCCGTTAGCAGGCACTTTCACCTCCGCCGATTTCATACCGATGTAACTGATTACGATAATATCACCCTGTTTAGCATCAAGAGCGAAATTACCTTCAATATCGGTAATCATACCGGTATTGGTTCCCTTGATAATTACGGACGCCCCGATTAAAGGCATTCCGTTAGCATCCTGCACATTACCTGAAACATGTTTTTTCTGCTGTACGCTTTCCACACGATCTGAAACCGGAGAAGATAGTGCATGGTTTTCCACTGCGAGCACGGAGCTCAATCCTGTAATAGACATTGCCGAATAGGCAACTACAAACAAACATCTGCATTTGTCTGTAATTCGAGTGTGTGTGTCTTTATTCCTCATAAAATTGAGTATATTTATAAATACCATATATGAGTTCAGCTTATTCATACATATTCCAATCGTCATTCTGTCACCGAATAAGCCTAATCTTTCTCCGTATTATATTAAGGTTGTGACAAATATATAAATTAAAATCTATAAAAGAAACAAAATGAATATTTTTTTCTCCTCATATCGATAAATAAAAATACAACATTCATCCAAATAAAAAATGTGCCAAAAGTATTTACTACCTTTGGCACATACCCACCCGGCTGTTTGATATATCAATAAACTGCCGAAGCGATCACTTGTATAAACAAAATAAGGAACACCATTGCAATCGGATACACCGTAGCGTATGCAACACTCGGAATATTACTATCTACCATGGAATCGGCTGCCGCAAGACCAGGCGTACTGGTCATACCACCAGTGATGGTGCCCAGCAAATCCAACAAACTGATTTTAAAGACCAACCTGCCAACCACAACAGCAACCAGCATAGGCACAACAGTAATGGCCGCCCCCACTCCGAACAATAACAATCCGCTCTCCTGAAAAGTAGCCACCAGATTCTTACCGGCAGAAGTACCGACCTCAGCCAAAAACAGCAATAAGCCCAACTGACGTAACAACTGATTGGCAGGACCGGACATAGACCACAATATGGGTCCTGTCTTTCCCACGGCACTCAGCAACAATGCCACCATCAATACTCCTCCGGTCAATCCGGGTGAAAATGAAACGCTGTCTGAAAATGAAATATTTATTTTACCGAACAATACACCTAATACAATCCCCATAGCTATCGGGAAGAAATCAGTATCAGACAACTGTTTGGCATTATTCCCCAACAAACGAGCAACGCCTCTGAGTCCTTCCCGTTCACCGACCACCATCAACTTATCACCGAATTTCAAGGCCAAATCCGGAGAAGGTGACAAGTCTATGCCGCTTCGACGGATACGGGTTACCGTACAACCAAAGTTACGTTGTAAATTCAGATCTCCCAATTGCTTGTTTATCATATCTTTCTTTGTCAGCAATAAAGATTCAATCTCCTGTGTCTGGTCCAGAGGCAATTCGCCTTCCTCCCGTTCTCCAACCAATACGGCAAACTGATTCAGCGCTTCCTCACTTCCCACCGCCTGCACATAGTCGCCTTCCAGCAACATGGTATTCGCTTTAGGCATCAATATAGAATCCTCATGCTTTACCCGCGAAATAACGGCTCCCGTCATGGCACGCGCATTTATTTGCGCCAAAGTACGTCCGAATACCGCTTGATTGGTCACTCTGAAAATGCAAGTTGTCAGTTCCGGAAAACCGCTGCGCCGTTCCAGTTCCAACCTGCGCGCTTCTTTATCCAGATCCACCCGCATAATCTTGGGTAACAGCTTCACAAACAAAATCACCCCTATCACTCCAAACGGGTAAGCAATACCGTATGCAATGGAAGCCAACGGTGAATTTGTACTGTCTATAGCTACCGCCAGACCAGGCGTACTGGTCAATGCCCCTGCTATCAATCCCACCACACTGGACGTATCAATGTCGAAAGCATACTTCAGTCCTACCGCCGTCAGACAGGCAGAGCAAATAATAAGCATAGTAATAAGAATCAGTGTCTTTCCTTTACTCCTGAAAGAATCAAAAAATCCGGGACCGGCCTGAATACCGATGGTAAAGATAAAGAGCACCAAACCGAAGTTCCCCAATTCTTTAGGAATGATCACACCGAAATGTCCGAAAAGCAAGGCAATGAAGATAACAGCCGACACATCCAGCGACAAGCCCTTTATCTTAATCCTCCCTAGCATAAAACCCAACGCTACAATAAGAAAGAGCGAGAAATAAGAAGAATGCAGTAAATCAATTAACATATTTTTAAGAGGTTAGTTTCAGAGCACAAAGATAGTAAAAAATGCCAAATGCTGAAACCTTCCCCTTATGATTCCATTTTATATTTTCAGATCGCCCATTTAATGATACATATAGATTTCAGATCTCCTCTTTCGGTGGTCTGATAAAACATTCATTTAATATCAGAACTTCATTATATCCCAATACTTTAACCTTATGAGTATATAAACATTCCAACAAATCATCTTGGGTATTCTGAAAAGCAGTAAACGGTGCCCTATGGGAATGTTCAGGTATAGATATATTTAAGTAAATCCGATGTGATTTATAATCTACAATATTCAATTCCACCAATTTGTTCAATGTTTCATACAATTGTTTAAAAGCATCTCCTGCATTCCTCTCTATGTTCTTTTCCAAACAATATTTAAGTTCAACCAAGCAAACCCATCCCTTACTGCTTGCCCTACTGGAAACAAACATACATTCACACTGATCAGAACCTTTCAACACAGCCGGATTCTCCTCAAAATTCACTGCCCAATAAGTCGTTTTTCTTGGATTAATCAAATGAAAAGAAGCTATATCATCAGGATCTTCTTCCTTTATACATACTTTCCGTTTACCGGCTGTCGCTTGTGTATAATCCATGACATAGGCGTCACCTGTCATCTCATTATATCTTGTAAAAGCTTCAATCCTCATCACAATAATCCATTAAGGCAGCAAAGTCTGTCATGATATTCTTCATTATCCGATCAAAATAGTTATTGCGAATCAATCCTCTTTCATCTTGAATAGTATAGTTCGGATTCTCTTTATAAGGAAAAAATTTTCCATTTTTAATCTCCCATACAGAAACATCCTCCGGCTTGACAAACGAATCCTTCATCTTTTGTAATCCCTCCTCTTCTTCCGGTATATTTTCTTGTACCAAAGCCCCCAGCATGCAATTATTCAGTGCATAAAGCAGATAAGGGCTGTGGGTAGTCATCAGTAAATGATCCCGTCCGCTATTGATCATCTCCAACAGATCATAGATAAGATCTTTTTGAGTTTCGGGAAACAAATTCAACTCCGGCTCTTCCACTATAATGTTGGAGTAATGAGGATGAGAAATATTCTCTTCAAGTTCCAAAACGGTTTCCAACAAATTATCCAAAGAATCATTACCCGCTTTTTTCAAGGTCTTTGCTGTTCCTAATATCTTTTTGAACCCTGGAGAAAGCTTTGCTTCTTTTACTGCCTGATTCAAGAATTCCTCATCCATAACAACATTCATTTGTTTGGAAAACATTTTAATATACTCCCTGGACAATGCCCCTTCTATTCTGTCTTTCTTTTCAAAAGAAATATCTTCCTGATGATCATATATCCAATGGGTTAAATAATATACATAAACATACAACGGCACAACCGACTGCAACCCGCTGGAAGCCTCCTCCAATCCTATTTCTTTTCCATCTTCCAGCACAATCATATCCTTTTGGGATGATTCGTCATAATAATACTTCAATTTCAGTTTCAGCAAATCGACAGCATTTTTCTTTTGGAACTTTTGATGAACTTCCAACCAGTCAAAAATAAAGCTTCTTGTATTATATTCAGGCATCTTCAATGACGCAATATTGGGTAACGTAACAGCATTTCTTTCAGCGGGTATATAAGCGACTTTGCCAATTTTGCATCTTTCAAACCCGTCTTTTAATTTAGCGAAGCACATATCTTTTGTATAACAAAAATCAATAGCATCACCCACAAAGAATATAGCATATCCTTCATTCAGATAGTTTTTCAATTTATGAAACTCTAGCAACTGTTTTTCCACAAAGCTCCAACTTACATAATCAGTGTTACGACGCATCAGCACATCCTTTTCCAACCATAGACAGAAACTGATAACCTTAGCTATTGTACTTTTCCCACTGCTTTGCGGACCAATCAGCATGTTCACTTTATTCAAAGTAAAATCAACATGCTCTATCGGACCTATCTTATCTATTATAAATTTTGGCATAAACTCTGTTCTGACGAATTCAAACTTTTTAAGAGAACAAAGATAAACTATTTATTCCTACCGGCAAATAAAAAAATACTTTATTGCACATCCAGCGCATCCAATGCCAGTCCCTCCATATCCGGTGCGGAAAGCACCACCTTATAATAGCCTGCATTGATATACGTACCCGTCGTTGTACTCAGCATACGCCACTTTCCGGGAGTTTCGGCAAAAGTCAGATTATCTTCCTTCAGTACCACCCCTTTGGAATCAATGAACTGCATACGCACCTTCATAGGCTTCCCTGTAACATTCATGTATTTAAAACGAAGAGCATAGACTTGTGCCAGACCGGTAGAAATGTTCCAAGTAATACTGCTTTGTGTACCTTTACCAAAGAAAACCCCGGTTTGTTTCTTAACCTCTTTCTTTATGAACTTACCTTTCAGCACAGCATCCTCCGCTTGATAAGTCACATTGGCACGTGCGTTTTTATCTTCAGGCAGTAATTCTTTGGGAGTCTTTTCCATCACCTCCTTGTCTTGTGCAGCCCAGCTGAAGCTATGGGCAGAAAAAGAGCGAACGGAATCCAAGTCGCCTTTACAAGCTATCGCAATGCCACAAATCAAAGCTTGCCCCGCTTTCACCTCCGGAAAATTAATCTTCAAGACTCCCCCTTTCACGATAGCATTCACCACCTTTTTGCAAGCGCCGTCATGACCCGCTTCAGCCCATACATCCAAGTCGTCCAGAAGTACTTTATCATTTACCGCTACATCAAAAATACGCAAGCCTTCACAATCCGTCTGTACGCCGCCTCCTGTACCATGCCAGGGTTCTGTAAAATAAAGTTCCACACGATACTCGCCATCCGGAACGGGAAAGCGGAAGTTCAGCTTATGGCGTCCGAAGCGGAAAGTCTGGAACAGTTCCCAGTCCCTAGTGCCATGAATGGGATCATTCGTGGTACGCTGGCTCGCCTGATAAGGGCTCAGCAACTGTACACTATCCGACGAATGAACAAACGATTCCGCCCACGAATGAGAATAACGGCTGTTATCCTGCGCCCAGACCTGACCATACGTATCGGTATAAGCGTCTCCTCCGCAATTCAAACGATAAAGATACGTATATCCCTCAGCTCCTTTCAACAAATCAGTTCCGTTCAACCGGTCGGCAGCAACAGGCACTATAGCAGAACCACGGTAAAGAGCCTCAAAATGAGGAGCTTTTTCCAGACCGTTCAGCACCAGCACATCTTCCGCTGCCGGTTTTCCTTTAAAGTACCCCACAGCACGAAGCACATTGTAACGGATATCGCGGTTTTCCCACATGAAATGAGTCCCCACCCCATGATTCAATTTCCGTCCCAAGTATTCAGCATCCACCGCATCATTGTACAGCAACACACTGTCACAATTGCTGTACGCCTCAATGGTAGCCCGTCTGCGGCCTGTTGCAAAACGGTCCTCCCATGTATGAGATGCCAGATAAACCATCGGATCTTCGGAAGCCGGCACATAGTTCGCGCGATACATATAATATACATCCAGCGGCTCCTCCCACGGAGTCACCAATCCTTTATAATTAAATGGTCCCACCTTATCTATCCGGCGATACGCTTCATCCGGCTGGCGGCGTCCCGGATTATCATGACTGCTGAATATCCATTGGAATTGTCCGCACACACTGTCCTTTGCCTGTTCCGCCAGTCGTATCTTGGTTTCCATCAGCTGGCACATACGCTCCTCGCTCCATACACCATTCACATCAAAAGCTGCCGGTTCCGTATGCAATCCGATGCTGCGCCATGCCCCATATTCACCGTTCAACAACTGATTCTTCTGTGACAATTCACGGCCATACTTATTCACATCACCACCATAGGTTCCACTCCAGTTCTGAATAACATTCCAATCTGTCCCATCACCACCGTTACACGTAGTAATCACACGCATGGTACGGGCCGTAGGATCCATTTCCCGGATAATCTCACTACACTCCTCGGCAAACTCCTTAGGCAGCGTGCTTTCGTTCTGCAATCCCCACATCACCACACTGGGCGAGTTACGACGCTCTTTCACCCACTGGCGGAGCAGTTTCTTGAAATTCTCACGAAACTCCGGAGTATCATACCACACGTGGGCCGAAAACTGAGTCCACCACAAGCCCCCTTCCTTGTCCCAATATTTCTGATAATCCAGGTGATGGGGCTGGTGAGCGTCACGGAAAGCGTTGAAACCCGCCGCACGGATCTGTTTCACACGGGCTGCCACCTGCTCACGGCTGAAAGCATGGCTTTGTCCGAACTGATGTTCATATTCACACACTCCATTGATAAAGACAGGCTGTCCGTTCAGATAGAACCGTCCGTCACCATCCTCCCGTTTCACCGGCCAACTGATGGTACGGATACCAAAGGGTGTACTAATCTCATCCGTAGTACTCTTACCACGCTTTATCATACTGGCCAGTTTATACAAATAAGGATTCTCCGTACTCCATAAAACAGGATTCTGCACTGGCGATTGTTGCTTCACCACCTTCCTTTCACCCGGCTGCAAAGTCACCTTCTCCGTCAGGCGGAACACCTGCTTGCCATCCGCATTACTGAATTTATTAACCACTTCCACCGTCTCAGCAGTCTTTCCGTAATTTTTCACCTCCGTTTCCACAAAGACAGTTCCCGCCTTATCATCATTCCAGATATGCACTCCGAAAGGCTCAATGCGGATCTCATCCGTAGCCTCCAGCACCACGGGACGGAAAATTCCCAAAGGCTGGGAACCTTCGCTGAATCCCCATTCCGAGGAACAGCCACCGCACACCCAAGGCATGTCGGCTATCATTTCAGGATGTTCCGCTTTCACTACCAGCTTATTCTCTCCCAGCTTCAACGCATCCGTCACATCCAATGTCAGCGTAGTACGCCCTACGGGATGACGGCCGAAATCCTTTCCATTCAACGTTATAGTGGCATACGTCCCCACTCCCTCAAAACGAAGAAAATAACGTTTTCCGAATGAAGAGTTGGAAATTAGAAACTGAGAATCATCCAATGTGAAGGTCTTTTCGTATATGGCAGTACCGTGCAAATTACCATGTGTCAGTTGGCGGTAGCCATAATAATCATCCCAGTTATGAGGAATATTTACTTCTATTGCCTTTTGAGCAAACAACCCTTTCAGATGAGTTGCTTCCGTCAGCCATGTTTTCCATCCTTTATCCAATTCCATCACCATCCGGCGATTCTTCACCTCCCGTTCCGGGAAATGCACTTGTGAACGTCCCATCGGTTTGCTGGTAGCAATGGCTATACCACGTTGTTCCGCGTCATTCACGGCACAATAGAAATGATACACCACCCCATTGTATTTCACCACATAACTCTTATGAGCGAACAATTCATCATAGTCTTTAGAAGGGATAATCAAATCCGCCCCTTTCCAATCCGTCCAATGTACTAGGTCATAACTGGCAGCAAATGTATTAAATGCCTTGTATTTGCGGCTCGGTTCAAAAGCCGAGAAATAGAACATGACATACACATCGCCCATTTTCTGGATATGCGCATCCCCCGTAATGGTTCCGTCCGCTTCGTGTGCAAAGACCGGATTGCCCGGATATCGTTTCCATTTCTTCATATCTTTGGACAAGGCGATACCCACCCGTTCCGCTTTCAAATCCGTTTCCGGATGCCGTCCTGCCGCGTTATAGAACATGACGAAAGGTGCGCCCAATGTTTTCTCCTTATCCCAATAGACCACACTCTTATATTGAGTCAGCTTTTCCCACCATTGCGCGTCTTTATCATGGATACTCATCACGGGCTGGTCCTGTGCCTGCCATTCATGGGCGGAACCCAAAGGCCGGTCTGTCCAGGCCAAACCAATATACAGCGGCTTGTTCACCGATTCATATCCGGTCCCTTCCCCACCCAGATAAGTCATCCAATGCTTGCCTTTATACGTCTGCAGGGCATAGCTTCCTCCCCACTCCATATCCGGCAATGCAGGGAAACCACCACGCTGGTTGCAATCCCAGAATCCGTCACGATAAGACAAGACACGTCCCAATGTACGCCATTCCAACAGATTATCACTTTCGGCTATCCATGTCTCGTATCCACGTCCGTCCAGTCCGCTCTTACCATTATAAACCACGTAGGTCATATACCACTTATCCCCTTCGCGGAACACGGTAGGGCAGTCTATTTTATGCTTGTTGTCGGCCGGAGCTACAGCCAGCCCATATTTATAAGGAGTCTTGGCTTCCTCATAAATCTGCTCCATGCGCGATTGCGGAACTTCACGTTGGGCGTATGTTCCCAATGACAACAGTGAAAATGCCAGTATCAATATCTTCTTCATAATTATCTTTTTATCTATTGGCAAGACGGACAAAAGAAGAAAATGTACCCATTCAGAGAACTTTTATCTCATTCTCTATTTTTACCATCACATAGCAGGGGTCAGCTCAACATTCAATCCCAAAGCAGAAGCAATACGATAAAAAGTAGAAACCTTAGGCTCTGTTTTTCCTGTTTCCACACGGGAAATATAAGACTTATTAGTCCCTATCTTTTCGGCAAGTTCCGCCTGTGTCATATTTGCTTTCTTCCTTGCCTCTTCAATTATTTGCCCGGTAAAGAAAGCATTCATTGAACAATATAACAATATGCCCTTTATCATAACAGAAGAAAATCCTATAGATATTACCTTGCCACTCTATTCTTAACTCATACAGACCCTCTTTAAGAAACTTCACATACTTTGCCGGTAGTCCATCTTGAGTCTTTAATAAGAGTAATCCATATAGGACTTTTTCTTGCGTACCTTTATCCAGAGCATCAAAAAAATCTTTAATAGTAGTTTTCGTATGCTATTATCTTTCTGCTCATACGACAAAAATAAAAAAAAGTTTATCAGTTAAGCAACTTTTCCTTATAAAAATCTTAGAACTATGTACAAAAATAGCGTAAAATTCTCAAGATATACTTGAAAATTTTACGCTATACTACGATTCCAGCCTCTGGAACTACGGCTACTAATAGAACATCCAGTCCATCGTTTCCTCCGCACCGGCCAGTCCCGCATTACGTGGAGTTACCTGTGCGTCTGTAAATCCCAACACCATCGTATATCCTTTCGGCAGCAACAAGGTATGCTTTCCAGCCTCAAAATGATAAGCATGTACATTCGCCAGCGGCATACCCGCTATGCGTACAGCATTGGTCAGTTTCGGTTCCGCCTGACCGTAATCATTGGCAGAAGCGTCCGTTTCCAGTTTCGGAGCTTTCGCATACTTCTTCTGGTCATCACGGAAATAACCTACCAACAAGTTCACCGGAGCAGCCGCTTCAAACTCTATTGTCGTACCTTCCTTGCGCTGCACATCCCCGTTCATTCTATAAGCAGTCAGCCCTTCCAGCTCGGCGGCCAACGCATCTACCTTGCCCGGCACATTGGAAAACAGGCTTGCACCCGTCGCCAGTTTCACCGGAGTCAGTCCGTTCAGAATCTTCACATTTGCGGCGGACAAAGGTTTTATCTCAGCTGCACTTTCCGTCACCTTACCTGCCGCCTTATCTTTCAGCAACTGCAAGTTCGCCTTGAAATTAGCCAGTTCATTTTCATAATGCACCAGCATCTCTTTCCAGGTCTTGTTCTTGCCACCGTCACCACCGATAGGAATACGGCGTTGCGCGGTCTGCATACTGTTGGCATAATAATAAGTACTATCCGTCAATGCCACCAGCTTGCGGTAATGATCCAGACTTTGTTCCATCAATGGAATAGCAGCATCCAATTCGTTCAGATCCTTTCCCCACTGGTAGTTTAAGACACGCTGCGCAGCTTTCACTTTCAGGTTAAAGGCATAAGCAAATTCACGATAGCAATGCATGTCATTCCGCAAACGTCCGAACTCCTCTTTATTACGAGTCACCGCTGCGGCAGCCTTGTCAATGGCCGCCACCGCCTTGTCACCGTGTTCCACCACCTGCGCCACAATATCCAGCGGCAATTCGCCCACATGCGGCTGTTTCTTCCATTCCTTCTCCACATATTCTATCAGCTTCTCGCCCTCCGGCCCGCAACTCTCATAAAATCCCGGATAAATGGTATATTTATAAGGATTCACCAACTGACTCATAAACATACCCAGCAACAAAGTCTGCCGGTTCCCTTCCGTGATGCCGAAACGGCGGAGCAACTTCGGAGCAATCTCTCCACTCTGCTCGTATGCCTCCAGAATATCTCCGGCTTCGGCAGGAGTCGTACCATAAAAATCGCCCAACTGCTTGTCCCAATATTCCACTTCGGATGAACGGTCCCGATGACAGTTCCATGCATAGCGTCCCCAGGTTTTGTACCATATCCAGTCACGGTCCAGCTGATACTCCCGTTTGCCATCCGGCAACTTATCAGCCGTGTACGGCCAGTCCCAATAAGAAGCCTGCGGATACAGATGCAGGGCATTGGCTCCATGTACATTGTGCATGGCATTCACCGCTTTCTGTACAAAGTCGGGAGATCCCCAACGCCACGGTTCCAAGTTTGCCAGAATATGCACATTACTGATATGAATACTTCCCAAAGCACTCAGATCCGAATGTATCTTGGACCAAGGACCTCGCGGTTCGTAAGTAGTCAGTGACTCACCATTGTATTTATGCATGGTATAGAGGTTCTTGTATAACGGCAGCGCGGCATCCATCACCATCTTACAGTCCGTATCGTGCGCACGCAGCAAGATGGGCGGCTCATCCGTACGCCCCAGTGCCTTCAACCCGTCCTTCACTCCCGGAATAATGGTTTTGGTAAACCACTCCACATCATCCTCGTAGGTATCCATCGCTTCCCCCAAGCATACCAGCAAACCCACATTGGGATATTTTTCTATAAACGCGGCCACCGACTTACGTGTATAATCACTGATCAGCGGAGTAATAGGACGGTTACGATCCTGTGTTTTCAACCCGTAATGCTCGGCAAAAGGCTTGCTTAACAATATATTATAAAACATCTGGATCACAAAGATACCTCTCTTGTCCGCTTCGGCAGTCAGGAACGAGAACATTTCCTCATTTTTCTTGAAAGTTTCCTCATCCACTTCTACGGCAAAAGGATACTCTTCCAGCTTCACCAAGGAAGCAAACGGATGCCCGTTCCACAGATACAAGGAATTCATACGGTTTTCCACCAGCATATCCAGATATTTTATCCATTGTTCCTTATCATAAAACCAAGGGAAGCTCTCCGGCGTATAGGGATACTCATACACCCCTCTTCCGGGCAGGTATTCCATTTTCTGAATCCCTACACAACCTCCGCGAAGCACCATTTCAGGAGCATCCGTCAGTTGTGCCGGAAACTTCAAATCCTTGTATTGTCCTACATGATCTATCAATTCACGACAGCCGTAAATCACACCGTTTCCGTCGTTTCCTGTCACTGTAGTCATGTTTCCACGGGTAGAAATGGTAAATCCCTCCTTTTTCAGTCCGGCTGTATCAGTAGCCTGTTCCAGACGGATGCAGACCTCATCTTTATCTATACCGGCAGTATCCGACAACATAACAGACGAATACCCCGCATCTTCCAGCGCTTTTTTCAAATGTTCTCCAGCAAACAGCACCCGGTTCGACGCTTCCTGCGGCATCACAATATTCACATTGGGTTTCTCGCACCCCCATAACACGCACATACATGCGACAAGTGTTCCTAGCCTGATATTTTTCATTCTTTTCATATAAATTATTTACAGTTAGACGAAAAAAACAACAAGACGTACTCACAAGACCTCCGCCAATCGTCAAAAAGCGAGGAAAAAGCACAAGCTATCACAAAAAGAAATAAAACGATGAACAAATAAACTCATCCGGACTTTTAAGATTAACTCAGAGAATGCGCATTTAAACTGAGAAATATACAGTATCTAAATTTTAAAAATGAAAGAACAATGAAAGAAAAATCTAACCTGACCCTATTTATGGAACAACTTATCCGGTCGCTAAAAGAAGAAGAGCGTTTCAGTACCGCCCACATCTACCAAAGCACATTGAACGCCTTCATGCTCTTCTGCAAGACCGACACCATCCGGTTCAACCAGATGGAACGTTCATACCTGAAACAATTTGAGAACCATCTGCGTAACAAGGGATGCACCTGGAACACTGTTTCCACTTATATGCGTACCTTGCGAAGCATCTACAACAAAGCCGTGGACGATGGTCTGACAGAAGAAAAGCCCCGTCTTTTCCGTCACGTATATACTGGTGTAAAAGCCAATACCAAACGCGCCCTCGATGCCAAAGACATGAGCAAATTATTAAGTGCCTCCCTTCCACGCCCCTTGCCGCAAAGTATGGAAGAGAGCCGGGCATGGATTACCCTAATGTTCCTGTTACGCGGGATGCCCTTTGTGGATCTGGCACACCTGCGCAAAACAGACCTGCAAGATTCCGTTATCTCCTACCGCCGCCACAAAACAGGAACCCTGCTCACCGTAGAGATTCCTCCCGCTGCCATGAACCTTATCAAACGGTATCAAAATACAGATTCCAACTCCCCCTACCTGCTTCCCATTCTCAGTGGAAACCGGAAAAGCGAAGAAGAATATGCAGAATACCAACATGCCTTGCGGAAACTGAACTATGACCTGAAACAACTGGCGGTATACTGCGGAATCAAACTCAATGTCAGTTCCTACACCAGCCGCCACACTTGGGCCACTTTGGCTAAATACTGCCACTTTTCGGAACAATTGATTTGTGATGCCCTAGGGCACTCCTCCACAAAGGTGACCGAAACCTATTTGAAAAGTTTTAAAAACGATGAATTAGACAAAGCAAATAAAGTAATAATTAATCACATTAACATTTCTATATAATCAATTTTAAAACTTCACATTACATTATAAAACAGTAAATTACAAGACTGTTACTTTAGAAGTAACGGAACAGATTTTGGAAGCAAAAGTATACAAACTTTAGATACAGTGCAAGATTTCTACACTTTTTTTTCGTTTTTATTTCAAAAAATTTTTTTATTCCGCATATAGCCCTCCCTGCCCATACTCTGATCGTCAATATGAGTTAAGCTACATTCCCAGTCTTTTATCTTCTCTAACAGCCACTAAATCTTTATTTTACTGCTGTTTTCATGTTTTTTTCCCTCCCTCCTTCCCTTCCGTTACTTCTAAAGTAACAGAAAAAAAACAAAACAAAAATATTGACAATGCGACATTCTTACTTATTTATAATAGCAATCATGCTAGCAGTTATAACTCCGCGTATAGCCTCGGCTCAAAGTATCGCTGTAAAAAGCAATGTTCTTTATGACCTTACCAGCACTTTCAACCTGGGAGGAGAAATAAGGTGTGATGACACCCATTCATTCAATCTGAGCGTCAACTATAATCCCTGGAATCTGGGAGAAAACAAAAAAATGAAACATATTCTGATCCAGCCCGAATATCGTTGGTGGCTCAATGAAACATTCATAGGAAGTTTTTTCGGGGTGCAAGCCCATTTCGCCCAATACAATTTCGGTGGAACCACTCCTTTTACAACAGTAAAGAACAACCGTTATCAGGGTAATCTGATAGGTTGCGGCATTACCTATGGACACCAATGGTTGCTCAGCACATTCTGGAGTCTTGAAGCAAGCATATCTGTCGGATACGCCCATCTCACCTATGATAAATACGGTCCCGCCAAAGGAGACGCACTTATTAAGAAATCCCACTCCAACTATGTCGGACCTACCCAGCTAGGCATATCATTCATTTATTTCATTCAATAAATATAAAAGCAAATATACCCTATCAGTCATGAAACTCAAGACAAACATACTATTCAGTCTTTTATTATGCGGCACCTTTGCCACTGCACAAAACCTGAAACTTGATATCCTGCCTCCCTCCGTTACTCTCGGACAGGACTCTGCCATAGTGTCCATGAAAATGACTCTCAATGTTCCCCAGATGGACACCAAAAGCCATATCCGTCTCACCCCTGTCCTCACAGACGGAACCCACACTGCAGAATTACCTCAAATTCTGCTCAACGGAGAACGTGCACATCGGCTATACCGCCGCACCCTGGCGCTCAACAAACGAAGAGGCAAAGCGAATGTAACTCCCGTATTTACCGCTATCCCCTTGACAGACAGCGATCAGACTATCCACTACCGTGCTTCCCTCCCGGCAGCCGACTGGGTACAGTTCGCCACATTGAACCTCAAGAAAGAAGTCATCAACGGCAACGGAGAGAAAGTACAAAGTGAAAATATCCCCATTCCGGACAAAGCAACCCATATAGCAAAAGTAACAGATAATTTCGTTCCCCAACAGGACAGGAACCGGGAAGCTCCTATGGCAGCAGCCTCACCCTCTGCCCCCGTTGTTCCGGAACACCGTCCTGTTTCCCCTGCCCCGTCTGCACCATCTGCCAAACCATATTTCAAAGGAAGCTATGTATCTCCCGAAAGCGACGCAACCGATGAACGCAACCAGAAAGAGCTGAACTTCAGTCTGGACGAAGCGCGTGTCATAGCCGAAATCAATCCGCAGATGCTTTCGTTACGCGAGCTTTACACCGTAGCCATCAGCTACAAGAACATTCCGGAACAGTTCTACAAAATCATAGATATTAGTGTCAAGATATATCCGGCAAGCCCCGTTGCCAACCTCAACGCCGCTGCTGCCGCCATCGAACGGGGCAACACACAGGCAGCCGGCCGCTATCTGCAAATGGCTTCCCATGAAACGCTTGCCTACAAGAACTGCCGTGGCGCCTACGAACTGTTGTGCAACAACACCTACGAAGGCATCCGCCTGCTGAAAGCAGCCAAAGCCGAAGGCTCGGAAGAAGCCACCTATAACCTGAAAATATTCTTTGAATCCAATCAAACCAATATACAATAAAATATGAAAACCCGGTATATCCTTTCTTGTCTTCTGCTCGGCGGCGCCCTTTCCGTTTCCGCACAGAAAATGGCTGTCAAAAGCAACCTGCTTTCCGCCGCCAACGGTGCGCTGAATGCCGGTGTGGAATATGCCTTCGGCTCCAAATCCACATTCGATTTGTCCGGCAGCATACGTCCGTGGAAACGCTCGGAAGGATATGTCAACAAATATTGGCTCATACAACCTGAATACCGCTACTGGACTTGCCAGAAATTCAACGGCAGTTTTTGGGGAGCCTATCTCAACGGAGCGCAGTTCAACGTAGGAGGGAAAAAGATGCCTTTCGGGCTCTTCCCCTGGCTGAAAGAGCACCGATATGCAGGCTGGCTGGCCGGTGGAGGCATAAGTTATGGATACCACATCATGCTCAACCGCCACTGGAATATAGAAGTTTCCGTCGGTGTAGGGTATGAATATATCGATTATAAGAAATATAAATGCCCTGACGTGTGTGCCGAATTACTGGAAAAAGGCCATTATCACTATTTCGGCCCCTCCAAAGCATCCCTGAGTATAGTTTACATATTTAACTAAAGAGCCATGAAATATTTATTCTATTTTATATCATTTATTTTTCCTACGCTTTGCTCATCAGCGCAGCCGGCAGAACGGGACAGTTCGATTTACATCGCCTCCTCCCAGCTCTACCGGATGGGAGAAAGTCTGGTAGTGTCCATGCAAGTAGACATTACCAGACAGATTCCCTCTAACGAATCAGTCATACTGGTTCCCCAGCTCAGCGACAGCCTGGACAACTTCATCCAGCTTCCCGCCATCTATGTGAACGGTCGTAAACAACATATTTTCTTCCAACGTGAAACCGGCCGGCAGAAAAAAGACTATGAAGAGTTACGCCGCCGTAATGACCGGAAACAAAGCGTACACTACTTACGCAGCATCCCCTTCACTCACTGGATGAAACATGCCTCCTTGCATCTCATCGAAAAAGAATGCGGATGCGGAGTCCCCCGCCATACAGACTCCACCTATCTGACCCGCCTGAATATGCTTCCCGATATCCATCCGCACGTAGCGTTTATCACTCCGCAGATGGAAGAAAGGAAATTGCGTGAAGAAAGCGGACGTGCCTATCTGGACTTCCCGCTCAACGAAACAATTATCTATCCCGAATACAGAAACAATCCGGCCGAACTGGCAAAGATAAAACGCAGTATCGACTTGATAAAAAACGATACCAATGTAGTCATTTCACATATTGACATTCATGGATACGCCTCTCCCGAAGGTCCCTACTCAAACAACGAGCGTCTGGCACGGGAACGGACCCAGACCCTGAAAGACTATGTATGCAGCCAATATTCTTTCAATGATACATTGTTTACCACCCATTACACCCCCGAAGACTGGGACGGATTTATCAAGTTGCTGACCGATACCGTTATTTCCCATCGCGAGGAACTGTTACATATTGCGGAGAGCAAAAACAGCCCCGATGAGAAAGAACGGAAAATACGGAAACGTTATCCCGAAGAGTTCCGTTTCATCCTGCAACACTGGTTCCCGGGTCTCCGTCATTCAGACTACACCATCCACTATGTGGTACGTCCGTTTACGGTAGAGCAGGCCAAGCAGGTTTTCGAAAGCAACCCCAAGAATCTGAGTATTGAAGAGATGTTCCGCATAGCCCAGACCTACCCTGCCGGCAGTCCGGAATACAATAAGATTTTCATGACGGCCGTTCTGCTTAATCCGGAACATCCCGTTGCCAATCTCAATGCAGCTTGCATCCTGCTCTCACAGGGAGATACAAAAGGCGCCTCACTCTATTTGGACAAAGCCGGTGAGACTCCCGAAAAGACCCTTTTGCAAGGTATCATGCAAATGCTGAATGGGAATTATACCGAAGCAGAAAACCTGCTGCGCAAAGCGAAAGAAGCAGGACTGCCCCAAGCAGATGAAAACCTGAAGATATTACATGAGATTTACTAATCACATTTTTTTACTAAAACATTTTTACATTATGAACAAAAAATTATTATTATCCTTCGCTCTTGCAGCTGCAATGGCAGGATGTATTAATGATGCAGATGTCCCCTCAGGAAATGGAGACAATCCGATTTCCGGAGCCAAAGGAGGCAACATGGAGATTTCATTTGTAGTCCCTAACTCTTCGAACGGCAGCCGTGCCGCTTCCGCCGAAGACTCTGGAGTCTATGAAGACGGTACTGCCGAAGAATACAAAGTGAGCAATGTGAAACTCTATCTGTTTGATTCTTCCAGCAAGAATTTGGTTACTACCCTCGACGTAGATCAAAATGAATTGGGTATCTCCAGCAAAGAGAACAGCCAAGAAGGACAAACCATCATCTATTCTTGCAACAAGGAAATCATATTGGAACCGGGCAACTATGACATCCTTGCCGTAGCGAACGGTACACAAAACCTTGACATCGAAAAAGAAATAGGCCAGGAATCAACATTATTGGGACAGATTGACGCCACCACTTATGGAAACGGTATGATAACCAGCGTACCCGGAAAGGGATTCATCATGTCCAACCGTGGCTCGGCCAATCTGAACATTGCCGTAGAATCTCCCGAAAAGAGCGACACCAGAGCACACGTCAGAATCAATTTGGAACGTGCCGTTGCCAAACTGATGGTTAGAAATGACAGCAAGGAAATCTACACGTTGAAGAATCCTAAGGGAGTGACTTACGCCACAGTCCGGCTGAACAACTACAAATTCATCAATCTGGCAAACAAGTTCTACACTTTCCGTCATGTCGCTACACTGGATGCCGCATCTGAAACTCCTTCCGCTCCGTCATCTTACAGCGTGGAAGCAGGAAATTTCGGTAACATAGCCGACAACAACGGTTATCTTATCGATCCCTATTTCTTCGACAAGACCGTAGCAGGAGCTACTACCAGTTTCACAGGCGGTTCATTCTACACTAACCACCTGTCAAAACAAACAGACAGCAATTGGTCCGGTCTGGCCGATGCAGGAAAGTACGTTTCCATGTATTGTCTTGAAAACTGTATGTTCCGTCCGGCACAGAACACGGTGTACACCACCGGCATCATGCTGAAAGGTACATTCACTCCGGAAGCCTCACAGACCATCGGCACTGACGGCCAGCCGGTAGAAGACCCGCTCGTGTTCAAGACACTGTATTATTTCAACTATAAATTCTACACCACGCTGGCGGCTGTGGGTGAACATGGTGATGCCAATATTGATGGTTTGACAGAAGCATCCAGCGATGCAGACCTGGCAGCCAAGCAGATTACCCGTTTCACCAAAAATGAAGGTAATTTCTCCACCTTCTACAACTATTGGATCAAACATCTTGATAACGGCGATCCTACCACAATGGGCGTAATGGAATTCGGTATTGTACGTAACAATATTTATTCTGTCAATATTACCAGCATCAAGAACCTGGGTCCCGGCACTCCGGATACCAAACCCGATCCGGACGAATACAAAGCATACTTGGACGTAGAATTCGGAGTATATCCGTGGATTGTCCGTGACCAAGATGCCGACCTTGAATAAAACAGTCTCAAAATAGAAAAACAATGAGTAAAACTGCTACTATCCTCTTCGCCCTATGTACTCTTTTCTGTAGTGCATGTTCCTGGGTAGACGATGACCAATCCGATTGTCCCACAGGCTGTTGGTTAAAGTTATCCTATACCTATAATATGCTGAATGTAGATGCCGTGACCACCCAGGTAAAAGATGTCACGCTATTTATTCTCGATCAGGAAGGAAACTATATAGACCGGGAGGAAGTAGACAGTCTTACATTCCATCAAAATGAATGTATAATCCAAGTCCCCTCCCTGCCTCAGGGAGATTACACCTTTCTGGTTTGGGCAGGTTTGTCGGACTCGCATTATCAACATACTCCCACTTCACTGACACTATTACGCAATGAGGCGGGAGAACAATCCGAAAAACTTTCATCTCTATTCCACGGGCGGCTGGACAACGTGCATATCAGCGGCGAATATCAGGTTTTGGCTCTCTCTCTTACTAAAAACACGAATATTCTGAGCTGCATATTGCAAAGTCAGTCGGCCGTCCCGCTGGATACAGATGATTTCCGTCTGGAACTGACTGCCGGCAACGGATGCATGGATCATTGGAACACTCCGATAGACTCCGTTTCCACCTGTTATCTCCCCTTTATGCAAGAAAGCGCCAATTTGGAAGACATACAGGTAGTACATGCCGGAATGAATACATTGAGACTGATGGAAAATGACGATACCCGTCTACGGTTAATCTATCAACCTAGTGGAAAAGAGATTTTCGATATTCCGCTTACACAATATCTGCTCCTGTCACGTAATGTCGAGACAACCTATATGCCTCCACAAGAATATCTTGACAGGCAAGACCGCTATAATCTGATATTTTTTCTTGACTCAACAAATGATCCGCAGCAACCTTATATATGTTTACAAATGAAAGTAAACGGATGGATGATACGTATAAATAATGCAGAATTAGATAAATAACCTTTCTAATTCGAACATTTCAACCTATATTCGATTCCGTTAAGAAAACAACTTATTTTGTAAAATCTATAAAACGGAACATTATGAGAAATAAAAAAAATTCAACGAGTTTATGAACAAAACGATTGATGAACTGAAAGACGAGAAACGTTATGGTACGGCTCACATTTATCAAAGCACCTTGAACGCATTCAGTGAATTCTGTGGATGTGAGGTTATTTACTTTCACCAGCTCAACAGAGCCAATCTGAAAGAATTTGAAACCTACCTGCGTGACAAGCAACTAAGTTGGAATACTGTTTCCACCTATATGCGGACATTGCGTGCAACTTATAACAAAGCAGTGGATAAAAAAATAATAACCGAGAATTCCCGTTTATTTCATCATGTCTACACCGGCGTGAAAAACGATATAAAACGCGCATTGGAAGTAGAAGAGATAAACAAGTTACTAAACGAGGTTCCTCTAAAGAAACTACCGGAAGATTTGATACGATGCAGAGTTTGGGCTAATTTAATGTTTCAATTACGCGGAATGCCCTTTGTTGATCTGGCCCATCTTCACAAAAGCGACTTGAAAGGCAACACACTTTCTTATCGCCGATATAAAACAGGTGGGCAAATGATTGTTGATATTCCGATAACAGCAATGAAGCTGATAAACAAATATCAAAATACCAATCAGGACTCTCCCTACCTTTTTCCCATCCTCAGTGGAACAAAAACCGGAGAGGATCTATATACAGAGTATCAGCAGGCACTACGAACCATGAATTACAATTTAGGCAGATTGGCGAAAAAATGCGGAGTGGCAACCAAGGTCAGTTCATACACTACGCGCCATACCTGGGCCACCCTTGCCAAATATTGTAATTTCTCCGAACAATTAATATGTGAGGCTTTTGGACACTCGTCAGTGAAAGTTACAGAAACATATTTGAAAAATTTCAAGAATGAAGAAATAAAGAAAGCTAATGATGCGATAATTCTATACGTTTCAAATAATGGGAAAAAGAGAGTATAAATAGATAAAATTCTAATTATCAATAGATTTATATTGTGTTACTTCGTAAGTAACAGATCTTATTTGGAGGGCAAAAATAGACAATTAACTGATAGCAAACAAATAAAGGCACAGCTTTTTTCTAGATTTTAATTAAAAAGGTTATATAATAGATAAAAAGTAATAATAATATGAACAATTATCAAATCGAAGGAGAACAAAGAAATACAACAACACACATTGCGCTTTTTACTATTAACGCAATGCAATAAATTCACTATATTTCACATAGTTATCTCTTATATATATTTATAAAACGACAGAATATTAATTATACAACTAATCCATTAATTCACGTTCTGTTACTTACGAAGTAACAGAAGGATATTAAAAAGAAAAAAAGTGACATATTTAAAACACACCTTTTAAAAACATAATATAGATCTGACATCTAAAAAATTTAACCTATGATACAAGTTCAGAGATTTAATAAAGCACTTAAATTAGCAGTCATTCTAGGAGATTTAGTCATTCTGAATGTACTTTTCATCTCATTTAATTCAATATGGAACGAGTTGTTTGGGGAGAGGGCCTACAGTGGCACTTTACCCCAAATTCTAACTCTATTCAGCGTATGCTATTTTGCGTGCACTATCTCAGGAGGTGTCATATTACATCGACGAGGAGCCCGTGCCGATCAAATTGTATTCCGGGCACTCCGTAACGTTTTTTATTTCTCCCTATTGTCAACAAGCTTAATTGTACTATCAGAACTTGAAATATACTCCAATCGCTTTTTTGTCTATTATTTCATTCTACTTTTCCTCTGCATCACTTTCTATCGTCTGCTTTTCCGTTTCTGCATACAGCTATACAGAAGCCGCGGAGGTAATTTCCGTACCGTCCTTTATTTGGGAAGCACCGAAAATATAGCCGAACTTTATCATGAAATGACCTCCGACGCCACTACCGGATACCGGGTACTGGGATACTTCGACACAACCCCCAATGCCAAGTTCCCTGCCAGTTGTACTTATTTGGGAAAGCCGGAGCAAACCATTGATTACCTGACAAAAAACAAAGTGAACCAACTTTATTGTTGCCTGCCCTCGGCATTAAGCGAATGTATCGTGCCGGTCATTAATTATTGCGAAAACAACCTGATACATTTCTACAGTGTGCCCAATGTGCGCAACTACCTGCGCCACCGTATGTACTTTGAAATGATAGGCAGTGTCCCCATTCTCAGCATCCGCAAGGAACCTTTGGGAAAAATAGAAAACAGGCTGATAAAACGTATATTCGATGTAGCCTTCTCATTACTCTTTTTATGCACATTGTTCCCCATTATATTCCTTATTGTAGGAGTGACCATTAAAATCACTTCTCCGGGCCCCATATTCTTCCGTCAGAAACGTAATGGATTGAATAATAAAGAATTCTGGTGTTATAAATTCCGTTCTATGAAAGTGAACAAGGAATCGGACACCTTACAGGCTACCCTCAATGATCCTAGAAAAACCAAATTCGGCGATTTCATGCGCCGGACCAATATTGACGAACTTCCGCAATTCATCAATGTATTGCTGGGAGATATGTCCATTGTAGGACCACGCCCTCACATGTTGAAACACACGGAAGAATATTCCAAGATAATCAATAAATACATGGTCCGCCATTTCATCAAACCCGGTATCACGGGATGGGCGCAAGTGACCGGTTTCCGTGGCGAAACCCGTGAGCTGGAAGACATGGAAGGACGTGTGAAAGCCGATATATGGTATATGGAGCACTGGTCTTTCCTGCTCGACCTTTATATCATGTACAAAACCGTGGCAAATGTGCTACGCAAAGACAAGCAAGCTTATTAAGTTCAAAATAGAGAATTAAAATTAATAGAGAGCCAAAAAATGAGAAGATTGAAACTTACCCTATTCGCGCTGGTTTCACTACTACTATGTAGTTGCAGCGCCTACAAAAAAGTACCTTACCTGCAAGGGTCCGAGTATCTGGACATGGCAAATGTCAAAACACCCTTGTATGATGCACACATCATGCCTAAAGATTTGCTGACTATCACGGTGAATACCAGCGATCCCGATGCCGCCATTCCCTTTAATCTGACGGTAGCCACCCCCATCACGGCAAACAGCAAAAACCTTACCAGCCAACCATCTTTACAACAGTATCTGGTAGACAATAACGGAAACATTGATTTCCCTGTTTTGGGAACACTGCACATCGGCGGCCTTACCAAAAGCCAGGCGGAAAATATGATAAAGGAGAAACTGAAGACCTATATCAAAGAAGACCCTATTGTAAATGTACGCATGGCAAACTACAAAATCTCTGTGATGGGAGAAGTTGCCAGCCCCGGTACATTCACCATCACCAATGAAAAAGTAAATATCATGGAAGCACTGGCTATGGCAGGGGACATGACCGTATACGGACAACGCGACAAAGTGAAACTGATCCGTGAAGACGCGCAAGGCAACCGCCAGGTTATCCCGCTGAACCTGAACGATGCCGACATCATCGTATCTCCTTACTACTACCTCCAGCAGAATGATGTAGTGTATGTCACTCCCAATAAGACCAAAGCCAAAAATGCAGGAATCAGCAACAGTACTACAATCTGGTTCTCTGTAGTGGGAACCCTTGTCTCACTCGTTAGCCTGATAGTAACCATTGCCAAATAAACAGAATTATGAAAGAAGATTTATACGACGACCTCTATCTGGAAGAAAAAGAAGAAAAGACTGATTTTAAAGCGGTTCTTTTTAAATATACCATTCATTGGCCTTGGTTCGTGGCATGCATTCTGTTATGCATGGCAGGAGCCTGGCTTTATTTGCGTTACACCCCGCCGGTATACAACATCTCGGCGTCCGTCATCATCAAAGACAATGACAAAAACAGCAAAGCAAGCAGCGGCATGGCCGACTTGGAAGACTTGGGATTTTATTCTTCCATCAACAATTTTGACAATGAGGTAGAAATCCTGCAATCGCGCACGCTTATCAAGAAAGTAGTGGAAGAACTGGATCTTTACATCAGCTATGCGGCAAAAAGTAGTTTTCATGATATAGAACTTTACAAAAGTTCCCCTGTCAAAGTATGGATTACCCCTGAAGAAGCTCAGAAACTCCCTGCTCCGGCATATATCAACCTGACTTTGCAACCGAGCAATAAACTGAATGTGAAGATCACAATAGGAGAACAGGAATACAGCAAGCAATTCGACAAACTGCCTGCCTTGCTGACCACTCCGTCGGGGACTTTCAGCTTCACCCCGGCTGATTCGACAATCGCAAAAAGCGAGCAAAAAATCATGGCTACCGTTTCTTCCCCCCGCAGTGTGGCCGGCAGCTACCGGGGAGCATTGAGCATAGAGCCTACTTCCAAATCCACCACTATCGCACAGATCTCTGTAAAGAGCACGCATACGCAACGTGGTATGGATTTTATCAACAAACTGGTGGAAATCTACAACCGGGATGCCAACGACGATAAAAACGAAGTGGCTACCAAGACCGCAGAATTTATTGATGAACGTATTAATATCATCAACGGTGAACTGGGAACCACGGAACAAGAACTGGAAACCTTCAAGCGCGATGCCGGGTTGACCGACTTGAAAAGCGACGCCCAACTGGCATTGAGTGAAAACTCGGAATACGAAAAAAAACGTGCTGAAAACAGCACCCAGCTCCGGCTGGTACAATTCCTGGCCAGCTATGCCAACAATCCGGACCATGCCTACGAAGTACTTCCTGTCAATGTAGGCCTGACAGATACCGGACTGACCGAACTGATCAACCGCTACAACGAGATGCTGCTGGAACGCAAGCGCCTGCTCCGCTCCTCTCAGGAAAACAACCCGGTGGTAGTCAATCTGGATGCCAGCATCCGCGCCATGCGCAGCAATGTACTGACCACCATCAACAGCGTGCAAAGAGGCTTGGCCATCACCCAGGCGGATCTGGAACGCCAGGCAGGCAAATATGCCGGACGCATCACCAATGCTCCGGGACAGGAACGCCAGCTAGTCAGTATCTCGCGCCAACAGGAAATCAAAGCAGGACTTTACCTGATGCTGCTGCAAAAGCGTGAAGAAAATGCCATCACTCTGGCATCTACCGCCAACAATGCCCGCATAGTAGACGAAGCACTGGCAGATGCCATCCCCGTATCTCCCAAAGGAAAGATGATTTATCTGGTAGCACTGATTCTAGGCGTCGCTCTGCCGGTTGCCGTGATCTATATCATCGAGCTTTTTAAATACAAGATAGAAGGACGTGCCGATGTGGAAAAAATCACATCCCTTCCTATAGTCGGTGACGTACCTTTCTCTGAAAATAAATCTTCGGAGGGAGCCATTGTAGTACACGAAAACCAAAACGACCTGATGGCCGAAACTTTCCGTAATGTACGCACCAATGTACTTTATATGATGAAGAGTAACGAGAAAGTTATATTGGTTACCTCCACCACTACAGGAGAAGGCAAAACCTTTATCGCTTCCAATCTGGCTGTCAGTCTGGCTTTATTAGGAAAGAAAATTGTGATTGTGGGGCTTGACATCCGCAAGCCGGGTCTGAACAAAGCTTTCCAATTGTCACGCAAGGAACAAGGCATCAGCCAGTTCCTCGCTAATCCGGAACATACCGACCTGATGTCGCTGGTACAAGTTTCAAACATCAATCCTAACTTGTCCATTCTGCCCGGAGGTCCTATCCCTCCCAACCCGACCGAATTGGTGGCACGTGAATCTTTGCCTCAGGCTATCGACATACTGAAAAAGCATTTTGACTATATCATTCTGGATACCGCCCCCATCGGCATGGTGACCGACACCCAACTGATTTCGCGAGTAGCCAATGCCAGCATCTATGTGTGCCGGGCAGACTACACCCACAAGGCAGATTATACTTTAATCAACGAACTGGGCGAACAGAAAAAACTGCCCAACCTATGTACCATTATCAACGGACTGGACATGAAGAAAAAAAAGTACGGATATTACTATGGATACGGCAAGTATGGCAAGTATTACGGATATGGTAAAAAATACGGTTACGGCTATGGATACGGCGCAGAAAATGTAAACAAAAAGTAATTTCAAAATTAATTACATAATAAAATAAGACTAATCCTCTTTCTAGAACGTTAATATTTTAACAAATTCAGAAGAGAATTAGTCTTATTATGTTTTAATATATAAATATTATTTACTATACTTTTCTTTTGAAACATCAAAACAGGGACACTGTTTCACCCATTCCTCAGGCTCTATCTCACCATTTCCGTTCAAATCCGGACTTAAATCCCGATGACCGCAAACCTTGCAACCGGGATAATCCACCAGCAACGCCCTGACCAGTACACGCAATGAATGTTTCTGCCACACCGTCCGCGTATCCGCCGGCCTGTCCCGCTCGCTGACTCCCCCCTCATAGCATATCCCGATACTCTGCGCATTATACCCACGCGCATGCGCCCCGATTTTCTCTATGGGACGGGTTGTTTTTATATCCCCGTTCTTACGGATATAAAAATGATATCCGGGTCCGTTCATTCCACGCCTGCGGTGGCACACCTCCAAATCCTGTTCGGTAAAGTCCCTGTCCGCCTTTGTGGCGGAACAGTGGACAACAATCAGATTAATCACTCTCATCCCCCTATGCACGAGCTGATTCCTACTACACCCGCAATAGCCGTAGCTACTGCAATCACCACTTTCAAAATAGTGCTCCAAACAGATTTACCTTTCATTCTACAGTTTTTTTTAATTAAACACTTGTCCGCCACCTACTTAAGCAGGTTTTTGCTCCTCCTTCGTTTTCACCGGCAATTTATCCACTTTCGTATATTTCAGTGCTGCCAGAATACCGCTTAGCGCAATACCCGGACGGAAATTGATACGCGCTTTTCTAATCATCGACACATCATACGTATCCTCCGTTTCCGCACCTCTTCCGCTCAGACCTATCTGGAAAGTGCCCAGATCGGCAAGCCTTACAATCTCACCCCCTTCCAGAGCCTCCATAATCACATCCTCCAAAGCAACAAGCACAGCCATTACATCCGCACGCGTCACCGTACAGGTCTTCTGAATACGATCCGCCATTTCGCGAATCTCTACATGGCCATTGGCCTGAGCTTGTGCATAAAACTTAGGCACCGCATCCTGATCAAGCGGATTATTACGCTTTACTACCGAATAAGAAACTGTTCTTCCCATACTTTTAAAATTAAAAATTAAAACTTTTAAATTAAGAAACACACTGACAATCAACTATTAATCACTAAGCCGGCTATGATTGACTTTTGATTACACTACAAAGATACGATGAAGCGGAAGCCCTGTGTCGACATTGGTAGAGAGCCGTAGAACATTGTCGAGAAATGTCGAGAATAACTTACAGGCAGAGTAGGAAAACAAGGACATTTTGTGTATCTTTACTCTATAATCAAAACAGATAAAAGAACATGAACCAAGAAGAAAAAGCATTCATTATCAGAGCGTATGACAAAGCGGAACTGGCAGAATTATATAGCCCCGGACGGACCGCTGCGGCAGCCCTGCAAACCCTATATCGCTGGATGCGGAGAAATATGCTGCTGCAGGAAGAATTAAACGAAGCGGGCTACAACAAATTCCGCCACAGCTTTCTGAAGCACGAAGTGGCAATCATAGTGAGGCATCTGGGAGAACCTTAGGACATACGCTTCCCAAAGGACCTGTTGTTTACTTCGAAAGACCTTGTTGTTTTTTTTAAATCCCCTGTTGTTTTACCGGAAAGGTCCTGTTGTTTTTTGAAAACAACAGGACCTTTTTTACCAGTATTTTAGGCTCACAAGGCTCAGGGCTCACTTAGGCGGTAATTTAGGCCAAGACTTACCGGTCTTTCTATACTTACCATCCTCTTTCTCAACGATTTGATAATACACCAAACGCAACAAATAACGTTTCACGGATGCTGTAGGCAACCCTGCTTCATTGGCAGCCGCCATCAGCTCCGAATATGTAAACTCACGCGGCATTGTTCTCAAGATGGGACGCAGTTTGAAAAAAGCCTTTACCGGCCTGATTCTTCCGGCAGTATCATCCATGGAAGTGGAAAGCAGCAAACTGTGTTCCAGCAACACATCCACTATCTGCATGGCCGTACGGAAATCCTCATCCGAACATTTCCACTCCGATGTATTCCATTGCGGCTCGCACTTACGCAATGCAGTCAGCACCATGGCAATACGAGACATCATCAGTCCGTGGCGCAGCACAATAGCACCCGGAGAATCATCATCTTCCGCCACTACCTCACGCAGGTACGTTCTGAAACGCTCCGTATGCTCTTTCCATTGTTCCTCGGTGAAAATCACCTCGGTAGACGATCCGGAGAGAAAGATAAACATACGCAGCAGCTCCTCGCCCATCCCTTTGAAATAAGCGCGCATATCCAGCCGGACTTTGCCGGGATTGGCAGACTTATACTCCCAGGGGGCCTGTCCCACATAGAAAGCCACACGGCTGTACATTCCATTCTCCAGCGAAGAAATAAATTTATGCAACTGGGCGGGAGTACCCGAAGCACATAATGCCAGATGAGGATCACTCACAATAACAAGCCGGTGATCCGTCTTGAAATAAGAAGACACCTCCTCGTGCTGGGAGGCGGCACGCATCACATCATCATGTTTTCCATACTCCTGGTGCATGGCAGAACTTATCATATCCAGCTCGGAGGCATTCATCACCAAGCCGACCGATCCACCCGCCTCCAAAGCCAATATCAACTGGCTTTTCGAAATATTGGGAGCCACCTTCAGGATGCGTTCCACCGGCATCTCCGGGCATTGGTCCAAATCGGGAACCCTCTTTTCCTGAGCGGCAAGCCGTTCCTCCAGATTCCACTTCAGCAGTTTCTGCCGGTACTCACGTTCATCCTTCCTGTTCAATTCATCGTAATACTCCTGAATGGCTGCGGGCAGAATTGCCGCCAGTTGCATCACCCCTTTTCCTCTGCCCGAACCGGCTAAAGCCACCAGGTAGAGATCGGCGGAATAAACCATTCCTCCATAATTCATCCTCACCCCCGGCAGACAACCGCTGATGTTGGTAATCATGGAGAGCAACAGAATATCCCTCTCGCGCTTGTTGCGGACGTGTGTCAAACCACGCTTCAAAAAGTCGGGCAAACGGTCGAACAGCTCATCCGGAAGACACGGAACATTGCGGCGCAATTTGTCAGCCTCAAGTTTCTCTATTTCAGCTTCTTCACCCTCTTCGCCGGAATCAGAATACCGCCTAAGTGAGCCTTGAGCCTTGTGAGCCCTGGAAGCAGGTGTTTCGGGGCCCTTGTTCATGTCGGCATACCGGTATCCGGAGTCTATGCGCGGAGGTATATCCCCGGCGGCACACCCCATACCCGCCAGCCTTTCCACCGCCAGCGTTTTCAGCCGGACCAACTCTTCTTCCCCCACTCCTTTATAGCGGGCGATACGTCCCAGCTTCAACAAAAACTCATTCTTTTTGCCATCCACAAAGGGATTCTGCGCCAAGAACTCGTTGAAGAATGTGTGCAGCATGCCCGAAGCCGCAACGAGAGGCTTGGATGCACTTGCCGGGGTCTTCACTTTCAACTCTGCCAGAATCTCCCCCACCCTGTCGGGATGCTCCGTCACAAAGCGGCGCCAGGGAAAAACTTCGGTATCCGGACGAAAAAAAGCTTCCGGATCATACGACGCAAAGCAAGGACGGGTGGGATTTTTGCAACTCATGTCACAGGGAAAGGCAAGAAGCTGAGCCACGTGCCATGCCACCAACGCGTATGCCAGACGATACTCGTCCACACTCTCTGCTTCCACACGCACCACCAGCTTCAGCCCGTCGTACGAAACGCTGCGCCATGCCGCCTTCACCCAAGGAGTGTCCTTCAAGACCTGCAAGAACTCAGACACACGGCCGTTACATTTATCCACATCCAGCATGGCGTCCCCGCTCCACTGCTTCAGATTAGTTTCGGCATGGCTCCCTTCGCAACGCCCGGCTATCACCAGCGCGGCCAGTTTTCTCTTTAATTTCTTGGCCTCTGTCTCCCTGCCCGAAGCCTTCAGGCGCTGATACTCTTCCACTTGCGCTTTCCAACGTTCGCCACGCAGAAGTTCCACAAACTCTTTCAATGTCATATCCACGGCATGTTCATCGAACACCGAGAAATAGAAAGAGCATAAATCGGTATAAACCATTCATGTATGAATTTAAATTATCAAAAGGAGGGCATTTCCCTCCACCATGAAAACAAAAGTATATTGCAAACCCATACAATCAAAAGTTAAAATTGTACACTAACCAAACATAAAGTATTGATTTACAACACCCATTCATTACACAAGTGTACAAATAACCGGGAGACTTCCTTTTAGTGTTTTTTTACATTTTATTCCTTATTTCCTTTCTTTCCTCTTTTTCTTCTCTTTCCGTTCTTTCTTCTTCTTTTCCTCCTTTTTCCGCATAAACTCGTTTATATCAGCCAGTGTATCCTTACACATGTGTTTCAAAACCCTCATTTCCTCATCGGTGTATCCTTCACCGGACAGGCGATATTTCACCATTACTATCTCCAGTTCCTGAAAGAACTGCAATCTGCCATTATTTTTCTTATAAATCTTGATTTTTCCATGATGTTAATATGATTTAAAATATAAAAAGTACAAAAGTAGGAATAAATGTATTATTCTTGTTAATTTTTTCATTTTTTGCGAACAAATAGCTTGTTATCGTAAAATATTGTCTATATTTGCATCAGAATTTAACGACAAGCTTACCTGGGAATGACACAGGTAACAGCGTAGCGTGCTTAAGAGGCATCATTTCTTTCAATTTTTAGAACATCTAACATTACTTTTCCTTCCTCCGAATATGAAAAAATGGCTAGTGGCGTATGTCCGCCTTCACCACGAAAAGAAGACGGCCGAACGGCTGACTGCAATGAATATAGAAAACTTCCTGCCTGTACAAGAAGAAATCCGCCAATGGACTTACCGGAAAAAGAAAATAGAACGGGTGGTTATCCCTATGATGATTTTTGTTCATGTGGATGCGGCGGAACGTTCGCAGGTGCTCACGCTGTCGGCCATCAGCCGGTATATGGTGCTGCATGGCGAACATACTCCGGCGGTGATTCCGGACGAGCAGATGGAACGGTTCAAATTTATGCTGGATTATTCGGACGAGGCGGTGGAGATGTGTGCCGCACCATTGGTTCCGGGAGAATTGATACGAGTGGTCAAAGGTCCGCTAAAGGGACTGGAAGGAGAATTGGTGGAAGTGGATGGAAAGGCGAAAGTGGTGGTGAGACTGGATTTGTTGGGATGTGCGGGGGTTGATATGCCGGTGGGGTTTGTGGAGAAGATGAAATAAGGATGGCGGACGCTAGGAAATGTGGAGGGGAAACAAACCATCATCCAAATAGCCAAAGATATTTATGGTGAAACAGTGAAGGTATATCTCTTCGGTTCCCGTCTGAATGACGAAAAGCGTGGAGGAGATATTGATTTATTAGTCCGCAGCACGGGAGAAAAGAAAGGTGTATTGGCACGCATCCGCATGACCGCACGCTTGAAACTGCATTTGGGCGACCAAAAGATTGACGTCATCGGTGACCATGAGGATTCACTGGTAGTGCAGGAAGCTTTGAAAAACGGAATACAACTGATATGACAGAAAAGAAAATTCACAGGATTATTCTTTGCTTGAAACAGATGTTACCGTCATTTTGAATGAACTGTTTTCCAAAAGTGCCTTCAAAGGCAACAGACACGCTTGAGCTGTGATACAGACTATTCTTTCCCGATACTTTTTTCTATAACATAAACTTCGTAACAAAGTTATCGAGAGGAAGCAAACGCATTTAGAAATTCACCGTTAAATAAGATTTTCTCTACTATCTACTAATTTATAAAAAAGCAGTTGTTCGATCTGTGACCGTGTGAAAAAAAGGTAAGGTTCATATCCTATCTTGGATCGGAGTATAGAATTCCATAAAGAAATGGTTAATATTAAACAAGATTCATTCGTTGGTAAACGGGGCTTGTTCCATGCTGTAAGAAAAATTTAATTGGAAGATATTTTCTAAATTCATATTATTGACTATTAGCTCATTAAAAATAACATTTTTTCTTGAAATCAGAAAGATATCTATTAAACAAATAGAAGAAAAACTTTTAAAATAAACATTCCATCCATCAATGTCTGACAATTTTAACAAAAATCGCTTAGCTAAAAACACCATTTTACTTTATGTACGTATGTTGTTTACGATGTGGTTAAATTTGTATACCACACGTTTAACACTTGCTAATCTTGGTGTAGAGGATATGGGAATCTATGGTGTTGTTGGTAGTATTGTCAGTATGTTCGCTGTTTTCAGTGGTGGAATGGGCAATGCCGTACAACGTTTTCTGACCTATGAAATAGGACGTGATAACGGTGATCCAAATAAAGTATTTTGTTCTTGCTTAAATGTCATATTCTTATTGTCCGGAATCATATTTATACTACTTGAGGTCGGAGGTCTATGGCTTCTACATACCAAAATAAACATACCAGCGAAAAGTATGGATGCAGCCCAATGGGTGTTTCAAATATCAGTACTCACTTGTATAGTCAATCTTATAAGCATTCCTTATAATTCACTAATCGTAGCACATGAAAAAATGAATGCTTTTGCTGCTATCAGTATTCTTCAAGTAATCTTAACATGTACTTCAGTCTATTGCCTTAGTTATTTTCCTACCGGCCGTTTATTAATCTATGCTATATTGATGGCAACAATAAGCATATTAATAAGAATAACTTATCAGATATATTGCCATCGCAAATTTCCGGAAGTCCATTACCATATGATTATAGATAAAAACCAAATAATGCAAATTGGCAAATTTGCCGGTATATCCTCTACTTCTGGTGCTTTGCAGGTTCTTTCGTCACAAGGGTTTATCCTCGTTATCAATCTTACATTCGGGGTGGCTATTAATGCTGTATATACAATTTCAATGCAATTGAAAAACTCTGTTCTGTCATTTGCCCAAAATTTGCAACGTGCCATCGCTCCACAAATAACAAAAACATACGCCAATGGTGAGCTAGATATACATAAAAAACTTATCTATGCAGGAAGTAAATTTCAAGTATTTCTTATATTTTTTATAATGATACCATTCCTTTTTCAAACGGAATATATCATGTACCTCTGGCTAGGTAATGTACCACCATATGCAGTGACTTATGCACAATGCACCATATTTCTGAGCCTTACCTATGCTTCTTTTGAAACAATACGTACAGCGGTATATGCAACCGGCAATATTACTAAATTTATGATATGGCCCGAAGCTATATACTTATTAGTTTTGCCTATCAGCTACTATGCCGGCATAACAACCAATAATCCTAATGCCCTGATAATAGCAATGGTATTATATGAAATATTTGTTTGCACAATACGAGTATGGATAGCATCAAAAGTTTCAATCATAAAAATAAATGAATTGCTTAAAAAAGTAATCAAACCCTGTTTCTTTGTAGCTGTACCAGCATCGTTTATATGCAAAATAATTACATTGTTTATTCCACAGACTATTTGGGGGCTAATCTCAATTCTCTGTTTAAACAGCATTTCATTAAGTTTAATCATTATAGTAATCGGATTAAGCAAACAAGAAAAAAATATGATAAGTACATTCTTGAAGAATAAAATAAAATAAATAGCAATAACATATATACTTTCTGATTATTGCAAATTGTTAGATAAAAATAGACTATTTATTTAGAGTTCGGAATGGTTATAATATTCTGATACAGATTCTATTGTATAACTCATATACAAATGTACTTTCAAACAGAATGCAGATACAAAAACAACAGCAAGATAAAAAAATTCTCACTTCGATAGATTACATAATATAGATAAACGCTCAACGCCAAAGATATTATCAAACAGATAAGAAATTAGTTGATAAAAAGGCTACCTAACTATCCAAATAACTTCTAAAATAGTTCTTTACTTATTTGAAGAATAGATAATATAACATTAACAGCTCAAGTACAGAATAATTTATCAGCTTTCTTTTGAAAAGAAGAAAAAACTTTTTCTGCTTAGAGAAAGGCAAAATAATCGTCCTGCTTCCTAATCATATATTGATATCATAATCCGCAAGATGAATGAAATTATCAGTACTAGATTATTGCATACTCATCGGATTAGAAAAATAAAATAATAAAGAGCAAAAATAATATTCTTTTTCTGAAAAAACAATTTAACAATTATATTATGAACTTATTAGATAAACTTATTTATCATTGCTCACAACCACGTTTGCGATTATTACATTCTCTGTTTTTTAATTTCAAGTTACTTCCTATTAAACAAGCGATTAAGCTGCCTATATATATATATGGTCCTATTAAATTCTATTGGCTATGTGGAAAAATTGAATTAAGATCGGAAAAAATTTTCTCTGGCATGATAAAGCTTGGACGAAATAACGAATTTTTCAATGGTACTGACAAAAGTTCTTTTATCCTCATGGAAAAGAACTCTAAAATCATATTTGAAGGTCCATGTGCTATAGGTAATAATTATAAAATACGTGTAACACAAAATGCAGAACTTATATTTGGTGCTTATACTTTTTTTGGCTCTTCTATTAAATTTATTTGTTCTAATAAAATTAAAATTGGAGCATACACACGATGTGCTTATGAAAGCCAGTTTGTTGATTCCAATTTCCATTTTGTATTAAATATGAAAACAGGAAATGTAACAAGGCGAGAAAGTGAAATTTTAATAGGAAAATGTAATTGGATAGGTAACCGCACATCAATAACAAAAGGAAGTAAAACAAAAGATTTTTCAATCATATGTGCAGGATCTTTAATGAATAAAGACTATACACAAAACGAAGAGAATTTTATTATGCTTGGAGGATCTCCTGCAAAAGTTTTGACATCAGGATTAAAGCGTATATTCTCAACCGAAATAGAAAAAGATATTATATATTTTTTCAACAACAACCCCAAAGCCAATAATTATAATCTCACTTCTGAACTCAGTGATGATTTTAAAGATATACATTATTGGTTTGAACATATGATGTAATATTACTATGAATAAAATAAAAATAAACTTATTATCCCATGGGAGATTTCACATGGTTGATCTAACACGTGAACTAAAAAAACAAGGATTTGATGTAAAACTATATTCATTTGTTCCCCCCAAAATGTGCAAAAAGTATGGTTTATGTAATGAAGACTTTTACTCTCTATTCTATATATTAGCACCATTAGTATATATCAGTAGGCACTTTAAATCTTTTGATAAAATTCGCAACATAATACAGGATGTAATAATGGCAATTATAATGAGGAAGTGTAATATTCTAATATCTTTAACAGGCTTTATTTTCGCTCCTAAAAAAGCCAAAAGAAATGGTGCGACCATCATATTTGAACGAGGATCCAAACATATTTTAGAACAAGAGAAAATTTTAAAACACATCCATAATAGAAAAGAGATAGAAGTAATACCATCTTTCAACATAAAAAGGAATTTAGAAGCCTATAATATAGCCGATTATATATCAATCGCCTCACACCACGTAAAAGAAAGCTTTATAAAAAATAATTTTAATCCGAATAAATTATTTATCAACCCTTATGGAGTAGATTTATCAATGTTTAAACCTACCCTTAAAAAAAATAAGCCTTATGATGTAATTATGGTTGGTGGATGGTCATACCGCAAAGGTTGTGATCTTATTATCGAGGCAATGAAGCAAATGAAACTAAAATTCTTACATGTTGGAAGTATTGTGGATATTCCATTCCCCACAAATATACCTCATTTTACTCACATTGACGCTGTTGACCAGTCAAAACTTATAAATTATTACCATCAAGCAAAAATCTTTCTATTTCCATCACGAGAAGACGGATTTGGTATGGTATTATCACAAGCCATGGCATGTAACTTACCTATCGTTGGAAGTCCAAACTCAGGAGCACCGGACTTGAAAGAAATGATTGCTATTCAAGACTGCATTACTATCATTCAAGATTACACCATAGACTCTGTAATTAATGCTGTAAATCAGGCACTTCAACAGTATAATAAACTTTACGAGGTTTACGCAGGCGAAGCCGTTAACAACCTCACCTGGGAAGCATACGGCAATAGATATGCAAATTTTATAAACAAAATTATTTCAGACAAAACGCAACATTTACTATGAGAATACTTTCTGTTGGTTCGTTATCCGGAATGAGCAACACTTGCTTACACAGAAATTGGGCATTACACAAAGTTGCAGATGAAGTAGATGAAATAAATACTCAACTCAACCCTATTACATTATGGGGACGCATATGCTATCATCTTTTCTTTTTAGGATTGCCAATACGTATACCTGAGAATAATAAGGAAAATGAGAAAATATGCAAAATGGTAAAAAATAAAGATTATGATATCGTATGGATAGATAAAGGACACACGATATTACCTTCTACACTTAAATATATTAAAAAAATATCTCCTAATACTATTATAGTCAGTTATTCTCCAGACAATATGGCATTACGTCATAATCAAACTCAACAATACTTAGAAACGATTCCACTATATGACTATTTTTTCACAAATAAAAGTTATATTCTTGATAATATGCGTAAATTAGGGGCCAAGAATATTTTTTTTGTAAATAATTCCTACGAAGAAACTTTTCACCATCCATATAATTTAACTGAACAAGAAAGAATCGAACTAGGTGGGGATGTCGGTTTTGTTGGCAGTTGGGAACAAGAACGTTGTGACAGTATTTTATATCTGGCAGACAATGGAATAAAGGTACGCGTATTTGGTACAAAAGAATGGCAAAAATATAAAAATTACAGTCCCAATCTAAAAATTGAAGACCATGGTTTAAAAGGGATAGATTATTCAAAATCACTACAAGCTTTTAAAATATCCCTTTGTTTTCTTCGTAAAATAAACTACGATTTACAAACAAGCCGTTCTGTTGAAATTCCCGCTTGTAGTGGTTTTATGATGGCAGAACGAACTGATGAACATCTTTCAATGTTTGAAGAAAATAAAGAAGCTGTTTATTTTTCCTCCAAAGAAGAACTCTTAGAAAAATGTAAATACTATTTAGTACATGATTCTGAACGTAAATCAATAGCTTTAGCAGGACGTAAAAGGTGCATAACTTCAGGTTATAGCAACGAGGGAATGATACGTTCTGCCTTTAAACTTATTTACAATAAAAAAGGATAGCAATATGTTACAAATAAAAAGATGGGGACATTGTATCATTCTTATTGCTATTGCTGTTGAACTTATACTATGGCCATCATTAGAAAACCTAATCGGATGTGGAATGACTTTAATCTGTTGGATTATTTTTAGCAAAATAGGCTTAAATGAAACAACAATAAAAGAACACATATTTAGCTGGCTTGTATTTTTATCAATGAGCTTATACCGAATATTACCACTTTTAGCAACCCTTTTAGAATGCCACTCTATAGGATACAACTTCGTTAATCCAATCGAAACATATTTAGGCGAAACATGCCTATTTTTAATATCAGCTTTAGCTTTTTATCTTGCAACAAATCAAAAGAAAGCACTAACAAGCTTAAAAATAAGACTATACAAATGTGGATTTTATGATCGTGTATCAGATAATACTATTTGGTGCTTAGGGATTCTTGGATTAATTATTAGATTCTATTTAATGAGTACTCATATTCAAATTGGAGATATCATAGGAAAAGCCCTTTCAGGATTCACATTTTTTCAATATGCCCCTATCATGCTTTTTTTTCCATCTCTATATAAAATGAGTAAACTAAAAAAAATTATAGTTTTCAATAAAGGTGGAGTAATATATTTTATATTCATCATATTATTATCATTTGCTACAAACAGCAGATACGCCATACTAGAACCATTTGGAACATTTGCACTATTATTTTTATTATCATACATTCAGCATCCAAGTCGTTTACGTCAAAATATAAATAAAAAATATATTATATTAGGCATTTTCATTATTATATTTTTAATACCATTTGTAAGTGATGTATCATTAGCAATGCTTGCCAATCGAGGAATTCGTGGAAAAGTAAGTACTTCCGAACTATTCAGCAACACTATTAACACTTATCTCGATAGAGATAAAATGAATTTACTCCGCAAAATAAAAGATGAAAAAAATCTTACCACACTCAAAGAGCAACCCAAAGAATGGTCGGAAAATTATGTTAGCAATTTTGCATTAAATCGTTATTGCAACATGCGTGTAAGTGACAATACATTATATCATGCAAAGAAAGTTGGCTTTGCTAACGAAAAAATGTATTCTGATTTTTGGAATGAAATCATAGCACTACTCCCTTCGCCCATATTGAATTCTTTAGGTATTCAATATAACAAAAATGAACGCTATTCTCGTGGTGATAAATTAAAAGCACTATCAACAAATAGTCCTCCTTTTGCATCCTACCTTGTTACCAGCCATTTAGCCGATGGTCTTTTAACATTTGGATTTTTATATTTTCCAATAGAGTTTTTTCTCTTTTATCTAAGATTTCTATTTTTAGATACATTTATAATCAAGCACAACAAAAGAGTTATTTATTCTATTTTAGGATTAACTACTATTTTTTCTTTTTTAGCAATGTTCAGGAATGCTGGAGGAGCATGTGATAGTCTTCCTTATTTATTACGCGAATATTGGCAAGATATTATATTGTTTTTAATAGGATTTTCCATATTAAAAAAAATTATTCGATAACAAAATGATGAAAATACTCTTTATATATCGGCATCCTAGTATGGGATTTTCAATAGGAAAAGTATTTCGCCCTATTGAAGAAGAAATGAAAAAATACGCAGAAGTTGACTCCATATATATGCCAACATCACAATATTCACTAAATAGTATATGGCAAAACATAAAGACAACTCGAAAAGCCATAAATTCAAAGAAATACGACATCGTTCATATAACAGGAACAGAACATTATCTGATTCCCTTTTTATTAGGAGAAAAAGTTGTTGTGACAGTTCATGATTTAGGACATTATTTTGATATTCATGGCCTAAAAAAAATACTTTTTTGGATAATGCAAATATTTTCTTTAAAATTCGCTAAAGCAATCACTTGTATTTCAAATTTTACAGTTCAAGAATTAAAGAAGACAATATCTATAAAAAATAATAAAATAAGTGTGATTTTTAATGAAGTGGATAAAAATTTTTCTTTTAAAGAAAAAGAATTCAATAAAGATTATCCTGTTATACTACATATAGGAACTCGCCCTCATAAGAACCTATCACGTACAATTAAAGCTTTAAATGGCATAAAATGCAAACTCCGTATCATAGGAGAGATAACAAATAAAGAATTAGACCTACTTCAAAAATATAAAACAGATTATAGCTTTACATCCAATTTAAGTGACAATGATTTATTGAAAGAATATCAAAATGCAGATATTATAAATTTCCCATCTTGCCATGAAGGTTTTGGCATGCCTATTATTGAAGGACAAGCTGTTGGAAGAATAGTAGTCACATCTAATATCGAACCAATGATTTCTGTTGCTAATAATGGAGCTGCCATTTGCGACCCCTACAATATAGAATCAATAAGAAACACATATATAAGAGTTATAAACGACTTTCAATACAGAAATGATATAATATTAAAAGGAATTGATAATGTAAAAAAATACAGTATTGAAACTGTAACTAAACAATATTTTGAATTATATAAAACATTATGAAAATATTAGACTGTACTCTTCGTGATGGTGGATATTACACCAATTGGGATTTTAACTCAAAAATTGTCGACGCTTATATACTAGCCATGAACGAACTTCCTATTGACTATTTGGAAGTTGGTTATAGAAATAAACCAAGTAAAGAATATATGGGAAAATTTGGATATACTCCTGTATCTGTTTTAAAACATTTAAGGAATATATCCACAAAAAAAATAGCAGTAATGCTAAATGAAAAAAACACGACCCCTGAAGATCTCAATCATTTACTTCTGCCCATAATAGGATTGGTAGACATGATACGCATTGCCATTGATCCTCAAAATATAGATCGTGCAATAGTTCTAGCAAAGGCTATAAAAACAATGGGATTTGAAGTTGGTTTTAATGTGATGTATATGTCAAAATGGGCAGAAATGAATGGTTTTCTGTCTAAATTGAAGGCTATTGACAAAATTGCTGATTTATTTTGTATGGTCGATTCTTTTGGAGGTATCACACCTAAAGAAGTGAAAAATCTACTTAAAGAAGTACGTAAATATACTCATGTTCCCGTTGGATTCCATGGACACGACAACCTACAATTAGGATTGATTAACTCTATTACTGCAATAGATGATGGCATAGACTTTATAGACGCAACCATTACAGGTATGGGACGTGGTGCAGGTAACCTAAAGATGGAATTATTACTTACATATCTTAACAAACATCATGGATTAAATGTTGATTTCAATGTGCTTGGGAATATAATAACCACTTTTACTCCATTACTTGAAAAATATCAATGGGGAACAAATCTGCCATACATGCTTTCTGGAGCAAATAATATTCCACAAAAAGAAGTTATGGATTGGGTAACAAATCGTGTTTATTCATTTAATAGTATTATACGAGCGCTTGATAACAGAAAAAATAAAATAGAGGATAATGCTAAATATCCTTTACTTAATATAAAGAACAAATTTGATAGAGTAGTAATTATTGGTGGTGGATTTAATGCGATAGAACATAAAGAAGCTATCAAGTCTTTCATTGAAACACATACTAATACAGCTATTATTTTTGCCACAGCTCGATATGCACGAGAATATCTTGATGTAAATGCACCTCATTTTTATTGTCTTGTTGGTAACGAAGGGCATAGATTGACACACAATATAAATCCCCAAAATCTTTCAGGAATATGTGTATTACCGCCATATCCGCGTCCTATGGGTACAGAAGTTCCCGAGTATGCCAAAAATGTTACATTTGAACTCGAAAACATAACTTTCATTGATCAATACAAAGATTCTGTAACAACAATAGCATTACAATTAGCAATTTTACTTACTGATCAAGACATTTATCTTGTTGGCTATGACGGATATCCGGGGAATGTACTTTCTGAAAAAGAAATGGCACTAACAAATGAAAACAGAACTATATTTGCTACATATACCACCATTAGTGGAAAAATACTAAAATCACTTACTCCGTCTATATACAAAGAAATTGAAGTCATGTCTGTATACCAGTTTATATAACCTAACACTTGTACTATACAAATTTCATATTATACAAAAAAATTATATACAAATGAATAATAAAATATCTTTTTTCCTTCCAACCCGCAAAGGAAGTGAACGTGTAAAAAATAAGAACACAAGACCTTTTGCCAATATAGAAGGAGGACTCGTTGAAAATAAGATTCGCCAATTACTCTCAACAAAATTTATTGATGAAATTATCTTTAGTAGCAACGACAAAGATTGTATTGCAATCGCCCAAAAATATCTATTTGACAACAGGCTAAAAATAATTCCACGCCCGGAGTATTTATGTCTTAGCTCTACAAACCTGCAAGATTTAATCTGTTATGTACCTACAATAACTGATGCTACTCATATTCTTTGGGGACATGTTACCACCCCACTTACTGATGCAGAGCAATATGATAATGGCATAAAATTATATCTTGACAATCTTCATAAAGGATATGATTCATTAGTAGGAGTTAACGAATTGAAGAATTTTCTACTCGACACAAACGGAAAACTTATTAACAATACAACTTCTCTACCTTGGCCACGTACGCAAGATTTAACTCCTCTTTATGAAATAAATCATACAATGTTTCTTGCTAAACGAGAAGTTTATATAGAACAAAAAAACCGAATAGGTCAAAAACCTCTTTTGCATGTAATGGATAAACTTCACAGTTTAGATATTGATTGGCCCGATGATTTTATAATCGCCGAAATAATGTATAATAATCTTTATGGAAAAAAATAATATGGCAAAAGTTGTAACATTTGGAGAAATCATGGTGCGCCTTGCCGCACCGGAATATTTAAAGCTAATACAAACAAATGCATTTGAAATTAGTTACGCTGGCGCTGAAGCAAATGTAGCAGTCAGCTTAGCCCATTATGGAATACAAACCGATTATATAACATGCTTACCCAATAATCCAATTGCAGAAAGGTGTATAATGGAATTGCGTGGACACAATGTTGGTGTAAGTCATATTATTCGTAATGGAAAACGTATGGGAATATTATATCTTGAAAATGGAAGCAATACACGCCCATCTAAAGTATATTATGATCGTGAAAATTCATCATTTGCAACAATACAGCAAAATAGTTTTAACTGGGATGACATATTACATGATGCTAATTGGTTCCATTGGACAGGAATAACTCCAGCTTTATCAGAAAATGCTGCATCAGAATGTTTGAAAGCCATAAGAACTGCAAATAGGTTAGGAATAACAGTGAGTTGCGACATCAATTACAGAGATAATCTTTGGAAATATGGGAAAACAGCTCAGGAAATAATGCCAGATATGGTTGCAGGAAGCGATATAATTCTTGGAAATGAAGAAGATTGCGAAAAAGTATTTGGAATAAAGCCACTAAATTTTAATGCAGAACATACTCAAGGAAATATCGACCAAAACACATTTATTGATGTTTGTGATCAAATGATGAAAATATTCCCTCGATGTAAAAAAGTAGCAATTACGCTTCGTGGTGCTATAAATGCCAATCATAATACATGGGGTGGAGTCCTTTATAATGGCAATAAACTTTTAAAAAGCAAACGTTATAATATTACAGATATTGTAGATCGTGTTGGAAGTGGAGATAGTTTCATGGGAGGGCTAATATTTGGTATTATGCACTATGGAAATGATGAAAAAGCATTGGAATTTGCTGTAGCTGCTAGTTGTTTGAAACATACTATAAAAGGTGATTTCAATTGGTCTTCAATAGAAGATGTAAATAATTTAATAAAAGGAGATGTTAGTGGACGTGTAAAAAGATAAAACAGATATGAATTTTTGGGAACTTATGATAAAAAAAGACGATATTATATTATCGTTTATAGAAGGAATTCGTAAACTTATCTATGCTACAGATAGACAAATCCAAAAAGCAAGAAAAGAAATGGCAAAACGTCCTATAGAAGGAATAGGCAAAGAATTATACCTACTGCTAAATGCCCCTTCATTAAAGACACAAGATATAAGTGTTCTCAAAGGAAAAAATACAATGTTTGTCAATCGTGGCTTCATGCATCCATTATATAAAGAATTACAACCCCAATACCATGTATTTGTAGATTCAAAAATGTTAAAAGGAATTTGGCCAATAAGCTGGTTAGATGAAATTTGGAACATGAGTCCTAATACAACAATTATTCTTCCAATATCTTGGTATACTCATCCTTTATTCAAGAATTATCAAAACAACAAACAAATCTATTGGCTAACTTATTCATTGCCTTTTTATAATCTCGGAGTATCTGGCAGCTGCTTTTCCTTTGCCATTCAACAAAAGTTCAAAAAAATATATTTCACAGGATTTGACGCTACTGGTATTGGGCATGAAATGATAAAAACAGCAGATAGCCATTTTTATGGTAATGACAAAGAATTAGAAAATAAAACGACATCACAGTTTGTTATAGATCTTCTGATGCACTCTCGCCATCTCCATGATCTTAACCGCTTGGCGGCATGGAGCGAGAAAAAAAGTTATAAACTTATTAATATTACAAATGGAGGATTATTAGATATGTTTCCCAGAGAAGATATACTTCCTCTTTTAACGAAATAAAAATTACCCCAACTAATATTCCTCAATATATTTAGCATTTTTTGTGTAGCCACTTCGTAAAAAAGTATTTACACAAAAGAATGACAACCCAAAAAAATGAAAATATTACATTACATTCCTAGTATTGATCGTACCTCAGGTGGTGTTGGTACATATATGCAATTACTCACAGCAGAACTAGGAAAGCTCGTAGAACTACATGTTGTAACACATAAAGAAAAAAATCCTTTGGAGCTAAAAAATTGCCATGTCCATTTTATAGAAAACAATAATCCGTTCCTACCAAAAGAAAAAAAGAATTTTATATTTCTGCTCAATGAAATAAAACCTGATGTATTCCATGCTAATTGTTGCTGGTTACCAATGTCAGCATACACAGCAATGTGGGCAAGAAATGCCGGATATCACGTAGTGTATACTCCACATGGAATGCTTGAACCGTGGATTATGAAACGTCATTATTGGACAAAAAAATTTCCCGCATCACTGCTATTCCAAAAACGAGGAATACAAATAGCAAACGTCATACACGCTACGGCAGAAAGTGAAAAACATAATCTTACGCAGCTAGGATGGAACAATAATATAGAAGTAATTCCTAATTGTGTGGAAATAGATAAGATCACAATGAAGGAGTCATGGATACGGAATAAAAATATCTTATTTTTAAGTCGTGTCCATGTCAAAAAGGGTATTAACTTCTTGATAGAAGCTACAGCAAATTTAAAAACGGAATTACAAGGATATACAATCAACATTGCAGGAGAAGGTGAAGAAAGCTATATCAATGAATTAAAGCAATTAGCTTCTAAATTAGGTGTTGAAAATTTAATTCATTTCATAGGAGGTGTATACGGTGATAAAAAGTGGGAACTTTTTAAAAAAGCCGATCTGTTTGTTCTACCTACACATAGTGAAAACTTTGGTATAGTGGTAGCTGAAGCACTTGCATGTGGTACACCTGTCATAACTACCCAAGGAACTCCATGGCAAGAGCTGGAAAGTTATCATTGCGGATGGTGGACAGAAATAGGAACCGAAGCTACTACTAAAGCTCTCAAAGAGTTTCTGCAATGTACAGAAACACAATTGGAGCAAATGGGGAAAAATGGAAGAAAATTAATAGAAGAAAAATACTCATCACAAAAAGTTGCTCAAGATATGGTTGAACTATATAAAAAAGTTTGTCTATAAACATGGAACTCAACATAGCAGAAAATCGTAATCACCTAAACTACTCCAAATGGATTTACGTAAAACGTATACTGTGGACATTCGGAAAATTCTTTTTCCGTAATTCTCCTCGTATAGCTTTCGGATACAGAAACACGATACTACGCCTATTCGGAGCTAAAATAGGAAAACATGTCCATATCTACTCCTCCACCATTATCTGGTTCCCATGGAATCTGGAAATAGGCGATTGGAGTGCCATTGGGGAAGAAAGCTTAATTTATAATTTAGGTAAAGTAACAATAGGAGAGAAAGCTACTATCAGCCACCGGGTCCATGTATGTGCAGGCACACATGACTATACCGATCCGGCTCTTCCCCTACTGCGTCCCGAAATCCATATCGGCAATCAAACATGGATTTGCGCCAATACATTCATCGGTCCTGATATAGAGATTGGAGAAGGTGCTGTGATAGGCGCAGGTACAGTAATGGTAAAAGACGCAGAGCCGTGGGGAGTTTATGCAGGAAATCCGGCTAAATATATAAAAAAAAGAATATTAAAGAAATGAATATAGTTAAAAATAATTACATAGGGGGGGGGTAAAAACAAAGGTATTATTCTCTTAAAGTTCATTGCCGCCTTTTTAATAACTTATTCACACATGGGAATATTATTTCCTAAATACGGTAGCTTAGTTACCGGTGGGGCAATAGGTGATGGTTTATTCTTTTTCTGTTCCGGTTTTACTCTATTTATGGGAAGACAAGACGGCTTTCCGAATTGGTATAAAAGACGAATTAACAGAATTTATCCCACTATCATAATGTGGGCACTGGTATCGGCAGTAATTTTCAATTGGAATTGGCAAATTACAGACTTAATAACAACCCCTAAATATTGGTTTATACCATGTATTATGGCATATTATGTCATCTTCTATCTCATCCGTACTTATCTATTGAAGTATTTAAATCAAGTTTTTGGCATAGCTTTCCTGCTTGTGGCAATCAGTAGTTTCTGGGTATTAGATTTTAACCATTCGGTAATGTATGCCGCGGTTCCATTTATGAGAATATATTATTTTCTTTTTATGATGCTAGGTGCTATGGTAGCCATCAGAAAATACAAGGTTGTATCTCCTCTCAAGTCCGGAGGTTATGCTTTGGTAAGTCTTATTACATATTATGTACTTATGGGAATTTATAAAATAGATCCGTTCTTCTGTAAATTCCAGTTAATATCACTTATTCCGTTATTGAGTAGTATTTATTGGATATATAGATTTTGTGACACACCTCAGATTTATAAAATATTGGAATACAAATCAGGAGGAAAGTTTATTTATTTTATCTCAACTTTAACTTTGGAAATATATATGGTCCAATATGCCATCTTTACAGATAAACTCAATAACATATTTCCACTGAATATCATCATTATATATATCATCATATTTATTGCTGCATATCTGCTAAAATGCACAGCCCATCTTTTTTCACAGATATTCAGCAATGAGCCTTTCAATAACAAAAGTATATATCAAGTATAACGAAAGCTATTATGAATAATTCCATAGCTGCCATCATCCTCACATACAACGAAGAGAAACATATATCCCGTTGTATCAACTCGCTTAAAAATATCTGTGAGGAAATATTCGTCATCGATTCTTTCAGCAAGGACCGAACTGTAGAAATTGCGAAAGAAGCAGGAGCGCAAGTTTACCAAAATCCTTGGAAAAACTATGCGACACAGTTCAACTGGGGGCTGAAGAATTGTCCCATTACAACAGAATGGATATGGCGCATTGACGCTGACGAGTTTTTGGAGGGTAACTTGGGACCTGCCATGAAAAAAGCGTTGGCAGAATGTAACAATGAGGTAAATGGAGTATACGTCCGCAAGCGTATAGATTTTATGGGCAAGCCTCTGTTACACGGGGGATGGTATCCTTCTTACCACCTGAAAGTATGGCGAAGAGGACATGGGGAGTGTGAGAACCGATGGATGGATGAACATATCCGCATCTTCAGTGGAACAACAATCACAGTGGAAGAGGGGAATCAAGTGGACGCCAATTTGAATGACCTGACCTGGTGGACAGAAAAGCACAATGGATATGCTACACGGGAAATGGCGGATATGCTGATGATGGAATACGGACTGGACGACAGAGGCAAAGAAGTACAGGCCAAGTTTTGGGGTACAGAGGAACAGCGTAAACGATGGCTGAAAGTGAAATATATAAAAGCACCGCTATTCTTACGTCCATTTATCAATTTCAATATACGCTACATTCTGAAAGGGGGATTTCTGGATGGAAAAGAGGGCTTTATATGGCACTTTTTACAAGGTTTCTGGTATCGTTTCCTGGTAGATGCCAAAATTTATGAAATAAAAAAACGCTTTGGATGGAATGACAAGAGAATCAAGGCATTCATAAAAGAAACGTATTTAGATAAATAACCACTTACATTATAAAAGCATCAACACTATGAAAGTTTCAATTATCACCTCCTGCTACAATCGGGAAGCCACTATTCGTGGAGCAATAGAAAGTGTACTGGAACAGGATTATCCCTACATAGAATACATAGTGGTAGACGGAGCATCGAAAGATAACTCGCTGGCTGTCATCAATGAATATAAAAACGGGATAGATACAATTATTTCCGAACCGGATAAAGGTATGTATGAAGCGATTAACAAAGGAATACGTGCAGCAACAGGAGATATTATCGGTCTGATTCACTCCGACGATTTCCTGTTCTCATCTCACACCATCTCCGACATAGTGAAAACATTCGAGGAACAAGATGCGGATATGATATACGGCAACGGAGTCTTTGTAGATTATGACGACACCAACCAGATGATACGAAACTGGATAAGCGGACGGTACAGTAAAGAGAATGTAAAAAACGGATGGCTCCCACTCCACCCCACTGTCTATATAAAGAAGGAGTGCATGGATAAATGGGGACTTTACGACGAAAGTTATAAGATAGCCGCCGACTCGGATTTGCTGGTGCGCTATCTGTATGAAGCCAACCTGAAAGTATATTACCTGAACAAATACATCGTGAAAATGAGAATGGGGGGGGCTTTCTACTGATGCAGGAAAAAGCAAACTGAAATGGGCGGAGGACTTGAGAATGTATAAAAGTCACGGAATAAAACCCATCTCGGCGCTGAAAGGCAAAATTCTTTCAAAGATTCCACAGTTCATTGAAGCCAGACTGCCGTGGAGTGAAATACCAGAAGCAGAGGAAGAAAGCCTGATACAACCTGCCGCCGCAAATAAAAAAGAATGAAAATACGTTTACTAGTTCTAACCTTGCTGATTATCGGAGTTCATCAGCATATACAAGCACAATATATGCTGGGAACTACCGGTATGATGAATATTCCTACCGCCGACAGGCAGAAGCCGGGAACTGTGATGTTGGGAGGAAATTATCTGCCCAAACAGATGATGCCTGCACGATTCGACTACAACACAGGAAATTACTTTGTGAGCATCAGTTTCTTTTCCTTTCTGGAGCTTGCCTATCGGGAAACTTTAATAAAAGGGGACTATATATCATCCAAGCCTAAATACAATCAGCAGGATCGTTCCTACTCCATCCGGCTGTGTGTGTGGAAAGAAGGAAAGTTTCTGCCGGGAATAGCACTGGGAGCCAATGATCCAATAGCGGATAAAGGAGCCAACACTTTTCAATCTTACTATGGAGTGATAACGAAAAAAATCGATTTAAATGGAAATATTTTTTCAAGTAGTATAGGATATTACATTCCTGGTTCAGAAAATAAACCTACTAAAAATTTCGGCAATAAATACAAAGGTGTATTCGGAGGGATAAGCTATATACCCGCTTTCTGCAAAGAGTTGAAGATGATGGCCGAATATGACTCGGACGGGGTGAATGTGGGAGCAGCTGTCAGGCTGTGGAAACATTTGTCCATGCATGCTTTTACCCACGATTTTACTTGCGTATCGGGTGGTATACGCTATGAGTGTACCCTAATACATTGACGCAATGAGCAAATATTTAATAGCAATCCTCCTTTCGGCATGGAGCATCTCCCTCCGGGCACAAGTGGCCGAGAAACTACAGCAACTGGGAATGGAGAACATACAAACGGTAACGGAGGTGAACGGCAACACAACGATTGCTTTTGAAGACAATGTATATAGAGGTACTTACCGGGGAATAGGCAAAGCCATCGAAGCAGCCATGGAAGGAATGTACGGGGGAAATCTGCAAATGGTGGTGTTGGAGCACAGTATCCCCCAGCTATGCATTACGCTGAGCGATAAGGTGATAACCGAATATAAAGAGAAACAGATTACCATAGGGGAAGTGTACCGACAGATGGGAATCAGTTATGATACCGATGAAGCGATGGAGGTACTGAAAAAGACACACCGGACACTCAATTCATCGGCAGGGAAAGTAGACATTGTGGTCTATCCGGAAGTAAAACTGGAAAACTCCAGCTTTGACCGACTTTATACTTACTATGTCAACCTGGCTCCAGCCGTAGAAATGGCTTTATGGAAAGGGGCGGAACTGACAGCGCAAGTGGTATTCCCGGTAGCGACCAACCTAAAAGGACAATATAAGAAGATACGTCCCGGAGTGATTGCACTGTCGCAAGAGTTTTGCTTCGGCAAAGGATTTTTGGGGCGAGTAACCGCAGGAAACTTTACCAACAACCGCATGGGGGCACAAGCGGAGATGAAATACCGCACAGCGAATGGCAGACTGGAACTGGGAGCTATGGCAGGAGCTACCGTGCAATCTGTGCTGACCGACGACGAAGGATGGTATATCAGCCGGAAACTGCGGATGAATGCCGCACTGAAAGCATCTGTGTATGAACCTCGCTTCAATTTGCAATTTGATTTGCAAGCTGCACGTTATCTATATGGGGATTATGGAGTAAGAGGCGACTGCACCCGCCATTTCGGAGAATATGCCATCGGCGTGTATGGAATGTATACCGATGGGGAAATAAACGGAGGATTCCATTTTGCCATCCCTCTGCCCGGCAAGAAGTGGAGCCGTAACCGGGGGGTGCGTGTCAGGCAAGCGGATTATTTTGCCATGGAATACAGTATGGAATCCTGGGGCAGATATGCGGATGAAAAAATGGGGGAAACTTATCGCACCCGACCTGATGAGAACCGGAGTAACCGGTTTTTCCAACCGGAATATATACGCTATTTCCTGATAAAGGAAGCAAATAAATAGATTACTAATTTTTAAAAACGAAGAAAAATGAGAACAAGCAAGTTTTTTAAAACAGGTTTGCTGCTGTTTGTAGCAAGTTTGGGGTTAATAAGCTGCGGGGATGACGACAAAGAACCGGAAATTGTAGTTGACCCTGTAAGCGAAAATGTGGAATATTACATTGAAGGTAAAGTAGTAGCGGATAATGCCGCACTGGACGGGGTCAGCGTAACAGCGGGAGAGGCTACCGCAACCACAGACGAAAACGGTCAATATTCACTGACGGTAAAAGATAAGAAAACTTATACGGTGAGCTTTGCCAAGGAGGGATATAGAACTGTTTCTGACGCATCAGTAGAAATAGCTAACAACGCTACCAACAGAAGTCTAGTAACACTGAACGTGACTATGAGCAAGGAAGGCGTGGCTGTAGCTGTTGATCCTGAAAGTGATAAAGTGATTACAGAAAAAGGAGAAGGGGAAACAGAAGATGCCCAGACCGTATTGACTATTCCCGCCGGTGCCGTATCAACCGCTACCGATGTAACTCTTACTCCGTATCTGGAAGCTGTTGCAACCGATGTGACTCCGGGCAGTAAGGAAGAAGCGATTCCCATGACTAATATTGCTATCAGTTCCAGCCAGGATGCAGCCTTAAATCAGGATGTTACCTTGTCTGTAGCCAATGCTAGTTCCAGCGATTATTATTTTGACGAAGTAGAGGTATACGAAAAGACTAACGCACGTGCTATCGGTGACTGGAAGAAATATGCCGACGCCGCTTTTGATAAAGCGACCAACAGCTACATAGCTGCCATCAAAAAGGGAAGTTCACTGAATAAGGATTATTCTATCCGTGTAAAGAGTGAAAAGAATGTCAGCGAAACCAAGAACGATGAAATATTGAAAGAAGACAGCTACAGTAACGCAGGAAATATGAGCGCTACTACTTATGATATTCCTTATACTGCCAAATTAGGATGGGAAATCTCTGCATCCGGACTGGATGAAGGCGCTCTTTCATTGGTGAAAGCTGCCATAGCTGCACAAGAAGGTGGATCGGAAGGTGTATACACCGTAAACAAGACCTTTACAGCCCACGTAAGCGGTGACTATATTCTGTATTTCTCTTGCAAAGCCAAATATGTAGAAAAAGAGTACACTTTCTCTATTGCCGGTAAAAAGGTTACTGTAAAAGTTAAACATTATCTGGGAGTGGAATTTGTTTATACCAACCAAAGTTCAAGTATGCATGGTGGTGGCTCTATAGGCTAAAACAGTCTTTTCAATTAATACAAAATATGAGTAAAAAAGTAGCATTGATTTCAGGTATCACAGGTCAGGACGGTTCGTTCCTGGCCGAGTTCCTGATAGAAAAAGGATACGAAGTACATGGTATTCTGAGACGTTCTTCTTCATTCAACACCGCACGTATAGAACATCTGTATCTGGACGAATGGGTGCGGGATATGAAGCAGAACCGACTGGTGAACCTGCATTGGGGGGATATGACGGACAGCAGCTCACTGATACGCATCATACAGTCTGTACAACCTGACGAGATTTATAATCTGGCCGCACAAAGCCATGTAAAAGTAAGCTTCGATGTGCCCGAATACACAGCGGAAGCGGATGCGGTAGGTACGCTGCGTATGCTGGAGGCGGTACGTATATTGGGACTGGAAAAGAAAACCAAGATTTATCAGGCATCTACTTCGGAACTTTTCGGACTGGTACAGGAAGTTCCTCAGAAAGAGACAACTCCTTTCTATCCCCGTTCTCCATACGGAGTAGCCAAGCAATATGGTTTCTGGATAACCAAGAATTACCGCGAAAGCTATGGCATGTTTGCCGTAAACGGCATTTTGTTCAATCACGAAAGTGAACGCCGGGGCGAAACTTTTGTTACCCGGAAAATTACCCTGGCGGCAGCACGCATCGCACAAGGATTCCAAGATAAACTGTACTTGGGGAATCTGAATTCCCTGCGCGACTGGGGATACGCCAAAGACTATGTGGAATGTATGTGGCTGATTCTGCAACACGATACGCCCGAAGACTTTGTTATCGCCACCGGAGAATATCACACTGTACGCGAATTTGCCACCCTTGCTTTCAAGGAAGTGGGCATCGACTTGCACTGGGAAGGTGAAGGTGTGAACGAGAAGGGTATTGACACAGCTACAGGCAAGGTGCTGGTAGAGGTGGATCCCAAATATTTCCGCCCGGCAGAGGTGGAACAATTACTGGGAGATCCTACCAAAGCCAAAACGTTACTGGGATGGAATCCCCGCAAGACTTCATTTGAGGAACTGGTGGGAATCATGGTGAAACACGATATGAAATTCGTGAAGAAACTCCATCTTAAAGCAAGCTGTTAAATCATTAGTTAAAATTTCAATGGAGAAATCAGCCAAAATTTATATAGCAGGGCACCACGGACTCGTGGGCTCCGCTATTTGGCGTAACCTGCAAGAAAAGGGCTACACCAACCTGACCGGCAGAAGTCACAAGGAACTGGACTTACTGGACGGGGTTGCCGTAAAGGACTTCTTTGACCAAGAAAGACCGGACTATGTAATCCTTGCCGCCGCCCACGTGGGAGGTATCATGGCAAACAGTACATACAGGGCGGACTTTATCTATAAGAACCTGCAAATACAACAGAACGTGATAGGAGAAAGCTTCCGTCACGGAGTGAAGAAATTATTGTTTCTGGGAAGTACCTGCATTTATCCCAGAGACGCACAACAGCCTATGAAGGAGGATGCTCTCCTCACCTCCCCGCTGGAATATACGAATGAGCCATACGCCATCGCCAAAATAGCGGGTCTGAAAATGTGCGAGAGTTTCAACTTGCAATATGGTACTAACTATATCGCTGTTATGCCTACGAACCTGTACGGTCCCAATGATAATTTCAATCTGGAACGCAGCCATGTGCTGCCTGCCATGATCCGGAAAATACATCTTGCCAAATGCTTGAACGAAGATAACTGGGAGAACATACGCTATGATCTGGACATGCGTCCGGTGGAAGGTATAAACGGAGAGAGCAGAACAGAGGAGATACTGGCTATCCTGAAAAGCTACGGTATCAGCAAGGACGGGGTGGAACTGTGGGGAACAGGCACGCCACTGCGCGAATTCTTATGGAGTGAGGAAATGGCGGATGCCAGTGTATTCATCATGGAGCATGTGGACTTTAAAGATACTTACCGTCCCGGCACAAAAGAGATACGCAACTGCCACATCAACATCGGTACGGGAAAAGAAATCTCCATCGCCGGCCTGGCTCATCTGATAGTAAAGGAGACGGGATATAAAGGCAACATTACATTCAATCCGGAGAAACCGGACGGCACCATGCGCAAACTGACTGATGTGACCAAATTGCACGAATTGGGATGGCATCACAAAATAGACATAGAGGAAGGGGTGCACAAGATGTACCAATGGTATCTGGAATATAAAAAGAAATAAAGAACATACGCGTTATGGAAACTCATATCGTTATCATGGCAGGCGGCATAGGAAGCCGCTTCTGGCCCATGAGTACGCCGGAATGTCCCAAACAGTTCATTGATGTGACGGGATGTGGCAAAAGCCTGATCCAACTGACAGTGGAACGCTTTCAAGGGTTGTGCATTCCGGATAATATATGGATAGTGACTTCGGAAAAGTACAAGGAAACAGTAAGGAAACAATTGCCATCTGTGCCGCCTCATCATATACTGACGGAGCCGGTTGCACGTAACACGGCACCCTGCATCACATACGCTTGCTGGAAAATCAAAAAACACCACCCTGACGCCAATATTGTAGTGACTCCTGCGGATGCATTGGTTATCAATACGGATGAATTCCGCCGGGCGATAGCCAAGGCACTGCTGATGACAGATCAAAGCAAGGCCATTGTAACCATAGGTATCAAACCTTGCCGCCCGGAAACGGGATACGGATATATAGCTGCAGGAGAAGAGGTGGATCAGGATATACGGAAAGTGGATGAATTCAAAGAGAAACCGGATTTGAAAACGGCACAGCAATATGTGGACGCCGGGAATTATTTCTGGAATGCAGGGATTTTTGTATGGAATGTAAAAACCATAGAAGAGGCTATACGCCGTTATGCACCGGGCATCGCCGAGGTGTTCGACAGGATTTATCCGGAGTTCTATACCGAAAGGGAAAAAGAAACCATAGAAGAGCTGTTCCCTACTTGTGAAAGTATATCCATAGATTATGCCGTAATGGAAAAAGCGGAACGGATTTATGTATTGCCGGCAGAGTTCGGATGGTCTGATCTGGGCAGTTGGGGCTCATTACATTCCTTGCTGCCCAAAGATAACCGGAACAATGCCATCGTAGGCGAAAATATCCGATTGTATGAATGTAATAACTGCATTGTACACACACCGCATTTGAAACAAGCGGTGATACAAGGACTGGACGGATATATCATAGCCGAGAAAGAGGGAACCCTGCTGATATGCAAACTGGCAGAGGAGCAGCGTATTAAAGAATTTTCGAAAGCATAAGGAATGATTATAGCAGTTGATTTTGACGGCACAATAGTGGAGCATAAATATCCCGAAATAGGCAGGGAACTACCCTTTGCCATAGAAACGCTGAAAAAACTACAACAGGAACGACACCGCCTTATTCTGTGGAGTGTACGGGAAGGTAAATTATTACAGGAGGCCGTGGATTTCTGCCGGGAGCGTGGATTGGAATTTTATGCCGTAAACAGCAATTATGCGGAAGAAACCCTGGAAAGTGATCATTATTCCAGAAAACTGAAGGCGGATTTGTTTATTGATGACCGCAATCTGGGAGGACTGCCCGAATGGGGGATGATTTACAGAATGATCCATGACAAATGGGGATACGAAGATATTTATCAAAGTTCAGATAATAAAGAAGAGAATAAAAAGCGAAGCTTTTGGAAGATACTTTTTTCCAAGATGTAGAATCCCCGCTTCCGAATGTAGTGATACAGGGGGAAGCCCATAAGAAAACTAATGTTAGATCAGAGGTAAGTACTGTTATCAGCGGATAACGGAAACTTACGAAGTAGTGTTGGTGATACCCGCCTGGGAAGGTAGGTATCACCTTTTTTTGATCTATACCATTAGTATTTGAATACTTGTTCTTTTCCGGGTTCTATGGTCATGGCTTTCATTCCTTTCCGGGTTGGAATGTTCAGTATTCCCTTTCCGCCGTCGGACTTGATACGGATTACTTTCTTATCCATATAGATATGGATATTGCCGTATGGAGTAGGTACTGTTCCTTCCATCCATTTCAACCCGCCCAGACAAGGGGTGACGGAGTATTCCTCGTAACCGGGTTTGGTGGGTTTTACTCCCAGATAGTATTTGCCCAACAAATAGATGGGGCTGGCTCCCCATGCATGGCAGAGGCTCTTGCCGTATGGACGTCCGTACATGGCCAAATGCTGGGTACCTGTTTCTTCGGGATTGTATTTCTCCCAAAAACTGGTAGCTCCTTCTTTCAACATACCGCCCCAATAGGCTTTCATTTCTTTCATTACCGATTCTTGTTCGCCCAAGGCGCACAGCGCTTCCAGTTCATAGAAACGCATATAAGGAGTGGTGATTTTCAAAATACTGTCATTCTGCAATACGGAGTGTTTGATGGCCTGCTGTTTATCGGCATTCAGATAATTGAAGAAGACAGAGAACATATTGGCGTAACGGGTAACGGACTCACTCTGCTTTCCCTGAATACGGTTGTGTACCATCGCTTGTTTCTGCTCATTCCAGAAAGCGGGTTCCAGCTTGGAACGTAAAGCGGAAGCCAGTTTCTCATACTTGGTTTTGTCTGCCGTATTGCCGGCCAGACTGGCACAAAGCGCCATGGTTTCCAAACTTTTGCAGAACAAGACTTGCTCAAAGGAGAGTTCGCCCTTCTTGTCCAGATAACCGTCTGCCCAGTCTACGAATACCCAGTCACCGGTCATACCTTCCACCATACCGTTGGCGTTGGTACGTCCCAATACATAGTCCATCATGCTTTGCATACGCGGATAGAGTTGGGTTACAAAGTCTTTGTCACCAGAATACATATAATAATCGTAAATACTGAGAAACCAATAGAAGGTGTAGTCCATAATGGTATTGCTGTGGCTGGTCACAGGGTCTTTTCCACGAAGCAGCCAAATGGTACGTTTCACGGTTTCATTATCGAAGAACAGATAGTAGTTCATCAGATAACTCTGGATGGCATCGCCACTCCATACCCAACGGTCGCGCTTGATGCCGTCGATAAAGAATTCACGGGTAGTAAGGTGCATGGTGTACGCTCCTACTTCCCAAATGCGGTTCAGCTCTTCGTCATTACATTTGAATGAGCCCCGGTACTCTTCGGGCAAGTATTCGTATTGCATGGAAACGTCCTGCATCGTTACTCCCGGATCGCAAGTGACATAGACATAACGGAAAGCCTTGCTATTGTCTAAAGTATATTCATCGTATAGTTTCCGTGTATTCCGGATGGCCAGATCGGTTATTTGCCCCGGCTCTGCCAGCAATTTGTCCAATGTTTCGCAATATTCCGTATCCAAGGCTTCTTCAGGACTTTCACCGTAATAGATATGGATCGTTCCTTTTCCCTTTACATCTTTCAGAGTGATATAACCAAAGGTTTCTTTTCCGAAGTCGTACAATACCCCCTCTTTCCGGGGAGTGGAGGAAACTGCTTTCATCGGTTTTCTAACCAATGAAAACTTGGAAGGCAGTTGGGTGGCTCCGTCAAAGTTCCAACACCCTGCATCCATATAAACGGTAGCAGAAGTATCACTGGCTTTTCCGCTTTCGTCTATCCATTCTTTATCCTCGTAGGTTACTTTCCAAGTTTTGTCCGTATTTACGGTTTTTCCTTTCACATAAATAGTGGGGGGAGTGGACTGATTCCACACTTTGATGTTCAGACTGTGTTTTCCTGCGGGGAGTTTCAAGGTGGAGGGCATACCGAATTGCAGTTTACCGTCCAATTTCACATTGTATTTTCCTTCGGCGGCAATGAAGATCTCTTCAGGTTCCGCCAGGTCCAATTTCTTGCTGAATTCCACTACCACATAATGGCTGTCTGTTTTCCAGAAGGGAGGGAAAAAAGCACCGCGTTCCGTACGGCGGTTGTTCATCTGGTTGCCCAGCCATATTTCATAATCACCCGGATACCAGATCCAGGTCTGGGCGGAGGCGGCAGCACTCAATGCAAGTGCTCCGACTAAAGTGGCAAGTCTGTTTTTCATAATGGTATCACGTTTTATTTTTCCTTCAAATAGCTATATTCCTTTGTCAGTCCGGCATTTGCCTTGATACTGTCGTTCACCATCGGACCATTGTTTTCCCATGTATTACCCGGACCATTGGCGTTCTTCAGAAACTTCTCTCCTTCCGTCCAGTTGTCCTTGACGGTGATAAATGAAGATCCTTCGTCGGTGTAAAGATAGAACCAATGATTGGGATCGTGTGCATAACCGGGTGAAAAAATGTTAGAAACGCAATTTTCCGTAATCCAGCTATGAGGTTGTGAACCTAATGTATAAATACCGGCTACATCATACATGTGCTTGGCATAGTGATGAATCAGATTGGCGTGCACGCGGTTATTGCGCATACAGTTTACTGTACGTGTCCATCCCCATCCCAAACTGATGCCCGAATAGGATACATCACTGATTTCATTGTGTTCGATATTGATATCACTTACATAACCGGCGCAAATGCCCAAGGTACCCCAGTCTTCATTGGTCACATCATTGATATAATTGTTGGAAATGGTTAGTCCGGTACAGACCTCACGACGGTCGGCAGGATCGTATGGAAGATGTGTTTCGTGAGCGGCAGGACTGAAACTACCCGCCACAATACCGTTTCCGGCAATATCACGGAAAAGACAACCGTTTATACGTCCTCCACCGGTGGCCCATTCATAATCAATACCTGTAGAGCCCAAATGCTGGAAACGGCACTTCTCGAAATCAATATCCTGGGCAGCCTTGACTACGACTGCCGATGCCGGACGTCCCAACCAACCTTGATTATCCAGCTTATGATTGTTCTTACGAATCATAGAAGGACGGATTTTATACCCGTCTGTCATGTACATACCTGCCTGAAGAGGAACATGACCTTGCAAAGAGGGACGCATCCAGGTGGTATATTGGAAAGTAACATTGTCAAAACGAATGTGCTTTACCGGACGGTCTATAGTTCCTTCCACCCATACCAACGTTTCGATGCCGGGAACTACGGCTTTGCTTATCTTCTCTCCTTTCCGAGGATAATAATATATTTTACGGCTTTCAATGTCATGATACCACTCGCCGGGTTCATCCAGCAATTCCATGGCATTGGTCAGATAGAAAGCCGAGTTGTGACCATCCTTAGTCACCATAGGACGCGGCCACGGATGTTCAAACTGGATGCGGCTTTCAGGATTATGGAAACGCACGGCGGCACTGTCTCCCTGTATTTCGACCGACTTGATACGGAGATTTGCCACACACCACATTTCATGAAGGACCATTTCGGCATATCGGGCCTTCTGTATTTTCTTTACAGCAGCGGCAGGTACCCACAGTATTTCGTTTTGGGGATCGTTGTTGATGATGCGATACATCTTTTCAAAGTCTGCCACATCCCTTGCACGAACAGCCTTTTGTCCATTGATCCACAGTTGCCGGAAATCCAGCGGACGTCCGTTAAACATAGGGACATCGGCTACCCACAACTTTCCTTGCTTCTTCCAGTTTCTGATTTCCACCCCACCATTCAGAATGGCATTTCCATCCGAAGTGATGACTGTAGGTGAAGCTTCCGTCCCGCTGTCCTCGGGACGAATAAAGACGGGTTCGTACAGATGGTAATCACCTGCCTCCATATGAATGGTGATGCCACCTTTTAGACTCTCATCATTAAGACGACGAAGTTCCCTTGCCTGACGCAATGCGGCTGTAAGGGTGGCCTTCGGAGAGTCTTTGGTACCCGGATTCCGGTCATTACCTTTCGGAGATACGAACAAATCGGCTGCTGATAGTGTACAAGCTATCAGCAGCGCAGTAGTGGTTATGAATATTTTTTTCATTTGTAAATCATTAGGAGTAAGTGGTTAGTGATTAGTCCGCGCCAAAGGCATCCATACCGTCATTTCAGCCTTTCCGCGATTTCCCCATGCATAATAAGGAATCAGACGGATATTGACCGGTTTGTCGGCCTTTCCTACCTCGCGGTACAATGTATCTTTCCACGATACCTCATCAACCAGACGGGCAGTACCATCCAACGCGACAATCGGACTGCCTTCAATGATTATTTTTTTCGGGGTCAACCGGATATCGGCAGGTATCAGCACATTATCTATCTTATGTCCGCCTTCTATATCCATACTTTCCAAACAATATACCAACGGGCCACGTTTTACCACTACCTGGTTACGGATTTCTTCGGCCAACGGATTTGCTTCCAGCAATTTTACAGGCATATCCATCACCCATTCCACACAGTCCCCTTTCTTCCAGATGCGGTTTACCTCGGCGTATGTATTCGCTTTCCAAGTTCCTTGCACCGGTTCACCATTTACCTTCAAAGTTGCTTTCTCGCACCAGTCCGGAACACGGAGGAACAAAGAGAATGCTTTCTTTTTTGATGGTTTCGGAGCTTCGGTAACAGTCAGCTTCACAGCACCTTCCCACGGATACTCCGTTTCTTGCATCAGCCCGATCTTTCCCACTTCCTTCAAAGCTGTCGCCAGTGTATTCGCTCCATATAAATTGCAATATACCGCATTCGGAGTCACCGTATAAGCATAGTTCTGGGCTTGACAAACGGTGCGCAGCGTATTAGGCGGACAACAGAAGCAACTGATATACTCGGTACGTTCTTTAGGCCAGCGAAGTGTGTATGGCAAATCCGCACTGATGCGCAACGGGTTGGTATAGAAATATTTCTTTCCATCCAGACTGACACCACTCAACACACTGTTATAGAGGGCAGTTTCCACAATATCCGCATATTTGGCATCGCCCGTCACTTCCAGCATACGCCAGTTGAAAAGCATATTGCCGATATTGGCGCAGGTCTCGTTATGCGCCGTACTATTAGGCAACTGATAAGGACGGCCATAGCTTTGGTGTACTTTCTGAATACTGTCCGGCTCATAGCAGGTACCATCCGGCGAAGTACCGTCATACAGCGCACCGCACGCTCCTGTAACATACATCTTGCGGGTCACAATGTCTTTCCAGATGCTGGTCAGGTTTTTCATCAGTTGGTCTTCTCCTGTTTCGGCATACACATCGGTCACACCGGCATACAGGTAATTGGAACGCACGGCATGTCCCATCGCATTGTATTGCTGACGGAACGGAATACGGTCCTGATTATCATCGGTGCCATTTTCCACCATTCCACGGATATCAATCAGATTCTTGGAAAGTTCCAGATAACGGGGATTCCCTGTAGCACGGTACATTTCCACCACGCCCATATAATGGGAGGGACAAATAGCATTTCTTGCCAGTTCCGCAGAAGCGGTTTCATAGAAATGACAGAGAAAGTCCGTCGCTTTTACGGCAGCATCGAATAAAGTAGTCTTTCCGGTGGCACGGCGATGAATAATACCTGCCATCATCAGATGTCCCAAATTGTAGGTTTCAAAATTCAGACGATTGGCAAATGCACCTTTCTCGTCCTCACCGCCTACTTTGGTACCAATTACCGTCTGTTGCTGTTTTTCCGAATGAGTGTCAATCCCCTTATTCTTTTCCTCAATGATGACAGGGGTATGGATGTAACCGTCCGCACGCTGGGCTTTCACCACATGTTCAATGAAGTGGTCCATCAGTTTATCCAATTCGGGATCTTTCGTGACGGCATACACGGAAGCCACTCCCTCCATCCATTTATACATATCACCATCATGAAAGGGAGGTCCCCAATGTTCGCCTTCGCAAACACCGGCAGCTATTTCAAAGTTACGGAAACCATGCGAAACATCGGGATTGTTCCATGTATCCCACATACTTTGCAAGGAGGTATGGCTATATACATTGAAACGGTCACCCCAAAAGCCATCTGTCCAATGCACAGCACCTAATTCAGTATTGGCCATCTTGGCAAAACGACTTTGGCTCATATCCGTCAGCCCGCCCGATTGGGCAAATGCTCCCGTAGTTACTCCGGAAGCCAGTAAAAGTAGTAGTCTAATGCTCTTCATAATAATCTGTCACTTATTCTTTTCTTTATAAAGAGAGGACGATAATAAGAAACGTTTGTACTCTATTTATAATTATTTCATATTCTGTATCTTTAGAAAGAGCTTTCATTGGCAGATAATGAAAGTCTGTTTTCAAAAAACGGGTTTCTGATTTTTATTTCAGACACCCGTTTTTTTCAAGTTCTCCAATACTTTCTATCAAAGAACTCCTTTATCCACAATCGTATTATTTCAGTTTGCTCAAATCCAACTCTTTATAAGCCACACGCTGACGGCGCCAGGTATATACGGCATGGAGTTTGCCATCCTTGCCCTGAATGATGGACGGATAAGAATATTGGCTGATAGGGCTGTCTTCCAATGTCATTACATTCTTCCAGTGAATACCATCATCCGAAACCGCCACACACAACGGTGTACGCGGCCCTTTCGGAGTGCCCGGCAATGTACTGAAATCATTATAAATCAATACGTGACGACCATCTTTCATTGTTACGGCATCCGTACCCGAATTATTATTGGGAACATCAAGCAAGGTAACTTTACTCCATGTTTCACCGTTGTCACTGCTCCATGAAGTAGCAATCTGTGCGTTACGTGTACGGCAAAGCACCTGCAAACGCCCATCCTTATGACGCAAAATGCTGGGCTGGATAGCATAAATAGGCTTCTCACCTTCTCCTTTTATGGCTTCACCGCCTTCCTGATCGTCTACATTGGCTGCATTTGCCTTACGCAAAGCAGTAGGCACACTCATTTCCGCCTCTACAGGACCTACCATCTTCCAAGTCTTTCCTTTATCATCCGAAATTTCAAAATGGATACGCCATCCTCCATCACCTTCTGTACTGGAAGGACAAATAATACGGCCATCCACATACTCCGGCTTATTTTTAATAGGACCTAAGAAACCTTTTGGCAACGGTTCACGTTGGCTCCAAGTTTTTCCACCATCTTTAGAACGTACCAGCCAACCACTCCAATCGGCTACTTTCAATCCTATTTTATAGAACAGGATTAAATCTCCGCCGGGTATTTGGAAAAGCACAGGATTCCAACAAGCCTTGCGGCGTGCCCGGGACTTATCCCCTTTAAACGTAGAAGCCACGGGGCCGGCATCCGCCGGAGTGGATTCTGCTGTAATGCCCGCCAAAACAGCTTGCGGATCATCCAGACTAAACACCCCGTCGGCAGCCAGATAAGGTGCGCTCCATTCCGTCGCACCCTTCGGCTTGCGACATACCCAGATACAACAATCCGGATTACGCTCTTTAGTACCTCCAAAGAAAGAAGCTACCAGGTCTCCGTTCTTCAATTCCACAATAGTAGCGCCATGACATTCGGGAAAAGAAGCTTGCTCGTATAAAAACTGATCTTCCACGATACCTGCACGGTTTTTACCTAAAGATGGATCCATACTAACCGAAAAATGATAGTTTCCCGAAGGAACACTCCATACGGTAGAGTTGCCTTCCCGACGTACAAAGGTAACGTCCTTATCCTTTACCGCCTTCTCGTCCAAGGTAGGAAGATAAACCAATGCAGTAGTATTACAAGGAATCGTGATATCCCATTCCAGATGCGTAAGAGTTTTCTTCCAATTACTAATCATCTTACCATATAAAGTGTTATGCGAAGCTTTGACATAACTCAACTCTTGGATGGAAAAATCCGGTTTAAAGATGATTTGTTTGTAAGCGGGCTGTGCCGGATTAAATCCGGCTAAATCACGGAAATACCAAGTCAATAGATCACCCAATATCATCACATGGTTACAACTGTTCATCCAACGATTGGCGGTATCACCGTTCCACAATTCCCAAATGGCAGTAGCTCCCTTTTCTATCATATAGCCATAACTGGGATAAGTTTTGTTGCTTGCCAACAAGAAAGCAACATCGCCACGCCCCATACGGGTAAGCTCACGCATCATCCAGTTCATACCTATCACCCCACTGCTGATGTGACCTTTATTCCGGGTAATAATGCCTGTTATTACATTTTTTTCCACTTCTTCCCTATAGGCTTCAGGCACCATATCGAAAGCCAGTGGCAGGATATTAGCCGTCACTGTATTGTTACCATAGAATATGCTGTCGGGATAAAGAACATGGGGCATTTGTACCGGAGAAGTTCCCTTCTTAACTGTAAGGAAACGGGCGTTGAAGCAGTCTTTAATTTTTGCTGCATCCTTCTCGAATTCCTTCGCCTCATCTTCCAAACCTTGCAAACGGGCGAACTTGGCCAGCATTTGCGATACCTTATAATAGTAGGCTGTAGCAATCAGCGCTCCATCCGTCTTGCGGGCAGGGTCCTGACTGTGAATCAATTCCGGTGATTCGGGAGGCATACACCAGTCACCGTATTTATCGGCGTTAATCACTCCATCCTCTGTAGTGAACTCACTGCGTATATGGTGCATCCATTTCTTGATAGCGGCATAATTTTTACGAATAGGTTCGATATTGCCGAACTGTTCATAAACCATATCACAGATTACCGGAAATGTGGATGACCACGTCATTTCCGATGTATAATAATTGTAATAAGCCGGACAAATATCAGGAATACAACCGTCTTCACGCTGCGCTTCACGGATGTCATCCGCCCATTTGGCATAGGTGTTTCCATTATTGAACATGAAACTTTCCCCCCACGTTCCCATAGCATGGTCGCCAAGCCAGGGCTGGCGCTCGTCACGCTGGGGACAATCCAAAGGCACTCCTTTATAATTACTGGAAATCCCCCACCAGGCATTCCGATAAACCCGGTTCATGATATCATTGGAACATTCGAAAGTACCGTTATCTTCCAAGTCATCATATACTACTTCAGCAACCAAATCTTCCGCTTTCAGATTTTTATAACCTGTCACTTCTACATATTGGAATCCATGATAAGAAAAACGAGAACTCCAGGAAGTGTTGTTTTCTTTACCGTTGCAGATATAATAATCCGTACTCTGGCTATGGCGGAGATTTTCCACATCCAGTTCCGTACCGTCATTCTTTACCCGTTCGGCATAACGTATGCAAATCGTATCTCCCGCAGCGGCTTTCGCTATGTTAATACGCACCCATCCTGCCATATTCTGACCGAAATCAATCATATAACGGTTACCATATTGCTTGAAGACAGCCGGCTTCAGCGTTTTCATCACTTTCATGTTGGGAGCGGTATTGCCACGAAGTGTACCGTACGGCAATGAAACACGTTGCGCTTTCAGCCATTTGGAATCATCATAACCGGGCTGTGTCCAGTTTCCCAATTCCATACAGGCATCGTAAATTTCACCATCGTATTCATTATTGCTACGTATAGGCCCTTGAGCCGTCAAACGCCATTTCTCATCACTGTTGATGCGCTGTATACTGCCGTCGGTATATTCTATAATCAGATTCAAACGTAACTTGGGGTAACCAAAAGTAGGAATCTTATAAGGTTTGTAATTTTGACGCATAGTGTAGAAACGTCCGTTGCCCAGGGTCACTCCGATGGCATTGTCGGCATTTCCTCCGGCAACCTGTTTAGTGACATCAAAAGAATTGTAAAGCACAGTACGACGATAATCACTTGGAGCCGGCGCCAATACCTGATCACCTATCCGCTGACCGTTAATGAACAGTTCGTACATTCCCAAACCACACAAATGAAGGGTAGCATACTTTATCTCCTTGGCTTGCGTTTTAAATTCCGTGCGTAAATAACGAGAGCTCAAACGGCTGTGTGAATCTTCCCGATCCCATGCAAACGCAGCGTCCCAACCTATCCATCGTCCTTTCCAATGAATCTCACCTAAAGGTCCCATCCCCCATCGGGCAGGCTCGCTCCATTCTGTCTCACCTCGATTGGTATAGCTTTTCACTTTCCAGTAAACACGCTGATTGCTTTTCAAACGCTTCCCTTGATAAGGAATCCATACGGACGCATCGGATTCCACTTTTCCGGAATCCCACAAATCCCCTTTATCCTGTGCTAAAAGTTCAGGAGAAGAGGCAACCAAAATCCGGTAGGCGGTCTGCATCACATTTCTTTGAGAAGATTCCAGCCGCCAGCTCATACGAGGGACAGCAGTATCCAGCCCCATGGGATCTACCATCTGCTCGGTACGCAGGCCGGTAACCGAAACATCCGCTGCTTTCAACCACAACGGAAGTGCCAAAAGAATGATTAATAATACTTGTTTTTTCATGATATGCATATTTCTTACTTATTCCATTTCTGTATGGCATCCGGCAAGGCTGTCCAAGCTTTCTGCACATAATCCTTTGCAGAATCCACAACAATCAGAACCTGATCATTGCCGCTCAGATAACCGCTATCATGCTGGAAAGAAGTGACTTTACTGTCAAACTCACCGATATATTCCAACTTACCGTCCTTTGCGCTATACCACCATGCATTCTTTTTCGCACCGCTGATTTTGCTCAAATCGATCTGCATAGGACGTCCTGAGTAATTGTAAACCAACAAATAGTCATTTCCACGGGTAGCGATGGCACGGTCATAGCGTTCGCCATTAGTTCCCGCAATAACACTCTGATCGGGCACACGTTCAAAGAAAGGAAAAGTCAACATCAAGTTCTTCAGATATTTCATCTGATTGAAGCCGGGATCTTCCAAAGCATCCCACCATGCTTTCTTGCGTCCGTCGGCACCAAAAGAGGCTCCATATCCCGGACGGATAAATTGCATGATATCATTATGACCGTATGAGTGCCCGAATGATCCGGCGAATACCGACCAATAGGCATAACGACGCACATCGTGCTGATTCCAACGGGTTTCATTGGGATCATGCAGTCCCTGTGGAATGTCTTCATAAATAGGTTCATCATCAATTACCGGTTTCAACGGAGTCTTTGCCTGACTGGCTTCCACAAAACGCCAGTTATCTTCTTCCGTATTCTCTTCGATAGGATAGTCACCATCACCATTACGCTGCCCGTAACGACGGTGTCCGCTTTGGAACATATTGAAATCCAGCCATTCGCGGTCATTAAACCAAGTAGCCGACGTGGTACGTCCACGCGGATGGAAAGTCATCAGATGACCTTTGTCTATGCTACGGATACTGTTTGCCAACGCATCCCATACCTCCGTCTTATTATCACCACGGATATCCCCTCCTATCATCCAAATAATATTCGGCTCATCCTTGTAACGTTCCGCAAGAAATTTACCGTATGCCACGGCTTCTTTTTCATTCATCAACCCTTGTTCCACGGGAGTTCCCCAAATACATACCATCCCTATATAGATGCCCCGTGAAGCAGCACTTTTAATAATATAGTCCATGTGGTCCCAATATCCATAAATCCCTTTGCGGTTGATATCCTTGAAATTAAAACCGTCTATCATGGAATACTGACCGTAAATATTCATGGAAGGCACACCGTTCAATACCTGCACCTGCACCATGTTATATCCGGCATCCTTGCACTTATTCAGATAGTAAGAAACCTCGTCACGATTCAAGCGTTGCGGCATCAGCCATCCAGTTTCACCCAACCAGAAGAAAGGTACTCCATTTTCATGCTTCAGGTAGCGTCCCTCCTCGGACACCACCAGTTTGCCATTCTTCCAGGGAATATACGTTTTCGCTTTCTGCGCCGGCAAGGAAGTAGAGTAACATAGCAATAAAGCCAATAAGGAAAGTAATGCGTGTCTGTTCATCATTGTATTTTCAAATTCGTTTATTAATTAATTAACAATCTCTAAACAAGAGCTTTTATCAAAACAACAAGGTGTTAAAAAAAGGTCCTTATGTTTTTTAAAAAAGGCGGTTATCTTTTTTAAAAAGCTCTTGATCTTATGAGAAAAGATGAAGACTTTTTTGACAAATGTCCTCATCTTTCTCAGATTATTCCTACTACTTCATTTTCTCATATTCAATAGCCGCCAAAATAAAGGAACCTACTGACTTCGGATCATTCTCTATTACCGGCTCACCTATATAATAAGCAAAACTTCCATCCCGGTTTCCTTTACCGCCTAATCCGGCAACAGCACAACAGTTGGTAATAGTGTACGAACCATCAGGTTCTTCTTTAATGAATTGTTTGATCAGGCCATTAAAACCACGTTCTGCAGCCATCTTATATTCCGAAGAAATATATCCTTTATTCACTGCTTTACACAAGAAATACACAAAAAGCGATGAAGCAGAAGATTCCAAATAGTTTCCTTTACGGTTATTTTGGTCAGTCACCTGCCACCATACCCCTGTTTCAGGATCTTGATATTTTACAATACCTTCGGCCAACATATTTATGATCGTCATTATACTGTCACGTCCTTCGAACTGCGCCGGCATATAATCCAATACATCCACCACAGCAGCGGCATACCAGCCTATACTGCGGCTCCAGAAATTGGGTGAGCATCCGGTTTCCTTATTTGCCCAATTTTGTGTCTTGCTCTCATCCCAACCATGATAAAACAAACCGGTTTTAGGATCATACGTTTTACGGGCAATCAGCATTATTTGATTCACAATATCGGCATTGACCGTAGTATCCTTGAATACGTTACCATATTGAGCCAAATAAGGAGAAGCCATGAATATACCATCCAGCCACATTTGATGCGGATATATCAGTTTGTGCCAGAAACCACCTTCACTGGTACGGGGCTGTTCGGTCAGTTGTTTACGAAGAGTATCCATCGCCACCTTATAACGCCCGTCTCCCGTCTTTTCATAAAAATCGAATAAAATCTTTCCGGCATTGATATTATCAATATTAAAAGAAAGATATTTCATGGTCTTTATCTTACCGTCAGTGTCTATCAGACTGTCTGCATATATTTTTGCATAATTATAATAGGCTGTGTCACCGGTGTGTTTCCATTCCTCCAACATGGATTTCACCACCAGTCCGTGCGTATAGCCCCAACGAGGCTTTTTCGCTTTTTCTATCATCCAAGGCTCAGGGAAACGTTGCATTTCCGACTGAGCCATACGTTCGCTCCATTTGATTTCTTCGGTCTGTTTAGGAGTGGCAGTACATGCACACATTCCACCTACCAGCAACAATGAGCAAATAATGTTTAATCCTGTTCTTTTCATATTTCTTCTTTTTACTATTTTTCATCCTTACAATCAGTGCAAGAATCATCACTTACCTAAGAATATATATTCTTCACCTGCTTTGGTTTCCAGATCATAAAGATAAGTTTTTTTCAACTCAACTTTATTCAATTTCGCTTCTTTATTTATAATCGGTTGCAAGATTTCGGGTATGGCATACAATTTATTCGGATTCTCCCCTTTTGCCTTTCTCAGCCCTTTGCCTGCCAGCGGATTTAAAGAACGCAAACGACAGTTCCCCCCATTACGGGATTTCATCACCAACCGGCTCACTTTACCATTCTTCCAACTCAAATCCAATTCAAAACCTCCACGAGCTATAATCCCGTTCACGCTTCCTTCTTTCCATTGCGCCGGCAATGCGGGAAGTAAATAAATAAAACCATCGTGGCTCTGCATCAGCATTTCTACGATACCCGCTGTACAACCAAAATTACCGTCAATCTGAAAAGGTGGATGGGCATCAAACAAATTAGGATAAGTTCCTCCTTTTTTCTTCTCGTTACGTACGAGAGTCAACTGATCGGTTATCAGTTTATAAGCATGATCACCATCCAACAGACGAGCCCACAAACATACCTTCCATCCCATACTCCATCCGGTAGACGGATCGCCACGATGGATCAGCGAAGTACGTGCCGCATCAAACAATTCGGGAGTACGGTAAGGAGAAATCTGATTACTGGGGAACAAACCATAAAGGTGTGACACATGACGGTGCACATCCTGCGGATTGTCCCAATCTGTCATCCATTCCTGCAATTGCCCCCAACGTCCTATCTGCATGGGTGCCATTTCCTTTAAACGCTGTTCCAAATGGGTGGCAAATTCAGCATCCGTACCCAATAATCGGGCGGTAGTGATTATCTGATTCCATAAATCGAATATCAGTTGGTTATCCAAAGTACACCCGGCAGCCGTAGTCGCTTTTCCATTACTGCCCGCATGAGTATTCTCCGGAGAATTGCTCGGGCATACCACCAACCAGTTATGTAACGGTTCCTTCACCATTATTTCATCAAAAAACTTACCGGCTTCTTTCATGATAGGATAAGCCGAACGGAGAAACTCCATATCGCCTGTATAAAGATAACGTTCCCACAAATGACGGCACAGCCAAGCTCCACCCGTAGGCCATAATCCCGACGGAGCCTTGTCTATAGCTCCGGTAACACGCCATATATCCGTATTGTGATGCAATACCCAACCATCCGCCCCATACATAATCTTTGCTGACTCACGCCCTGTTTCACTCACTTCACGAATCAGCTGTATCAAAGGCTCGTGCAATTCGCTAAGATTCGTCACTTCGGCCGGCCAATAGTTCATTTCAACATTGATATTACAAGTATATTTACTATCCCAGGAAGGAAATAATTTATCATTCCAAATGCCTTGCAAATTAGCAGGCTGCCCACCCGGCTGTGAAGAACAAATCAACAGATAGCGGCCGAAACGGAAATAAGTAGCTACCAGAAAATCATCCTTCGTTTCCTTGAAATTCTGCACACGCATATCAGTGGTTACCCCTGCATATTTGTCTATACCTAAATCCAAAGAGACACGGTCCATATATTGCTTGAAAAAATCAACATGTGCCTTACGTGATGTCACATAATCCTTACTTACAGCCCGGCGCAGATAGTTCTTCGCACGCTCCACTTGGTTACCTGTTATATCCTTATAATTAGTAAAGTTGGTAGCAATGGAAATATAAATCACAGCCTCATCCGCCCCTTCTATACTCAAGACTCCGTCACGACAAGCCTGGGTCCCTCCTTGACTACGTGCAGTCATACGTCCCTGAAATTCGACTTTCCCTTTTAGCCCCTCATGCCAAGAAGATACGCCCGAAAGGGTAACCTCCTCCCCTTCCGTCGAGACCATCACATCCTGATGCGGAGTAGTAAGATTGGCATTACAAGTAATCTTTCCGGGTTGGCTGGCAGTAAGACGCACCATAACTACCTGATCAGCAAACGAAGTCAATGTTTCACGCTGATAAGTCACCCCGTCCACCTTATAACGTACAATGGTACGGGCTGAGTCCAGGCTCAGTTCCCTATAGTAATCGGAATAACGTGTATGCCCCGGAAAAGAAATATGCAGATCGCCAAACGATTGATAGGGCATACCACTATTGGTTTTCGCCATTATTTTCTCAGTAGCCAATGTTTGTGCTTCAAGATATTTTCCTTCGAACACCAACTGGCGCACTTTGGGAATATATTCCAACGCATTGGGATTAGCATTATTATTGGGACGTCCTGCCCAAATAGTTTCTTCATTCAACTGGATATGCTCCACACCGGGATTGCCGAATACCATCGCTCCCAACCGCCCGTTACCCAGCGGAAGTGCTTCAGTCCAAACTTGAGCGGGTTCATCATACCACAGTTTATATTCTTGTGCGGCAGCCTGCAAGTAAGAACTTGCCCATAACAGCCCCCCCACTATCCATTTTATTTTCATATTGATCTCTAGCTTTTATTAAAGGGAGACGAAAAATAAAGACGGATGTACTCTGTGGAAAGAAATAAAAAAGTAAATATCATGAAAAAACTTTCCCTAGTACCTCAACAAATCCGGCTTCTCTATTGTTATTAAAATAAAACCATCTTATAAAATTAGAACTATATGAAAATAGCAGAGATTAAAGGAAGAGAGATTTTGGACTCACGTGGTAATCCCACTGTGGAAGTGGATGTTATATTGGAATCAGGGATTATGGGCCGTGCCTCTGTCCCATCGGGTGCGTCAACCGGTGAACATGAGGCTTTGGAATTACGTGATGGCGACAAGACCCGTTACGGAGGCAAAGGCGTATTAAAAGCTGTAGAAAATATAAATACTCTTATCGCTCCGGCATTGAAAGGAATGGACTCTATGGACCAACGTGGTATTGACAAAGCCATGCTTGATCTGGATGGAACTCCAACTAAATCAAAACTGGGCGCAAATGCTATTTTGGGCGTATCCCTAGCCGTGGCAAAAGCTGCAGCCAATTATTTGGATATTCCTCTTTACAGATATATTGGCGGAACAAACACCTATATCATGCCTGTTCCAATGATGAATATCATTAATGGAGGCTCACACAGCGATGCCCCTATCGCTTTTCAAGAATTTATGATTCGTCCTGTCGGTGCTAAAACATTCCGTGAGGCCTTGCGGATGGGCGCAGAAGTATTCCATGCTTTAAAAGAGGTATTGAAAAAACGCGGACTAAGTACAGCCGTAGGAGACGAAGGTGGTTTTGCCCCTGCGTTGGATGGCACCGAAGATGCTTTGAATTGTATCCTTGCCGCTATCGAAGCTGCCGGATATGAACCGTTTAAACATATCACCATCGGCTTGGATTGTGCTTCTTCCGAATTCTATCATGACGGCATCTATGACTATACCAAGTTTGAAGGCCCAAAAGGGGAAAAGCGCAGTGCCGCCGAACAGGTTGCTTATCTGGAAAAATTGAGTTGGGACTACCCCATTGATTCGATAGAGGATGGTATGGCAGAAAACGACTGGGAAGGATGGCGCATGCTGACCGAGCGTCTGGGCAATCGCTGCCAGCTGGTAGGTGATGACCTGTTCGTTACCAATGTGAAGTTCCTGGAAAAAGGAATCAGTGAAGGTTGTGCAAACTCTATCCTAGTAAAAGTAAATCAGATCGGTTCGCTGACCGAAACTCTGGATGCTATTGAGATGGCTCAACGTAACGGCTATACCACTGTGACCAGCCACCGTTCCGGTGAAACGGAAGATGCTACCATTGCGGATATCGCCGTAGCTACCAATAGCGGACAGATTAAAACCGGTTCACTGAGCCGTAGCGACCGTATGGCGAAATACAACCAGTTGCTCCGCATTGAAGAAGAATTGGGCAACCGTGCCGTATATGGATATAAAAAAATAGCACGCAATTTTAAAGCGTAAGCGGTTTGTATCCCAAATTCCATAAACGAAGAATGCCTCAAGACGGATCGTGATGATTCCGGCTTGAGACATATTTTTGCACTATTATTTAATCACAACAGGGTTACAATGTTTTTCCTCCCATTCCTCCACCGTCATGGTTTCCGATGAAAAACTGATACCAATTCCCGTAACTTTGCACGTATCTGTCAGATAAGGCTTAGCATATCCTTTGTCCTCTATCTGCTGTAAAGCTTCAGCAGCCGTACTATCCAGTTTAAGCTCAAATATATATACATAATCCTTTGTTTCCAATATACAGTCCACTCTTCCTCTTGCCCGAGTTTTTTCCACATGCAATTGACAATATAGCTTTCTGCCGCCTCAGCTGTCTTTATCGAGCCGTGAAAATCATACGGTATTTCAGACCTTACACAGCCGGCATTCCACAACACAAGAATATTTTTCTTTCAATCCCTCCAAACTCATCCCCGTAAAATAATCCTCTATAAATTCCCATCGCTGCTCGTCACTTAACTTCGTATTGCCAAAGAACAGCCGGAACAACTCTATCTGTTCCTGGAATATTTTCTCATTATTCTCTAGCACACGATTCTGATAGCTCCCCGAGGTAGCTTCCTTTTTCAATATCTCCGCATCATGGACACGCACTCCAACGGAAGGAACCCCTCCCTCTACGGTAAAGTCCACCACATTGAGCATAGACAGCAAGTTGAGCAGCATATTGAGATCGGAGAACGGAGTGACATAGAACAACAGCCGGCCTCCTTTCTTCCCTGTAATACGCTGGGTGCACAACTTCTGGTAACGGGAAAGCAACAAATCAAAACCACGGGTAACGGTAAACATCAGTTTGTCTTCATCTTTCTTCTTGGCACTAGTGATGTAACTCACACTTCTGCCCTCCTCTACCCTGGACTCCAGTAAAGAAGTGATAAAACGCTTGGCAGAAGGAACATCCATATCGTACGCCGCAAAAATGCTACGCAAATCGTCCTCCTCGAACTTTCCTTTATTACCATACAGACTCACCGTCAGTAAGTCTTTCAAACTCTTCAAGAGACTTGCCAGCTTAAAGCAGATATCCGCTGCACTCTCTTTTAACAAGACATCATGCTTCCCCACAGCAGCCGCACGAACTCCCTCAAAGAGATTTCCATTGTATAAATCGCGCTTAAACTCACGATACCCCATCTCCGAGAAACAATTTTCCCACAAAGATTCAAAAGCCACCTTATAGACCCCTTCAACCCCTTCCACGGGAACCATATACTGCTTGTATTTTTTACGGAAAGCGGCATCACCCGTCTTTTCCTGTACATAGCCATCGGCAAACAGAGTCTGTGAATTGATTTCAACAGGAGAACCGCCATGCCGGAAACTCAGATCCTCTTCTATCCATAACAAAGCCGTCTTGATGACTTGCTCCAAATCCGATTCATATTCCAGCTTGTTCTTTTTACGAGGCAGCCTCACTGCAAATTCAAAATCGGATAAAGAGATCTGCATTTCATCACTACAGCCTTTCATCAGATATATTTCCCATACTTTCTTCAGAATCATCCCCAACTGTTCCTGGGAGATGGCACCTGCAGAATGCAGGCGTTTCATATAATAAAAGTCGCGTTCATTAAAGTCCGTCGCTGCCACACCAGAAATGTTCTTATCACGGGCTGCACGGCCAATCTCCTGAATATAATCGACAAAGGTACCGGATGGAGCCACATGATACACACGGTCAATATCGCTGATATCCACCCCCATGCCAAAAGCTTTCGTAGCAACGATTATTTTTTTCTCACCCTCCTTAAAAGCTTGTATAATTTCGGCTTTTTGCTCTTTATCCTTTTTACCATAATAAGATGCCACCCAATGCCAGTTAGCCGGATACACCCAAGTCTTCAGTTTCATATCTATACCTCCGGCAAAAGGATAATAAATAATAGTCTTATGCCCGTCCAGAAAATCCTCCACCCGGGCGGCAACAGTACGTTGCTTGGCCTTATCGTAGGTCTCTCCCTCCTCTATGGTCATGGCGGTAATGTCAAAGCCAATATTTTCACGCTTCACCGTGCCCACGTACAAGGCACACGGAGCAAGATGCAACGACCGGATGGTATCAAAAATCATATCGTTCCCACCTTTGGGATTCCACACAGCAGTGGCTGTCAATGCAAAAACAGGGAATACATATCCCAACGCATTCTTTAAAGCTTCCAGATGACGCCCTAGAAACCAATAATCCACCCGGAACTCTTTACCCCAAGTAGTCACGGTATGAGCCTCGTCAACTACTACCAATCCAATGCGGCGTTCACCTACGAAATAACTAATATCATACGCCAACAATAATTCAGGGGAAAGATAAAAAAGATCAACCTCCCCGTCACGGACACGACGATATACTTCGTTCTTTTGTTCAGGTGAAAGATCGGACGAAGCATACGCCACACGTTCATATCCTAACTCCTGCAACGCCTCAACCTGGTCCACTATCAATGCTTTCAGCGGAGAAACCACAAGAGTAAGAAGCTTATATTCATTACCCAGATAAATGGCAGGGAGCTGAAACAACAATGATTTTCCAGCTCCGGTCGGAGCAGTCAGGAGCAAATTATGAACAGACGAATCACCCTTGATCCCTTTTTCAGCTTCCATGATGACTTCCTCAATTAATTGCCCTTGAGACAATTGCAATTTTTCCTTACCTTTGAACAAGTCATCATAAACTTCTAAATTACGGAAATCTTCATATCCGTACACTTCCTGCAAAAGAACCTTTACCGCTTCACGGCATTTAGACGGCAATACTCTTGCCGCAATCTGTGACTCTATCATACAAAAGAACTCTTAAATAACGGTTGTACCAACCTTAAAACTAATATCAGCGCAAATATAATAAAAAAGCGAGAAGAATGAAGATTTCTTCGTCCTTCTCGCTTTTCTGAGCCTCTTGTCGGATTCGAACCAACGACCCCGAGATTACAAATCACGTGCTCTGGCCAACTGAGCTAAAGAGGCGGGTGGGTAAGCTTACTATATCGCGCCGCTACAACCAACTACCTTTGCTGCGATCAAGCCCTGGAGGATTCATCAGGAGCTGGCCGTATAGGACTTACCCATTTTTGTTTTGCGAGTGCAAAGGTAGACATTATTTTCAAAACTACAATACTTTCGAATACTTTTTTTTGATTTTAGCAGAAAAAATACATTTTTCACCCATAACTATAGGACGGATTCCCGTAAAAGAAGTACTTTTGTGCACTTATTAATAAAGAATGACGAATTATAAACCGACTTTGCAGGAATGCGCCATGCGCTATGGTACGGGCATGGGTCTTTTATGGGCCTTCAAATTCATGCTCTTCCCACTAGGATTGAGAATACCTTTCCTACAATTACTTTTTATAGTCTTAACTATAGGAGTACCCTTTTTAGGATACATATTTGCCAAAAAGTTCAGAGAACGGCATTGTGGCGGAAGCATCACTTTTTCACGTGCGTTTCTATTCACTACCTTTATGTATATGTTCGCCTCTCTATTTGTAGCGGTAGTGCATTACATCTACTTCCGCTATATAGATGGCGGGTTCGTATTCAAGGCATACCGCTCCATCTTAAATCAGTTCAAAGAAACTGCCGGACCCGAACTGACAACCTCACTAAACCAATTTGAAGAAGCGATAGATTTACTGTCGGGACTTACCCCGCTGGAAATGACATTTCAACTGATATCACAAAATATGTTTTACGGGATGCTAATGGCTATCCCTACGGCATTGATCGTGATGCGTAAAAAGAAAAATGAATAAAAGATGGATATATCTGTAGTTATTCCTTTGTATAACGAAGAAGAATCTTTGCCGGAACTATTCGCATGGATTCAACGTGTAATGGATGCCAACCACTTCAACTATGAAGTTATTTTTGTCAATGACGGCAGCACCGACCACTCCTGGCAAGTGATTGAGAAACTACGCTCGGAATCGGACAACGTAAAAGGTATTAAATTCCGCCGGAACTACGGCAAGTCCCCTGCTTTGTATTGTGGTTTTGAAAAGGCGCAAGGTGATGTGGTGATTACAATGGATGCCGACTTGCAGGACAGCCCGGACGAAATACCGGAATTATACAGAATGATTACAGAAGACGGCTACGACTTAGTATCAGGATACAAGCAAAAACGCTATGACCCGTTATCAAAAACCATTCCGACCAAACTATTCAACGCCACAGCACGTGCCGTCTCAGGCATCAAGAATCTGCATGACTTTAACTGCGGACTAAAAGCTTATCGTCGTGATGTTGTAAAGAACATCGAAGTATACGGTGAAATGCACCGCTATATCCCCTATCTGGCAAAGAATGCAGGTTTTCCTAAGATAGCCGAGAAGGTAGTACACCATCAGGCACGGAAATTCGGTAAAACAAAATTTGGCGGATTAAACCGTTTCTTCAATGGTTATCTAGACCTCATCACTCTGTGGTTTTTATCCAAATTCGGTATCAAGCCGATGCACTTCTTCGGGTTTATGGGATCATTGATGTTTATTCTTGGTTTCATTTCCGTCATTATCATCGGAGCAAACAAGCTATATGCCTTGTCACATGGTTTACCTTATATATTAATTACTGATTCTCCTTACTTCTATCTGGCCCTAACTTTGATGATTTTGGGAACCCAACTGTTTCTGGCAGGATTCATAGGAGAACTGATAGCCCGGAATGCTCCTGAACGCAATAATTATAAAATAGAGAAAGAGTTTTAAAATGAAGAGACTACCAACCATTATCTTATTGCTCCTGATTACCGTAAGCACCTTGATGCAAAGCTGTGGGGAAAGCGATTGTCCGCTTACCACCAATTCCTTTGCCCATTTCGACTTTCTGGATGCAGAAACACACCAAGCTGTGAAATTCAGTCCAGCTTTTGACGTCACTGGATTTATCACTACCGATGTGATTGTACGTGACACACTGGAAGATGAAACTATTAAGGAAACTGTAGTAAAAGACTCATTGATGAATGACACGATATTCAATAAAGCGGAAAGCAGTATGAGCCTGCCTTTGAGTTATACATCAAAAACTACCTACGTATTGCATTATACGGAAAAGATGCGTGACACCATCATACTCATTCACCAGAATATCCCCTACTTGCAGAATATAGAATGTGGCACCATGATGTTTTATAAAGTGGAAGACATTAAATACACCACTTATAACTTAAAATCTATCGAGACTGTAAATCCGGACATCAATAATGAAGAAAAAAAGAATTTCAACATATATTACGTTGTTAATGCTACTGAGTAGTATGCTATTGTACAGCCCCACACTGGCGGCACAAGAAAAAAAAACAACCATAGAGGAAGAAAAGGTACCCTTCTATCAGGGAACTACTATCGGTATAGATATATTTGGCCTGGGAAGCAAAATTTTTGGAGGTGACATTACAAGTACAGAAATCAGCGTAGAGGTCAATTTGAAAAACCGTTATGTCCCCGTAGCTGAAATTGGATATGGAACCACCGACACTACTGATGACGGTACCAATATACATTATAAAGCCTCAGCTCCCTATTTCCGTATAGGTATGAACTACAACTTCTTTTTCAAGAAGCCCTATCTGCCTGGTTTTCTGTATGGAGGCATACGTTACGGATTCACCTCTTTTTCATACGATGTAGATGCTCCGACAATGAAAGACCCTACATGGGGATTTCCGGAAATCCCCTTCAGTTATGAGGGAGTTAAAACCACAGTAACCTGGGCCGAACTGCTGGCAGGAATAAAGGTAAATGTATACAAGAATTTCTATATGGGCTGGTCACTGCGCTACCGCATACGCATGAACATGAAAAAGACGGAACACACCGAGCCTTGGTATATTCCCGGTTTCGGAAAGAACAACTCGACTAACTTAGGAGTAACATACAGTTTAATATACAAATTACCATTTTAACTAATGACAACTTTAGAAATATGGCTCCTTGCCATCAGCCTTGCTATGGACTGTTTCACTGTTTCCATAACAAGCGGAATTATCATGCGTCGCATTTGCTGGCGCACTTTTTTTATTATGGCATTCTTCTTCGGTCTTTTCCAGGCCGTCATGCCGCTTATCGGTTGGTTTGCCGCCAGCCGCTTCAGCCACCTGATAGAGGATTACGACCATTGGATCGCTTTTGGGTTATTGGCATTCCTGGGAGGGCGTATGATTAAAGAGAGTTTCAGCAATGAAGACAAATGCTGCTTCGACCCCACTAAATTAAAAGTGGTTGTTACGCTGGCTATAGCAACCAGCATTGATGCGTTGGCCATCGGTATATCATTTGCTTTTGTAGGAATGAACTCTTTCACTTCCATTCTTTCTCCCATTGGCATCATCGGCTTTACCTCTTTTGTTATCTCAACATTAGGAAGTCTGATAGGTGTATTTTGCGGCAAGCGTTTCAACCTGCGCATGGAATTATGGGGAGGTTTGGTTCTGATTATTATCGGTGTTAAAATCTTAATAGAACATTTATTTCTTTCTTAACTAAAATACAGGTATGAATAAAAAAAAATTAGCATGGCAATTGCCGTCTCTAGCAATTCTGATAATAGGAACAATTATTATTCTAAAAAAGCAAGCACCTTTCCGTACGGATGAAGGCTTTGTATTCGGTACTGTATACAAAATCACCTACCAGTCCGAAGATAATCTGAAAGAAGAAATAGAAACCGAACTGAAGAAAGTGGACTACTCCCTCTCTCCTTTCAATCCGAATTCTGTAATCACCCGCGTAAACCACAATGAAAAGACAGAAGTTGACAGTTTTTTCGTACATGTATTCCATCTCGCAAAAAAAATATCCGATGAAACCCATGGAGCCTTTGATATCACTGTCGCACCTTTGGTAAATGCATGGGGATTTGGATTCAAAAAATCTACAGGAGTGGATTCACTGATAGTAGACAGCTTACGCCCAATGATAGGATATCAAAAAATAGACTTACAGAACAACCGGATAATAAAAAAAGACCCTCGTATAATGCTGGATTGCAGCGCTATCGCCAAGGGATTCGGAGTAGATGCAGTAGCAAGGCTATTAGAACGTAAAGGGATAAAAAACTACATGGTAGACATCGGTGGTGAAGTAGTGGTAAGAGGCAAAAATTCCAAAATGAACGCTTGGCGTATCGGCATAAACAAACCTGTAGATGACTCCTTGTCAGTAAACCAGGAGTTACAGACTGTACTTGCCATTAGTGACGTAGGTATGGCAACATCAGGAAATTATCGTAATTTCTATTACAAAGGTGGAAAGAAATATGCACATACCATAGACCCACGCACCGGATACCCAGTACAACATAGCATCCTGTCATCCACTGTCATTGCAAAAGATTGCGCCAGTGCCGATGCATACGCTACTGCTTTCATGGTGATGGGACTGGACTCAGCCAAAGCTTTTTGTGAAGCACATCCTGAACTGGATGCCTATTTTATCTGCTCGGGCGAAGGGGATAAATATGAAACTTATTTTACAGATGGGATGAAGAAATTTATCGCCAGCGAGAAATAGACATCAAAGAGGCGCATCAAAACATCGAACAACTATCATTCAAATGGAATGATACCAGAACTCACCACAGATTAATATCAATTTAACACAAAGCAGTTGGTTTCCAATAAAATATCTATGGTGAGTTCCGACATTATTATCTGCAAAGAAACAGCATATTACTGAGCTTTCTGAAACTGTTCTATCAACAAAGTCAGATTAGCCGTAAATAAACGCGCTGATATTGCTAACAAAATGATTCCGAAAAACTTACGAATAACATAAATTCCACCTTTACCCAAGAAACGTTCGATACGATCTGTCAACTTCAACACCACATAAACCCAAACCATATTCAATATCAAGGCTACAACAATGTTTACAGGAGCATACTCCGAACGAAGGGAAAGTAACGTAGTAAACGCCCCCGCACCTGCCAATAACGGAAAGACCAAGGGGACTAAAGTCGCTTCCTTGATAGGACCTTGATTCTTGAATATTTCGATATCCAAAATCATTTCCAAAGACATGAGAAAAATAACAAAAGCACCCGCCACGGCAAACGAAGCGATATCTACCTGAAATAACTTCAGCATCATATCTCCTGCATAAAAGAAACCTATCAATAAAGCAAAAGAAATGCCGGTAGCTTTATTAGCATTGACATTTCTCCCTTTCTGCTTAAGGTTCAATATAATAGGAATAGATCCGATAATATCAATGACAGCAAAAAGTACGATAAACGCACTTAAAAATTCTTGAAAATCAAATGATCCAAACATAAACTCCTCCTTTTTTGAATGCAAATATATTTATTTTTTATACAGCCCGCAAGTATTCTGCTTTTAAACATTAGGAGACGGTAAGAAACAATAAAAAAAATAAAAGTTCTCCCACCTATAAATAATAAATCTCGTTTTATCGTTACCTTTGTGTGTTAAACTATAACTTAACGAACATTAGAACTTATGGAAATAACAATGTATGATACACTTTTACAACTTCCTCTCTTCCAGGGATTATGTAAAAATGACTTCACCAATATCATAGGTAAGGTAAAGCTACATTTTCGTAAATACAACGCCGATGATATCATTGTGGAACAAGGAGCACCTTGCACTCAATTAATCTTTCTCTTAAATGGGGAGATAACCTCCCAAGCAACCGATAACCAACATTCATACTCCTTATTTGAAACTTTTGGAAGTCCTTTCGTTATAGAGCCCTATTCATTATTCGGCATGCAGACCAACTATACAGCGACTTACAAAGCACGTACAAATATTAACATAGTTACCATAGATAAGTTATTTGTATTAAATGAACTGAACAACTACGAAATCTTCCGCCTTAATTATTTAAATATTCTGAGTAATAGGGCACAAGTGGCATACGAAAAATTATGGAACAGCCACATAGGTAATACAGAAGAAAAAATACTGAATTTTTTAGTACTGCGTTCCATGAAGCCCGAAGGGAAAAAAATTCTTAAAATCAAAATGGAAGATTTGGCGAGTTTGATTGATGAGACACGAATCAAGGTGTCAAAAGTACTGAATGATTTACAGGAACAGGGATTGGTACAACTTAGCAGAAAAGCAATCTCCATTCCGGCATTGGAAAAACTGACCGAAAAGAATAAATAATCAGGTAAAACCTCATAAAGATGAAAAGCACAGGCATTTCTGCTTGTGCTTTTTTATTTTTAACCTAACTATTTAATATACTTTGTTAAATAAGTAAATAGAATGAGGATAGTGATACTTTTTTTTAGCAAATTTGTAAGTCAAATAAAATAGTGCCATGACTGAAAATAAAAATCCATTTTTAAAACCCTATAACACTCCTCATGACACGGCTCCGTTCCATCTTATCAAGATAGAACATTATGAACCTGCCTTGTTGGAAGGAATGAAAGAACAAAATGAGGAAATTGATGCAATTGTCAATAATCCCGAAGCACCGACTTTCCAAAACACCATTGTTGCTCTGGAAAATTCGGGTGCGTTGCTAGACCGCGTAACTACTGTTTTCGGCAATTTGATGAGTGCCGAGACTAGTGACGAGATGCAGGAATTGGCAGAAAAAATGATGCCCTTACTGTCTGAACACAGCAACAACATCAGTTTGAATGAAAAACTGTTTGCCCGCATAAAAGCTGTATACGAGCAGAAAGACCAGTTGCAACTGAAAGGTGAAGACGCCCAACTGCTGCAAAAAACATACGACAGTTTTGTAAGAAGCGGTGCCAATCTGACCGGTGAGGCAAAAGAAAAGTTCCGCCAACTGAATACTGAATTAAGCATATTAACCTTACGTTTTTCTCAGAATCTGTTGAAAGAAACGAATAACTACGAATTGGCATTGACGAAAAAACAATTGGAAGGATTACCCGAAAGTTCATTGGAAAGTTATGCTCAAACAGCAAAGGACAAGGGAAAAGAAGGCAGCATCATTACATTGGATGCTCCCAGTTTTGTTCCTTTCATGAAATATTGTGACGACCGTTCACTGCGCAGAGAAGTCTATATGGCTTATAATACCCAATGTACACACAATAACGACTACAACAATGTGGACATCATCAAGCAATTGGTAAACATTCGCATGGAACTGGCTCATTTACTAGGCTTCTCCACTTTTGCCGAGTATAAACTGAAAAAGCGCATGGCCGAAACAAGTGATGCCGTATACAAATTGCTCAACCAATTATTGGAAGCCTACACCCCTGCCGCCCTAAAGGAAGTAGCAGAAGTAGAAGCATTGGCACGCGAAATGGAAGGCAATGATTTCCAGCTGATGCCATGGGATTGGGCCTATTATTCAGAAAAACTGAAAAATAAGAAATTCAATCTGAATGAAGAAGAGTTGCGTCCTTATTTTGAGCTTAGCCAAGTAGAGAAAGGCGTATTCGGTCTGGCTACCCGTCTGTATGGCATCACATTTAAAGAAAATAAAGAAATTCCGGTCTATCATCCCGATGTAAAAGCTTATGAAGTATTTGACAAAGACGGAAGTTTCCTGGCTGTACTTTATACAGATTTCCACCCCCGTGCCGGAAAACGTTCAGGTGCATGGATGACCAGCTATAAGGAACAGTGGATAGAAAACGGAGTCAACAGCCGCCCCCACGTATCCGTTACCATGAACTTCACCAAGCCATCGGCTGGAAAACCGGCATTGTTGACTTTCTCGGAAGTAAATACTTTTTTACACGAATTCGGACACGCCTTGCACGGAATGTTTGCCAATACCACTTATTCAACCATGAGTGGTACCAGCGTATACTGGGATTTTGTGGAGCTTCCATCACAAATTATGGAAAATTTCGCCACTGAAAAAGAATTTCTCAATACATTCGCCAGACATTATCAGACGGGAGAACCCATTCCTGCCGAACTGATTCAAAAAATTGTAGATGCATCCAATCTTAATGTGGCCTACGCCTGCCTACGTCAAATAAGTTTCGGCTTACTGGATATGGCATGGTACACCCGCCAGGAAACATTTGACGGAGATGTCCGCGCTTATGAAAAAGAAGCATGGAAAAAAGCGCAAATACTGCCCGGAGTAGAAGATACCTGCATGTCCGTACAGTTCTCACATATCATGGCGGGGGGATATTCTGCCGGATACTACAGTTATAAATGGGCGGAAGTATTGGATGCGGATGCCTTCTCCTTATTCAAGGAAAAAGGAATCTTCAACCAGGAAGTCGCTGCTTCTTTCCGGGAGAATATTCTCTCGAAAGGAGGAACGGAACATCCGATGGCCCTTTACAAACGCTTCCGTGGACAAGAACCCAGTATCCATGCCTTGCTGAAAAGAAATGGAATAATCAACTAAAAAACTAAACAATATGAAACTAAAGTCTATTCTTTATATACTGATGCTACTCCCCTTCTTATGGAGTTGCAACAATGAAGACGATGTAGAGGAAATCTTTGCAAGCGGCACATGGCATGTAGTGGATTTCTATGGTAAAGCCAATTGGGACAAACGGAACGGAGAGCCCAAATACAATGCAATGGCACACAACCCGGATAAGACTATCGCAGCCGAAGGAAGAAAAGCCTTGGATATCATTCATGGTTTCAACATTACTTTCAAAGCGGATGGCACTTTTACAGGAAGCATACAAAACGGAACCATTGAAGGCACATGGCAAGCGGATGGAAAAGACCGGACAGTAAACATAAATTTTACCAAGACTCCATCTTCAACAAGCTATAATAACGAGTTCATAGAAGCATTGAATAATGCAATATTTTATCAAGGTGACAGCAATGTTTTATTGCTAGCTCCCGAAGGGAAAAAAACTTATATTCAATTTGCACATAATAAGCAAGACTGAAATAATGGAAACGAAAGAAGAAAAACAACTCAAACTCGACAAACGATACATCCGCATGGCTAGTATTTGGGCGGAAAATTCATACTGTGAACGCCGTCAGGTAGGAGCATTAATCGTAAAAGACAAGATGATCATCTCCGACGGATATAATGGAACTCCTGCAGGATTCGAAAATGTATGCGAAGATGACAACGGAGTCACCAAGCCTTACGTGCTACACGCCGAAGCGAATGCTATCACCAAAATAGCACGAAGCAACAACAGCAGTGACGGAGCAACCATGTACGTCACCGCATCTCCTTGCATAGAATGTGCCAAACTCATCATCCAAGCAGGAATCAAACGTGTAGTTTACTCAGAAAAATACCGTTTGGAAGACGGGCTTGATTTATTGAAACGCGCAAATATTGAAGTAATCTATATCAATCCCAATGAATAATAGCAAATAAAGATATGAGCAAAAATCGAACATCCCGTTTTATGCCGGTAATCGTTGCGGTAAGCATCGTAGCCGGAATATTGATTGGAACTTTTTACGCCAACCACTTTTCAGGAAACAAATTAGGTATCATTAATACTTCATCCAACAAACTGAATGCATTATTGCGTATCATTGACGACCAATATGTAGATACAGTAAACATGGGTGAACTGGTGGAAGATGCTATGCCGCAAATTCTAGGCGAGCTGGACCCTCACTCTTCTTATATTCCGGCAAAAGACCTGGAAGCTGTAAATTCTGATTTAAAAGGGAGCTTCAGCGGAATTGGTATCCAGTTTACCATCCAGCAAGATACCATCCATGTAAACAGTGTCATCCAAGGCGGACCATCAGAAAAAGTGGGCCTAATGGCAGGAGACCGCATTATAGAAGTTGATGACAGTGCCTTTGTAGGAAAAATTGTCACCAACTATGAATCCATGAAAAGACTGAAAGGTCCCAAAGGCAGTGAGGTAAAACTTGGCGTTTTTCGTCCGGGAGAAAAAGAAACTTTACACTTCACCATTGTTCGTGGTGACATACCGGTAAAGAGTGTAGATACCGCCTATATGTTGAATGACAAATTCGGTTACATAAAAGTAAACAAGTTTGGTGAAACAACTTATCCCGAATTATTGATTTCATTAGCCAAGCTAAATCAGGCAAACTGCGAAGGAGTGGTAATCGACTTACGCGGTAATACCGGCGGATATATGGGTGCAGCAATCCAGATGGTAAACGAATTCTTACCCAAAAACAGACTCATCGTTTATACACAGGGACGTAAGTCTCCACGTGAGAACTATACATCCAACGGAACCGGAAGTAGCCAGAAAATGCCTATTGTCGTATTGATGGACGAAGGATCGGCTTCTGCCAGCGAAATTTTTGCCGGAGCTATCCAGGACAATGACCGAGGGACAATCATCGGGCGCCGCTCTTTCGGAAAAGGGCTAGTACAACAGCCTATCGACTTCAGCGATGGTTCAGCCATCCGTCTGACAATTGCCCGTTACTATACTCCGTCAGGACGCTGTATACAAAAACCGTATGTAAAAGGTAATGACGCAAATTATGAAATGGATATCCTGACCCGTTACGAACACGGAGAATTTTTCTCACAGGACAGTATCAAACAGGATCAAAGCCAAATCTTTGAAACTTCTTTAGGCCGTCCTGTATATGGAGGTGGAGGTATTATGCCCGATATCTTTGTACCGCAGGATACTACCGGTGTGACTTCCTATTATCGTATGTCCGTTAACCGCGGACTAACCATCCAGTTTGCTTTCCAGTATACGGACAACCACCGTGCCGAAATGCAAAAATATGAAACAGAAGAAAGCCTGTTGCAATATTTGAAACATCAGAACATTTTGGAACAATTCGCCCGTTTCGCTGAAAGCAAAGGGTTAAAACGTCGCAACATATTGATGTACAAATCACAGAAACTATTTGAAACAAATTTATATGGAAACATCATTTATAATATGCTGGGCATGGAAGCTTATATAGAATACTTAAACAAGAGCGACAAAACTGTCCTCAAAGCATTGGAAGTATTGGATAAAGGTGAATCATTTCCCAAAGCTCCCGAACAACCCATAGAACCGAAAGTAAGCGATGAAGGAACTAAAAAAACAACTGCGCAAGCAGATAGCGCAAGAAAAACGCCGTCACGACATCACCGAATTAATGACAAAGTCCGCTGCTTTGCTTGAGAAACTGGAACAGCATCCCAAATTTGCATCGGCCCGTACCGTTTTGCTCTATTATTCATTGGGTGATGAAGTACAGACACATGACTTCGTTGAGAAATGGCACCGGCAGAAAACAATTTTGCTGCCGGTAGTCAAAGGAGACGAATTGGAACTCCGTATTTATGCAGGTAGACAAAACCTGAAAAACGGCGAGGCTTATCATATAGAGGAACCGACGGGAGAAGCATTTACAGCGTATGAGAAGATAGACCTCGCCATTATACCGGGTGTTTCTTTTGATGCCCAAGGCAACCGATTGGGAAGAGGAAAAGGATATTATGACAAATTACTGCCTCTTCTTCATTCCTATAATATAGGTATATGTTATAACTTCCAAGTAAGCGAAAAGCTGCCTGTCGAACCTTTCGACCGGAGAATGGATGAAGTCTGGACTGAGAATGGAATACTGAAATAGAATCTATCGTGATAAGAACTGCCCCATAAGCCACTCTTACATCACACTTCTTTCAAGTCAAGTGTGGACTTTACGAAAAAGATGAAGGAAAATCCGTAAAAATCCGCACCTGGCAGGAAGTTTTACAGGAACCTTCGGAGATAACCAAAAGAACATACAGAAGACCGCCTAGTTAACGAAAAATAATATTGACTATCACTTGTGCCCCTACCTGCTTATTCAGATTCTTCACCAATAAATCACGTCCCATCATCAACTCCTGACGGAGCACGGACGAAGTGATATGCACATAAAGTATTTGATTCTTGATATAAAGATTACTAGTATATTTGGTAATGGCAGGCCCCACAACATCTTTCCATGCTTGTATCAGACGATACTCATTCAGTGGTGCCTCCAAAGCATTCTGCCGGAAGAATTTCCGAATCATCTCCCCTATTTGTTCCGCATCATTACGTCTCATTCAGCCACTTCCTTTCTTTCAGTCACACAGCCATCTTCTACAGAAAAGACTCTGTATTCCCTTTCAATCTTTTTCAATATTTTATCCAGATGATCCCTATTGGTATCCGTAATGAAAATCTGTCCGAAACTATCCCCGGCCACTAGTTTCACAATCTGTTCCACACGGGAAGCATCCAACTTATCAAAAATATCATCCAGCAACAACAAAGGAGTGCTATTGCTCCCCGTTTTCTTCAAAAAATCAAACTGAGCCAGTTTCAAAGCGATCAGATAAGTTTTATTCTGCCCTTGTGAACCTTCCCTCTTTATAGGGAAATCACCCAACTGCATCACCAAGTCATCTTTATGAATTCCTCTCAGCGAATACCCCATTATACGGTCACGTTTGCGGCTCTCTTTTATTATATCCAGCAAATTCCCATTCATAGCATGAGATTCATACGCCAGATTCACTTTCTCCTTATCTTGCGAAATATAAGAGTAGAAAGATTGAAAAGTAGGAATAAATTCGGCTATAAACTCACTACGTTTTCTAAAAACAATCTCGCCTGCAAATGCCATCATCTCCTCCCATACCAACATCAATTCCTCATCAGGTTCCTGCTCCGACTTCAATAAGGCGTTACGCTGTGTCAGCGCTTTATTATAACGTATCAGTGCATCCAAGTATTCCTTATCATATTGAGATATCACCACATCCATAAAACGGCGGCGCTCGTCACTACCTCCCGCAATCAGTTCCGCATCAGCAGGAGAAACCATTACGAGAGGAATAAAACCGATATGATCTGATAAACGGCTGTATTCCTTTTTATTCCGCTTAAACTGTTTTTTCTGACGACGCTTCAAGCCGCAATATACCTCTTCAGGATCTCCTTGATTCGTTTCATAGAAACCCTGAATCACAAAAAAATCGCCCTCGTGACGGATATTCTGCGAGTCTATGGGATTAGTGGCACTTTTACAGAATGAAAGATAATAAACCGCATCCAGCAGGTTCGTCTTCCCCATGCCGTTCTGTCCGATAAAACAATTCATCTTTGGCGAGAATTCCAGTTCTGCCTGCTCCAGGTTTTTATAATTCAATATCGAGATGCGTTTCAGTATCATAGAACTTCTGTTTAATTGAGGATACAAAATTAGAGATAAAAACGGGAAAAACTAAAAAAATATGCCCGTAAATTTCATTAATACATAGAAATGAACTACTTTTGCTGACCGAAAAAGTAGATTCGCAAAATAATAAAAAAGTAAATATAAAAATGGCAGAACAAAAACACACTCAGGACCCATTGGATATGGAAGAAGCACTGAGTACTTCAGAAGCATTCCTTATCAAGTACAAAGGAAAAATCCTTGGAACTATTGCAGCAGTTGTGATTATCATTGCAGGTTTCATGGGATATAAGCATTTTATTTCTGAACCCAATGAAATGAAAGCATCAGAAGCTTTGTTCAAAGGAGAACAATATTTCGGAGCCGATAACTTTGAAACAGCATTGAACGGCGACAGCATTGGTTACAAAGGTTTCTTGAAAGTAGCAGATGAATTCAGCGGAACAGCTGCCGGTAATTTAGCAAATGCTTATGCAGGTATCTGCTACGCACAGTTAGGCAAATATGAAGACGCAGTGAAGTATTTAGATAAATTCAGCGCTAAAGATCAGTTGGTAAGCCCCGCTATTTTGGGAACTATCGGTAACTGCTACGCTGAGATGGGACAATTGGACAAAGCTGCCGGAACTTTGCTGAAAGCAGCAGACAAAGCAGACAGTCAGGCATTAAGCCCTATCTATTTGATTCAGGCAGGTCAGTTGTTCGAGAAACTGGGTAAGAACAGTGAAGCTGTTAAAGCTTATACATTGGTGAAAGAAAAATACTTCAATTCTTATCAGTCAATGGACATCGACAAATATATCGAGCGTGCCTCTATCAAATAAGAAAAGAAATATACCTTGAATTATATAAAGAGGTTGTCTGCACCCACGTACAGATAACCTTTTTCTTTTATTAATCCCACTAAAAAACAAAAAATAATGGCAACAGCGTATCATAACTTATCTGATTATGACTTTAACTCGGTTCCCAATGCAGAAAACATGCGTTTCGGTATCGTAGTATCCGAATGGAACAGTAACATCACCGGTCCCTTATTGGAAGGCGCCGTAACCACCTTGAAAAAACATGGTGCAAAAGATGAAAATATTTTGGTACAAACTGTACCCGGAAGTTTTGAACTGACTTTTGGTTCCGCACAAATGATAAAAAGCGGAAAAGTAGACGCAGTGATTGCAATAGGATGTGTAGTTCGTGGTGACACTCCACACTTTGACTATGTATGTGCCGGTACTACCCAAGGCATCGCCCAACTGAATGCCGAAGGAGATATTCCTGTAATTTATGGTTTGATTACCACCAATACCATGCAACAAGCAGAAGACCGTGCCGGTGGAAAATTAGGTAATAAAGGAGATGAATGTGCAATAACTGCCATCAAAATGCTCGATTTCAAGCAAAAAGTGCAGGGAAAGCAGATTTTTTGAAAAAAAGTTCTTGTAGAATTTGCATATTCAAAAAAAAGACGTACCTTTGCATCGCAATTGAGAAACAAGCCTACTCAATAAGAGAATTGAGATAGAATCTTAAGAGCGAATGGGCAAATACCAGAGTGGCCAAATGGGGCAGACTGTAAATCTGCTGTCTTTCGACTTCGGTGGTTCGAATCCATCTTTGCCCACAAAAATTGCGGAAGTAGCTCAGTTGATAGAGCATTAGCCTTCCAAGCTGAGGGTCGCGGGTTTGAGCCCCGTCTTCCGCTCTACAGAAGAGATGATTAAATCATCTCTTCTTTTATTTTATATCCTACCCTTCCTTCACTTACCCGATAATTATAAGAGCAGGATGTCCAAGAATTCTTGTTCGGCTCCAAGAAACCAGGTTCATCCGATATTTCATAGAGGAACACTTTTGCTTTGTCCCGTTTTTGTGACAGACCCTCTGCAAGTAATAGGTGAATCTGATAAAACTTCAAGCATAACTCCGGGAAACTCTGAGCAAAACTCGTCAAACCTATAAGGATAGTTTGAAAAAACCTTCCGGCATAAAGTGAAAAAGGGTGGAACGCTTTTTGGGAAGAAGAAAATGCAAATCCGGTTTACACGTACGTACGCATGAGGCGATGCATACATATGTATAGCTTCATGCATACGTACAGGCCGGGCTTGTCCAAAGGACAGGCCTAGCTTGTTTGACGAACATGCTTAGCTTGTTCTGTGGACAACGTCATAAGTTATCTATGAGCTATAAGATTTAAATGTATGAACTGTAAGATTAACTACTCAAGTTGCCAGCATCCGAATTGTCTTTACATGAAAAATAAAATTGTTCAATCACTATAATCAATTAGTATCCAGTAATTTGTGGTGATAAAAGGACGTAAAAGACGCTCAAGTGGTTTGACCCCGGACAAGCCCAACATGCTCCAAGGACATGCCATGCCCGTCTGGTTCCGGAAGCGAAAAGTGTATGGCATATTCACCGTCAACTACCACTTGGGCATGTCTTACCATCTTTCTACACAGTAAACCATTGAACAACAATAAGATATGGTGATGAAAGGATTTTATTCCGTTCGTAAAAACAAATGTATACATACAAATTCGTTTTCTTCTGTTTGGCAATCAATCATCACATTGCTTTATTTTACTTTCCCAATCAGTTCGATAGCCCTTGTCCGGTTTCAAGAAGCTACATTTCCTCCTACCGGAGTGTTCAGAATCTTGATACAAATTCTGCCGGATCCTGCGCCAAGTTCTATGAATTCTTGTGCCAAACATAAGTTCCTTTTATTAAAAGATAAGGATGTTTTTCCAAAACAATAAGGTCTTTTAAAAAAAAGATAAGGCCCTTTTTGAAAAACGAACTTATCTTTTTACCTGTCTGCTAAACCAAAAGCTTCTTACCATAGAGTGTTCTCCAAAAATCTTCACTAAAACCGAAACAAAATGTGTTTTCTAATGTAACAAAAGACTCTAACAGATCATTTAAAAGAGCTGAATCTAAAGTACAACCCACCTTACAGCAACCGTTAAACTTTTCTGTTTCCCAATTGTTATATCAAATATCAACAAATTAAAAAAGAAAGGATATGAGTTATGAAAACAGTAATTGACAAAGCTAATACAAGAGGGTATTTTAATCACGGATGGCTAAAAACCTACCATACATTCAGCTTTGCAGACTATTATAATCCAAGACGAATTCACTTCGGTGCTTTACGCGTACTAAATGATGATACAGTAGCTCCCGGAGAAGGTTTCGGTATGCACCCCCATAAAAATATGGAAGTGGTGTCTATCCCTTTACAAGGATATTTAAGACATGGAGACAGCGTACAGAATGAAAGTACCATTGCCCCAGGTGAAATTCAGGTAATGAGTACAGGCACAGGCATCTATCATAGCGAATACAATGCCAGTAAGACTGAAGACGCAAAATTCCTGCAAATCTGGATTATTCCCAATGTGGAGGGAACTAAACCCGAATACCATAATTATGACATTCGTCCGTTATTGAAACGTAACGAACTAGCCACCTTCATCTCACCATCTGGCAATACACCGGCGCATCTGCTACAGGACGCATGGTTCTCTATGGGCACATTGGATGCCGGACAAAGTGTGACATACCGTATGCACAAACCACGCACAGGTGTTTATATCTTCATTATAGAAGGAGAAATAAATGTAGCAGGCGAGAATCTTTCACGTCGTGACGGTATCGGTATCTGGGACATTGAAAGTGTCACAATTGAAGCTAAATCCGAAGCGCAAATACTGGCCATCGAAGTAGCCATGTAAGCTATATATTTGTGTCGCAATCATCCAAACGGAAGATTTGTGCCACAAATTCATCTTTGCTCCCTTGTTCTATACCCATCTTTCTACAAATTCTATATACCACACGGTTTACAGAACGGGACTGCACTCCCAACAAACTGGCTATCTCATCAAATGAAAGTCCCACTACAAACAGGTAACAAATATCCTTCTCTCCGTTGGTCAGAGATGGATAAAGCTTTTCCAATCGCTCGGCCCAGCGATTACGGGATATGTTCAACCAATACTCTAATTTAGTACGGTCTTCAGCAGGGGTATAATGAGGAGTTCCCTTCGTCACGATTTGCAAGTATACTTGTGCTGCCTCCACCGACTCAACCGGAAGCGAGATGTGTTTCGAACGGAAAGTGAGTTCCAACTGACGAATACGTATTTCCTTACTTTTCTTTTCCTTTTCAAGGATTTGCATCTGTTCTTGCAGATTCTTCGCCTCACCTTGATTCTCTTCTATCCTCTCTTGTAAATCATCAATCTGCTGCTGCAACATGGAAGCATCCCTTTTATAATGACTTAAAATCTCCAGTTTCTGGCGGCGAAAAAATTTCCAACTGCCCCATAGCAGTAAAGTCAATGAAAAAACAGCTGCCACTGTTATCAACAGAGTAATGCTCCATCGGCTTCGATATTCATCATTCTGACGTAATAAAGCCGTGTAATCATATCTTTTCTCGATTTTAAACAATTCAGTACGGCTTCCGGAAGTAAATAGTAATTCCAGTTCATTGATATAGCATTGCATATATTCATTAGCCTTACTTAACTTACCAGCCGCCAGCAAATCCTGGTATATAGCTTTGTACACAGAGGATCTCAAAAGTGGTCGCGAAGATTTCAATGCCCTATTACGAAGGCTGTCTACTAGTTCAGTTTTTCCTAAATGTTTATAGATAACAGCTAATTCAGCATCATACCAGTAACGGGACTCAACAGTAGTGGTATAGTCCATCGCTTTTAACAGGAACGAAGCCGCCGAATCCCATTCCTGCTTGTCTTTCTCCTTCAAGGCCCATTGATAATAGATTTTCTCTTGCGAGGTAAAGTCCATCCTATTAACCAAACCTAAAAACTTATCATAAACCAACTTGACCTCTTCATTGTACCGGGGAGTTCCCTGAGCCAGATAAAGAGGGGCAAATATATATTCTCCCCCCATTGCATTCCAAGCCGGAACTGATAGATTAAGATCCAACGCCTTTCTATAATACGACAGTGAGTGCTCATAATGAGCATACCTTCCATTGATATTCCCTAAAGCTGTATATATCAAAAAATGGATCCGCAAATCCTTAACAGTCTTTACCGCCTCCTCTGCCTGTTTATAGGCATACAAAGCTTCATTATCCTGCCCCAAGTCCTCTAAAATATATCCTTTATAAAGCAAAGCGGAAGCTTTATCATCTGCATTACCTTGTGAAGAATAATACTGTACAGCAATGTTTATCAATGAATCGGAAGATATCTTATGCCCACATCTATACATAGCTTGTGTCATCAGTAATGCATAGCACGCTTGTTCTTCTACGGAAAGTTTATCGGGAAAAGGAATGGCATTCAGTATCCGGTAGGAGGAATCCGGGGCACTCCACAAATAATATTTCCCCCATGCCAGTCTAGAAGTGCCCTTATCCTGACTGCAAGAGGAGATGATACCCAATATCACCACCATCCATACAGCCCAGCCTATAAACAAGTACTTTCTCATCATATCGCAAATGTATCACTTTTTAGCCTTCTCGCAATTTATAGACTATAAAAATAGGATTACTATCCACATTTATCTTTTTTAATTCATCCGGAACAGTAAGGGTGGATCCTTTTTCATAAAGACTCAGCTCATAAGGAATGACAACCTGCACCAAACCATCTTTCTCCATACGGCCCCAAACGGGAAAGCTACGATAACTCCGTGTCCCCAACATACCAAAAAGAAGATTGGCATCAGAAAGTTTAAAAATATCTTCAGGCTGCTCACATTGCTCCGCCAGAATCTTCCCTGTTTCTTTATCAACGGAAACCACATAATGTCCTCCATCATACCTGCAACGGAAATAATAGCTTCGTGGCGTCTCAAAAAGATCAGACACAAAAATATCCTTATTTCCTCCAAATTTTTGATGTAAGCTACTGAAATCAGTCGCATCCAGGCAGCGGATGATTTCTTGGTCTGAATTCTGTAAATTCAAAACACAAGCTGGCATAATTTTATGATCGGAAATTCTGAAAACAGTATCATTACATCCTGTTTTAAACAGTAATGACTGCTGCTTACCTGAATAGGTAGCTGCAATGCCTATAGTAAAACCTGCTTTCTCCGGAGGAACCAGTGGCGAAGTAAAATCATTCTTTACAGCAATAGTGTCCCCTTGCTCTGTGAATATGCCTAAGCCATAACTCCCGCTCCGAAAAGGAATATACGGAAATGCCACCGAAGCAAAACAGTCTTGTTCCACCTTACGCTGATATACTATCTGATAATCATGGTTCAAATTTTGAATAAACTCCCCCTCTAAGGTGTAGACCCCTATCTGATTAGCACTGAACAGGTAAAGACGATTATTTTCCTCATCGGCCTGTATACCTGCTAAAAAATTACTGAACTCCCCCGGTCCTTGTCCGAAAGGAATCAATGTCTTTATAAAATGACCTTTCCGGTCAAACTGAACAATCCGTTGTTCTTTTACGGGAGAAACATAGATGTATTTGCTTGTCAAAGCATATTCGGATACTCCATCCAACAAAGAAGCGGGATCATCGGTTGTTTCCAAAGGTATATATTCCACACTCTCTACCTCATCTTGCAGATTGAGCATAGAAGGATGATCTATCCCCTGTCGCAAGTCCACCGAAATTAATTCTCCGGAACCGGAATGTCCGGAGTCACAAGCTGCCATCAAAGGCAACAAGCAAAATAAATGCCATTGTTTCATAGATTCAATCAGTTTTTCAGGAAAAAAATATTTATTTCCCGAAACAAAGATATACAGGAATCCATGATTTATGAGAATAAAACAGAATAAGTTTTGCGACGACACAAATCCCTGATTATCTTTTTATTGCAGATAATCAGGGATTCATTTTGCGACAACTACAAAGTTTTTTAGCCCATTTTTACAATTCTATTGTCAATTCCACCGGACAATGATCTGATCCCAAGATGTCAGTATGAATCTGAGCACCTCTCAATTTATCCTTCAACGAATCGGAAGTGAGAAAATAATCAATACGCCAACCCGCATTCTTCTCACGGGCTTTGAAACGATAGGACCACCATGAGTAAATTCCCTCTTGCTCCGGATAGAAATAGCGGAATGTATCCGTAAAACCTGATTCAAGCAAAGTAGTGAACTTTGCACGCTCTTCATCAGTGAAACCTGCATTTTTCCGATTCGTTTTAGGATTCTTCAAATCTATCTCCTTATGTGCTACATTCAAATCACCACACACAATTACCGGTTTTTTCTCTTCCAATTTCTTCAAATAAGCACGGAAATCATCATCCCATTTCATTCTATAATCCAAGCGTCGCAATTCTTCCTGCGAATTAGGAGTATAAACAGTTATCAGATAATACGATTCCAGTTCAAGCGTAATTACACGGCCTTCGTGATCGTGCTCTTCAATGCCTAAACCGTATGTAACGGACAATGGCTTTACTTTAGAAAAAATAGCAGTACCCGAATATCCTTTCTTTTCAGCATAATTCCAATAGGACTGATACCCTTCAAATTGTACATCCAGTTGTCCTTCTTGCATCTTTGTTTCCTGTAAACAGAAAAAATCAGCTTCCAAACGATTGAAAGCATCAGCAAAACCTTTATCGTAACAAGCTCGCAAGCCATTTACATTCCATGATATGAATTTCAACATGATTCTTTTATTATTTTTAAACTAACATATTCCAGAACAAAAGTAAGCACAAAAGCATACTTATCAAAGCAAAATATCTTAAAACAAAAAAGCGCTCTGTTTCACTGATAAAACAGAACGCCTATCCTTATTAAGGAAAATGCTCTCTTTAATTACTGTGCCGAATCACCCGGAGCAGGAGTCTCTGCAGCATCATTTGTCTGCGGAGCAGCAAAACCTGAAGGTGCATTCAACGGATTGGTAGCTCCCTCTTTCACCGCTTCTTCCATGATGATAGAAGAATCTGTATGAGCAGTAGGAACAAAATAAGCGGTAAGCACGCTACATGCTACCATAAAAGCAGCTAATCCCCATGTTAATTTCTCAATAAAATCCGTAGTCTTACGAACTCCCATAATTTGATTTGAAGAAGCAAAACTAGAAGCCAAACCACCTCCTTTTGAATTCTGAATCAGTACGACGAAACACATCAAAAGAGCTGCAAGCACAATTAATCCAATAAGTAATAAATACATTTTCTTTATTTTGATTTAGTGTTAATAATCAATTTCTCCAAAAATCTTATTTGGTCTGCAAAGTAAGCGTTTTTTTTTGGATATTTCAAATTTAATTTTTTAATAATTTCCAGAGCCTTAGAATATCTTTGCTGTTTAACGTATATTTTGGCCAATGTTTCGGTAAAATAGCTTTCATCTTCTATATCTTCCTCCGCTTCCGGTTCATCCTCTTCGGGCATTTCCTTTTTCACCGGCACTTCCTCTTTTATCCCTAATTGAGGTAATAAAGGTTCCTCTGCAGACTTTTCAATGAAATCATCTATCAGACTCTGGCCTTTCATCCGAGGAATACCATCATCGGACGGATGCTCTTCTTCATGTAATAAGAAAGAAGTATAATCGGCTGTTACATCCATAGGCAACTCCACGGCAGCAGAGTCCTCGGGTAAAGAAGACAGAAAAGCATCTATCAATGAAAGAGTACGGTCCAATCCGCCTTCCTCCTTAGGCTTCTCTTGCTTGTCAAGAGGAGAAATGATAAAACGCTCCCCTTCTATCAGATAAAAAAGAACTTTGCGATCGGCCACATACAATGCAGCCTTACGCAATTCTTCACCGAATGTTATATCATGCAGTAAAAACAGATTCTTCAGATAAAGCAACCTCACCGTCTGAAAATACGGATAACGCGCAAGCAACGTACGCAGCTCGTATAGTGTATCCCGATTTAATAATTCAGGATGGGTTATCCATTCATATAATTGCTGTTGTGTCATGACGGAAAAGGGCTCACTACCAGTTTGCCACGGTAGCATTGAATATTTGCTCTACAATTTCTTTAATCATCTGGGTTACTAATTCATCCTGTACAGCACTCAACTGCTGATTAGCGTTGTATTCTCGGCTAGCCGAGAATTGTTGACCATTCATATTCTCTGTCGGATTGGAATTGTTGACAAAGTTCACCCTAACCGTCATACGCAATTCCACCATGCTGGAATAACCGTCAGAACCAATTCCTTTATTCAAAGCATCATAATTGGTTATTTCCCCTGACAATTGCAGGTCACCTCCACGCTTGGCTTGCTTCAACCGGGTCTGCTGCATATAAATATCCTGCAATGCCGTATTGAACATGCTCTCCATCGGTCCCCACACAAAACCTGCCGAACGGTTCGGGAAGTTTTCGAACGAAATAGTCTTTACCTTAGTATAGTCTATAGACGATCCGTTAAACTTATAAGAGATGGAACAAGCAGTTACTATTCCCGCCAGTACCATCAACACACCAACTACTTTCAATTGTTTAATCCAAACCATATTCTTTTATTTTTCTATAAAGTGTGCGCTCTGAAATATTCAAATCTTTTGCCGCATTCTTTCGTTTTCCATGATGACGGTCGAGCGCCTTACGTATCATTTCTTTTTCCACTTCATCCAATGACAGTGTCGCTTCTTCCACAAATTCCTCCGTGTCCTGAATATCATCTACTACAGGATGCACGGATTTAGCGGCAGAGATAATGGTAGGTGTAGCAGGCACTACTGTAGCGACCAAATTCCGTTGAGGTTCTTGATAATAAGAAACTGCTGTAGTAGCCGGTGGCGGAACAGGTTGCGCTCCACGTTCCGACATCAAGGTGTTTACCAATTTCTTCAACTCAGTTACATCACGCCGCATATCAAACAGCACCTGATACAGAATCTCGCGCTCACTTTCAAAAGCCTTCCCCGCACTTGCTTTCACACCAAATAAAGCGGGTAAACCGGAGTTTACACGTTGTTCCGGTAAATAATTTCTCAAAATTTCCGCCGTAATGTCGCGATTGGTTTCAATAATAGATATCTGTTCTGTAATATTCTTCAACTGGCGTACATTACCGGGCCATGGGTAAGCCAACAACAAGGCTTTTGCATCTTCTGTCAGCTGAATGGCCGGCATACGGTACTTCTCAGCAAAATCCGATGCAAATTTGCGGAAAAGTAATGTTATATCATCTCCACGTTCGCGCAGAGGTGGTATCTTGATAGGCACAGTGTTCAGACGATAATATAAATCCTCGCGGAAACGGCCTTCGGCAATGGCTTCCGTCAGATTTACATTGGTAGCGGCAACAATACGTACATCCGTCTTTTGTACTTTGGATGAACCTACTTTAATGAATTCACCACTCTCGAGCACACGTAGCAGACGCGCCTGCGTAGCAAGAGGTAACTCTCCCACCTCATCCAGAAAAATAGTTCCACCATTGGCTTCGGCAAAATAACCGTTACGGTCACTGATAGCTCCTGTAAAAGCACCTTTCTCATGTCCGAAAAGTTCTGAATCTATTGTACCTTCAGGTATAGCTCCACAATTCACGGCTATATACTGTCCATGTTTCCGACGGCTGAACTGATGGATGATCTGCGGAAAATTTTCCTTTCCCACACCACTTTCACCGGTGATCAATACTGATAAATCTGTGGGCGCCACCTGAATAGCCACGTCTATGGCACGGTTCAATCCTTCAGCATTACCAATAATACCAAATCTGAGTTTAACATTTTGTATTTCTGACCTGACCATATTCATTTTATTATATGACAAAATTACAAATTCCCGAGCAGACAGCAAGTAATTATGGCAGAAAAATAAAAAATAAGGCGCGGATTTCACGGATTGATACGGTCTTTTATAAAGAGAAACCGTGAAATCCGCGCAATCCGCGCCTGAATAAAAACAGTCTGTTATGAATTAATCAATTTCCTGATCAGCTTCATAACCACCCATTTCGCGAATAGCATTCTTCAAGATAGCATACTGCTGGAAGAGATGGTTGACAGGTATTTCATTTTCTGTATAATCATGCATCGGGCTCTTCAAGAAGAAACTCAAGAAACGCTGTATACCAAAACGTCCTGCACGTGCAGCCAAGTCACTCAATAATACTAAATCCAAACATAAAGGAGCAGCCAAAATTGAATCACGGCAAAGGAAATTAATCTTAATCTGCATGGGGTAGCCCATCCATCCGAAGATATCGATATTATCCCAACCTTCCTTACTGTCATTACGAGGGGGATAGTAATTGATACGTACTTTGTGATAATAATCTGTATATAAATCAGGCTGGTCTTCGGGTACAAGAATCGACTCCAAAGTAGACAGCTTGCTGACTTCTTTAGTACGGAAGTTAGCCGGTTCGTCCAACACCAAACCATCACGATTACCTAAGATATTTGTAGAAAACCAGCCGGACAAGCCTAAGCAACGGGTTCCGATAATCGGAGCGAAGCCTGACTTAACCAATGTCTGGCCTGTTTTGAAGTCCTTACCAGCAATAGGCATCTTCGTTTTTTCAGCCAATTCCCACATAGCCGGGATATCAACTGTAGTATTAGGAGCTCCCATGATGAAAGGGCAACCTTCTGACAGCGCTGCATAAGCATAGCACATAGACGGAGCAATGTGTTCCTTATCATCCTCTTTCATCGCTTGCTCCAATGCTGCCAAGGTTCCGTGTACTTTTTCTTCAACAGGTACATAGATTTCTGTAGAAGCAGCCCAAAGAACTACGATACGGTCGCAATTATTTTCAGCTTTGAAATTGCGGATATCTTCACGCAGCTGTTCTACCATATCCCAACGATTCTTGCAATCTTTCACATTATCGCCATCCAAACGACTAGCATAGTTGTGATCGAAAGCAGCTTTCATCGGAACTATCTTTTCCAGTTCTTCCTTTACAGGAAGAATGTCTTTTTCTTGTAAAACTTCAGCATTTACAGCTGATTCATAAGCATTAGCAGGATAAACATCCCATGCACCAAAAACAATGTCGTCCAAAGTTGCCAATGGAACGATTTCTCCATAATGCAAATACTTTTTATTTTCTCCACGGCCAACACGCATTTTATCATATTGAGTCATAGATCCGACAGGTTTTGCCAGTCCCTTACGAGCCATCAGCACACCTGTCATAAAAGTTGAAGTAACAGCGCCCAATCCAACACAAAGAACGCCCAATTTACCGGTTGCCGGTTTCACATTCATTTTTTCCATTCTAATTTCTTTGTTAAAATTGCATCTCATAGCAGAGATTAAGATAATTTGTGCCAAAGTTACACCTTCTTTTGAAAACTTCCATGCTTTTTCTAGTTTTTTTTGTAGCTTTGCAACCGTTTAATATAAATAGGTATGGATGATATTTGTTGCATAGGCCACATTACATTAGATAAGATAGTAACACCCAGGAAAACGACTTATATGCCCGGCGGAACATCCTATTATTTTTCACACGGAATCAGTCATTTAAAGGATACAAAGCATTATCAGCTGGTCACAGCACTAGCGCCCAGTGAATTTAAAGCTGTAGAAGATATCCGTGCAAAAGGTATCAGAGTCACTGTTATTCCCAGTCAGCGAACAGTCTATTTCGAGAATACATACGGGGAAAATCAAGATAACCGCAGTCAGCGGGTATTAGCTAAAGCCGATCCTTTCACAGTGGAACAGCTACAGAATATAAATGCCCATATTTTTCATTTGGGAAGCCTTCTGGCAGATGATTTTTCACTGGATGTTGTAAAATATCTTTCAGAAAAAGGTATTTTGGCGGTAGATGCCCAAGGATATTTGCGCGAAGTCCGGGGTGAAAGAGTTTATCCCATAGATTGGACAGACAAGTTGGAAGCCTTAAAATATATTGATATTCTAAAGGTAAACGAACACGAAATGGAAGTGCTTACCGGTCACAAAGACATAAAACAAGCCGCTTTGCAACTTGCTGAATGGGGAGTAAAAGAGGTATTGATAACCTTGGGAAGTCTGGGTTCTGTAATTTATGCAGAAGGTAGATTTCATAAGATACCCGCCTATCCTCCTAAAGATATAGTTGATGCTACAGGATGCGGAGATACGTATGCCACAGGATATTTATATATGCGCAACAAAGGAGTATCCTATGAAAAAGCCGGTTGTTTTGCAGCAGCCATGTCGACACTGAAATTAGAAGCATCCGGTCCCTTCAGCAAAACAGAAGAAGATGTATGGGATATTATCCGGACTAGTCCTTTGAAAGCCGAGGAAATTTAAAAATAGATAGAAATCCCGATAAAGCCAGACAGCCATATCGGGATTTTTTATTTCAGTTTCCTTCTACATCGGCATACCACGAATAGAATAATACAACACAAAAAGAAACAAATGGTATAATGAATGATAAGGACATATTACTATTGTCTGCCACATATCCCATCAACACAGGGCCAATAGCTCCTCCTACAGGAGACATCATTAAAAAAGAAGAGGCTCGTTTGGTTTTATTTCCCAACCCTTTCAAAGATATAGCAAAAATAGTGGGAAACATGATGGCTTCGAACACATATACCAAAAACAAAGCAACTAATGAAATTTTTCCTAAATTGCAAACGATAAGAAAAGTAGCCGCTACCGTTCCCAAAGCACAGTATAGCAAAACTCTTTCTGCACGAATTCGCTGCATAATCCAACTACCGGCAAAACGTCCGCACATAAATAGCCCGAGCCCACCGAATGAAAGCACTACTGCCGCATCACGGGCATTCATCCATCCATCGTCCACCACATAATTGATAAAGAAACTATTGATAGAAATCTCTGCTATTTCATAACTGAATAGTGCCAGTAGACCAAATAAAAATAATTTATGCGACCATAAGCCTTTTTTAACTGTCTTTCCATTCACCACATTGTCTGTATGAACAATCTCCGGAAGTTTGATACGGGAAAAGACCAGTGCCACTATCAGCACAACTACCCCCATCAGCATATAAGGATATGAAATATTCGCCTCTCCCTTCTCCGAGAACAACAATAGTCCTCCCACCAAAGGGCCGCAAATACATCCTAATCCATTAAAGGACTGGGCCAGGTTCAACCGACTGGCAGCTGTTTCCCTATCCCCTAATTCTGTCATATAAGGATTTGCAGCCGTTTCCAAAAAAACCAAGCCGCAAGCGATGACAAACAAAGAGAACAGAAAAAATTCAAATGACATCCAGTATTCGCCGGGAATAAACATCAACGACCCGATGCCGTAAAGCAATAATCCGAAAACAACTCCCCTACGATATCCATATCTGGTGATGAATAACCCTGCCGGAACAGCCATTACGAAATAACCTAAATAAAACATTACCTGCACCATTGCCGAATGAGTACGGGTAATATCCATCACCTCTTGAAAATGTTTATTCAGCACATCAAGAATAGCATGTGCAAATCCCCATAAAAAGAATAAAGAGGTTACTAAAACAAAAGGAACTAGATAGTCCCTTTTTACCAATGCATGTCTTTGTGTCTCCATACTTTTTATAATAGAACAGGCAGTTGGGCCAAATTCGTTATAATCACATTAGGAACAGAGTCGTCAATGACTTCTCCTCCCCAACCTTCTCCTTTCAACCAAGCTACACGACATCCCACCGCTTTGGCAGGAACAACATCTTTTGAGAAAGAATCTCCAACCACCAGCACATTCTTTGCCACAAATCCCATAGCATCCACTCCGAGTCTGTAGATAGCGGGATCTGGTTTACGAACACCCACCACAGAGGATTCAATAATTTCATCAAAGAAATCCAGAAGTCCAAAATCCTTTAAAATGGTCTGAATATTACCATAAAAATTAGAAACCAGCACTAACTTATATTTTTTGGACAACTCTTCCACTACCGGACGTGTAACCTGCAATATATCCAATACATACTCATAACAGCTGTCTGCTACTTTCGTGGCATAAGATTGCAGTTTCAACTCATCCATAGGCAACTTTCTCTGTTCTGCCAACCATTCCATCTGAAGTTTGGCCTTAATGGAAAGTACATCATGAAAATCATGCCAAGGCTGGACAAAAGGGTATTTAGCCAACGCTCTTTCTCCAAAGACGTATGCCTCACGAAAACTCTCCTTATCCACCGGAATCTGATGTTCCACATACTTGGCCCACAATACTTCCGCCCAGTGACGGCTATTCGTATCTATCGTACCGCCGTAATCAAATATAACTCCCTGAATATCTTTCAATGCGTTCATTATCTCATGCTTTATTAGTAGGTGTACCGTTGCCGACTTTCATCAACAACACACCAATTACAATCCAAATCAATTCACGTACACGGGTTATCAATCCGGTATAAACTCCGAAAGCTCCCGGAATAGCCAGTCCTCCTACCGCTAAAGCAAAGCCCCCCTCACGAGCGCCCAATTGCATAGGCGAGAAAAAGAACAAATTAGCAAATAAAGAAGTAAATGCCATAATCAGAATACAAGCCGGAAAGCTAACATCTGTTGTCAGAATATTCAATATGAAATACACTTCCAGGCAACCTAGAATCCGAGCCATGAATTCCAGACTTAACGAGGCATAAAATGTAGACTTACGCTGTTTGTGCAGCTCTGCTATCTGACTGTCCACACGTTCCAAAGTCTCCCGTTTGTTTTCTGAAAAACGTTTGGCCCATCCTTTAATAAAAGGAATATATTGTAATAATTTTAAAGTACGGACAGCCATTCCATTCTTGTATCCTTTCATAAAAAAATAAATAGCCAAAAGAGAAACCACACCCACAACAGCCAGCATAGTCCCCATGGCAATATCTACCGGGCGTAAAGCCAAATACAAGAAAATAGAACAAAACCAAAAACAAAAATGCGAGAAAATATGCATCATCACATAAAGGATAACTGATGATGTTGCCTTACTGGCCCCGACATAAGGAGTCAGTTCCATGATACGGTAAGGTTCTCCTCCCATTAATCCTACCGGAGTAGCATAATTCAGTGCAAACCCGGAAACTGTAAGCTTATAAACTTTCCAAAATGGAATAGGCGTTCCTTTTTTTCCATCTCGGATAATAATGTACCAAGAAAGGGTATTGAACAAGTAAATGATAATCCATAACCCTACTACAGCCGGCAGCCAAATCCCTGCCCGGCGCAAGTTAGCCAACAATTCATCATACTCCATATCAAAAGTACAGAGCATTACCACGATAGCTACAATCCCAAATATCAGGAATATATTTCTATATTTACTTTTCACTTCGCCGCGTATTTATAATATAACTGTGCGCAAACCGCCTCGTGGCAATGGCACATATATACAAATAAAGAAGTCATTACAATAATCTCGAATACAAAATACAACCAAGGTTCGCCAATCAGCAAACTGATATACAAAGCAATGGCACGTGTATTAAAAGTCAAGATATTGGTATATTTCATCAAAGGTTTGCTAGCTGCACGAAATTCGTTCCGCAACTCCTGTGGAATATTGTCCCCATACTTTTCCTTTACCAAAGCATAGAAACGCTGAAAATTAGGGGTCATTCTTTCCTGCTGACGTGTGTAATTACCATAAAAATACAAAAAAGCTTTCCACCAGAAATTTCCTTTCCAAGGTAAACTATAGAAGATCTCACGCTGTTGTTTGAAATTATCCAGCTCACTTCCATTTTTCCCTTTCAGAAAATATAAATGAATATTACGATAATAATCCGCCAATGTACATTGTTTACTATGACAAACAGTGCCCGAAAAAGCAGCCAATATCCAAATAAAAATCCCCCAATGCATCCCGTCACCAATATGAAACGGCATAGGCTGGTCCATCAGTCTGAGACAGATCGCCGCATAAATAGTAAAGAACCAAATATCACCGGCAAAGCCATCCAACATACGTCCCCACTGGGTTTTCTGCCCTGTAAGCCGTGCCAATTGGCCGTCCGCACTGTCATAATGGTTTGCCCACATCAATAGAAGTATACCAATCAGGGTATGTTTCATATCGGGGTAATAGAACATCACGCCTGCGCCTATACCTAGAATAATAGAAAAAATGGTCACGACATTGGGATGTACCTTCAATTTTTTAAACAATAGCGCCCATGCATATCCTATGGGACGATTGAAATAAATATCCAGGAACTCCTCTGTGTCCATGGATTTGAAAGAAGCCTCTATTCCTTTCTTCTCACTCTCTGTACTCATGTCTTTATTGTTTCATTTGCTTTTTAGCCCGGTTATAAATGCACTCTGCAATTTTACCTCCCGCTTCCTCACGACAACGGGCAAAGCTGGGCCAATCATTAAAATCTATAATCCGCAGTGTTCCGTCGGCTGAAACCACACAATCACCTCCGTAAATGGGTACGTTCAGCGCCTCAGCAGCTTTATCACTTTGTATTTTCAATTCCTCTACGCTAAAAGGAATCCCTTTGGCTATTCCGTTTATTTTTTCCAAACCGAACTTACTGTGCGAACAAGGAGACGGATAAAACCAATAAAAGAAATCAGTGCCGTGTACCCCATAGAATTTCACCAAGTCGCCTTGCAAGTGCTCATTGATGACCGCAACAGGAATGTCACGGTTGCGAAAATCAGCCAGAATATTCTCCACCTCTTCCTTACAAGTGGCATAAGCTACATCTTCTTTCACCATAGCATGAGAGTCTCCCCGCTTTACCCAACAAGGATAACAGTTTTCAGAATACTCGTCTGCTGTGGAAATAATAAAACTCTGCGGATGAGGAACTCCTCTTTTTATAAGTAGCTCCGTCATGGGTCTACGTACACAATTATCTATACCGTAAGCAGAGTTTATCACCAACGCACCTCCATCCTCCAAAGACTTCAAGCGGGCTATTGTTGCTTTATCACGGGCCATATCAAAAATGATATCTCCTTTGACACCCTGCTCCACGAAATCCTTCTCGGCATAAACCTCAACTTCACAGCCCAATTGTCCCAACTCTTCCACCACCTTATTAAATATGGCGGCATCATTGTCCACATGATTGGGTGAATATTCGTTTCCACGGCTTACCCCTATTATTGAAATCACATTCATTCCTTTATGTTATCTTTTAAATTACTCGTCCTTACCGGTCAGAAAGTTTTCCGCTTTCACTATATCACTGGCATGGTCTACATCCAGAATTTTTGTAAAAGGATAAGCCTTTAACTTCAAGCCGTCGGCCACTAACTGCCTCTGGAAGTTGCGCATACGGGACATACCTTTTTCCATACACCCGTGCAATGTCTTGACCGCTGTCGGAGTCAGGCAGTAAATTCCTCCCGATATATAGCGGCATCCGGAGATGGCCTCATCATGAAAGCCAGTTATGTTCAAAGCTTCATCTGTAGAAATGTAAAGCGGTTTTTCATCGTCTATGAAATCGGTCACCGCCATATATCCATCTTTGTCCGATTGTTTGAACGCTTCAATAAAAGTCGAGAATTCTTCTTCACGGAATATGGTATCTACAGTAGTCAAACAGAACTTATCGTCTTTCAAATAAGAGTTCAGTTCATAAAAACTATGCATTGAACTAGGCGTAGTTTTCACAACTACTTCCAATGGCACTGTCGCTTCCGCCTGTAGTTTTGCCAAATGCTCTTTTGTCAACGGACTTTCATTATTAATAATGATGACCACCTTATCAGCCCCGTTGCGCACAAAGATCTGTATCAGACGGTCAATCATGGCAACTCCGTTCAGTTGCACCAAAGGTTTGGGTAAAGCTACCCCTTCTTGTGAAAGTCGGGAGCCTTCACCCGCTGATATAATTGCAAATTTCATTTCTACTCTTTTTCTTGAAATTATATTTTAGACCGGTTCACCATCAATCTTCATCATCAATGGTATCTAACTTCAGTTTATCGCTATCATCCCGTTTCTCATAATACTGTTTACGCAATGGATGTGCATGGATTTCTTTTTCGACAATCCGATTACGGAAAACATCCATAGCCACATAGATAGCCTGGCGAAAAGAATCTTCCAAGGCAACCCCTTGTCCGGCAATATCATACGCAGTACCATGTGCCGGAGAAGTGCGTACAATAGGAAGTCCTGCCGTGTAATTCACTCCTTCATCCATTGCCAAAGCTTTGAAAGGAGCCAATCCCTGATCATGATACATAGCTAGAATTCCATCAAAATGAGTATAGTTGCCAGATCCCATAAAGCCATCGGCCGGATAAGGTCCGAAACACTGAATGCCTTTAGCAACCATTTCCTTCATTGCCGGAATTATGATATCACTCTCTTCCGTACCAATCAATCCCTCATCACCCGCATGAGGATTTAATGAAAACACAGCTATACGCGGACTGTCGATGCCAAAATCCTCTTTTAAAGAACGATGGAAAACAGCCAATTTTTCCATAATAAGTTCCTTGGTAATATCTTGTGCTATCTCGCGTACAGGAACATGACCAGTCACCAAAGCTACCCGGAAATCATTCTTCAGCAAAATCATTAACGCTTTCTGTCCTTCCCCCACACGCTCTTCAATATATTCTGTATGACCGGGGAAATGAAAAGTTTCCGACTGAATGGTATGCTTATTGATAGGAGCAGTTACCAAAACATCAATCATTCCCTCCCGATAGTCCTGCAAAGCTCTCTCCAACGCATCCAAAGCTGCTTTACCAGCTTCCGGTGTCGGTTTGGAGAGCTCCACCTTCAATTCGTCTTCCGTACAATTCACGATGCTCAGTTTATCCGGCTGAGCATCATCTGCAGAATTGACAATACTGAAATTTGTTTGAATATCCATTGCTTTACGATGATAAGCAGCCACTTTAGGTGATCCATAAATAATGGGTGTACAAAGTTCCAGCATGGTAGGATCCGAAAAAGTTTTGAGAATTACTTCATATCCTACTCCGTTGATATCCCCATGAGTAATACCAACTCGTATCTTGTAGTTATCTTCCATCTATATTATATATTATAATGTCTCTTCTTACTTTACCCGGCTTGTTGTATCTATTTTTTCTTCCGGAATATTACCACTAATTACAATTTCGTCAATCAAGCTTTCATTGGGCAATCTCAATGTATAAAGTGAAGCTTCCATCTGACGCATCAGATTACGTTTCAATTTATCCGGTGAATAAATAAAGGCCTCAACCACAATGACACGACCGTTAGCACGATCCACCCGTGCATGAGACACAAACGGACCTCCCATCATGTCACCTTCCATTTCCCATAATCCGCGAGCTTCTTGCGCATACTCTCCTTTTACAACAATATCTTCCACATCCACAAACATAGAGTCTGTTGCCATATACATTCCTTCGCGTTCACCCGGAATATTTGCTTTCATTACAGAATCACGTTTATGAATGAAATAATCTTTAGTAAAGGTATCCTTGTCTGTATAAGGATAAGAGTACATTACAAAATTCATATCCGCTGTAGCACGATTAGTAGAAGCCCACAAAAAATCTTTGCCTTCTTTATAGTTAGCCAGTTCTATCGGCACCCAGATATCACAATCAAAAATACTTCCTACCTTAGTGGAAATCACATCGCTATGTTTTTGTTTCAACAAAGTTATCTGACGATTCATCTCAGCTTTCACAAAGAAATCTATAATCACTTTACTGTTCTTTGCTACAAATTCCTCAAATTCGTCTTCATTAGGAGCCTGAATTGTCATAATCATCTGTGGAGACGCATAAACATCACGGGAAAACTTGAGTTTGGGCTGAGTATAAATATCTTGAATATCCACAATGATGATATTACGGAATATTTTCAGCACACGGTCAAAATGCTGAGGGTCCACATTTGATATACGAAACGAACGCTCCGCCTGGGGCAGTCCGGGCACATTGGTATCCAATACATCAAACAATGCACGTCCTGCAGGACGGTCCCATACAGGTTTATTTACTACGACCAATACTTCGTAAGGTCTACCGCTGGACGTGGGGGTAAACAAGTTCTTTTGTCCCTTCTTACAAGAAGCCAGTACCAGAACCACCAGCACCAAACTTAAATAAAATGCTATTCGTTTCATAATTATATGGTATTATTGTTGTTATTTACTGTAATGTAACACCTTTCTCCTTCTGTTGTTTAGCCGTTGACAACATTCCACAAGCAGCAAAAATATCTTCTCCTCTTGAAGCACGGATCGTAGCAAATACGCCATGCTGCGTCAAGTAATCACGGAAGGCAACCATTATTTCCATATCTACCCCTTCCAAATCCACATTAGGAATGGCATGAAACCGGATCAAATTGACACGACATTCAATGCCGCGCAAAAGTTTCACAATCTCTTTAGCGTAAATAAGTGAATCGTTCACCCCTTTGAATACGATATACTCAAAAGACAGACGCCGCTGTTTGCTAAAATCATAATTATGCAATATATCAATAATTTCCGTAATGGAAAAAGCTTTCTCGGCAGGCATTAAATCCCTTCGTTGCGAAGGAATCGGAGTATGCATACTGATAGCCAGATGACAATCACTTTCATTCAGAAAGCGCTCCAGTCCTTTCTTTAAACCCACAGAAGAAACAGTGATGCGTTTCGGGCTCCAGCCGTAACCATATTCTGAAGTCAGAATCTCAAGCACTTTCAACACCTCATCCAGATTGTCGAAAGGCTCTCCCATACCCATGAAAACAAGATTAGTCAGCTTTTCCCTTTCAGGAATAGAATAGATCTGGTTTAATATTTGATGGGCACTCAGATTAGCTGTAAAACCTTGCTTCCCGGTCATACAGAACTTACAATTCATCTTGCATCCCACTTGCGAGGAAACGCAAAGAGTAGCCCGGTCCTCATCGGGTATATAAACCGCTTCAATAAAATTATGAGCCGGTGTACGGAAAAGATATTTCACCGTACCGTCTACCGAACGCATTTCTTCCACCGGAGCAGATGCTCCCACCTCATACCCTTCTTTCAATGTTTCGCGATGCTTTAATGACAAATTGGTCATTTCGTCTATCGTTTCCACCTTTTTATCATACAACCAAGACGTAATCTGCTTTGCGGCAAATTTAGGCATTCCCAGATTCCTCACAATCTGTTGAATCTCATCCAATGTCCTGCCAAGTAATGCTGTTTTCGGAGTTTCCATTTATATTTAAAAGACAATTAGCGTACAAAGGTAGAGAAAAAATAAGATATATTACCTATCTTTGCCGTGAGAAATACTTTTTAACAATGAGAAAAACAATTAATTGCTTTATTCCTTATAGGGAAAGCACAGCGGCAGAACAGACAATCCATGCTCTAAAAGAAAGTAGCATAGTCAACAAAATCTATCTGCTGAACATCGAACCCAACAAGACATTATCCACCCCCGAAGGATGCGAAATATTACCTGTTGATTCACTAACCAGTTCTAAGACAATGAAGATGATTGCTGAAAAAGCAGACACACCTTATATATTGCTCTATACCAAAACTTCTGCTTTGGAACTGGCTTACAAGGCACTGGAACGCATGACGGACTTCCTGCAGGACAGAGAATGCGGCATGGTCTATGCCGACCATCATGAATGGAAAAACGGAGAAAAGAAGAAACATCCCGTCAACGACTACCAACCCGGCAGTGTGCGTGATGATTTCGACTTCGGTCCGCTACTGATATTCAACAGAACGGAATTCATCCTCGCCAGTCTCCAAATGACAGAGGAAAGAAAGTATGCCGCCCTTTATGAACTGCGTCTGTTCCTTACCCTCCATTCTCATCTGGTACATATCAACGAATATCTTTATACGGAAACAGAAAGCGACAACCGCCTGTCCGGCGAAAAGCAGTTCGACTACGTAAATCCCCGTAACAGGGAAGTACAGATAGAAATGGAAGAAGCATTCACACGATACTTGAAATCCATCAATGCCCTCCTTGAACCCATATGTGTGGAAACGGATGTAAAGAAAGGAAATTTCGAATATGAAGCCTCCGTCATCATCCCCGTGCGCAATCGCGCCCGTACCATTGACGATGCCATCCGGTCGGCACTCACACAAGAAACACGCTTTCCATTCAACATCATCGTCGTGGACAATCACTCGACAGACGGAACCACAGAAATCATCGGTCAATACAAGGACAACAAAGCGGTAATCCACCTTCAGCCCCAACGTACCGATCTGGGCATAGGGGGATGCTGGGACCTCGCAATCAACCACCCCCGGTGCGGACGCTTCGCCATACAGCTTGACAGCGATGACCTGTACAGCGACACCCATACCCTGCAAACCATCGTAGACACGTTCTACAAAGAGCAATGCGCCATGGTAATAGGAACTTACCGCATGACGGACTTCCGGCTGAACACCATCGCTCCGGGAGTGATAGACCATAGCGAGTGGACGAAAGAGAACGGACACAATAACGCATTGCGCATCAACGGTCTGGGAGCTCCGCGCGCATTCTTCACACCTATCCTGCGCGAAACAGGCGTGCCCAATGTCAGCTACGGAGAAGATTATGCCCTGGGACTCATTTTCTCGCGCCAATATAAGATAGGAAGAATCTATGATGTACTCTATCTGTGCCGCCGCTGGGAAGGGAACTCGGATGCCGCCCTGAGCATAGAGCAGACCAATGCCAACAATCACTACAAAGACAGCCTGCGCACCCGTGAACTGGGAATCCGCAAAAAATATACAGAAGAGCTGAAGAACCGGAATGAAATCAAGCGATTTATAGACAGCCAACTGTCGTGCTGGCCACTGGCACACCACAACCACGAGGCATTACAGACTGTACAGACCAAGGAACTGTCCATAAACGGCTACACGTTTGTGGTACAGTGCAATGCACAGCGTGCGGTTTCGACTACCGCCAAAGTGGATAAGGACAGCATCCAAGCACGCCCCTGTTTCCTGTGCAAGGAAAACCAGCCTAAGGAGCAGAAAGCACTGGAAACCATCACTGCAAACAGAATATGCGTTAACCCTTATCCCATATTGCCGGATCACCTCACTATCGCCCATAAAGATCACATCCCCCAACTCATGGATGAGAATATTTTCAGTTACGATGACGTCCGTGCATTCGTACAGAAATATCCGGACTACGCCCTATTCTATAATGGAGCACATTGCGGAGCCTCTGCACCGGACCATCTCCATCTTCAAGGAGTCAGAAAAACTGATGTTCCCATCATCCCGAACGTACAACAGCTGATAACCCACGCACAGACAATCGATATACGCAGCATGTATTTTCCCTACCTAGAAGAAGAGGAAGATTATCCACTAGAATGTAGCCGAATTTACCTCAACACCAAGGACTATCCCTGTCCTTTGGTAATCCTCTCAAGCAACACGCATTATGACGACTCCCTGTTATACAGCGCCCTCGCCGCTTTCCCACCGGATGAAGACGGACAAGAAGCGAAGTTCAACCTGCTGTTATGGAAGGAAGGCCATCTATACTATACGGTGGTTTTTCCCCGCAGCAAGCACCGTCCCGACTGCTACTTTGCAAAAGGCAGCGAACAGATGCTCATCAGTCCGGGAGCTTTGGACATGGCTGGCGTAATCGTCACCACCCGTCAGGAAGATTTCGACAAAATAACAGAAGAAAAAGTGGCATCCATCATAAAAGAAGTGGGAATAACAGTAGAAGAAGCCGAGAAGATACCCGGACGTTATTTTGACGAGAAAGCAAAAAGATAGAGAGAACACGAAGAGATGAAGGAATTACAGCAAGCCCATAAACAAGACGAATAACAATGAAAGAACCCGAAATAAGCGTAGGAATAGTAAACGCACAAGAAATTCATTTTTCACTGAACGGCAATTTTTTCGCTAAAGGAGAAACGGTCTGTGGTGAACAACAAGTAGCCTTCAGCGAAGGAGGTATTCTGTGGAATGGTAATCTTTACCGCGAACTGACCTTCACTCCACAAGACGAACATGCCTCGTTTTCATTATATGACGTAACCATCGGAATTAATTTCCACTGGGAACGGCAAGAAACCCAAAGTTTTATGGGAACACTGAAACTAGTGGTGGACGAAGGCAAAATCACCGCTATCAATATTCTTCCCGCCGAAGACTATTTGATAAGCGTCATCTCTTCGGAGATGAACGCCACCTCCTCTTTAGAGTTTCTGAAAGCACATGCCGTGGTATCACGCAGCTGGCTGTTTGCTCAAATAGAGAAACGCAAAGCTTTAAGTGGCAAAAATGAAGGTTTCTTTTCCTTTATCAAGACCGATACCGAATATATCCGTTGGTACGACCGGGAAGACCACACCATATTCGACGTTTGTGCAGATGATCATTGCCAACGTTATCAGGGAATAACCAAGGCATCCAGTGCTGCCGTAACTGAAGCAGTACAGGCAACCCGAGGGCAATTACTAATGTATGAACGCGGCATCTGCGATGCTCGTTTCTCTAAATGTTGCGGAGGTGCAAGTGAGGAATTCGGCTATTGCTGGGAAGATAAGAATTATCCCTATTTGTCTACCATCCGTGATACGGAAGAAGAAGAAAACCGTCCGTTACCCGATCTGACTAAAGAAGAAGAGGCAGAACGTTGGATACGTACTTCTCCCGTTTCGTTCTGTGATACCCACGATAAAAAAGTAATTTCACAAATACTGAACAATTACGATCAGGAAACCACAGATTTCTATCGTTGGAAAGTGCGTTATTCCCAGTCAGAGCTAGCCGAACTGATCCGTCAAAATACAAAATCAGATTATGGAGACATCATCGACCTGATTCCCATCCAACGTGGCAAGTCCGGACGTATCTGCAAACTGAAAATTGTAGGTTCTTTGAAAACATTGACTATCGGAAAAGAATTGGAGATACGTCGTACCCTGTCTTCGTCCCACCTATTCAGTTCAGCCTTTGTAGTAGATAAGGGAGAATTGAAAAACGGCGTCCCCGAATGGTTTCTGCTAACGGGTGCCGGTTGGGGACATGGAGTAGGCCTGTGCCAAATCGGGGCTGCCGTAATGGGGGAACGGGGATATACCTACGACGAAATTCTATTGCATTATTATAAAGGTGCAGATATCCGCCGTTTCTATTAACCGATCCACCAAGCCATGCGCCGGATAGGATTTCCATCCGGAATCTTTAAAATGAAAAAGGAATAATGAAAAACAAACATACTTCACCGTGGGCATGGATACCCACGCTATACTTTGCACAAGGGCTGCCCTACGTGGCAGTGATGACTATTTCAGTCATTATGTATAAAAGATTAGGAATCAGCAATACCGAACTGGCTTTTTATACCGGCTGGCTTAATCTGCCCTGGGTTATCAAACCTTTGTGGAGTCCTTTCATAGACCTTATCAAAACGAAACGCTGGTGGATCGTCACTATGCAACTCTTAATGGGTGCGGGACTGGCAGGCATAGCCTTCACCATCCCCACCGAACACTTTTTCCAACTTACGTTGGCAATTTTCTGGTTGTTGGCATTCAGCTCTGCCACGCATGACATTGCTGCCGATGGTTTTTACATGCTGGCACTGGACTCGCACCAGCAAGCTTTATTTGTAGGAATCCGCAGTACTTTCTATCGCATTGCGACTATTGCAGGACAAGGGTTGCTTATCATGCTTGCAGGAAGACTGGAAATTGTAACAGACAATATACCTTACGCCTGGTCCATCACCTTTTTTGTATTGGCCGGGCTTTTCCTGGGAGTGTGGATCTATCATAAGTTTATTCTTCCCCATCCGGATTCAGACCATGCAGCCAAAGAAGTTTCCGCTTCTACCCTACTCAAAGAATTTTTTGGCACTTTTGCCAGTTTCTTTCAGAAAAAGCAGGCAAGTATTGCTATTCTCTTTATGTTACTCTACCGTTTACCGGAAGCACAACTGGCAAAAATGTGTATTCCTTTCTTTATAGATCCTATTGAAGAAGGTGGTTTGGGGCTCACCACTGAGGAGATAGGTTTCGTACAAGGAACAGTCGGCATCATCGGGCTTACCCTTGGAGGTATTTTAGGAGGAATAGCCGTAGCCCGTAACGGTTTAAAACAATGGTTGTGGCCGATGGTATGGGCTATTTCCTTACCTGATTTAGTCTATGTTTACCTCAGTTATGTCCAACCCGATTCCCTATACCTTATCAATATTTGCATTTTTATAGAGCAATTCGGTTACGGATTCGGTTTCACAGCTTATATGCTTTATCTTATTTATTTTGCGGACGGAGAACATAAAACGGCACATTATGCCATTTGTACCGCATTTATGGCATTAGGCATGATGATTCCCGGAATGGCCGCCGGTTGGCTTCAGGACCAGATGGGATACAACCATTTCTTTATCTGGATTATGATATGTTGCGCTGTAACCTTTGGGGTGACGGCACTATTAAAGATTGATCCGGAATTCGGCAAAAAAAAAGATTGATGCCGATGATGAAGAATACATCTACAAACTGAGACTTTGCCCTCTTTCTCCAACAGAGTTTTTCATTTCTGCTACCACTACTGAGCTTTTATCAGAAGTAACAATCTAGATATAAGCATCTTATAGAGGTGGTGGCAGCAGTATTTTTAGATACCCAAAAGGCTGCCACCACCTCTTATAATACTTTTCTCATCAAGACTCGAATTATTCCCACAAAAAGGAACATATATTTAGAGGAATTCTTCCGCTCCTTTTGAAAAAAGATAAGGAACTTCCGAACAATACATGCTTATCTTCTGATACATTCAACCGCATGATGTTTCGGTTTCAACTTAATGGAACAGTCTGGAACAACTCGGCATGTAGAATGAATGCAGTGTAGTTTAACGCTTTAGGTTGACTACTCTTTCATCTTACTTGTACGGATGGTTGACAGAGATAATACTTAGTTATAATATCAGTTGACTCTTTCAAGAGTTATTTCTTTGCCGGGTTGACAATCTTCCTGCAATTACTATTATCAAAAAGAATATCCTAAAATGGTGGCAGTAACATTTTCCATCCCTTCAAATATTCTGCTGCCATCACCCCTCAAAGCCTTTATTTATGAGCATTCCAGACAAAAGGTGGCAGCAGTGGCAGTAGAAAAGAAACTCTATAGAGAAAAAAATAAATAGAAGTTCACATAGCCCCCGGAAGAAAAAATCTTTTTTAAAAGATAGAAAGACAGAAAATAATGCTATACTTGCAAACTCAAGCCAAATAAAACAGACTAGAAAGAATATGACAAGGAAGAGTTTTAACCTAAAAAATAAGATAAAGTCCTCTCAACAAAACAGTTATTATATTTGTTTCATATTCAAACAATAACATAAAAGATACATATATGAAAAAGATTATTTTATTAGTATTCGTCACCTTGTTTTGCTGCATAGACTACTCACAAGCACAAACAACAGAAAAGAAAATGACACGTCAGGAAAAGAAAGAGGCGCAAAAAGCCATGGAACAAGCCTTGTTCGAAGAAGCCAGACAAGCTATAGAAAACAAAGCTTTCACACTGGAAGCTGACCGGGTTATATTTAAAAGAGGCAGAAATGCCTTTGTTTCTTCTAATACCAATTTTGTAATGGTAGACGACGATAGAGCATCCGTACAGGTAGCGTTTAACATTCCTGCCAGCGGCCCTAACGGATTAGGAGGTGTCACTGTAGACGGCAATGTTTCCGGTTACAAGATCAAAACCGACAAGAAAGGAACCATGTATCTGACAATGAGTGTAATGGGGGTGGGTATATCTGCTCAGGTAAGCATAACATTACCTCATGGAAGCAACAATGCCACCGTAGATATACGGCCCAACTTCAATTCCAACCGCCTGACTTTATCCGGTGAACTACTGCCGCTTGACAAGTCAAATGTATTTAAAGGAAGGTCTTTCTAATCACTTTATAGTTCATAGAACATAAGCCCCGGAAATTTTGTTAAAGCAGATTTCCAGGGCTGTTTATTTCCCATTCATTCCTCTTCACACTTTTAATTTCAGTTCTTCAAAAATACACTTCAGCAACCAGTTTTTCCGTTTCAGTAACAAATTACTACCTACTTATGCCAAAGCTTATTATGTTTGTACCGGATTTCAATAGGAAAACAACATAAAATAAAAAAGTAGGTATTATGAGAAAAGTTGTAATATTAACATTAGTAACCTTGTTTACCTGCGTAGAGTACTCACAGGCACAAACAACAGAAAAGGAAATGACACGTCAGGAAAAAAAAGCAGCTCAGGAAGCTTTGGACAAAATGTTATTTCAGGAAGCCAAAGAGGCAATAGACAACCAAACCTTTGTACTGGAAGCGGACAGAGTTTACTTTAAATACGGAACCTCCGCTTTCGTTTCATCCAACACCAACTTTGTAGGACTGGACGGTGACAAGGCTGTAGTGCAAGTAGCATTCAATGTACCTTTCAGCGGTCCGAACGGACTAGGAGGTATTACCGTAGACGGGAATGCTTCGAACTATAAAGTAAAAACCGACAAAAAAGGTAATATTCATGTCAGTATGAACGTGATGGGAATCGGAATCTCAGCCCAAGTAAGCATTGATATACCTTATGGAAGCAACAATGCGACTGTAGATATTCTTCCGAACTTTAATTCCAGCCACATGACTTTATCCGGTCAAATATTGCCATTAAAGAAAGCCAATGTGTTTAAAGGACGCTCACTATAAACTACTTAACTAAAATAATAGGAATATGAAGAAGCTACTATTTCCACTATTCATGCTTGCCATGATAGTTACTTCGTGCGAGAAAGATCCGGATATGAATAAACTGGATAGTGACTACAGCGTTTACACCGATTATGACAACAGTGTACATTTCAATGAGTTTTCCACCTATTATCTGCCAGATAGCATTCTGGTTCCGGACAACAGCCTGAAAGCCAATTATTGGAAAGATGAAAATGCCCAAAACATTATCAGTGCAGTAGCCCATGAAATGGAACAGAAAGGCTATGTAAGGACGGAAGATAAAGAAAAAGCCAATGTAGGCATTCAGTTGTCATACGCCCAACAAAGAATACAAATAACCACAGGAGGATGGTATGGCGGCTGGTGGGATGCCGGATTCTGGGGACCTTACTGGGGAGGAGGATGGTATTATCCTTATCCGGTAACTTACAGCTATGACACAGGAACCCTGATTATGGAAATGGTTGATTTAAGACAACCTGTCGATCAGTCTAACCAAAACAAACTGCCTGTCATCTGGCATGCTTATGCGTCAGGACTGCTATACGGAAACTCCCATTTCAATATGCAGTTGACATTAAATGCCGTCAATCAGGCATTTGCACAATCTCCTTATCTGTCAAACAAACAATAAAACCGGAAAATCATGAAAACGAAAATATTAAAACACAGAGCTCCCAAACGTATCCTCATCGGAGTGTTATTAGTTCTCTTTTGTTTCACAAGTAAAGCACAGATCTGGGAAAATGTACATTTCAACGTAGACTGGCAGATGAATATGCCGTTGAACAGCAACTTTGCCGATAAATTCAGCGGATGGGGAATGAACTTTGAAGGAAAATATGATCTGACTCCCTATTGGTCTATAGGAGCTTTCCTTAATTTTCATACCAATCACCGATACGTGGACCGCCAGACCATCCCCCTCACCCCAACGGCTTCATTGACAACAGACCAGCAACAATCGGCGTTCCAACTTCCCTTTGGAATATCTGTATCCTACAAGTTACTGGATAACAGGTATGTAAAACCTTACTTCGGAGTCAAATCGGGTGCCATGTATTCTCAAAACTCCATTTACAACAATCTGGTACAATGGTATGAACGCCCGTGGGGATTCTATGTATCACCCGAATTGGGAATAGATATTCATCCGATACCTTATCAGCGTCTGGGATTTCATGTAGCCGTATATTATAGCTACGCAACCAATCAAACCGATATCCTGACTTATTCTGAAGATGGAAGAAATAGCATGGGTGTGCGTGTAGGAGTTTGTTTTTAATCCATACTAAGCGTTTGCTCATAAAAGAGGAGATTTGGAAAGTATTCTATTTTTTTCTGAATTTCCTCTTTTTTTCATAGTTTTGTAAAATAACCCAAATCATTTTCAGCAGCGGAATGGCTATGCAAAATAAATACAATCAATTCTTCAACTTTTTCCTGTTTTCAGGTCTGGCATGTTTCTCATACCTTTCGCTGGTACTATATACCGACCTTACGCCTCAACATCAGAAAATATTAATCTCCTTTCTGGGATTTATTTCTGTGGTATTCATATTCAATCTAGTAGGCTTTAGTCTGATATTCATCAACCGATGGCTGAAAAAAAGCTATCTATTCTTTATCAAGAAGAGAAACAAACTGATCATCAATTGCATTTTGATTGCAGCTATTCTTTTCTTCATGAATTACGCTACTCTGACCATCTGTAAAGTATTGCTGGAACTGCCCTTCCCATTTGTACTAAGCAGTCCGGGCCTGCGCTTGATCATGATTATATGGTTGGTAGAAATTGTGATTGTGAGCCTAAGTATCATGAACGCTTTTTACAGGCAGCTGGTTATTCTACATGAAAAAACAATGAAACTGGAAGAAAGTTCCATCAAAGCACAATACACGGCTTTACAAAATCAATTAAATCCACATTTCCTGTTCAATAGTTTGAATACTTTAATATCCGAAATAGAATACAATCCGGAAAACGCAGTAGTTTTTACACAAAAGCTATCGGATGTTTATCGTTATATCCTAAAAAGTCAGGAACAAGGACTTGTTACTTTACGTAATGAACTGGAATTTCTGGATTCATATATCTATCTGCATCAAGTGCGTCTGGGAAAATGTATTCAACTGGAAAACAAAATACCCCCCACGTTATTGAACAAGAAGATTCCTTCATTAACTCTACAGTTGCTTATCGAAAATGTGATAAAACATAACATCATCAATATGGAAAATCCAATGGTCATCCATTTGGATTATTCTGACAAAGATCAAACTCTTTCCGTAAGAAACAAGATCAAATTAAAAAAGAATGTTGCAAAATCAGGAATGGGACTGAAGAACTTATCTGCCCGCTATCTGCTGATTTGCAACTTGCATATCACAATTATTGACGATTCTGAATATTTCACCGTTAAAATACCTTTGCTGAATGAATAAGATAAAAGCCGCTATTATAGAAGATGAAATTCCTGCAGGACGCCTGCTACATAAAATGTTGTCAGGATTAAGGCCAGACTGGGAGATAGTTGTATTACCCGGCAGCGTAGAGGGATCTGTAAAATGGTTCCAAGAGCATCCACACCCGGATATAATCTTTCTAGATATCCAACTGACCGACGGCATTTCTTTCACTTTCATAGAACAGACCCAACCGGAAAGTATGATTATTTTTACCACCGCCTACGACGAATATGCCATACGTGCTTTTACTGTAAACAGCATAGACTATCTGCTGAAGCCAATAAACAGGGAAAGATTGGCCGAAGCCATCGAAAAGTTTGAAAGATTAACTGCCAGATATGGCAATGCCAACCTATCGAGCTCATCCAATGAATTACTGAACTTACTGAAAAATATAAGTAATCCGGAAAAAAAATACCGTACCCGCTTCCTGATATCAGGAGACGAAAAGCTGTATACCTTGCAAGTAGAAGATATAGCTTATTTCTATTCTGAAAACAAAATTACTTTTGCCGTCACAAAAGAAGGGAAAGAGCATATCATAGATTTATCGCTCGACAAACTGTCCGAACAACTAAACCCAGATATTTTTTTCCGCACCAACCGGCAAACATTGGTTAGTGTACATGCCATACAGAAAATAGAAAACTATTTTTTAGGAAAAATAATAGTACAGGTAAAACCGCCATTTAAAGATAAAATTACTGTAAGCAGAGAAAAGATAGCTGCAATGAAGCTTTGGCTCAATTATTAAAAAAGTCTGTTTATATAAAAAAGCACTAACTTATAAGTAATAGGAACAAGATTGGAATCCGTTCCTATTACTCAACCAACAGTTTTACAAAAGCTTTGCAATCACAATTGTAAAAAACAAATAGAACTTTCAGCAGGAGCCTTTAAAATTACTTTTCCACCTCCTCTCACGCTACCATCTTCTTTTATAACCGTTCCTTTATCCGGATCAATCCAAAAGACTTTATACGTTTCTCTATCTCCCATCAAATCCAAATTAATCTCATTCTTCACACAGTACCCAAGGTATCCCTTTCCGACAGCCCCCATTACCCACTGAGTATCCATATCGGTCTGTCTATCTATAGGAGAAAAAGAAGAAGCCTTCTCATAAACCGGTAATTCATCAATCGGCGGAATTTTGGCAAAAGAGCCACCCGCCATAAATATAGCCCAATTCATAGCATTACGAGGAACTCTAATTGTACTACCATTATAAACCACAGCTTTATCAGGATACTTACAGCGATATTCACGTACCGCACGATAAACACTGGCACAAGATACCGTGCCCGGATCAATCAGTCGCGCATGCTGGCGAAGAGCCAGACTTACCCCTCCCTGAGGTTCGTATAAAGTTCCATCTGCGCGATAATGCCACTGACGGATATCAATCACATCAACCATTAAAGTATGTTTTTTATCTTTCAAGACAGAATCCTGCACATCTTTTGTTGCTGTCAACGCCACTAACTGATGGTTATCACACGCATTGACCTCTTCCAACCAAAAGTTCATAAAATTCAATGGTCCGGTATATTCCAATCCAATGCTATGTACCACACCATTATTGTCATGGAACACATTTACACTCTGACGAATAAATTTACTGTGATATTCACGGATAACCGGACGAGTAATATCATAGAACTGTTCTGCCATATACACTCTCTTGTCCCCCGAAAAAACAGTCTTTTCCGCAAATCCCAACTGATTTATATTATTAGCAGAGCGCCAAGGATAATCACACCAGTGTGCTCCTTCTTCTATGATATTGTGCTGGTTATAATGATCATGTAACAAAACCAGTCCGTCTCGATCCGCCACATCTACAAATCGCTTCAAACGATTCCAATACCAAGGATTGAATTTATTCAGATCATATTTGCTTAAGCGATCCTGAGCTTCCCCCTGCCCGCTACGGCTATAAGGCATTTCATTAAAAGGAGCCCAAACTTCAGCATCAGCATGCATATTCCGCTCATGATCATTACGACGACGCTCATACCACAATCCTGTACGATGATGAAGCACATGTGCTCCCGAAAGCAATAATACTTGCGCAACACTATCTGGCTCTTCGGTATATCCCGTACCGGTGCGTCCCGGAACAAACTGACTGAGTGATCCTTTGCCCTGCCATCCTGTAGTACCGGGAATATTCTTGCGAAAATAAGCTCCGTTAATGAGAATATGATTTCCCCGCACAATCCAGCCATTTTTCACTTGTAAAGGTTCTGCCATGACCACATGCTTCTCTTTTTCAGGCCGCCAGTTCACTTCGTTTAAAAGAGGAGCATTATTCTGGGTTATCTCCAAAGGATATTTCACTATCATACTGTCTATCCATACATCCATTCGCATATCCGGTTTTAATGACTGTACAGACATCCAATGAGCGTACTCGGGAGTTGGCTTCGTAGTTTCATCAGTAGTGTACACAAATATTTTCTTTTCTTCCATTGAAGATTTATCCATACGAGCCGCCAGTTGAGCATAAAAAAAACTTTCCGGCTTGACAAAAGTATGCGACAATTCAGAATGGCCATTACCAAAAGGTTGCGTCCACATTCCATAAGCCCAATTATGAGCTGTAGGAGGAGTAACACAATGAGTCTGTGAAGCTCGTCCCTGCCAGCACATAGAGTTAGCCGCCACCCAACCGGCTCCCTGATCTGCCATATCCCGATAACCCAATTGAATAATTCCTCCTGACACCGTTATTTTATCCATCAAAATACCATTAGAGAAGCCACCAGTAGATCCACTGAAACTATAAGGCCGTTCGGAATGACATTGTACAAAAGCATTAGGTCCAGGTACGGCAACCCCAACTGTAAAATCACGGTACCCCTCTTCAGAATAACAACGCTGAAAAAGAGTTAGTTGTCCCAAAGTATGAAAAGCATAACGCCTATGGTTGGCTATCTCGGACACGGGATACAGAAATTTACAATCCTCCACAGTCACCTGCATCGCTCCCTCCAATACCATTACCGCCGAACCTGCAAAATGATGAGCCTCCACTCTTCGTACCCATCCATCTTTCACATGATTGAAGGTAATTGCCTGCCAACGATGGTTCTCATCTTTCAAATTAGTATGATCATATTCAGAATCGCAACACAAATTCTCTATTCCGACATTATTAATCCTCTCAGTCCATGAAAGAGGTAAAATATACCCACCACCATACTTGGGATCAAGGCTCATGGTCAATGGTACATCTATGGTAATACTTTCAGAGGTAACAGCAACCACAGTACGCTCCCACACCATATCATGACGACCGGGAGTCCATTTCGAGAAATTATATTCCTGTTCATTGCCCAATCTATCCGTACCAAGCACCGAAAGCCATCCGGCTGTTGATGGACGGACAATGCGTATTTTATCTCCCACCTTCAATGTTGCAGTTTGTTTCAAAGGAATAACCGTAGCATTTACAGGTACATACTGCCCGGCAATATGAATAGTGTCTTCCGTTTTCGCATTATTATAACCCAAAACACGAAGCAATTCATCTTTCATCGGTCCCAATGCACGTAAAACCGTTCCTCCATTTTTATGGCATCCGCTACCACGGAGAACCACTCCGTCAGCCCGCATCAAAAGTTTACCTTTCAATTCATAGTTACCGGGAGCTAACTGAACTGCACCTCTGAAACCATCCGGTTCCATAGGAAGAGAGGCTACATAATTCAATGCCTGCTGAATAAGACCGGTTGCATCTCCATCCACGACAGGAACATATACTTTTGCATCCACCCAAGGAATGGGATACTCAGATTGGCGATAACCACAAAAAGAAAAATCAGGTATCCGATCGCCGTTAGGATACGATTTATAAACCAGTTCGTCGGTTTCAGTAATATGAACAGGTGACTGAGGAGTAGTCTTAAAATGTGCATCTATAGTTGCAAAGAGGAATACTCCGGCAAAAAGCAGAAGTGTCCGGCATAAATTGTGTTTCATAGTTTCATACCTAAAAATTCGAATACACAAAAATAGCAGCAAAACAGATACACTTTATTGAAAAATTGGTCAAAATTGGGTAGAAATCGAACACCAGACTAAAATTATAACTATTTGTACATCAAATTAAATATAGAAACAGAGTTACTAAAATAATATAAGAGCCCGACAAATAAATACGGAAAACAATGGATATCGGATAAATTTATACTATTTTTGTAAGACTAATAATCATCTTATTATCCGATATGATAGTAATAGCAGATAGTGGTTCTACCAAAACAGACTGGTGTCTGGGTAACACCAAGACAAACAGCAGGACAGTTCGAACAGGAGGTATCAACCCCTTCCACCAATCAGTTGATGAAATAAAAGAAGTGATTGCCTCCACACTAACTCCCCAGTTGGGAGACACCACTGAATTTACAACTATTTATTTCTATGGTGCAGGATGTATTCCCGAAAAAACGAATATAGTGAAAACAGCTTTGGCGCAGAACTTCCCCAAAGCAAATATCCTTGTCGAAAGTGACTTGTTAGGTGCCGCCCACGCCCTATGTGGTAAAACGGCAGGGATTGCATGTATTTTAGGAACCGGATCCAACTCTTGTTTTTATGACGGGGAAAAAATAACAGCTAATATTTCTCCGTTAGGGTATATTTTAGGAGATGAAGGTAGCGGAGCCGTATTAGGGAAACGTCTGGTAGGTGACTTCCTGAAACACCAACTTCCCGATGACCTTTGCCGAGATTTCCTTAAAGAATACGATTTGACCCCAGCACTGATTTTAGATAAAGTATACCGACAGCCCTTAGCCAACCGCTTTCTGGCGGGTCTGACTCCTTTTCTTTTCGCCCACAAGCATAGACCAGAGATACGGAATCTATTAATTTCCTGCTTCACTGATTTCTTCACCCGTAATGTTATGCAATACGAATATCATGATATTCTTGTACATTTCACAGGTTCTATTGCATTTTTCTTTCAAGAAGAAGTAAAAGAAGCAGCTCTAAGACTGAATGTGTCCATCGGAAAAGTTTTAAAAAGTCCACTGGAAGGATTAAAGGATTATCATTTCGAAGTATGAATTTTATAAAAATAACCGAACAACCGTCCATACATGAGGATTTGGAACAAAAATCCGTCAGAGAGTTACTGGAAGGTATCAACGAAGAAGACCGGAAAGTAGCCTCAGCCGTTCATGCCTGCATACCACAAATTGAAAAACTAGTAAATGAAATAGTAGAACGTATGCATCAAGGAGGACGCATATTCTATTTGGGAGCCGGAACCAGTGGACGCCTAGGAGTATTGGACGCTTCTGAAATTCCACCCACTTTCGGTATGCCTGATACCTGTGTCATAGGTATTATAGCCGGTGGCGAACAAGCTTTGAAACATCCTGTAGAAAGTGCTGAAGATAATAGTCAAAAAGGCTGGGTGGAACTACAAAAGCATCACATCACAAATAAAGACATCCTGATAGGCATAGCGGCATCGGGAACAACTCCTTATGTTATAGGAGCGCTGCAAAAAGCGAGAGAACACGGAATATTAACAGCAAGCATCAGCAGCAATCCAAACTCTCCACTCTCGAATGTAGCAGATATACCCATCGAAATGATAGTCGGTCCGGAATTTATCACAGGCAGCTCGCGCATGAAGAGCGGCACAGGGCAAAAAATGATACTGAATATGATAAGTACCACCGTCATGATAAAACTAGGCAGAGTAAAAGGAAACCGGATGGTAAACATGCAACTCAGCAATCAAAAACTAGTAGACCGAGGAGTACAAATGCTAATTGACGAATTACATATTAATAAAGCAGAAGCAAAACAATTGCTGCAAGAACAGGGCTCTGTTAAAAAGGCATTTGACGCTTACAAAACAAATAATTGTATCACTAAAAACGACTGAAGTATGAAAAGTTGGAAACAAGAAGCCGTCATCCTTGCTATAGGCATGTTGGTGATGGGGTATTTTATCAAACAGGGATTGGACACTTTCTCTGGTAAAGACAGAGTAGTGAATGTGAAAGGTCTGGCAGAAATGGAGGTGCCAGCTAATAAAGTAACTTGGCCTTTAATGTATAAAGACCTGGGAAATGATCTCCCGACCTTATATAACAAAATAAATACAACCAACCAAACAATTGTCGGCTTCTTGAAACAGAAAGGAATCACTGAAAACGAAATCAGTATCAATGCACCGGAAATTATAGACATGCAAGCTGAACGTTATAATAATAATTCAGTTCCCTTCCGCTATAATGTGACCTCTGTCATCACGGTTACTTCAACTAAAGTAGATCTGGTGAGAAAGATGATCAGCGAACAAAGCGAACTCTTAAAGCAAGGTATCGCTATTACCGGTGGAGATTATCGTTACAATGTGCAATATGACTATACCGGTTTAAACGACATCAAGCCTCAAATGATAGAGGAAGCAACTAAAAACGCACGGGCGGCAGCTATTAAATTCGCCAAGGACTCGGACAGCGAACTTGGTAAGATAAAAAGAGCTTATCAGGGACAATTCAGTATCGAGGATCGTGATGCCAATACTCCTTACATCAAACGTATCCGTGTTGTAACCACCATTGATTACTCTTTGGAAGATTAAATATCCATTTGGCGAAGCATATTAAACAAAGCTTCTTTGTTCAGAGGCTTGAACAAATAACCGTTAAAGCCTCTGGACATTACTTTCCGCTTATCTTTCAGAAGTATTATTCAAATTATAGTAATTGGTCTTTTCAACCAAAAAATTCCGATCAACCCAAATTATATATGCATCCACATTATACAATATGGTATCCGAAAATTCTTTCACGGAACACACCTTATTTTTCTTCTTAACGAACTCCTTTTCCAAACTTTTCCTCTTTCTTATCTCCCATAAAAAACCTAAAAGTAGAAACAAACTAAAATGAACGCTACCATATTTTAATAGGTTAAATTTCTACAAATGTACAAACATAAATTAAAAACAACGATTATATCCCATTTAAATTTTAATCAGCAAGAAATTTCAGCAAACTTGTTTGTGTTTCAGTATTTTGTTGTATCTTTGCGCCCGAAATTAGATAAACAATATAATGTCTAACGTAATTAACTGAGAATTTTAACAATTTTATTAATGGAAA